>Ga0210409_10000566_pt1 | contig 57652 bp, 61 predicted proteins | sample IncBWH17MmetaG_FD_161649 | JGI IMG/M metagenome (GOLD analysis project Ga0210409, IMG submission 161649) | Forest soil microbial communities from Barre Woods Harvard Forest LTER site, Petersham, Massachusetts, United States - Inc-BW-H-17-M | ecosystem: Environmental > Terrestrial > Soil >... | reverse complement strand
CCGCCCATTCGTGAAAGCTTTGCCGTAGGAACTTGGGGCAGGCCCAGCGAAAATGTACCCACTTCCTTTTCCCGCTGCTTTCTGTCAGTGGGGCAATTCCGCTGAAGGACTGAACCTCGTCCGCACTCCGATAACGTTCCCGCTGCGAGCCAAATGCTGCCAACAAGCGAGGAGCCATCACCGGGCCCGCACCAGGCAATTTCCTCGCACTCAACAAGACTGAAGTTGCGAAGCAAGAGAAGGCGGCCGCAAAGGCACGCGCTGAGGCCGAACGCTCACGCAACGTGGCTCTCAGCGAGGACGAATTGTACTCGATGGACATGGACGAATTGCGCATGAGAGGGCTCGGAGTTTGGAACAAGTGAAACCCTTCTTTGTCTCCCCAGGGGGTCGCCCACTGGTGATTAACAACACGCCTCAGCCGGAAACTGGAAGCGACGCTGCCACATCAAAGGACGAGTTGCGCCGGACTGCCGAGGCGGAGGCACGTAGAGCCTCGACTTTGAATAAGAAAGAAGGCCAGTGATGGGCAGCTACATTAATCCCTTTGACGCTCCTCTCCAGTCCGAAATACAGGAGCACCAGCAGGCGCAAGCAGCGACACTAAAGGCTTCTCCCACTGGCAACCCCTTCGATGAACCTCTTATGTCAGAGAAGGCGGAAGCGGCTATGACTGGCTCTGATACGGGCGCAATCACTAACGATGTGGGCAATGCGGTCATCATGCCGAAAGAGGGAGAAAGCTTTGACGAGACGCTGCGCAGAGCAGCTGCGTACAGAAGGACGGTCGCGCCACAACAGACGAATGCCGAAATGGCCACGGCTCCCAAGAAGGTTGCTCAAACGCTCGTAGCTGCGCCCCTTATCGGCGCAGGAGGAGCAAGCGGCACTAGCGGCCCTGGTGAATTGGCGAGCGGAGCAGAGAAGTTGTTGCAAATCTCCGAGAACGCTCTTGAGCATTTGGCGGAGAATTACCCTCAGCTGACCAAACTGGCAACGAAGCTGGGTTATGGCGTGGGGGCAGCTGGTGCGTACAAACTCTTAAACAAGCTGGGAATTCACTAGTCGTAAAGTACCAACTATCCGGTATGGCACCTTCTGGCCGTTGTCGTCTACGCTGCGCTCTGCTAAACGTGAAAATATGAAACAAGATGCTCAGCTCGGTGGCAGTTGTCTGCGGCCACACGCGAGCCCTTTCCGTTCGGGCATAGTCCGTAAAAGCTGCAAGTACGCATAATTAGCTTTCTGTAAACGCCAGTAGGCCGAGGGGGAATACTGTGCACCGAATTCTTGTTGTCGATGACTTTAAGCCGTGGCGTGACGCAGCCTGCCAAATCATCGAAGCGCAACCCGAGTTTCAGGTCATCGCTCAGGCTGAAGATGGAGAGCAGGCAGTTCAACTCGCAACTGACCTTAAACCTGACCTGGTTGTGCTCGACATCGGACTGCCGAAACTGAATGGCCTAACCGCAGCTGCACGCATCTTCAAGGGCTCTCCAGGAACAAAAATTGTCTTCTTGTCTCAGGTCAACGATCAAGAGATTGTTAACGCTGCCCATAACGTCGGCGCGTCGGCATATGTGCAGAAACTGAAGGCGGCCACCGATCTGCTAAGCGCCATTGCGGTCGCTATTGGGGCACAGCGGGGGGAAGAATTTTATACCTGTCCCTTATGCAGGCTTCCAGCGTACACGCGTTAACGTCCGCTCTTGATCCAAACTGAGAGTCACGAGTCGCTCGCGTTCGGCCTCTGGAAGGTTGAACTCTGTGAACCCGCAATCCATGCAGACCAAGAGTCGAGGGAACACCCAAACTGTAGGCTTGTCCAAGTTCCTCAGCCCCATGAAATGGATTCCCATTTCACCGCCAAAGTGGCTCTGATTTAACGAGTGGCAAGACTTGCAAGACATATTCGTACTCCATCCGATAGGCCGTTGGCGGAGAGAAAATAAATCAACGGCCTGTTAAACCTGCATCGAACCGACCGCATTTTAGCAGAGGATCTGTCTCAGGTATACGTATTCAAGCATGGACACGTTGTTAAACTATCGCGATAGTTTGGATGGGACTCCAGGCAAGGTGAAGGGGGAGGCTTTGCGTGCTTAGCCAGCCGTGGGGCCGTTGCTGCAACCGAAGTGAGTTAGAGACTCTCTTTCGATAGTGGCCCATCAACTAGGGCCAATTGGCAACGCAGCTCGGCGATACGGTCAGAACGTCTCTGCCGCTCCACCTCTTCTTCCTCTGTCCAACCACCCAACACAGCATTGCGCCTCGCCTGAACTTGAAGTCTTTGAAGTTCGGTGATTTGGGCGAGAATCCTCGCGTGTGTTGACCCCATCTCGGCCCTCCCGTGAGACATGCACAGCGAGAAGATATCCAACGATGGGAGCTGCAGCCAAACAACTAGGGACGAGCTAAGCACCAGTCGAATCGATTTCCACTAGCCGTCGCAATTCGCTTTCAGGAATCGAAAATTCCGTGAACCCACAATTAAAACAGACCACAAGCTTTGGAAACACCACACGACGGGTTTGTCCACGCTCTTGAGTCCCGGGAAACGAACACCCATTTCTCCGCCCAGATTGCGCTGGTTCTCGGATAGACACATCATGCAGGACACTTCCACCTCCCCCACCCCTGAAGCGATCCAATACGATGGGAGGTTGTGGCAAAGGTGAGTTAGGACCAATTTAACGGAATCCTAGCGCCGGATGCGGCCCTCTAAACGCTTGAGACCAGCGTAAAGGCTGGAACGTCTAAATCATAAAGGGTCTTCGGGGCCCCGTCGATACCCTGTGTGCTGTAGATGCCACGTGTTGCCTAAGCTATCGTCCGAATAGCAGTGAATTAATCATTTCGTGTGCACTCCTTGTCAAGAATCCTTGAATTTTGTCATCAGGTATGCGACTGATGACACAAGCGTAATTCCGAGACAGGAAATCGCTACAGTCGGAATCCAGAAGAGGACTACCATCAACCACTTGCTGTCTAGACTGCTGCTTGCAAAGAAGGCTGCAAATAGAGCGATTGCCAGTATCCACGGCTGGGCCTGAACGAGGCTTGCCTTCAGTACGGCGAAGATCAGGTTTATCCCGATTGCTCTCTGGGAAGACCACGGCCTAAACATCCACCAAATTGTCAGAAGCTCCGTTGCGATGACAGCGGCCATACCGCTCAAGATCGCTTTCACGTAAACCATTTTCGGTTGCTCCTTCTTCTGCAGCGTGAGGGGGAGGATACAATTACCTAGCTCGCTAAGTCATCTTCTGTGCAGTCGTCCTCGGCCTTGTATGGAGGATCTCCATTGAAGTAACCGAGTACTCCGCTATCAAGCATGTTTTCTAGCTCAAAGTGCATGTTTAAGAAAGAGTAATCGTACCCTTTGAAGTTGTACCGGTGGCTGAGTGGCTCGTCACGGGTGTACTCGTGGAGTTGGCCTATAACCTCGCTGGCCATCCATGCAACACCGTAAGGCCTCATAGTTTTCAGTAGCTGCCTAAAGCCTTCGGCATGGAATGCTGACTCAGGCTCTTTCGCTCCCTGCTTGATTTTCTTCGTTGCTTTCATTGTTATCACTTTGCTCATAGAACTGGCGCCTTTCCCTTGTTCGTTTTCTAGGAGCAGGCCTGCCTGCCATCAAATCTGCCTCAGTCTTAAATGCCTAGCTTGCCTTATTCTCGCCTGACTTACAAGGGAACGTCAGTACCAACAGGTAACTGTAAACAAGAGACTTAGCAGTACAGTACTAGTACTAAGGGGACCTCTACTTACTCACCAAGCACGCCCTGTTGAGGACTCCCTACGTCCTAAGCCATAGGGAACTAGCCCAAGAGAAGTAAATGGTACGGGTTGAAACCTGACCACGAAGCGTCCCAGAATCACGTCTTACCTGGGACGCATCGCGGACGGGCACCTTCCCCTAATGCCCGTTGCGGCACGGAGTTTCACGGGCCAAGGAGTCGGCTGTCAATAAGGCGTTCCCTCGGCTCAAAAAATAGTAGTTTCCCCGGCAGACGGGCAACTGTGTTTGCTGTAGATTGCCGCGCCAAACCGTCTTATGACCCGGGAAGATTCTTCTCCGTGTCCGACACGCGACGCGCTGCTACACGACGAAGTCAGGGCTTGGACAGCGTACTGGGAGGCCCTTAATACGAGCGCATTACACTGCGAGATCTGCCGTCTGAAGGAAGCGGCTTTCAAAACGACTAGCTGTTGAGGATCACGTAGAGGATTGTGCTGTTTGTAGCAAATGGCCAATCAAACGCTGGTACTTGCCTGGGTGATCGATGGCTAGAGAACTTGTCTGGCTGGAAAATGGCACCCTTGCTGCTTGGGGCTGCACGGATTGCGATTGGATTCTACGCAATCCGGGGCTCGCAGTTTCTGACAGGCCCTCTGCAAAAGCTAAAGAAGTGTTTGAGCAGCACAAATGTGCCGAGTTCCCTCGCGTGCGCATAGCAGAGAAGCGCAAGGGTCAACGAGAATAATTCTGGCGGCCTTTTGTCTGCTTTGCCGTCGTGGCTGCACTGCCGTGTTCGCTCGCGTCCAATATTGCTGTCGGCTTGAGGCTGCAGCGTAGGCTTAAGACTACCCGCTCACTGCTCTGGCATCAAGGGCGCCTCTCGACAGGCGCTCTTGGTGTCTTGGTAGTAAAATCCTCCTATGTTTAATTTCACGTCGGTACTAAATCAACTAGAGCAGGAACGCAACCGTCTAACGTCTCAACTGCAAAGTCTCAACAACGCACTTTCTGCGCTGAACGTAAACGGCACACCCCGAAGGGGCGGTATATCGGCGGCCGGTCGTGCCCGGATTGCCGCGGCCCAACGCGCAAGATGGGCCAAGGTCAAAGGGCGCAAAGTTGTTTCAATCGCCACTCACAAGCGCACAATGTCTCCAGCCGCCCGGAGGAAGATTGCTGCTGCACAAAAAGCACGATGGGCGAAGTGGAAAATACTAAGACGGCGCAGAACAACGCGGCCAGCTGTGCGCTCAGTGCCTACCATTATTCGACGGGCAGTCAAGAAAGCGCGATGACCCCCCGACGAGGAGAAAGCTCGTATTCGCGTTTTGCCCAAGCTGATCGCTGATGAGAATGGCTTTGCAAAGATGAAAGTTCTCGCAACGGAACTTGTGCGTCTCTTGACCCTTGAGCTAGATGCGCGGCTGCCTGTGAGTGAAAAACCGAAGAGCAGCTAAACTCTGCGAATCGCGGAGGCGCTTGTCTTTTGCAACCTAGCGTTATATGCTGCCCGGCGCCTGATGAGGCTATCAGGGTGAGCCGTCGCGCTTGGGGCTAAGCATCACGGCTCTCGCCCTCTCCCGAACTGCTGCCCACCCTACGCGAGACATCGCTCGTTGCATGTTGGCCGAGTCGGAGTACTATTTCCGGCTACATTCGTGCCGATCAAACTTCAGTTGCAGAGTTTTCTGAGCGTCCGCTGTGCGGAGCATCGTTGTAGTGGGCACGGTAAACTGACGGGCACACATCGTGCACACGGCGACGATAGGAACCATCCCTAGCCCGTCAGACGTTTTGACTCGTTTCGTGAGATTGACTTCGCGGTTCGCCATCAGTGACCCCTGACTGGTATCAGTCTAAGTATCACCGTGGCCCTAAACGCCAGACTACAAAGGTAATGGCGGAGGGAGAGGGATTCGAACCCCCGGTACGGTTTCCCGTACAGCGGTTTTCAAGACCGCCTGTTTCAACCACTCACACATCCCTCCGCGTTGCGAACAGAGAGCCTACAATCGCTCCCCTTCGGCCTGTCTCTCGTTCCGCGGATATCGACGCCTCGAGCCTATTTGTCGCGTCAATTATCGCGGACCGGAGCTGTGCTTAAAGTAGCTCCTGAGTCGTGTTGAGAGGCGCGGTGCAGCATTTTCATTGCAGCCTGAGCTTTGTACCAGCTAACAGTGTAGCAAGCCCAGGTTGGCCAGCGTAATAGCCTGGGATTTCATCTCTTGGACACGAGGCTCAGGAATCCATACGAGCATTTCAAACTTGTTTTTTCTGCTTGGCCTGGCAAAAGCGGCGCGCTGCGGCTCAAGTGCGATGGCCGCGGATGAGCAAGCCTTCTACAGCCGGTTCAAGCGGCGACGCTCTAACCAAAAAAAATCAATCAGGTAAATGCTGGGGGATATGTGAGGCGGGATACATATTTCCCGCGGTTGCTCTACATCGGCACTCTTATTGGCGGACGCTCTGCGAACTGTCACTATCCCTACCGTGCGCACCGATCCTCTCGCGAAAAAGATTCAACGCCTTTGTGCGAAGGCCGCGAGAGCGGACGCATCGGAAATGAAAACGATCTTTGCGGACTTGCAAGCAGCTCTTTTGGAACACACTCGATTCGTGGAGAGGCATGATCATGACGGCCGACGAAGAAAGGCGTATCCGAGAAGTATCAAGCCTGATCGTAAAGGAAAGAGATCGTAGAGTGGTTGAACAATTTGTGACGGAACTTTACGACCTTCTGACGAAAAAGTTGGAGGAGGTCAAGTCTGGGCAGGGAAAGGGCGTTATGTAATCTGTTACTCCGGACGTTTCTGTATTGCGTAACGAGTACCCTCAAAATACTGTGTGTGTCGTAGTGGAAACGCATCGTATCGACGATGAGAGGATCCGGGAGCTTTGCGCGAAAGCCATAGCAGCCAATGAAGCCGAGGCGGAAGACATCCCAGCTTAGCTTCAGGCAGCTTTGCGGGAACATGCGAAGTTCGTCAGACGTATTGCCGCCGAAACATTGAATCACTTGCCTGAGAGCGTTCCCGTTCGAATGCCGCTTAAGATCACGGTTCGATTGAAAAGACGGCCGTACAGAAATGGCCGGTCTTTGAGATCGGAGTAATGCGGCTCCTCACTTGCCATCGCAGCAGTCGATAACCCAGCCCGCCGTGAAGATAACAACTTTGTAACGGGTGGCCCACCCGCTCGGCGTGGGACTGGCGAGATCGTGGCGCGGTCTTGGCCGAGCCGCAAATGTGCGCGGGGGAGGGTGGGCATTCGTTTTAGCTGCTCGGCCATCCTGGCGCATTGACCGCGCTCCTCCGCCGCTCCTAGACTGTGGGGCATGCCATCTTTCCAGCCGACTCCAAATTACGTCCACGATTCTGAACTTCAACGGCGGAGGCTCGAACGGCGGAGTGAGAGCCGCAAGCTTGATCGTTTGAATGTGCAGTTAAAGATTCGTTTGATTGAACAGGCACTACAGATGTCGAGAGCGAGTTGAGACGTCAAGCGGGATTTCATTGGTAAACCCTCAAGACAATCCAGAGAAGCAGCAAAACCAGCGACACGACAACTACCACCATTCTCCAGAAGTCGCGACGTTGCTCTGCTTTCCTTGTCATCGCTACCGGGGTCGCCGTAACAGCGTCATCGACAGATACGCACCGATCCAAGACCCGCCTGCGGCGAAGCCGACGTAAGCCCAATTCTTCGTGTAACTGATCACGGCGAATGCTGACAGCAAGTACCACACGCTGCTCCATGTCGCCGCCGGCACGCGCCGCTGGGACGAAACGGCTGCGTTGAACATTACGTAGACCGCGTCGGTCGCGGCCGTCGATGCGAATACTCCCAAGGCCAGCCACGGATCAATCTGGGGCACAGACTTCACCTCGCGTCCAAGATTCACGCCCAAGGTCTCGCGGAAAGTCTACGCTCGAAATCGAAGGCCCCCGTTAGCAGGGTTTCAGATGCCTGCCAAACCACACCTGCACTTCCTTCGCCTCAGACACGCCTCAGACCGATTCTTGACACCCCCTCCACAGGCCTTTATTCTTAGGTCTTGCTCCCTGGCGAACTTGCGCCTCTGGGCGTGTTTCCGCGGGCCTTCGCGGTAGATCTAAAGGTGGGCGCGGAGGTTCCCGATGTTCATCGAAGTTGCTGAGCTAGAACTCCATCCGGTTGATTTCCAAGAGGAGTTCCCTCCCGATGCCATCGATCTCGGAGTGGACGTACGCCAGCTCACGGCCCTGAAGACCAGCGGCCGGGCACAGCTGGTGGAAGAGCATCGTGGCAAGCGTGAAGTCATCCAGGATATCCGCATCGAAGGTAAGCTTGCGACCAGCCTGGAATTGCCCTGTGCCCGCTGCCTTGATCCGGTGGTCAGCGATATATCGAGAGCTTTCGATCTGCTCTATCGGCCGCGCGGTATCGACGCTGGAAAAGAAGAGCTGAGCGTTACCGGAGTGGAAGCGGAAGTGGGCTATTACGATGGTGACGGCCTGCTGCTGGAAGATGTTGTGCGCGAGCAGACTCTGCTGGCCGTCCCACTGAAGGTGATTTGCCGCGAAGACTGCAAGGGATTGTGTCCCAGCTGCGGCAAAAACCGCAACCTGGAGTCTTGTTCCTGTGCGCAGTCGGTCGACGATCCGCGCTGGTCGGCGCTCAAAGACATTCGAGAGAAGTTACAGAATTAGTTTGCCCTACTCGGACGGAATCGTGAGAGTTAAGACTCCACCGGCAGGTTTCGGGATATAACGTTCGCAATTTGATTTGGCTCGCCGAGCGAGCCCAAAGAGGACTTTTCAATGCCTAATCCAAAACGGCGGCACTCGCAAAAACGCACATCCACTCGGCGCGCGCACGACGCCTTGTCGAAGCACTCTCTGTCCGAGTGTCCCAATTGTCATGAAAAGAAGATGCCACATCGCGCTTGCGCCAAGTGCGGCTATTACAAGGGCCGCGAAGTAGTCGAGGTCGAGGAAGCCAGCTAACCCGCCGAGTCGCGCCCATGCCAAGCGTTATAGCTCTGGATGCAATGGGTTCCGATCGCGCCCCCAAGCCTGAAATCGAAGGCGCGATCCAGGCTGCCCGCCAGTTCGGGACGCGAGTCCTCCTGGTCGGTCCGGAAGAGCAGCTTAAAGCGCAACTGACCCGCTATCGGTGGGCGTCCCGCCTGCCTATCGAGATTGTCCATGCCAGCGAAGTGATCACCATGGAGGACAAGGCCGCGCAGGCTGTGCGCTCCAAGCGTGACTCCAGCATGCGCGTTGGGGTTCGTATGGTGCGCGATGGCCAGGCGGCCGGTTTCGTGAGCGCGGGAAACACCGGCGCGGCTATGGCGACCGCAAAGATGGTGTTAGGGGCCCTGCCCGGAGTTGACCGCCCGGCGCTGGCGGCGGTTTTTCCTACTGCCCTCGGAACTGGCGCCATGCTGCTCGACGTCGGTGCCAACGTCGATTGCAAGCCGAACAACCTCGAACAGTTCGCGGTGATGGGTGAGATTTATTTCCGCTCGATCTTCGGGACGAAACGCCCGACCGTCGGACTTCTTTCGATCGGCGAAGAGGAAAGCAAGGGAAACGAGCTCACCCGCGAGTCATTTCAGCTGTTGAAGCATTTGCCCCTCAACTTCGTTGGAAATGTCGAGGGCAGAGACCTCTACAACGGGGAGGTCGACGTCATCGTGACCGACGGTTTCGTCGGGAACGTCGCGTTGAAGACATCAGAGGGAGTCGCGAACCTTGTTCGCGCCACGCTGAAAGAAGCGCTGCGGGCGACCATCACGCGGCAAGTCGGGTACCTGCTCTCGCGCAGCGCGTTCAGTGATTTCAAGAAACGCCTCGACCATACGGAATACGGCGGCGCGCCGCTTCTCGGTTTAAAAGGCGTATGCATCATCACGCACGGCTCGTCGAATGCGAACGCGATCAAGAATGCCATCCGCGTCGCTTCCGAGTTTTCCGAGAGCCGTGTGAATGAAGAAATTGAGAAGGGGATCGCGGCTCTTCACCCGGCCGTCGTTGTAAGCCACTGACGAGCTCCTATGAATCTCATCGCATTCCTGTTTCCGGGCCAAGGCTCGCAGGCTGTCGGTATGGGCAAAGACCTGGCCGATCTCCACAACGTCGCGCGTCAGACGTTTGAAGAAGCGGATGACGCCCTGGGCTACAAGTTGTCCCAGCTTTGTTTCGAGGGGCCTGAAGAGAAACTTCGCCTTACGGAGATCACCCAGCCGGCGATTCTCACCTCTTCGGTGGCCGCCTGGCGCGTGCTCCATGAGAAGGGTGTGCACCCTTCGTTCGTCGCCGGACACAGTCTGGGTGAATATACTGCCCACGTTTGCGCCGGAACTCTGGGCTTCGCCGATGCGGTTCGCATCGTGCGCAATCGCGGTAAGTACATGCAGGAAGCGGTTCCAGTCGGCGTAGGAGCAATGGCGGCGATCCTTGGTATGGATCCGGAGAAAGTCACAGAGGTCTGTACCGACGTGGCCAACGGAGAAGTCTGCGAGCCCGCGAATATCAACTCCGCCGAGCAGATCGTGATCTCGGGCAACACCAGCGCCGTGCAGCGAGCGGCGAGCCTGGCGACTGAGCGAGGCGCCAAACGCGCTGTGATGCTCCCCGTTAGCGCCCCGTTCCATTGTTCATTAATGAAGCCCGCGCAGGATCTTCTTGCTGTTGATCTGCAAGAAGTCACCTTCCAAAAACCCGGCGTGCCGGTCGCGTGCAACGTCGATGCGGCGCTCTTGCAAGATGGCGATCGCAGTCGTGACGCCTTAGTTCGGCAAGTTACAGGGTCGGTAAAGTGGAATCAGTCGATCCAGTTGTTGATCGCGCAGGGTGTTGAGCGTTTTATCGAGGTAGGACCGGGAAAAGTGCTCAGCGGGTTGATGCGTCAGATTGATCGTTCAAAATCGAGCAGCAACGTGGGTGATGAAGCGTCCCTGCAAAAAACTCTGGGATCGCTGGCATAAAGCATACGCCCGAAGATTCAATTGGATAAAGAGCGTGGAGCGACGGGCGTGCTCGCCGTGGCGTGTTAAAGAGTACGTCGAATAGGAGCCTCCCGCCGCGCGAGCACAGCGCGACCTCCCTTACGCAAGGTCAGCTGCAGGGTGAGGGGCTGAACGTCTTCTCGGATTTCTGCACGTACAGTTGTTCGTGGTCAGCGCGGTTGTTCACGATCACTTCGACCACCACTCCGCTTCCGCCCTTCGGACATTCCCCACTGGCGTAGATCTTGTAGCTCTTGACTACCCCCCACTCTCCTCCAGGACCCCAGTCGCGATAAAAATCGTTGAAAGGATAATCGGAGTGCTGTTGTGCATGCTGCTTCCAGGCAGGATCGGCACGATAGATTGCGTACGCCGTTTCGAAATCTTTCCGCTGCAAAGCCGAAAAGAACTTGTCAACCAGATGCTCTTCCGGCCAGAAACGAAACTGGTACGTCAGAAATCCCAGGACCAGCAACACCCCGATGATTGTGACAACACGAAATCTGCGCCGGCGCGCTCCGGCCTCGTCGTATTCCTTCGCATCCATCAGCGTCATATGCACCTAGCATAACGGAAACCTGCGGCCTGCAAAAAGTTCCCGGGAAAAACAGCTTGAACCACGGAGGGCACAGAGGGGCACAGCGCAATCCGAAAATGTGCGGTGATCCGATCTTGGTTGGCTAGGTTTTCTACCGTCTGATCATTTGCAGGACCTTGAAACTCTGAACCTTGAGCCTTTACAGCGTCCGCTTGAACAGCGGCGTGGCTATCGCCAGCGCGAGGATTCCGAAGATCGCCAAATACATCATGTCTGGCACGATCGCGCCCAGCCCGGTCTCCTTGAGCAGAAGGCTCTTGAACCCCGCGACCGCATAAGTAAATGGGTCAGCCTTTGCGATGACTCTCAGCCACGCGGGAAAAGCCTGCACGGGATAGATCGATCCGCTCGGGAAAAAGAGCAGCGTGTTCAGAATTCCGAAGATGGCGCGCGGAACAAGCGGATCATCGACACGCACCATCAGCAGAAACATCATGGTGTTGAAGGCAATCGAGGTCAGCGCGATCATGATCAGCAGGCCCAGGGCTGTCATCGGATCAAAGATCGTACTCACCCCTGCCAGCAACGATCCAATCACGGTGATCACCAGCCCAGTCAACACTGCCTTGATTGCTCCAGCAAGGTTCAGACCGAAAACCAGCTCGGTCTTGGTGATGGGCGTGACCAGGTACCCCTCATGTACACCACGGGCTTTGTCGTCGATGTAGAGCATGCCCCCGCCGATCATCACCGACACGAACATCGCCAGCGTAATCGAACCGGGCAGCAGATATTTCATGTACTCGATGTAGGGATAAAGCTCCACAATTTGCAGCACCGTCTGCTGCAAAATACGCGGCTCGACGGTGGGCGTGTTCAGGGCCGTCGTAATGTCCGACAACTCCTGCTCCAGCGTTGAACTCATGAAGTTGTCGCTGTTGTCGACGACCAGCGCGATCTGCGGGCGGTTCTGCTCGTAGACCCGTCGCGAATACTGCGGCGGAATGATGACCGCACCCTGGATCCTGCCGTTCCGCACATCCTCGCGCGCGGTCTTCTCGTCGTCGTAGTAAACGGGGACGAAGGTCCGCATGTTGGCGCGCACCGAATCAAACGCCTGCCGGATCTTCAGCGCCTGCGTGCCGCCATCCTGGTCGACGACTCCCAGTCGGGCATCGCGGATCTTGCCGCCAAACGCATTGCCCAGCACGATCAACTGCACCAACGGAAAGATCATCGACGCCAACATCAGCGTCGGCGAACGAAAGAATTTGCGCATTTCACGCTCGACAATGGCCATCATTCGATTCATGGTTGCAGTCCTGGACGCTGCGGCATGGTGAAGCCGTACGCCTTGACGAGTTCATCGCGTAGTTGTCGTCCCGTGTAGTGCACGAACACGTCGTCGAGAGTGGTGCTCTGCACGGTGAGCGTCTTTATCGGCACTCCGGCTTGCACGGCCATCTCGACCAGTTCGGTGGTGGTGCGCGAACCGTTGCCGGTCAGCACGCGGTACATACCCGCGCCCTCGTGTTGTACAGAGGTGACTTCATCGAGTTTGTGCAAACGCTGTTCCCAATCTGCGGGCGAATTCTCGAACTGCACTTCCACCACATTGGAACCTGGAACACTCGCCTTCAACGCAGCCGGAGTGTCGAGCGCTACGAGCTTGCCGTGATCGACAATCGCGATGCGATCACAGAGCCGGTCGGCTTCGTCCATGTAGTGGGTGGTGATGAGAACGGTGAGTTCGCGGCTCTTCTTGATGTTCGTCAACATCTCCCAGACCGCGACGCGCGATACCGGATCAAGTCCTGTCGTGGGCTCGTCTAGGAAGAAAATTCGTGGACTGTGCACCAGTCCACGCGCGATCTCGAGGCGGCGCCGCATGCCGCCCGACAGAGTCTTGGTCTGCGCGTTCCGCCACTTGGTCAGATCGACGAGCTCAAGCAATTCGTTGATCGACTCCTGCCGGCGTTTCGCGGGAACATCGTAAAGCTTGGCGTAGATGTTCATGTTCTCCTCGACCGTCAGATCGAGGTCGCTGGTCAGCGCCTGCGGAATGACTCCAATACAGCGTCGCGCCGCGTCAGGATCTTTGCTGACGTCGTGACCCGCCACCACCGCCCGGCCCGCGGTGATCGGGATCAACGTGGTCATCATGCGAATCAGGGTCGATTTGCCCGCGCCATTCGGCCCCAGCAGCCCGAAGATTTCCTCGTCGCCAACATGAAACGTGACGCCGTCCACGGCGGTGAAGTCGCCGTACTTCTTCACGATGTTCTCCACATCGATCGCGTTGCGGCCAGTCTTCTCCGGACCTTCGCACCCATGGCCGGCCGGCGAGCCATTGGTCGGACTGGCTTTCGGCTTGCTCTCCGCGGTCATGGATGCTGTTCTGCCGACGCGTCTTGTCGAGGCGTGCCCTTTTGCTGATCTGGCGAAACCAAAACTTCCGCGGTCATCCCCGGCACGTAAGCGCCTTTGGGATTGTCGAGCCGAATTTTCAGCACGATCGTCTTGATGTCCCGCTTCCGGCGATTCACGTCGCGTTGCGTAGCAAAGTCCGCTTCGGCGGACTTGAAGAAAACTTTGCCGCTGGTGATGGTGCCCCCGGGGAGTCGTACCCGCAGCGTGTCGCCAAGTCCAATGTGATCGGCCTGCGTTTCCGGAATCGCCGCCCGCACCCAGGTATCGGTTAGATCGACGATCGTCACGATCGGTGAACCGATATTCAGCACCTCGCCTTGCCGCGCGGCGCGCACAGAAACTGTCCCCGTTACCGGAGCGTAGATGTTCGTATAGCCGAGCCGCACCTCGGCCTGTTTCTTCATATCCTCGGCGTTCTTCAGATCGGCGAGTGTGGACGCCACGGTGCTCTTTGCAGCCGACGCCTGGTGCGTACGCGCCACCGCTGAATTCAGGTCGGCTTCCGCGGCGTGCACCTGCTGCTCGAGTGATCCCACATTGGCCTGCGCAGCTGCCAGGTTCATCTCCGCCTGCACACGGTCCTGATCGGACGCCACGCCCTGTTTGGCAAGCTCAATCGTCCGTCGGCTGTCGCTCTCCGTTCGTTGCCGGGTCGCCTGGGCTTGGGCGAGTTGCGCCTTCATCGAAGCCAGTTTCGCTTGCGCGTTCGCAACGTCGCTCGTAGTCGATCCCGTTGTCGACTTCTCGGTGAATTGCATCTCGGAAACTTTCGAGCGCAAGCTGGCGATCGTCGCATCCGCGGCGGCTTCCTGCGCCTGCAGTTCCGCCGGATCGATCACCGCGATCAAGTCCCCGGCTTTCACCTGTGAGCCCTCATCCACGAGCAATTTCTGCAGCCTGCCCTGAATTTGCGGACTGACGATCACCTGGTTCGAATCGACTGTGCCGATCAATACCAGGTCACGGTTGCTGGGCGTCGAGAAAAAGTAGTACCCGAGCGCAATGATGAAGATGATTCCCAGCAGAATGAAGAAGCGGTTGCGCGGATTCACTTGTGCTCTCCTTCGACCGGTAATGCCATCGGCTGGAACAAAGCTGCGGCGATGAAGTCGAGAACGGCTGCGCGGCGGGCTGCCAGGCGCTCGGGGCTCAATGGATCTTCATGAGTAATAAACTTCAGCATGGCGGCGCTGCCGAAGTAATGCACCACGACAGCGGCCATCGACGGAATGAACTGCAGCGGATCCACCGGACGAAACACCCCGGCCTTAATACCTTCATCGAGCAACTTGATCATTTCGTCGTAGATCGGCTTCATGTAGAGCTTCACGATGCGTTGCATCTGCGAGCGCCGGGGAAGCGTGAACATTTCGCGCTGTACCATCTCGCGATACGAAGGATGGTCGGCGAGGTAGTCGAAGAACGCTCCCACGTAACGCAGAATCTTTTCGCCGGGTGGAATATTTTCGCGCAGCACTGGCATCAGGACTTTATTGCGCTCCTGAAAAACGTGGTCGAGTGCCGCTCCATAAAGCGTCTCCTTGTCGCGGAAGTAGTAATAGAGCAGGGCCTTGTTGACCTTGGCCGCGCGCGCGATCGCATCGGTCCGTGCGCCGGCCACGCCCTCGCGCGCGAACTCGCGGATCGCGGCCTGGAGGATCGAGGTGCGGCTCTCTTCGGGTTGGCCGCGCGATCCCAACCGGGGCCTGCTGTGCGTAGTTGCCATGCTTATTTATTAACTAACCAGTTAGTTAGATTGTACCGCGTCACCGCAGGCTGCAGCAAGACGGCTCTGCAAAAGCTTCTGCCGTATAATCAATGGCTTTCGAGGAGGCGTCCCATGCTGCCTGTGAAGCTCATCGTCTGTCCCACTGATTTCAGTGGACCGGCTTGCACCTGTGTGCGTACCGCGAGCGAACTTGCGGAGCACTTTGATGCCGAGCTTCTACTGGTGAACGTCGTGCCGGCCCTGCCCAGCGTTCCGCCCGATCCCAACTACGTTTTCAAGATTCCCGAGTACGAGCAGTACCTGCACGCCGACGCTGAGCAGCAACTGCGCAAGGCGCGCGAGGAATTAGTCAGTAAGAATGTAAAAGTCCGCACGCAAGTGGGACACGGCTCGGCCGCGGAAGAAATTGTGCTAATCGCGAAGGCCGATCATGCCGATCTGATCGTCATCTCGACGCACGGATCAACCGGGTTCGAGCGGTTGGTCTTCGGATCGGTCGCGGAAAAGGTCGTGCGATTAGCCGAGTGCCCCGTGCTAACGGTCAGACAGGAGAAGACAACGGGATAGGTCTGCGAGGACCCTCAGCGTGATCTGCGTTGCCAACTACGCCGTTCAATGGAACACGTTGTGGCTGACGCCGGACGTGCTTCGTTTGCGGATAATCCGATTGTTCACCTGCAGAACCAGATCGTTTCCGCACTCCAGGGTCCGCGAATTCGGCTTCGGCCTCTTCTCGCACAGTGGGCCGGTATTGAAGTTGGACGTCGACGGCACGTGGTATGTGTTAGCGTCCGAAGTGCGGTCGGACGAAGTCGAACGACTTCTCTCGAAGATAAGGGAGTTACGGCTACTCGCCGCCCGTTGAATCGGAGTATCGTAAAGCCGGCCCCCCTCCGAACATTCGTACGCTTGACTGAGTCCTTAAAGGAGTGACCTTCCAACAACGCCCTGTGAAGTTCGTTGTCCTTACTCTACTCCGCTCCCCCCGCGATCGACGGCACCAGTAGCACTTCGTCTCCGTCCTGAAACGCGTAGGTCGGCCCACCCAGGAAGCGGATGTCTTCCTCGTTCACATATACGTTGAGAAACCGGCGCACCTGCCCGGCCTCGTCGCGCAAGTGCGGTTTTAGAGCGGGGAACTTCGCGTCCAGCACCGAGAACAACTCACCCAGGTTGGCGGCCGAACAATCCAGTTTGCCGACGCCGTCCGTATGCCGGCGCAACGCGCTCGGTATCTGCACCGTGATGGACACTTAGGCCTCCACCGCTTCCGGAACGTCGAGAGAGTTCGAGAGGAAGCGTTCAAACTCCGCCAGCTTGGGCGCGATCGCGTCGTCGGCTTCGTAGGCCCCAGCCAGAGCATCAGTCGTCTTTAGACCATTGCCGGTGATGCAGACCACGGTCGTCTCGTCGGGAGAGATGCGGCCATCGCGCACCAGTTTCCGCGTGCAGCCCACGGTCACGCCGCCCGCAGTTTCCGTGAAGAGACCTTCGGTCTCCGCCAGCAACTGGATCGAATCCACTACCTCAGGATCGGACACATCCTCCGACCACCCGCCACTCGTGGTGATGGCTTTGATCGCGTAGTGACCGTCGGCCGGGTTGCCAATGGCCAGCGACCGGGCAATCGTCGCAGGCTTCTGCGGTTCGATCTCAGCATTGCCTGCCTTCACTGCCGTCGAGATAGGCGAACATCCCGTCGCTTGCGCTCCAAAGAATTTCACCGGCTTCGGATCGACCAGCCCGAGCGTGATCAGTTCGTCAAACGCCTTCTTGATTTTTACGATGAGCGATCCGCCTGCCATCGGAACCACCACGTTATCGGGCAGGCGCCAGCCGAGCTGTTCGGCGATTTCGAACCCCACGGTCTTCGAGCCTTCCGCGTAATACGGACGCAGGTTCACATTCACGAATCCCCAGCGATGCTCGTCGGCGATCTGTGAGCACAAGCGGTTCACCTGGTCGTAGCTGCCGGCGATGCGCACCACCTTCGCGCCGTACACCTGCGTGTTCAGAATCTTCGCAGCCTCGAGGTCGGCAGGAATGAAGATCCACGCCTTGAACCCATCGCGCGCGGCTTGTGCGGCCACCGAGTTCGCCAAGTTCCCCGTGGACGAGCACGACACCGTGTCGAATCCAAACGCCCGCGCCTGCGATAGTGCCACCGACACCACGCGATCCTTGAAGCTCAGCGTGGGCAGGCATACGGCGTCATTCTTCACGAACAGCTTGTGCGTGCCGAGCGCTTTCGCGAGCGTTGGCGTGCTCAGCAGTGGCGTGAAGCCAACCGGCAACGTCGGCTGAAAATCTTGGGGGAGGGGGAGGAGCTCGGAGTACCGCCACATATTGGGAGGGCGCTGGGCGATCTTTTCGCGCGTGAAATCGGCGCGCACCGCATCGTAGTCGTAGCTGACTTCCAGGGGAGAAAAACAGTCATCGCAGATCGACCGGGGCTGGTTTCCCCACGTCTTGCCGCACTCACGACATCGCAGTTCGTAATGAGCCATCGTGCCACTCGCTATCTTGCGAGCGGCGGAAGGACGAGCATCTCCGGAATAGCCGGATTCGGGAGAAAAGGTCTCTAAAAACGAAGACCTCTTCTCCGGATAGGAAAAGAGGTTATGGGAAAGCGGAAAAAATAGCCGCGTACCCTAATCTCATGTTCCCCGCTACCGGGAGAGAGTTGGCACCAAGCAACTGGGATATATGATCCCAGTCCGGTTGCCGTGGCGTCATCGGGCTCGTCCCTCAGCCACTCTGCATGAAATTCTAGGTCTGCCCGTAAACGGGCAAACTTGGAGATAAATACTACTTGTCACAGGAGGGCGTGTCAAGCCGTCTATCCTCATCGATGTTCGCACGTCTGATTTAAATAGGCAAAATCGTGGCTGTTTCGCGGAATCACATGAACAGAGAGGACGTCATGTCTCAGGCTACCTCCGCACAACTTCTCCAAAACTCAGCGGCATTGTCATCTCAAAAGCGCAATGCTCTGCTGCCCATTGCCGTGGGCGGCCTCACGGCCGGAACGCTTGACCTGCTGCAGGCTTGCGTCCTGTTCGGCTGGAAAACCCCACTTTTCATTGCTGCCGGATTGCTTGGACGGTCGGCCATTCAGGGGGGCCCCGGCACCTACGCGCTCGGCGTCATCCTGCACTTTTTTATTGCTTGCTCCGCCGCGTCGATTTACTACGCCGCCAGCCGCAGGCTGACATTCTTGCGGGAACATTGGTTGGTCTGTGGGTTGTTCTTTGGCGGCGCGGTGCAAGAGGCAATGAATCTGGTCGTCCTGCCGCTCTCTGCGCTCCATTCGAGGGGCCCCTACAAACTCGATGATCTGATTCTCGGGTTGCTCGTGCACATGGTCGTCATCGGCCTGCCGATCGCCTACAGCGTCCATCGTTTCTCGGATTAACTCCGGCCGATTCCAACTTTGTCCTGGAAAGAGGTTGGGCGGTCATCTTTTGCACAAGCCGGCATTTTGCACCCAACTCTGTTTTGCCCCGCAACTGGCGTCTCGCACGATTGTCCTCACTTAGAATTGTTGTTTTATGTCGGTTCACAGAGACGACGAGGAAGAAATGCAGCCCCTGAAAATCGTTCTAGCTTCGGAATCGCCCTTCCGCCGCCGCGCTATGGATATGGTGGGCGTTCCCTATGAAACGCGTGCCGCCAACATCGACGAGAAGGCCATCCGCGATGACGATCCAGCGCAGTTGACGCGCAAGCTTGCTGAAGCCAAAGCTTGGAAAGTTGCAGCAGAATACCCGGATGCGGTGATTGTGTCGGGTGATGCGGTCGCCGCCAAAAACGGCAAGATTTACGAAAAACCGCTGGACCTCGACGAAGCGGCGAAATTTCTCGGCGAGTTTTCGGGAAGCGAGTTTCAGTTCGTAACTTCGCTGGCCGTCCTGCATGCACCCAAACGCAAACTACTGAGTGCGGTCGAGATTTCGAACATTACGTTTCGTCGATTGGTCGAGCGCGAGATCAGGGAATACGTCCAGAAGTACGCGGTTTTGAACTACGCCGGAGCCTTCGAAAGCGACGCGGTTCTGAAATTCGCCGACCGGGTCTCCGGAGCCGTCAATATCGGGACGGCGCTACCAGTAAGCCGACTGATTGGATTATTACGGGAGCAAGGGGTAGAGGTGTAGTGAATCGAGCGTAAGCTGTTCGCCAGCTACCGTCGACCTGAGACCTGACACCTGAGACCTGACACCTGAGACCTGACACCTGAGACCTGACACCTGCTCTACCGGCTGTACTGATTCTTCTTCTTATCTTCGTGCCGCTCGATGCCGAACTGGATCAGGCGATCAATCAGATCGGGATACGATAGACCCGACGCGGCCCACAGCTTGGGATACATGCTGATCGCGGTGAAGCCCGGCATGGTGTTGATCTCGTTCACGAAGAGCTTGCGCGTTTTGGGATCCAGGAGAAAATCCACACGCGCCAGACCCGCGCAATCGACCGCCTGAAACGCGCGCACCGCCAGTTCCTGCACTTTCTTCGCTTCCGCTTTTGTCAGCTTCGCCGGAATGATCAGCTCCGAGCCTTCGTCGAGATACTTGGCGGAGTAATCGTAGAACTCTTTCACCGGCACGATTTCGCCCGGCACCGAGGCCTGCGGACGATCGTTTCCCAGCACCGAGCACTCGATCTCGCGCGCTTTATTCTTGGCGCCGCCCACACCTTGCTCGACCACAATCTTGCGATCAAACTTTGCGGCTTCGTAGATCGCGGGGCCAAGTTCTTTCCTCGTCCGCGCCTTCGAAATGCCAACCGATGATCCCAGGTTGGCCGGCTTTACGAACACCGGATACTTCAACGCCCGATCGATCCTGCTTTCGGTCTTCTTATGATCTGCGTCCCACTCGCTGCGCAGGATGGTCACGTGCTTGACGATGGGCAATCCCGCAGCGCGGAACAGAGCCTTCATCACGTCCTTATCCATACCCGCAGCCGAACCGAGGACGCCCGCACCGACATAAGCAAGGTCAGCGAGCTCGAGCAGCCCCTGAATCGTGCCATCCTCGCCGAAGGTCCCGTGCAGCACGGGGAAGATCACGTCGACATTGATGGCGCGGTCGGATGCGCGTCGGAGAGTTGTTGCATCTCCCTGAAACGGAGTGAGACTGCTCGCGCCTCGATGCACCGGCTCGGGCGGCACCACCACCGCTTCTCCGCTCGCGAGTACCGCGGCTCCGGGCGTAGCGTCGGGATCGCCGGCGCGCAGGTGCCTGGATTCATCCGGCACTTTGCCGTGAAGCAATGCTTCCGCATCGCCGGCCGTGAGCCAGCGACCTTCTTTGGTAATACCGATGGGCACCACTTCGTATTTGCTCTTGTCGATGGCGTCGACCACCGATGCGGCCGAGAGCAAGGAAACCTCGTGCTCTCCGCTGCGACCGCCGAAAAGGACTCCCACTCGCAATTTCTTCATGACGTTTTAGTGTGGAGGTTGTCGCTGGTTTGCGTCAAACCCCCAGCGATAATTCTTTAGATTCCCGAGCGCCCCGTACAAAAAGCATCTCGTCGATGCTCGGTCACTCAGAGCTTTTCTGCGGAACCAACACGATCTCGTGCTTGGCGTTGCATTCCGAATCCGGATCGAAAACGGCCGTTCCAGACAACTTGTCCTTCGAAGCTCGAAATTCCAACGGCGGCCGCTTCACACGCGCCGGCAAACCCGTGAATCGTACCCTTCCGTCATTTCCGGTATAGGCTTCCAAGTCCAGCTTGCGGATCCCGCCAAATCCGTAAGCAATATGGACTTTCACGTTGGCGGCCACCGCGGGTTTTCCGTCGCTGGTCACACTTAAATCGAGTGAGCAAGGCCCCGCCCCGCCATCCATGACGGGCGTCATCTGCGAGGAGTCCGATTGCGCATTCTGAGAACTCGAGTTTGCCTTCTGCCCAAATGCGCGCGAACCAACTGATACCACGCACGTCAAGGCGGCGACAAAACACAGGATTGCCGGAATTGAGCGTTTCTGCGTCATATTCGAAAGCACCTGGCCACATCAACCCATTCAGCCCTAAAGTATCTTCTTGCCAAATGCCGACAGCGAGAGTTCCACCGCCAGATCCGCGGTCTGGTTGTGCTCGTCAATCACGGGATTAACTTCGACAATTTCAAGACTCAATAGGCGCCCGTGATCAGAGATGATCTCCATGGCGAGATGCGCTTCGCGATAGGTCGCACCGCCCCAAACGGGAGTGCCCACGCCCGGCGCGTCCTCAGGGTCGATCCAGTCCATGTCGAGCGACACGTGGTAGCCGGCCGTGCCACGACCCGCCATCCGGAGAGCTTCTTCCATGACGGCGCGCATCCCGCGTTCGTCGATGTCGCGCATGGTGAACACTTCCACGCCGGCTCGGCGGATATTTTCCTTTTCGATCGCATCCACGTCGCGAATGCCCACGAGAACGCAATTCTCCGGATGCACTTTGGGAGAAAAGTTGTAGATATTGCCGAGTTCTGCCGGCCCGAGTCCCATGATCGCGGCCAGAGGCATGCCATGCACGTTGCCGCTGGGGGAGCTTTCCGGAGTGTTCATATCGCTATGGGCATCGATCCAGATCAGCCCGATCTTCTGATTCTGCCGTCGGTAGAATTCTGCCACGCCCGCCATCGTTCCCGCGGCCACCGAATGATCTCCGCCCAGCACTAAAGGTATTTTGCCGGCCTCGAGCGTTTTGAGCACGAGATCCGCGCTCTTGGTGCAGGTAGCCGTGATCTCCTTCAGGTACTTCGCATGAGCCGCGCCTTCTTTTTTCTGCTCTGGGATGGCGACCGCGACGTTGCCACCATCTTCAACGATATGCCCGATCGCCTCCAGCCGCGCCTCCAGACCCGCCACACGCACCGCAGAAGGACCCATATCCACACCGCGGCGTGATTGGCCTAAATCCAGAGGAACGCCAATGACGCGAATCTGCTTCGGCGTGACGCTGCTGAAGGACGTGTTGGGAGTAGGAGACATTTTTCGGCAGATTTCCTCTACGGGTACAGCCGATACAGCATTCTTGGAAAAGGAATCGTTTCCCGGACATGCTCCAGCCCGCAGATCCACGCCACCGCCCGCTCAATCCCCATGCCGAAGCCGCTATGCGGCACACCACCAAACTTGCGCAGATCCAGATACCACTTGAACGCATCTTCCGGAAGGTTGTGCTCGTGAATGCGCTGCAGCAGCAGCTCGTACGAGGCCATACGCTGCGAGCCGCCGATGATTTCGCCGTAGCCTTCCGGCGCGAGCACATCCACGCACAACGCCAGTTCTGGTCGCTCCGGGTCGGGCTCCATGTAAAACGCCTTTACCTTCGCTGGGTAGCGGTGAATCATCAACGGCCGCTCGTACTGCGCCGACAAATATGTCTCATCCGGGGAGCCGAGGTCCCCACCCCATTCAAATTTGTTTTCCAGTTCACCCTTGGCGAACCCCTCCTGCAACTTCTGAACTGCCTCATCGTAGGTAATCCGAGGAAAGGGCGTGTCGATCTTTTCGAGCTTGGTCACGTCGCGTCCAATCGTCTGCAGATCGGCGCGGCGTTTCTCCAGACAACGCTTCACAATAAACGTGATGAACTGTTCGCCCAGTTCCATCAGGTCGTCGAGGGTGGCATACGCCACCTCTGGCTCGACCATCCAGAATTCCGTGAGGTGCCGGCGTGTCTTCGATTTTTCAGCGCGGAACGTTGGGCCAAACGAGTACACCTTGCCCAGCGCCATGGCAGTGGCTTCGATGTAGAGCTGTCCGGACTGCGTGAGATACGCCTGATCGTCAAAGTAGTCGACCGGGAACAACGTTGTTGTGCCCTCGCAGGCCGCCGGCGTGATGATCGGCGAATCTGTGAGCGTAAAGCCGCGATCGTCGAAAAAGTCTCGCGCGGCTTTGATGATCTCGGCGCGCACGCGCAGGATCGCTGCCTGACGCTGTGAGCGGATCCAAAGATGCCGATGTTCCATCAGGAAATCGACGCCATGTTCCTTCGGCGTGATGGGATAAGGTTCTGACTCCGGAACCTTCTGCAAGACCTGCACGTTTGAGACGTCCAGTTCGTATCCGCCCGGAGCGCGCTTATCGGCGCGGACTTTGCCTTCCACGATCACGCTTGATTCTTGGGTCAGCCCTTTGAGCGTTTCGAAGGTTTCAGGCGCCACTGCATTTTTTGGCACAACGCCTTGGATGAGGCCACTGCCATCGCGAAAGATAGGAAACAGAAGTTTCCCGCTCTCCCGCAGGTTGTAGAGCCAGCCGCGAATGGTGACGGACTGGCCATCGTGCTTGCCGATTTCCGAGATAGTGGCTACAGGTGAAGACATAAGGTCGATTTCAGATTACTTTTTGGATCTCAGATTAAAACCAATACTGCTTGATCGCCCGCCCGAATCGCTTGCCTCACGCGCTCTCCAACTTGTCGAACGCCAGCCCAATCTTCTCCAGAGGATTCACCTTGTCATCATGCTCGATTTCCAGTAGCAGCGGAGGCGTATTCGGCGCGGAGCGCAGCAACTCCATCGCCTCTCTCCAGTTGATCGAACCTTGTCCCGGCCACAAGTGAGAATCTTTATCTTTGGCATTGTCGTGCACATGCGTTGATCTCACGTGTGGTTTCACAATCTCGAAAGCTTCCGCGACGCTGCTCAGCATGTGCGCATGTCCGAAATCGAAGCAAATGCCGACATCTTCAAAATGCGCCGTGTGAATGAACTCCACCAGTTTGTCGGGAGTCGAAAGTTCGTTGGGTATATTCTCCAGCAAAATACGCACGCCCAACGGTTTGGCGAAAGCGCGCAGATGTTCCACCGAGGTCAGCGCCGCTTCAAACTTGCGGTCGTCGAACGACTCGTTCGGCGTGCCCAGGTGCTGCACCAGGAAACGGAACGGTATCTGTTCTGCGATTTCCAAAGCCCGCTTGATCTCGTCCATGGCTTCGATGCGGCCCGCGCGATCGGTCGAAGCCACATTCACAGGCGGCGCGCCCGTTCGTCCGAATTCATAATCCCCATAGAGAGGCGAATGGACGGAATTCAGCGGAATCCCGGTGGAGCGAAACCAGTCGGCGATTTCGCGCACATGCTGCTTCCGATTCGCGTAGTCAAGGTGCTGCCGCGCTGCAAAGATTTCGATTGCCTGCGCGCCCGAACGCATCAATCCGTCCAGAAGTCCGGGATGGAGGCGCTCTTTTGCGTAAACCAGGGTGGAAACCGCTTTTTGCATCGTCGGATCTCTTTTTGGCAAAAATCAGAATTGCAAAGACGAGTTCAGAATCCTACTGCTTTCCCGTTGTTCCGGCCGTCGCTTGCGCCTAACCGTTCACCTGTTTTCGGATCGATTTCGATACACTCGCCATCGCCGAAATAACGCTCGATCTTAAACTTATGTCCTTTTTTTCGCAGAATCGCCAGCGTGTCTGGGGAGAGCCGATCTTCCACAAGTATGCCGTCAGGAATCCACTGGTTGTGAAAACGCGGAGCGTTCACCGCCTCTTGAATGTCGAGCCCGAAGTCGACCACGCCGGTCACGATGTTCGCGACCGTCGTAATAATGGTTGGCCCGCCGGGCGATCCCACCACTAGAAAGAGCTTTCCATCTTTCAGAACGATGGTCGGCGTCATCGCGGAAAGCGGCCGCTTGCCGGGTCCAATCGCGTTCGCCGGCCCCTGGATTAACCCGTAAGCATTCGGAACACCCTGCTTCGATGCGAAATCGTCCATCTCGTCATTCAGCAGGAAGCCCAGCCCCTCCGCCGTAACTCTCGAGCCCAGGCTGTCGTTCAACGTGGTAGTGACAGCGACGGCGTCACCAGCCGGGTCCACTACCGAGTAGTGCGTCGTGTTTTCTGGTTCTTTTATGCCGCCGATTGGGCGCGGATGCGCTGTCGCATACCGCTCGAGTTCGTTAAAAACCGCGGGACGATGCAGATCGGCGCTCACGCTCGCGTGTTCCGGATCGATCGTCTCGCGCCAACCGGCCGCATACTTCTTGTCGATCAACTGAGCCACTGGAATCTTGGCGAAATCCGGATCGCCCATGAATTCGGCGCGATCGAAGAACGCCCGGCGAAACGCTTCTACCGAGCGGTGAATTTCCTCGGCCGACCGGTTGCCAAACTTCGCCAGATCATACCCTTCCAGAATGTTCAGAATTTCGACGAGCGCCGTGCCTCCGGAAGATGGTGGTGGAGCGCTGATGATTTCGTAATCGCGATATGTGCCTCGGATCGGCTCCCGCTCTTTCACTTCATACTGAGCAAGATCATCGGCTGTAATCAGCCCGCCGCCCTTCTGAACACTGGCTGCAAGCTCCCGCGCCAAAGCACCGTGATAGAAGTCGTCGGGATTCTTCGCAATCCGTTCCAGAGTGCGCGCCAGATCCGGCTGGCGCAGCACTTCGCCGGCTTGGTAGTAGTTCCCGTCGCGCTGAAAAATCCGCTTTGATTCGGGATATTTCACGAGATCGCCATTACGAAGATCCTGCGCGTCTTCCCATGCCAGTGCGTATCCATCGCGCGCGAGCTTGATCGCGGGCGCCATTACCTGGGCCAGCGGCAACTTGCCATAACTCTTCTGCGCGTACGCGAGACCCGCAACCGAACCCGGCACTCCAATGGCTTTGTATCCCACCAGGCTGGCGTTCTCGATCACGTTGCCCTGAGAATCCAGGTACATGTTTGCGGTCGCGGCCGCCGGGGCCCTCTCGCGGTAATCGATGAAACGGGTGGTTCCATCAGCCTTTCGGATCAGCATGAAGCCGCCGCCGCCGATATTTCCAGCCTGCGGGTGCACGACGGCGAGAGCGAAGCCCGTGGCCACCGCCGCATCCACAGCATTTCCGCCAGCCTGCATCATCTCGACGCCCGCGCGCGAAGCCAACTCATGCACACTCACCACCATGGCGTGGGCAGCGTGCGCCGGGCGCATGGGCCCGGCCAGCACCCCTGGCGCGAGCCAGGCAGTCGCGACGAGCGAAATCAGCAAGTTGCGGAGGGATCGCATGAATTTCGACGGTATGGAGCTGTCTCCAGGCAGACCTTTGAGGCTAGACGAGCAAACGAGGAGAGTCAAATCCCGGCATTGCTCAGGAACGCGCCGTTGAGCGCCATTGATCCTCGCCCGCCAGAGGAGCGGCGATCGCAGCGCTCGGATTTCGAAAGACATGTTCCGCCAGCACCATCGCACCTAGAACACCGGCGCGCTTGCCCAGCTCCGGCGGCACAATGTACTCATCCACATCCTCGAGCACCGGCTTTGCCTGAATATAGCCATTCAGCAGTTTGATCAGTTCCCGGCGCATCATCGGAAACAGTTCCGTATGCTGCATGACCCCGCCGCCTAAAATGATGCGCTCCGGCGACAAACTGAAAACCCAGTTGGCGAGACCCAGCGCGAGATAGTGTGCCTCCAACTCCCAAATCGGATGATCGTCCGGCAATTCGTGCGCCGGCTTTCCCCAACGCGCTTTCAGCGCGGGTCCGGAGGCGAGTCCTTCGAGGCAATCGCCGTGATAAGGGCAATGCCCGGGATAGGGATCGGCGACCAGATCGTGCGGGATGCGAATGTGGCCCATCTCCGGATGCAACATGCCGTGAATAACCTCGCCGTTGACGATAGCGCCACCACCGATGCCGGTTCCGACCGTCAGGTAAATAAAGTTGGCGATGCCACGCCCAGCGCCCCACCGTGCTTCTCCCGCGGCGGCGGCGTTCACGTCGGTATCGAAGCCCACAGGAACGTCCAGTCCGCGCGCGACTTCACCCGCCAGATCGAACTGCTGCCAGCCGGGCTTCGGAGTGGAGGTGATGAAGCCGAATGTCGGTGAGTCCGGGCGCAAGTCTACTGGCCCAAACGATCCGATCCCAACAGCGCTCAACTGCGAGCCGCCGCGCTCGCGAAGAAACGCCAGTATCTGTCCGAGTGTGTCCTGCGGAGTTGAGGTAGGAAAAGCCGTGAGTTCGAGATCGTCGGGACTTGTGCCGATGCCACACACGAACTTGGTTCCGCCCGCTTCGATGCAGCCGAAGATGCTCATGCCGTCCTCGCGACCGCCAAGTCTGGCATAACTGCGGGTTTTCGGGAAGGGAGGCGGTCGTCGAAGAACGTTCCGCCCGTCGAAATACTCTCGTCCAAACTACTTGCGACTTCGGGTGACCCGACCAGACTCTCGAACTCGTTTGGCTCGGGAAACCGGTCGTTTCTTAGTAGCGGGTTTTTTTCGGCGCCTTCGCGGAAACCATGCTGTAGGACTGGTGAATCAGATCCTTCAACTCGGCGTCAGTCGCGGCGTCCAGCCGGGCGAGCATGACCCACTTATATCGGCCCACGTACGGCGCCGGCCGAATGTCTTCGCGCTCAATCAGCTCCGCGAAGGTGTCCGGAGTGCACTTGAAGCAGAGTCTCGGATCGTCGAGTCCAAGCATCGCGAAAATCTTGCCCCCGACTTTGAAGCAGAGATCGTCGCCCCATTGCAGTTTTTCGGTAGCTTTGGGAAACGACAGGCAGAACGCGCGAATGGAATCGACATCCATATTTTCCTCGACCAACGGTCCTGAAAACGGCAAGCCGGAGAATCAGGAACCGTACGTGTTGCCACAACCACAGAAGCAATCAGCGGTTCTCCGGTCGCAAGTTTACTGCTGGTTCCAGTGTTTAATCACCGTCGCCTTACTGTATGCGATCTTAAAGCCGAGGCGAGCGCAATTTCGCTCTGAGATGCTGCCGCCCTGCGTCACTACGACCACAATCTCGCATCCCGCATCAGCCGCCGCTTTCATGCGCGTGCGAAGCAAAGCAGTCTGAATGCCGCGTCCACGATAGTTCGGCAATGTGCCCGCACCAAACAAAGCGAACACCCGATGCTCGGGGATAATCCGGCCGGCTGCCGCGGCGACGGGCGTCTCCTCAACAAAGGCCACGAAGGTCAGCGCTTCCGGGAACCGAAAGAGGGGAGCGAGCATATCCGCGAAGCCTTCCGGCGGGTCTTCTTTATCGAAGAAACTGCGCGAGACGATATCCGAAAACACGCCTGCTTGCTCGGGTTCGCCCCTGCGGATTTGCACACCTTGAAGTTGGCCGGGTGCCTCAACGTTCTCGAGCGAACGGTAGCTCACGTTGTTCAGCTCGTAAATGCCATAGCCGCGTTCTTTGACCAGTTCCAGCAGACTCGGGTCGGTGAGGGGGCAGAGATCCACCTGCGCCGGCGCGCCGTGCGAGCGATAGAAATCTTCCAGGCGATCCAGATCCGCGCCAGTCACCGGTCCTCCAAAGCCGAGGCCGCAAGCGTGGCCGATCGGCGAATTGAGCCCGGCGAAGATCATGTGGCCTCCGCAGATCGGTTCGAATGCGGCGCCCAGTTCCGGCCGCAGTTGCTGATACATCCGCGCACAATCCACCTGCGGCATCTCCTCCGCCGACTCCAGTCGACGAGCCAATGCCTTATCCACAAATTGCATGGGAGAAATCCTTTCTGGTTGTTCGGTGTGGAAAGCGGGGAGCGCGACCCGCGCAAACCTCCGCGCGTGATCGATCGCTCAGAACACAACCCGCACGTTTAGCGGACGGCAGTCATAGGCAGAGTCACAAGGTATCACACGCTCGGCGAAGCGGATACAGAAGGTCTTGCTCGTAGCTCGTGGCGCAGAGCTTCATCAAACCTGCTCCCGCGCCTCGCCTAGCGTCACGCTCACATCCATCTTCTGCTTGTTGCGGTAGACCGTCACCTTCACCGTATCGCCGGCCCGGTGGGCGTTCATGACCTGCGCGAGGTCCTGCTGGTCCTGCACGTTCTCGCCGTCGATCGCAATAATCAGGTCTCCGCCCAACATGATCGGAATATTGCCGAGATAGGCCCGCTCACTGCCGCCACGAAGCCCTGCTCGCTCAGCGGCTCGTCCAGGCAAGACTTTCACGATCAGCAGACCAAAGTCGACGGGCAATCCCATCTGATCGGCGAGTTCCGGGCCAATCGGAATCGTCTGCACCCCCAACTCGGGTCGTCGCACGCGGCCCAGCGTAACTAGATCGTTGAGAACAGCTTTCGCGGTGTTAATGGGGATCGCAAAACCAATGCCGGCATTCTGGCCCACACTCGACAGGATCATGGTGTTGATGCCGATCACCTCGCCGTGCCCGTTCATCAGCGGACCACCCGAGTTTCCCGGGTTGATGGCGGCATCGGTCTGGATGGCTTCATCAATCGTGGCGCCGTTGGGCTCTTTCACCGGACGGATCGAACTCACAATGCCGCGTGTCATCGTCCCGGCGAGACCAAAAGGATTGCCGATCGCGTAAACCTTCTGTCCGACCTGCAGATTGCGCGAGTCTCCCAGCACTGCGGGCGTGAGGTTCGGAGCCTGGATCTGAATTACCGCGAGGTCATGTGCGGGATCACTTCCAACGACGGTCGCGCGGAATTTCTTCCGATTGTGCATGACCACCTCGACCTGCCGCGCGTCCGCGATCACGTGATAATTCGTAAGAACGTGGCCTTCCTTGTCGATAACAAAACCGGAGCCCTGGCCCTCTTGCGGAACCAATCCGTAGAAGAAGTCGAAGGTCACCGCTTTTGACGTGATGTTCACCACCGACGGAATGTTCTTGCGGTAGACGAGAATATTGTTCTGTTCATCCGCATCGAGCGACTCTCCGCCGGCCGCCTCGGTAATCTCAAGCTTCGTCGGACGACTGATCCAGTTCGCTGGACGGATTGGGGAGGATTTCCAGGTTGTGAAATAAAAGAAGGCGGCAGCCAACAGAATCGCCAGCGCAACCGGGCGCAAAAGCTTCATACAGATTCCCTTCGGCAAATTACGATTCGGCAAGTTACGATCAAATTGTTTCGCCCTACCAATTCTAATCAACCACCCCGCATCGGCACATGCCCGTTGAGGATGGGAACTGCCCCCATAGGTTCATACGTTGCCAACGCCCTTGTGGTTCACGCCACTCCCATCATCTTTCCAGCAAGATCGTAAGATCCAGTCTGTTAGACGCCGACTCTCATGGCATTCACAAGTTGCTGATAAACATCGCGAACTTGCTGATGCGTTGCGTCGATTGACCCTGAATTGTCGATCACATAATCGGCGGCTTTAATCTTTTCTTCGTCGGATAACTGGGTCGCCATTCTGCGGGTCACTTCCCGTCGCGCCGTTTCCAGATCAAGCTTCAGCCGGCCCGCGAAACGTCGGACCCGCTGCTCATCGCTGCACGTCACAACGATCAAACGGTCAAAGCGATTTCCGGCTCCGGCCTCCAGGATCAAGGCCGCTTCCACGATGGCGATCGCTTGCGGATCGTTCCTTCCGACTTCCTCCAACCACTCTTCCTGCCGGCGAATCACGGCCGGATGCACGATGCGGTTCAATTCCACGACGCGCGCTGGGCCGCCTTCTCCAGAGTTGCCGAAAGCCGCTTCTGCCAACCGCGGACGGTTCACGGTTCCGTCAGGATTGAGTATCCCCGTTCCAAATCTCCTGAGGACCTCGTCGTAGACCGTTTGTCCGGGCTGCATCAGCTCATGAGAAATCTGGTCTGCCTGGATGAGATGCGCGCCAAGGGCTACGAACATCTCTCCCACCACCGATTTCCCGCTGGCGATTCCGCCGGTGAGGCCAACTTTCAGCAAGTGAACCCCGCGGGTGCAGAGGTGATCGAGAAGAAACACTCACCACAGAGCCAGAGAGACAGAGCGAAGAACTTGGCGAGAACACCATTGATTTCTCGGAAAATCTTGTTCCTCACAGGAGTCATTCTGTACCTGGAAAACCTCGCTCGGACGAAATTGGGAGTGCGCTAACGGTTTTTCTCTGTGTCTCTGAGGCTTACTAACCGACCGGTCATGGTGCCCCAGGTTCGCGTCAGTGCTGTGGACGCTAACCTGGGCGACCAACGGAGTTTCTACACCACAGGAACCGAGGCTGCTCGGCGCAATTTTGCCGCTCGTACCGTGTTCGCCATCAGCATCGCGATGGTGAGGGGCCCAACTCCGCCCGGAACCGGCGTAATCGCCGCCGCCACCTGCGCCACCTCGGGATGTACGTCGCCAACCAACGTCGAGCCGTTCTTCGCGAACGCCTGCTCGCGGTTCTCGTTTCCCTGGAACAAACGCTCAAACTCGGCGCGATCGGTAACTTTGTTCATGCCAACATCAATCACAGTCGCGCCCGGCTTCACAAAATCACGTGTGACCATTCCCGCCCGGCCGATTGCCGCCACCAGAATGTCAGCCCGACGGCAAACGCCCGGCAAATCATGCGTCTTCGAATGGCATACCGTGACGGTGGCATTCGCATTCAGCAGCAGCATCGCCATCGGCTTGCCAACGATATCGCTGCGACCGACAACCACCGCCTCCCGTCCCGCTACCGGAATACCGGACCGGCTAAGAATCTCCATTACCCCGCCCGGTGTGCAGGGCACCAGTCCCGGCCGCTGCGTCGAGAGGAACCCAACGTTCATCGGATGAAATCCGTCGACATCCTTGGCTGGATCGACCGCCATCAGCACCTTTTTCGCGTCCACTTGCGATGGAAGGGGAAGCTGCACCAGGATGCCGTCGATCTCGTCCCGCCGGTTCAGATCTTCCACAAGGGCCAAGAGTTGGTCGGTCGACACGGTTTCGGGCGGCGTGTGTCTCTCACTGTAGAGCCCGACTTCTTCCGAACTTTTTACCTTGCCGCGAACGTAGATCTCCGACGCAGGGTTGTGCCCGACCAGCACGACCGCTAGGCCCGGACGGATCCCTGCCGACGCCATGGCCTTCACATCGGCCGCGATCTCCGCCCGGATCTCACTCGCTATCTTGCTCCCATCCAAAACAGTTGCCGCCATTCCACTCTTCCTCGAGGCGTCTGCCTCCGCTCCATTCTAAACTGCGCCGGGATCGTCCGATGTTGCGCTCAAATGAGTTGCAGCACCGATTTCCTGTCGTACAATACGCGCCATGATCCCGCAGGACTTGTTGGAGATTCTGGTTTGTCCCGCCTGCAAAAAGCCCCTGGTTCTCAAAGTGAACCCGGAAGCGCTAAAGTGCGACGCCTGCCACCGCGTCTATCCCGTGCGAGATAACATTCCGATTCTGTTAGTTGACGAAGCTACCATCGAGCCTTCCTGATTTGGACGTTTTGCCCCTTTTCGAACGAAAAACGCCGCTTTTCGTCCCTGAACGACACTGTGTGTCATTACCTTGACGGTACTTCTGGCACCGCGACGCTGGTTACCTCCCTTTTGGTTGCCTGCAACTCTCTCCCATTACGCGGGTTAACTAATCCAGAAGAGCTTCTCGGCCGTATATAGATTTAGCGGCGCGTTGCGGCATATGAATTGCATGCAACATTTCCAAGAGTCGCTGAGTCTAATAGGCAAGGAAGTCGAAAGGTCGGAGGTGAGGACGGCCATGAAAGAACGATTTACGAACACGGAACTGGTTTCCTTACGGAGCGATCTGCTGCAAGGTGGCATGATCGATTCCCGCGAGGCAGCCGAGTTGTTGCAGGTGTTCCTGATGGGCCGTGGGTATGGGGTATCCCCTCAAGCGGCTCTGGATGCTGCCGGTCGCGTCGAAATGGCCGGTTGCTCTCTGCCAGTCCTTCAGCATGAGCTGGAGAATCTGGCACTGGTCATGTAATTTTAGCTTTGAAAAGCGGTGACTTTTCAAACGAGTTTTCGAAAGTGAAAGGCCGTAAGAACCTGAAAATCGAACCCAGAACTGCGGTTCGAACAGGCTAGGAAAAACAGGGAAGACGAGCCGGGCCAACCAGCCCGGCTTTGCCTTTTTTGTCTGACGCATGCCCACGGGTTATCCACTGATTGGACCGGAATCTCAAGAATTGACAGCAGCGCCTGGCTCGGCGCAGCCTTCTGACGCTCAAGGAGCTGGTCTGTGACGAAATCCAGACATACCGCCGGGAAGAAAACACCAAAAAGTGGCCGCCCTCATATGCCCGGATACGGCGTCCCCGCCAGTCGCACCGGATTGCTGGCTTGGAACTGGGCCGAGCAGCGCCTCCGTCGCTCCCATAATTTCTGGATTTCGACCACCCAGCCGGACGGCTCCCCTCACGTGATGCCGATTTGGGGCGTCTGGGCCGACGGCATTTTCTGCTTCAGCACCGGGCGCGAATCGCGCAAGGCGCGGAATCTCTTCGCGAACCCACGTTGCGTGATCTGTAACGAGGAGTCGAAGGAAGCCGTAATCGTCCACGGAGTCGCCGAGGAACTGACCGACGCGGATCGCTTGAAAGCCTTGGATCGCGTCTATGAGCGCAAGTACAAGCCCTGGAAGCTCGATCCGAAACTCGGACCGATCTTCATCGTTCGGCCAACCGTGGTTTTCGGGATGTACGAGAAGAAATTCGCCACTGCCGCAACCCGATGGAAATTCTAAAGGCAGCTGTTAGCTTGTAGCTCTTCGCTGTTAGCCCCCTAAAACCCCGGCTCGCATCGAAGAAGGGGACTTCTGCTGCAACCAACCAGGTGCCACGGATATTGGAAGGCGTAACCGCAACTCAACCGGGAAGGTTTCGAGCCACCAGCCATCAGGCACCCGAGCAGCCTACTCGTACCGCAAACTCTCGACCGGATCCAATTGTGCCGCGCGGGTGGCGGGCAGCGTTCCGAAAATCACTCCCACCAGCGACGACACCACGATCGCGATGATCGCCGACAGCCCCGAAATTGGAATGCGGTATTCCGTGAAGAAGCGCACCGAGAATGGGATCGCCAGACCAATCACAATTCCCAGGATGCCGCCAATCAGGGAGATCGAAACGGCCTCGGCTAGGAATTGGAAGCGTATCTCGCGATTCGTCGCGCCAATCGCCTTCCGGATGCCGATCTCGCGAATGCGCGAGCTGACCGTCGCCAGCATGATGTTCATGATGCCGATGCCGCTGACCAGCAGTGTGACCGCCGCAATCAGCAGCAATCCAACGGTCAACGCGTTCGCGATCTTGTCCCACACCGAGAGCAGTTGCGTCAGGTTGCTGACCGTGTACACCGACTCAGGCCGATGCCGCGACCGGATCACCCGCTCGATCTGCGCCGTCGCCGGCAGCACGTCGTCGGGACTCGCCACGGTGAAGAAAATCTGTTTCACCGAAGCGTCCGGCGTGAAGTATCGACTCACCGTGACGGGAATCACCATCGTGTAGTCCTGCACCTCGGATTGTCCGAAGGTATCGACACCCTCCTTGAAGGTTCCGATGATCGTGAACGGCAACCCGCTCAGCTTGATCGTCTGTCCCACCGCCTGATCGGCCGAACCGTAAAGCTCCACCGCCAGCTTCTCGGTTAGCACCCCAACCTTGCTCCGGCTCGCCGTATCGGCCGCGTCGAAAAATCGCCCCGACAGCACGACCAGATTCCGCACCCGCGCATACTCCGGAGCCGAACCCATCACAGAAATGTCTTTTTCTTTCCCCGATCCCGCTGCGATTCGTTCGCTCAGCACCACGATTGGAGAGGCATACGTGATACTTGAGACCTGTTCCTGCACCGCGCGCATGTCGTCAACCGTCAGCGGATCCGGCGCGCTCGCTGTGATGCGCTGAGCTCCTCCTGAATACTCGACGTAGATCATGTTCGCGCCGATCGCCTGTATCAGGCGCTGTACGTATTGCTTGCCCGTCAGGCCGATGGTCACGACCAGGATTAACGAAGCGGTACCGATCACCATTCCCAGCGCGGTCAAAGCAAAGCGCACTTTGTTGCTATTGAAGGTGTCGTACGCGAAGCTGAGAATTTCTGCCAGCGCGATCCCTGCGCGCCGCGGCTGGAATGCCTTTCGTGTCGTTCGGGTCGGCGGCCGGCATTCAATTGGTGCCGGCGCTTCGGTGGTGGGGGTTGTCGCCATCCTGAATTATTTAGATGCTACTCCTTCGTCAAGGCGGCAGACCAGCACGGTGGAATTCTGATATGGACAGGGCAGGTCGGGTAGGGTTTTTGACTGAAGCACCACCCAAGTCACTCCGTACTCTTGCCGAAGTCGCTCAAAGTCCTGCCGTTTGAAGCTGCCCCATCCGTCGAGGCTGCGCACCTGCGTGCGCCACGTTTCCGCCAGTTGGGGAAACATGCTCACTGCACCGCTGTCTTTTACCCGATCGGCCATCCTCGATCGGTTGGCGATTGCCCGGAACCCGTGCTGGTCTTCTTCAGCAGCGAGCATGAACTTCGGGTCGAGCGCAAAGTATGCATCGGCGGGCGTGTTGTAGCGAATCCAGAGAAAGGCCTGCACCCATGGATTTCGCGATGCCGCATGCGGCCATTCCACATGTGCCGTCGCCGGGAAAAGCTGCCTTTGCGCGTAAAGCATCCCGGCACAGAGTGGAGCGAAAAGAACCAGCCAACGCCAGACCGCCCGCTTCAGGACGAATTGCGCGAGCAGCCCTCCCGCGAATAGAAACAGGAGGATGTACACGAGTTGCAAGCAGCGCAGAGGCTGTAGCTCTGCGAAGTTTTCCAGCGCCGGCAGGCTGACGACCACACCGGCAACAAAAAAGCATAAGCCGAAGATGATCGTAGCGGCGCACAGTCGTGCAAGTACCGGCAAATCGCGTTTCTGTGCGATGCGGCGAAACCATTCCAGCAAAATCAGCGGCGCAAAAATCCCCACCCACTCGTACCACTCCCAGCGCTGCAGCAGGAAATATGACCGAGTTTGCAGAATCTCCCGGTAAGCGTCCGTCACCGGCGGAAAGAAGCCGAGCGGCATCAGAAGCCAGGTGACGAACGTGGGCTCCGGTTCCACCGCCGTTGCCTGAGGCCGATCCAACCAGACCAGCAGCACCATGAAGGCGGCACAGAACACGACCATCAAGGGATGAATCAGAACGGTGAACACCAGCCAAAAGCCCGCGCGAACCCATCGCCGCTCAATCGTATTGACGATCACCCACAGCGTCGCCGGAGTCGACAGCGCGCGCGTCGTTACGTACTGATCCATGATATAGAGCGCCGTGCCGGCTACCGGAATCGTCAGCAGCGCGCCCACCAGGGCGGCACCGCCCCAGGCTGCAAGCGAGTCGCGAAAGGCAAGTTGCCCAATTCTCCAGCAAGCCCACAGCAACAGAAAGATCGATGCGAATTGCCAGAGAAACAGCGCCCAATCCCAGGAGAGATGCGTGACGCGCACCGATTCCGCGATCAGGTTCGGAAACAGCGTGAGATGTGCGTGAGAAAGAAAGAACGCGTTGTTCGTGGGATAGAGCGCCGGATCCAGTGCCCTCTTTGCGCTCGGAACGTAAATCTCCGAGTCTTCTACGTAGGGATGGAATCCATGCACCAGGATCGCGCCAATCGTCAGCAGTAGAAGAAGAGCGATCGGGCGAAAATTGATCGATGTCCGCAATGGTCTCGTCAGATTTCGAGTGAACGGCTCGATTTTAGCCGAGGTTCGGCCCGCTGACGCGCCTTTTCCCGAAGTGAGTAGGGCTTTAAGACTTGCTCGACGGCTTGCCGCTGAACAGGGGAGCACCCCATGCTCCGATCATCAACAACGAACCAAACAAGATGACTGCGTCGATGCTGCTTCGTCCCTGTTTCGTCCAGTAGGCGTCTGCCTGCAAGTTCAGCCACAACGCAAATTCATCCAGCGTAAGCGCCGCACCGACCCCGTACAAAATCGACATCAGCCGGCTGGCAAAGATGGATGTCTCACCCACGCCGGTTCCAAAGTCGCAGAGCCACCCGTATCCAACAAACAGCAGAATGAGAATTCCAAACACCAAGTGATGAATATGCGTGCCTCTCACAAAGATGAAATGGAAAGGAGGGATGTCATGCGTAATGCAAAACACCATGCCGCGCACGCACGCAAAAGTGAGGAAGAAACTCACCGAAGCCAGGAACAGACGGCGTCGCGGGCGATCGGGAATTCTTTCGCGGATCCACGAGCCGAGCGGCGTTCGGTGCAGCAGGAACAGTCCCAGCGCCGTGCCCGTCACGATAACGGCGAGAAGAACCCACGCCCCTACCAGCACCATGGAAAGATCACTCTATCTTTCGACCTCTTGTTTATCCGCCGGTCCCCGCGCGTAGTAACTCATACCGCCAGCCTCGAGCCGTCGTCCCTTCGGGCTGAAGATAAGAAACTTCCAGAAGCCTGCTTTCTGCAAAGCAAACTGCATGGTGGTTGCGAGCACTCCCAGCCCGTACGTAACGCTCCGACGGAAGTTGATCGATGACGCTTCTTCGAAGTACTTGGTTGGACAAGAGACTTCCCCGATTCGATAACCGAAATGCACGCATTGCGCCAGCATCTGGTTGTCGAAGACGAAGTCGTCGGAGTTCTCCACCAGCGGCAGCTCCGTCAGAACTTGGCGGCCGAATGCGCGGTAGCCCGTGTGATACTCCGAGAGCTTTACGCCCAGGAATAGATTTTCGAACGCGGTGAGAAGGCGGTTAAAGACGTACTTGTAGAGGGGCATGCCGCCGCGCAGGGCGGTCCCGCCAATAATGCGCGATCCCAACACCACGTCGTAGACGTCATAGGCCACCATACTGGCCAAGGCGGTGACCAGTAGTGGCGTGTACTGGTAGTCGGGATGCACCATGATCACGACATCGCCGCCCGCTGATAACGCTTCGCGGTAGCAGGTTTGCTGATTTCGCCCGTACCCATAGTTGCGGTCGTGAACAAAGACCTGCAGTCCGAGTTTGTGCGCCAGTTCGACCGTGCCATCCTTGGAGTGATCGTCCACCAGAATGCAGGCGTCGACCAGGTCCGGAAGCTCCCGGACCGTCGCCTCCAGCGTCTTCTCGGCGTTATAGGCCGGTAGGACGATAACGATACGTTTTCCGTTGATCATGGATACGACTGAATTTCCAAGCTACATCATACCGTGCGGTCACCATCACTAAAAGCTTTGGTGAAGGCTTTCGCCCCCTTGCACAGACGCGGCGTACAATTCCTCTGTTCCCAGTCGAGACATGGCCACTACCTCCGCAACGCCCAGCACGCGGCAATTAACCCCAACCGTCGCGGCATTCGTGGTGTTCGTTCCAACCGGAATCGTGAATGTGCTGCTGGGACCTTTGTTGCCACAATTCTCAGCCCGCTGGGCGCTCAACGATGCCCAGGCCGGCAGATTATTCACCGCGCAGTTCTTGGCTTCCACCGTGGGCGTCGTCTGCTCGGGAATGCTGGTGCCTCGCTTCGGATACCGCGTCACCCTGGTTTTGGGCGTGATCTTGATGGCGCTTGGCGTCTTTGTATTGCCGATGGGCTCGTGGGCGTTGGCGATAGTTTCTGTTGCCTGCTACGGCGCTGGATTCGGAATCACCATTCCTGCCGCCAACTTCCTCGTTGCAGAGGCGAATCCGACCGGCAAAGCTTCGGCTCTCAACCTGTTGAACTTCGCCTGGAGTGTCGGCGCCGTGGCATGCCCTCTTCTGGTCGGACATTTTTTTCGAACCGGTCAGGCGTCGCTATTCCTCATGTCTCTCGGTGTGAGCATCTTGCTCATTGGATTTTTGCTGGCTCTTGCGCCCCTGCCGCAACCCGCACCACTACGTGCACCCGCATCTACCGCGCAATACGTTGCGAAACTGCTGCGCACCTCGGCCGCTGTGGCGCTTGGAGTCCTGTTTTTCGTTTATGTGGGAACTGAAAACGCCGTCGGCGGCTGGCTGGCTTCTTATGCGAAGCGAATCGTCCAGACTTCCTCGTCAGACTGGGTGAGCGCTCCTTCGTATTTCTACGCGGCACTCCTTGTCGGAAGACTGTTCGTCCCAATTCTCTTGCGGCGAATATCGGAAGTGCAGACGGCGCGGGTCGGGATTGCCAGCGCTCTCATCGGAGTTGCATCCCTCATGGCGTCGCCCTCGATCATCTCCGTGCGTCTCAGCGCGTCCTTGATCGGTTTGGGCTTGGCTGCCGTGTATCCAATCACGATCGCACTGCTGTCGCATACTTTCGGACCGGCCGCCAATTCGTTGGGCAGCGTGATGTTCGCGCTCGCCGGCTTCGGTGCAGCCTGCGTCCCTTGGATGGTGGGATATGTCTCGACGAAACTCTCCAGCCTGAAACTGGGTCTGGCCGTCCCCTTGCTGGGCTGCGTGGTCATGTTGGCGCTTTACTTCCGAAACTGGGCCACCGAAGCCGAGCCCCAACGCCAGTAGAAAGCCACCACTCGGCACAAAATAAGGGCCGCGGGGCAGCGGAGCGAAGCTCCGCAGTCCGAAGAAAGTCTTGATACACTTAATGTGCTGAGATCGAGCGCCCGGGTTGAGCAAACCTCTCTGCGGTCTCAGGCGGAATTCCTATGACAAGCCAGCGGACGTTGTTTGAAAAAATCTGGAATGCTCACCTGGTCTCCGAACCGACCGGTCGGTCGCCTCTGATCTACATCGACCTGCACCTCGTGCACGAAGTCACCTCGCCCCAGGCATTCGACGGTCTCCGCGCCGCGGGCCGGCCCGTCCGCCAGCCGTCTCGTACCGTTGCCACCGTCGACCACAACATCCCGACCGAACCGCGCGGAACCCCGATTCTCGACCCGATCGCTGCGAAGCAGATTCAGGCGCTCCAAAAAAATTGCAGAGAGTTTGGCATCCGACTCTTCGACATGGATGCTCCCGAGCAGGGCATCGTCCACGTAATCGGGCCTGAACTCGGTTTCACCCAGCCCGGCATGACCATCGTGTGCGGCGACAGCCACACCAGCACCCACGGCGCGTTTGGATCACTCGCCTTTGGCATCGGCACGTCGGAGGTGGAGCACGTTCTCGCCACCCAATGCATGCCGCAACGCAAGCCGAAGACGATGAAAATCGAAGTTCAGGGTTCATTGCCCGAAGGCGTAACGGCGAAAGACCTCGCTCTCGGCGTGATCGGGCAGATCGGGACCGACGGCGCCACCGGCTACGTGATCGAGTACATGGGCGATGTGGTTCGAGGCCTCAGCATGGAAGGCCGAATGACCCTCTGCAACATGAGCATCGAGGCCGGTGCTCGCGCCGCCATGGTCGCTCCCGACGAGACCACGTTCGCCTACGTGAAGGGCCGAAGGTTCGCACCGCAGGGCGAAGCTTGGCACAAATTCATCGCGCACTGGCGGACCCTGGTCTCCGACCCGGGCGCGCATTTTGACAGATCGATTGCCATCGATGCATCCTCGCTCGCGCCCTACGTCACCTGGGGCACCAATCCTGGGATGGTCGTCCAGATCACCGGCCGTGTCCCTGAACTGAATGGTGCCGATCGCAAAGCAACCGAGCAGGCCCTGCACTACATGGGTCTGCAGCCGGGAACTCCTATCGAGAAAATCCCGATCGATCGCGTCTTCATCGGATCATGCACTAACTCGCGGCTGGAAGATCTGCGCGCCGCGGCTCGCGTAGCCAAGGGATACCACGTCAACCCCCAGGTTCGCGCGATGGTCGTGCCCGGCTCGCAAGCCATCAAGCTTGCCGCCGAGCAGGAAGGCCTGCATCGCATCTTTCAGGACGCTGGCTTTGAGTGGCGCGAGTCGGGTTGCTCGATGTGTCTCGGGATGAATCCCGACATCCTGCAGCCGGGCGAACGTTGCGCTTCCACCAGCAACCGCAACTTCGAAGGACGGCAGGGCCGCGGCGGTCGCACACATCTCGTGAGTCCGATGATGGCTGCGGCGGCCGCCATTGCCGGTCACTTCACCGACATCCGCAACTGGAAGTTTCAGTAGCGAAGGTAGCGCCGGCGCCCGCCGGCAATTTTCCGCGGGTGAATCTATGAATCCATTTCGCAAGCACCGGGGAAGCGTGGTTCATCTGGATCGTGTGAACGTCGACACGGACCAGATCATTCCCAAGCAATTTCTCAAGCGCATCGAACGCACCGGCTTCGGGGAGTTCCTCTTTTACGACTGGCGTCGCCGGCCCGACGGACAACCGGACGAAACCTTCGTCCTCAATAACCCGCGCCATCGCGGCGCGAGCATCCTCATCGCGGGAAAGAATTTCGGATGCGGGTCGTCCCGCGAGCATGCTGTCTGGGCGCTCGCCGACTATGGCTTCCGCACCATCATCGCGCCATCGTTCGCCGACATCTTCGCCAACAACAGCACCAAGAATGGATTTCTGAATGTCACGCTGGCGGAAGACCAAGTTGCAGAGATCGCGCGCCGCTCGAAACAATATGAGGGGTACGAGCTCACCGTCGATCTCGAGCACAAAAAGCTTCATGACGATTACGGTTTCGCCGCCACCTTCGAGATCGACGACTTCGTCCAACATTGCTTGCTGAACGGACTCGACGACATCGGGCTGACGTTGCAGCACGAATCTGAAATCGCGGCATACGAAGCACAGCACCCCTCGCCGTGGCCGCGAACCTTAGGGGGCTGACACCGCGTTTCCCGCGATACTACGGATCTTCAAAGACAGAAAAAAGCGCGCCGCGAAACTCGCGACGCGCCAAAAATCCAATCCAATCGTTTGTAACCTCTTACTTGCCTTCGCCCTTATGCTCAGTCTTCGGCTGTGCGTGCGCCTCACCACCCTTATTGTTCGAATGAACCTCCCCACCGTTCGAGTGCGGCTGGGACTGTGACGGCGGGCGGGGGTTCGATGGCTGCTGCACCGGTCGCGACTCTGCGGACGGCCGTGGACTACTCTGCTGAACCTGCGGCCTGGGCATGTTCTGCGGAGGACCCGGATTCGACGGTCGGGCCGCTGTGTTTGCTGGCTCCGCCGGTCTCGGGTTCGAGTTTACGGAGTTCGCTGACTCCGCCGTTCTTGTCGAAGTGTTCGGAGAGTTCGATGGCGTTGCCGGTTTCGGCGAGGACGCAAAGTTGGGTCGCCCTCCTTCCCCGTTCGACATCCCAGCCGCCGGAGGGCGCGGGACAGGTCGGCTCGCGGGGGCCGGTGTAGCCGGAGTCGCTGCATTCGCCGGATTCGCGGGATTTGCAGATACGGGCCGAATACCCGGCTGCGGCGGACGCGGAACATTGCGAGCAGGTGTTAGCGGCGTTGAAGGCTGTGGTTGTGCCGCACCTACAGTCGGACGCGCTGGTTCGCTCGCGTTTGCTGCTGCGGGATTCGGCACGGCCGGCCCGCCCGTCCTGACAGGTTGAGCAGCCGCGGCCGGCATCCCCGGTCTTGGGGCTTGCGTATTCGGAGCCGGAACACCCGCCCTTGCTGGCTGTGCAGCAGTTGCAGGAGCGCCGGGTTGTGCTGGCTGCGCCGCCGTTGCCGGAGCGCCCGGTCTGACCGGCTGAGCCGGGGTTGGAGCCGTACGATTCGCAGCAGCTGGTTGCGCTGTGCGCATATAGTTTGTGCGCACCTGCGCCTCGGTCTGCGCGTCGAGCGGACGTCCCGGGTTTCTCGCCAGAGCTTCCTGCTTCGCCTCGAACGGAACCGGCTTTGGAGGCGGCGCCATGTGTGAGACCACCGGACGTGCCATCGCCTGTGGCGCCGGTACGGGTGCGTGTGCAGCCGCGTTGACTCCAAGAACGCTAGTCCTGGCAGGGGCAACTGGAGCGCCGGTGACGAACGCGCCCGCTCTCACTTGGCTCGCCGGTACAACGACGGCGGCTTTTGCTACCGGCTCGGAGTTCGTCATCGTGCGGGTCGGAACCGCGGTGACCGCGCCGTTCACGGTCTGGTTCGCATAGTGAATGTTCTGAATGTTGTTATTGACGACGGTCGTGTTGTTGTTCGTGACGTAGTAGTTGTTCGTTACGGTGGTGATATTGGTGATGCGAGTGTTCGATACGTTCACTTGCTGGAAGTATTCGCGGCTCACGTGATAGGTCGGCACATACGGCTCGCCCCAACCGAGAGCGAACCATCCCACACCGCCGCCTCCGCCGAACGAGACGCCAACGCCGAAGTGCGGACCACCGACCCACGCCACGAGCGCGGGAGCGTACACGGGACGTGCCACAACGATTGGTCCGGGCGCCCATCCCCAATACCCGCCAAGATGAACCCAACGTCCGTAGTGGCAGGGAGCGTATCCCCAGGGAGCGTCATCCACCCACGTCCAGCCCCATGGCTCAACCCATACCCAATGTCCGTAGTGATAAGGCGCCCATCCCGGAGCGACTGCCGGAACCCAGACTGCGCCATAGGTTGGCTCTGTCCGCCACGTTCCGTACTCATCGAGTTCGTCGGCGCCCACTACATCTGCGGAAACATACTGATAGGACTTCGCACGATCTTCGCGATCGTCGCGCACGCGGCACCAATCGTCGAAGCCGTCCAGTCCGGGCGCACTCGCCATCTCATGCTGCATCGAGGTTCCGCCCGTGAAGCTGGCCTGCATTCCTGATTTCAGCTTGACTCCCGGGCCTTGACCGTTGGCTTCACCCTCACCATGCCAAACAGTGACCGACGTGGTATCTGCGTTGGGATCGACGTCGAAACGGTAATCGCCGGATTTCAAAATCGTGAAGGCCTGATTGGGCGTGTCGATTTCATAAGTTTCGCCGCCGAACAGATGACGGATGTGCAGATTCAACGTGCCCTGATCCAGTTCCACCTGGACCAGGTCGTCGCTCACGTTCGTGAGCGTCATGCTGGTCTCGGCGTTGAGTCGCAGCGCTGCGCTACCCAGATGCAACTCGGTGCGAGCGGCCTTGTCGGTCCAGACACGATCAGCGGTGGTTAGAGGCCGGTTTACAACAGCCTCCACCCAATCGTTTACTCCGCCGGGCTGAATCGAAACGGGGCCCGAAATGTACTGGAGCCGCACCGCGCGGCTGGGCGGATCGGCAAATGCAGAGAGCGCCGCGACGATGACAAACAGCGCAACGAGCAATGCAATGAAGCTGTGACTGCGAAGAGTCCTCATAAGTTGGGGGTGTCTCCTTCAATGGACTTCCGGAAAAACTTGACGCGAACAATGTCTCGGTTCGGATATCCGGCTCGCTTTGCCGGTCACCGTTCTGGATGATCTAAACCCGTCGTTCCGAACACAGTTGCGGAGCAGGGTCAGTATGGGTGCCGAGAAGGTAATCGGGTAGGTAACGGTGGTGATGGAACAACTGCCGACCGTCTGGCGTTCCGGTTAAGTTACTGATTACAAATAAATTGGATAGAGCAAGCTTGGTCAACCCGGATCCTGCAAGGAGACATTCTCCACTCGCCAGCAGCGATTCCGGGAGGGCGCTGACTGAGGTTAAGAGTCGGAGGTCATCGAACCACCTCTTCTCGGCTAAATGCTAAGTGCCAAGTGCCAAATGCTGAATGCGAACAGCGCTCGCCGACGGTAAGATTGTCAGAGATGCCGAACCTCATTGTGCTCGCGATTCCGGCGTTCGTTCTGCTGATGACCGTTGAGGCCGTCGCCGACGCGATCATGCGGCGCGACCTCTACGAGATCAAAGACTCGGCGGCGAGCATCACGATGGGACTGGGAAGCGTCTTTGTGGGCCTGGTGACGAAAGCACTGCAGCTCGGAATCTTCACCTTCATTTACCACTTTCATGTCTTCAATCTTGGTTATCAGTGGTGGGTCTGGCTTTTATTATTTTTCGGCGACGAGTTCAGCTATTACTGGTTCCATCGCACCAGCCACGAGGTGCGGCTATTCTGGGCTTCGCATGTCGTGCATCACTCCTCGCAGCGGTACAACCTCTCCACCGCACTGCGGCAAAGCTGGACGGGCACCGTCACGGGCTGGGTCTTCTGGATGTGGCTTCCACTCCTAGGCTTCCGCCCGGTGATGGTTCTCACGATGCAGGCCATCAGCCTGCTCTACCAATTCTGGATTCATACCGAACTTGTCCGCTCGATGGGGCCGCTCGAGCTTGTTCTGAACACGCCTTCGCATCATCGCGTACATCACGGATCGAATTCGCGCTATATCGATCGCAATCACGCCGGGACCTTGATCATCTGGGATCGACTCTTCGGGACGTTCGAGCCGGAAGACAGCATCGACAAGCCGCGCTTCGGATTGACCAAAAATATCAGCACCTTCAACCCCGTTCGCATCGCCTTCCATGAGTGGGCTGACATCTGCTGCGACGTGCGGACCGCTCCCGGCTGGCGAAACAAGCTGCGCTACGTGTTCGGGCATCCCGGATGGCGGCACGATCCAGGCGACCAGGCATCCCCCGTCGCATCTGGTGCCAAAGCGCCCGCGTCCGCGTAGCCCTCCACGTCTCCTTCCCGAAACTTCGTTCCTCAGATTCCACTTGACAGGCAGGGCCGGCTGCCCTGAACTTATATGGGCGATTAAATCGATTCAATAGATCGATTCTCTAAAATCCAAGCCATACGGGAGTTCGTGAGTTGCGCGAGCACGACGAGCATTCGGAAGGGTCCACGCCGAACTACGGTGTCGCCGTTGATATGGGCGCCAGCCACCTGCGGTTCGTGCTCACCAACGGCGCCGCGGGAGTTCTCGAGGAATCCCGTGAACGGGTGAACTCAGAAGCTGGCGCGGCAGGAGTGATCACGCAGATCCGCGACGGGATCCGAAGACTTGTTCCTCCTACTGAGTCGCTGCGCGGGATCGCGATCGGCGTTCCCGGATGTGTGCACCCACAGACCGGGAAAATTTTCGACGCGAATAATGTTCCCGGATGGCGCGAGGTCGATATCGGCCTCGCGTTGGAAGATGCATTCCAGTGTCCGGTGTTTCTGGATAACGACGCCAACATGGCGGCTATCGGCGAGCATTGGAAGGGAATCGCTCAAGGCGTTGACGACTTCGTTTTCATCGCTCTGGGAACCGGAATCGGCGCGGGCATCTTCGCCAATGGCGCCATCTGTCGGGGCCGGAGCGGCTCCGCCGGAGAGATTTTCCGCATGAACGTCGATTGGACGCGCTGGACCGACGACTTTCCCGACACGGGTCATCTGGAAACGTACGTCTCGGGCATGGGAATCGCCGCCGAAGGCCGCAGAGTGCTAAGCAGCGGCAATGGCGCTGGCTCGACCACAACGTTGGTCGAGGAACGCGATGCCCGCTATGTTTTTGATGCCTTACACGCGGGCGATCCGCAGGCGCGGGCGTTGATCGAGAACAGCTTCGTCATGCTCGGAGTTGGCCTGGCGAACGTGATCAGTGTTCTCGATCCCGAGCTCATCGTCTTTAATGGCGGAGTCGTCCGGGGTGCGCCCGAGTTGCTGCTTGAGACGGTCGAACGAGTTGTGGCCCGCATCCATGCCAAGCCGCCCGCTATTCGCCTCAGCACGCTCGGCGACAAGGCTCAAATCTGGGGAGCGATTCACACCCTGTTGAATCCTGACCAGCAGCACGCCATCCGCGCGCTGAGATCGGAATTGTCATCCTGAGCGAAGCGAAGGACCGCCCCTTGGCGGCACGTGCAGCGGATCCCTTCGACGTCGCTGACGTCAGGTCGTGTTACCTCTGCGACCTCTGCGGTTAGGACTTTTGCGACCGTCTTTCTTAGCTCTTAATCGTCCCTGACGCTTCGTCCCAGTGCACGATCTGCTGACGGAAGTACGATTCATTCGACATATGACACGCAAGCGCCGCATGATGCCCGAAGACGGCGTCTTCGACCACCGGCTTGCGCGTGCGTACTGCTTCAAAGAACGTCCACAGGTGCGGATGCATGTCGTCAAAGTCCGGGCCTTTGATTGAGATGGTCTCAAACATCGGCTCTTTTCCCAGCGCAGGCGTGTTCTCTTCCCTCCATTTCTTCTCGTACGCCGCCCGCATCGCATGGGGGAAGCCGTTGGCGTAGTAGCTGGGCGCGGTATCTTTTCCGCTCTGCGGATAGTAAGTGACGCTGAACTCGGTGACTTCCAGAATGCCCTTCGATCCCTGGAAGCGATACGTCTCCGGCATCTCGGTGCCCTGGCTGAGGCGCATGTAGACGGGAATCTCGCCGTAATAAAACAGGCTCGCGTGCACGTCGGGCATGTTGCGTCCATCTTTGAAGCGCAGGATCCCGCCCACCGACATTGCTTTTTTCGGCGGCTCGTTGATGCCCAGGATGAACATCATCCCGCTGACGAGGTGTACCAGCAGATCTCCCGCGAGTCCCGTGCCGTATTCCTTCCAGCAGCGCCAGCGCGCGAACACATACGGATCGAAGGGTCGCTTCGGCACATCACCTTGCCATGTGTCCCAGTCGAGAGTCTGTGGCGAAAGATCGGTTGGCGGCGGATAGACCCACGCTCCGGTCGGATCGTTGCGTCCGAGCCAGCCTTCGACCAGGCACAGATCGCCGAGCACGCCTTGCGCGATCATTTCTTTTGCTTTCTTGCAGACGAGCGAACTCACGCGCTGAGATCCAATCTGCACGATGCGGCCGGTCTGTTTTGCAGCGGTGACCATGGCCACGCCGTCGGCTGCACTGTGCGACATCGGCTTCTCGCAATAAATGTCTTTTCCCGCGGTCACCGCGTCGACGACGACTTTGCGATGCCAATGATCGGGTACGGCTGCGACAATGCAATCGATGTCTTTGTTCGCAAGCAGTTCCTGATAGCGCCGGGTTACCGGTAAGTCCGGCTTCGCCGTGATCTCGCGCGCCAGCGTGTGCCGGCCATCGTAGAGATCGCACGCCGCCACGCACTCGATTCCCGGCAGCTCGATCGCCTGCGACAGCAGTCCCGATCCCTGCATGCCGATGCCGATAATTCCGAAGCGCACCCGATCGCTCGGTGGACCATAGGGGGTCGCCGCGAGAGCCGAGGAATTCAGAAGGCCTTTTCGGCCGGCCAATGTTGCTCCCGCAGCACCCGCGCTGATGCCGATAAATTCACGACGCGATAGATCGTTCTTCATGAGTCCTCCGAGTTCTGAATTATTCGACTGCCGATGTCAGGGTGATACGGCGATACTGCACGTGGCCGTCTTCGCTGCCTTGTAAATAAATCGGTCCGGGCTCGCCTTCGTGGCTGTCTAACGCGCCTCCTGTGATGCCCGGGATCTCCTGCTTGTCGATGATCGTTTTTCCGTTTTGCACGACGGTGATGGTTCGTCCGAGGAGCGTAATGTCGAACGTCTGCCAGACATCGGGTGTGCGCGGCTGCTCTGGATTCGGATTGATGAATCCGTACACGCCGCCGGTGTGATGACTGGGCGGCTCTTGAATCGAATTCGTCTCGATCTGCACTTCGTAACGTCCGCGCAGATAAATGCCGCTGTTGGAACTCGCGCCGCAGTTGAATTCGACGTGCAATTTGAAGTCGCGGAACTTTTGCGAGTTGATCAACTCGGGACCGTTCCCGGGAGTGACAAGCAATCCGTTAGAGACGGTCCAGGTCTTGCCTTCTTTGGGCTTGTCCTCGTGCCAGCCGGTAATATCTTTTCCATTGAAGAGTTCGATCGGCTTTCCCCACTTCGGTTCGGCCTTGCGCTTCAGGTCGGGCGCGCGCTGGGCGGTCCAGGTCCAAGGGGCGCCGTCGGGACCTTTCGTCGTTCCAGTGAGTCGTCCGCTCATGAGCTTGCCTTCGAATGGCATGTTGTCTTTGCGGTCCCACTGCTCCTGCGGCGAGACGAAGGTCAGCACATCCTTGGCGACTTCAATCTTCAAAACTGGCACCGCGTGCGCCCACTGGCCAACCATGAGCCCGGTGAGCTTGCCGTCTTGCAGGCGAATTTCGAGCCACGCGGGATACTCGCGGTTCGGGGCCTTCACCGTCAGGTCCCATCGTCCGAGAAAGGGCTTGGCGGCGGTGACCTCGGCGGCCGACAAGTCGTCGAATGCTGCGCACGTGATCGATCCCATCAGAAGCAGCGCCACAACGCAGAGCGCTACAGGAAAGTGCTTAGGAATTTTTGACATGAAGGCTCCGGGGAACGAGGACATGATCTGGAGTTGCAAATTGGCGCACAAGTAGTTAAGGGGCGCCAAACTTTGTAGTCCCCGTGAATGCGCTTGTCAAACGATTTAATAACCAGAAGAGCGAAGCAGGGGCGATCGCAGGAGATTATTTCCCCGAATCCGGCATCTTGAGGCCGAGCGCTTTCAGCGTGAGCTCGTCGGGCGCGGCCTGACCGTTGGATTTCGTGACGACCGCGAAACTGCCGCTGTAGTCCCACATCGTCCATCCGATACCATGCTTCTCGAGAGCGGTGCGCACGTCGCTGATCCAGGCGGCACGATCTTTCGGGTCAGCGTTCTTTCGGTACACGCCAAATTCATTGCACACGGCTAGCACACCGCGCTGGTGCGCCCACTCGGCCACCTGGTTGATTTCCGCATCGATGCGGCTGGCGTCCCAATGATCGAGTCCGTAGCGCACGACGTAGAGGCGATTAACGGCGTCCGGTTCGAGCGCAGCGATCTTTTCGGCGGACGCGGGATCGGATGGATAGGGAAGCCCTTTGAGAAAGTGCCAGGAATTCACACCCCAGGTTGCGCCCTGATGCGTGAAAATGTGCGGCTCATAAAAATGAAAGTTGTAGATGACGTTCGGATCGCGCAGCGGCTCGATGAAGAGCAACTGATCGTCCGCGGACCATAGCGCTCCGGCCGCAATGATGGTGTGCTGCGGCGCGCCTTCACGAATCGCCGCCGCCAGCTTGGCCTCAATCCCATACCACCGGTAGCGATCGGACATTTCAGGCTCGTTCAGGATTTCAAAGAACACACGGTCCGGATCGAGCTTCGCGTAGTGACGTGCCAGCGCTCGCCAGTAATCCGAAAATTGTTCGACGAACTCATCATGGGCGAGTTGGGCTTTGAAACTGCTCTCCGGATGAACATCAATGACCACGGCGAGATCGTGATCGAGAATCATCTTCACTGCATCGTCGAGGTAGCCGAGATATTCCGCGGGAATTTCGTCCGCATGATTGTGGCGGAACATCGGCTCGGGGTTCACGCTCAGACGAACGTGGTCGAAGCCCATCGCCTTGATGAGCGCGATGTCTTGCGTGGTGGTCCACGCTTGGAAATGTTCTTTCGTGTAGCCCTTCGGGTCATACACCTGCGCGAACCATTCACTGGCGTTGATCCCATGGCGCAGATTGGTCAGTCGACGCGGAGGAACTCCCGCGAGTTGCTGTCCGAAAGAACAAGGCAGGAGCAAAACAACGGCGAGGCTGATCAGGAGTAACGAGCGTGTCGGTCGGATTCTCATCCCGTTCAAAACTTGGTCAACTCACCATGGTCAACCGAACTAGGTCAACCCAGATGATCAACACGATTTGCTCAACTCAGAATCGGCAGCGCGCGAATTCGTTTCTTGGTCGCAGCGTAAATCGCGTTGCAAATCGCCGGAGCTAGCGGCGGAATTGGTGGTTCGCCCGCCCCGGTGGGTGGCTCGGTGCTGTCGACGAAGTAGCCCTCGACCTTCGGAATTTCGTTCATCCGAATCGGCGCGTAATCATCGAAGTTCCCCTGTACGACGCGTCCTTTCTCGATGGTGATCTTCGCGCGCAGTGCATTCGTGAGACCGTAGATCACGCCACCCTGAATCTGCTGCTCCAGAATGTTTGGGTTGATCACCTGGCCGCAATCGATCGCGCCCACAACGTGGTGAATTCGCGGCTGATCGCCATCCATCGAGAGTTCCACGACCTGCGCGCAGTAAGTGCTGAAGCATCCAAAGCAGGCGATGCCGTGATAGTGGCCGGCGGGCAGAGGCTTGCCCCAACCGGCTTTATCGGCGGCCATCTGCAACACGCCGCGCATACGTGCGGTCTTCCATGTCGCATCAAAGTACTTGATATCTTCATCCTTCGCGAGCAGATGCAGGCGGTATGCCAGCGGATCTTTTCCCGCCGCCGTGGCCAGTTCGTCGATGAAGCACTCATTGGCGAAGCCCACCTGCAGCGCATAGACCGAGCGCATCCATCCCAGGGGCACCGGCGTCTCGGTCGCGATGTATTCCACCAGCGCGTTCGGAAACGAATAGATCAGCGCGGCTTCGTCCTTCAGATCGGGATCGATGCCGCCTTCTCCCGGCTGTCCTTTCTGCGCGCTGATCGACGGCGCAACCAACCGATGATTGAAAGCGACTGGCCATCCTTGCCCGTCTAGCACCGCGCTCAGCTTGTGATGGCTCGCTGGACGGTACGTCGAGTTGCGCATGTCATCTTCGCGCGTCCAGATGACTTTGACGGGCCCATTGATCGCCTTCGAAACCTGCGCCGCCTCCACCCCGTAGTCGTGTTCGAGGCGCCGGCCAAATCCTCCGCCCATCAACTGCACGTGGACCTTTACGTTGTCAGGATCGACGCCGACCGCCTGCGCCACCGAATCGCGTATATCCTGCGGAACCTGGGTGGGCGCCCACACCTCGCACTTCGATCCCTGAAAATGCGCCGTGGCGTTTCCCGGCTCCATCGCCGCATGCGCCATGAAAGGTAATTCGTACGCCGCTTCGATCCGGCGTCCTGACACTTTGCCCAGATCGCCCGTCGAATACAAAGTCACGCCCTTCTTCGTCGCACCTTGTCGAAGCGAGTCCATCACCATCGCGGTGTTCAGGTCTTTATTCTGACCTTCGTCCCAGGAAACCTGCAAAACGCGGCGGCCCTCCATCGCGCTCCATACGCTATCGGCCACAACTGCGATCGACGATTCGCCAATTTTCCCGACATAACTCACTCCAGAAATTTTTCTGGATTCCTTATCGTCGAAGCTCGCTACCTTCCCGCCGAACACCGGACAGCGCGCCAGCACGGCGAACTTCATCTCCGGCGCGTGGAAGTCGAGGCCATACTCCGCGCTGCCATTCACTTTCGTGGGAGTATCCAGCCGCGGAATCGGCTTGCCCACGATCTTGTAGTCCTTCGGCGTTTTCAGCGGGACATCGGTTGGCACCTGCAGCGTCGCGGCCTTCGTTGCCAGATCGCCGTAAGACGCATGCCGATTCGATGCCTCGTGCAGCACGGCGCCATACTGGGCTTTGCACGCGACCCGAGGTACTCCCCACTCCAGAGCCGCCGCGGAAATCAGCATCTCGCGGGCGGCTGCACCTGCCTTGCGCATCGGATCCCAGGTGGTGCGAACGCTGGCGCTCCCGCCCGTCGTCTGATCGCCGAATAAAGTGCTCGCTCCCGCCTGCTCGACCTGGATCTGCTTCCAGTCGGCTTCCAGTTCCTCGGCCAGAATCATGGGCAGCGACGTGCGAACTCCTTGCCCCATCTCCGATCGCGGAACCACCACGATGACATTGTTCTCGGGGGTGATCTTCAAGTACGCGTTGGGCGAAAAGACTTCGTTCCTCTCACCCTTCGAGCCGTGCGGCAGATAAAACCCGATCACCAGCCCTGCACCCGCAGCGACTCCGGCCGCAACAAATTCCCGGCGTGAGAGCCCGCTCATCGCGCACCTCCCGCCACGCGCTGAATGGCGCGCCGAATCCGTTCATAGGTTCCACAGCGGCAGATATTGGCCGCCATCATCGTGTTGATCTGTTCTTCGCTCGGGTTCGGGGTCTTCGCCAGCAGCGCAGCCGCGGCCATGATCTGGCCGCTCTGGCAGTATCCGCATTGAGGAACTTCTTCCGCGATCCATGCCAGTTGCAGCGGATGCTGGCTATTCGCGGACAGCCCTTCAATCGTGGTGATGTTCTTCCCAGCTACTTGCGAGACCGGTGTGGAGCAGGAACGCGTGGCCGCGCCCTCGACGTGGACCGTGCATGCGCCGCACAGACCCGCGCCGCAGCCGAACTTCGTTCCCGTCAGTTGAAGAGTGTCCCGCAAGACCCAGAGAAGCGGAGTTTCCGGAGCGACGCTGACTTTGCGATCGCTTCCGTTCACGCGAAGAGAGAAATCTGCCATGTTGGTCCCGTTGGTCGTGGGAGAAGCCCATCATGGTAGCGGAAACGGGGGAAAAGAGGAATGAGGGCGGGTGGGATCGCGATCAGCAGATCGCTGGACTTGTGTCCAAGAGTGAAATGGGGATATTTCATCAGCTACGACACTGTTATGCACGTAACACCGGGAACTTCCTTCCATTTACCATTTGCCTTTTCTAGCAGGTGGAATCTCCATAATCCACATAACCCACCGCACGAACTGCCTGTGTACACCACAGCAAGCGTTTTGGCTTTGTTGAAGCCGACGGGGGACTGGATGATGAATCCGCCTGAATCTGGATAGCGTTTATAAAAGTCCTGCCATCCGTCCGCTCCACGTTCCTTGAAAAGCAGGTTTACCGTATCTGAACTGACAAGCTCGTAAGGTTTTTCAATCTGAAAGCGTCGCTGCAAGAGCCACGCACGCTTTTGGACATAGCTATAGTCGGCGAGTGCATCTTTGAATCTGCTTGCTGAGTTCGGATCGAAGCATGCAGTTTCGAGTGTGTGGGAAACCGTGTCCTCCTGAATGACTAATGTGCCCTTTCCGAACCCATAGGACTCTTCGTGCGGAAGTAGAAGGCTATATATCTGGTATGCCTCAGCGATGTCGTACGGCCTTGCAGAGGAGAGATCCTGGGCAAATGAACTACGCATTGAGGGAATCAAGAGCCGCAAGCAGAATTCCTATTCTCATTCTCACGGTCCTCCAATCCTCAAAGTGCGTATTCGGTTCTTTTTCATTCTAGGGCAGACTGGCGTAAACAGGCGTGAGCACAAGCGTGCGCCGATTCTGCGCCTTTTGAACAGAACGCTGTGTCGGACCTTCCCTACAATCGGAACACTTTCTGGGCGTTCGTGCGCGCAATCTTCACGCGGTCGGCGTCGCTGATGGCAGCCTGGTCGAACCACTCTTTGGCTTGGACTACATCTTCGTAAGGATAATCGACAGAGTAAAGAATGCGCTCAGCGCCGAGTTCAAGAATGACGTTGGTAAGGGCTTGCGTGTGGAAGTTGCCACTCGTCGTGATATAGAAGTTTTCGCGCAGATAATGGCTCATGGGCAGCTTGGTTTTCGGAGTACCACTTCCCCGGGATATGCGATTATCCACTCGCCAAATGCCGATAGGTAGTCCTTCGCCCAAGTGGCCGAGGATGATTTTGAGTTTTGGATATTCATCGAACAACCCGCTCGCCATCAGACGAAGCGCGTGAATGGATGTTTCGACGGCAAATCCCCACGGCGACCCTGCCAGCCAATGGTATCCCTCATAGCACGCCTGCCCGCGGGCCAACGGATCGCGGGGATGGAGGTAAAACGGCACATCCAACTCCTGGACGGTTGCCCAGAACGAACGGTATTGCGGCAAATCATAGTAAACGGCTGAATCTGCATTGCCGATCTGTGAGAATCCATTGACCAACGCTCCGCAGAAATCCAGTTCCTTGACGCAGCGCGTTAGTTCCTTGGCAGCCGCTTCGGGATCTTGTAACGGAAGCGTGGCAAAGCCCCGTAGGCGTTTCGGATTCTTCGCGACATTCTCGGCAAGGTAGTCATTGGTGCGTCGCGCTTGAGCGATTGCCTGTCCAACATTGGAGACGGCCTGGACTCCGGGTGCCGTAAGCGAAAGGATGCAGGTGTCGAGACCACCGCGATCCATGTCCGCGATGCGCCCGCTGCCGAGATCGAGGATTTTCTGTCGGATCGTCGGCGGAAGGTCTCTCACCGCGTAACTTGTGTCGATCGTTTCGGCAAGAACAAAGTGCTCTTCCAGTGCAATCTTGTTAAAAGGTGGGGTCGTGTTGGGGATCGCGTTGTTCACGATACCCTCCGAACTGCGTGCCTTCTGTGCCACATCATCGTGTCCGATGAGTCCGACACTTGCCAAACCTACCGAACTGCGTTCGAGAAAGTCGCGTCGTGTGATTCGTCGTTGTGAAGATGTTGTCCCCATGTGTCTTCCCTATTTGGTCGGTGACGTTGAATACACTACACCAGGTCTTCGCCGTGTTGTTTGGAATAGGAATTTCTGGTTGCCTTCTTTATTGGGTGCTTACACTTGTAACCGTTGGGTCATGAGTGCGATAGGGATTTTTCACCAAGTGACAGACACTTTCCGACCAACTTTCGCGAGGCAGACTTCTCATGGAGCCGGGTCATAGGCAAAAATGAGAATATGCCGCAAATTAAGTATGCCAGGATCGAGCGCGAACGCCGCTTTCTTCTCGCCCAATTCCCAAGCAATGCGATGGTTGTGCGAAATCGGCGCATTACGGACAACTACATTGAAGGCACGACCCTCCGCTTACGGAAACAGAGTTACAACGACGGCCTGACCACGTTCAAGCTTACCCAGAAGCTTCCGGTTCGAGGAAAAGGAGCGCAGCAGGGATTCATCACGAGCATGTATCTCACACGGGATGAATTTCACGTGCTTGCTCAACTTCCCGCCAGAAAGCTCACTAAGACTCGTTTCAGCGTGCCGCCTTTCGGGATTGACGTTTTTGACGGTCTATTGGAAGGACTCATTCTCGCAGAAGCCGAGTTTGATTCTGCGACAGCCGCTGAGAGCTTGACGGTTCCCTTTTTCGTGGTTGGAGAAGTTTCCGCAGACGATCGATTCACCGGCGGTCAACTGGTCCGAGCGTCACGGCAAGACATCCAGAGCTGGCTGTTGGACTACGGAATTGCGCTTAGGTCGTCGTGACCTTGGTCGCTCGATTTGAGTGTGCACCTTTCAACCCTCAATGAGTTCTATAAAAAGGGATCTCGAGACGAAAATCCTCTCGGCCTCCGGTCGAGGGAAAACTTTTCTCTTGACATCCCTTTTTATAGAACTCATTGACACCAGCTATGCCTAGTATTACCGCCGACCCCTCAGCCAGCCGACCAACGCACCCACGACAATTCCACCGAAACTGGCAGCGACGAGTTTCTTTCTGCTCGTGATGGGAACGAAACGAGTCTGACCAGTGCTTACCTCGATGACCCCCACTGGAATTGCACGTACCCCTCCACCGCCGCCGCCTCCTTCGCCCTTGGTGCTGTTCTCTCCCATGCCTCCGGAGCCAGCACCAGCACCGTAGGCAAACAGGATTTTAGCAACCGGAATGATCGTTTTTTCGTGTGCGGAAATTGGTTCCCCGTACAGCGTCTTAACACTGGCTTGGCTGGTAACACTTTCCTTGAGCGATTGCAAAAGAGCGAGGCTGCCCATGGGAAACTCCTTTTGGCTACAGATTACGCCAGAGGTAGCACGCAAATTCAATTAGGAAATATCCCTACTCGAGGTGGGCTGGCTTTACGCATATGGAGTATTCAATATCATTGTTTCCCAACTGTTAACCCGGCTGCTCACCGATGTCGCGGCCTCGCCGAGAGCGTACATCAAGCGGATGGACGAGCACTCTTCTCAGATCGCTTACGGCATGTATTCGCCGAGTTCAGATCAATGAGTGCAATTGGGATGTTACGTCATCTACTTTGCCAGACTCACCGCCGCCGCGCCGCCCGGTTGCCGCCTCCCCCGAAGAAGCAGGCCAGGCCAAAGAGGTAGCCGAAGTTGTACCACGCTCCATTGTTGTGGACCTCGTAGATACTGATGTTGCTCTTGAACAGCGAGGCAAGAAACACAAACGGCGCTATAAAACCTTGCCAGAGGGCGAGCCAAAAGCCCGCGACTCCGCCGTGTTCACTTGTCGTTCCTTTGCACTGGTTAGCGCCCGGTGCGCATCCGGTCAGAATGCTCAGCAACACTAAGACGATCAATAACAAGCTGAAAAAGGATTTCATCGCAAAATTCCTCCTTCACTTGCGGATACGATGCACGAGCGTCAAAAGTCTCAAAAGGGCAGGACGAACATTTCCTCGTTGGCTGATTTGACACACTGAGCCACTACCAACGATTCAGGTCGATGAGTGTTATGGGGATTTTGCAACAGCTGAACTTTCACCTGCACCACCACCCATTCCGGGAAGTACTACCACCCTTCCTTTTCTTCCTCGCCTTGTTTATGCAAAAGGTTCGCGGCAGTGAAGGCACGATCAGTTATCTGCATGATTGGCGTGATTGATATGGCGCGTCACATCGCAGGGCAGGAATTCGCAGAAGGCGTATCTGCCTTGTTCGCTATTGGACGGAGTAGGAAGAGACCGACAGACTTGCACGTCCGCGGAACTTCCGTCAGAGGGCGAGGCACACGTGACAAGTACAGACTGCCGCATCGCCGGGGAAATAATTGGACGGGGCAGGGCGAATGCCAAGCGCTCTGCCCCTCCGGGGGGCGGGCTAACTCGAAAAATCAGGCCCGAGATGTCCTCCCCCAAGGCGTCTCGGGCCAATTGCCGGCTTCCTGGAAACCGGCGAATGTCTTTCCGGTGTGGGACAATGCTCCGATAGTGGTTTGCGCGCAATAGCACCCCGGTGCCGGTTGCCCTGCACAAATGTGCTACGCGACTACGTCGGGCCAGGACACTCATGAGTGGTATCCCCCTGCGCACTACCCCAAGTATCCTTGACGGTTGCAATCAGTCGTGTCTGTTGAAAAAG
>Ga0210409_10000565_pt1 | contig 57695 bp, 47 predicted proteins | sample IncBWH17MmetaG_FD_161649 | JGI IMG/M metagenome (GOLD analysis project Ga0210409, IMG submission 161649) | Forest soil microbial communities from Barre Woods Harvard Forest LTER site, Petersham, Massachusetts, United States - Inc-BW-H-17-M | ecosystem: Environmental > Terrestrial > Soil >... | reverse complement strand
GCTGGATATCGGCATGCCCAATCTGAATGGCATCGAAGCTGCCAAGCAGATCACGCAAGGCGCCCCGGGTCCCGCGGTCATCGTCCTGAGCATGCATCGTGACGAAACCTACATTTTGCGTGCGCTCAAAGCAGGCGTGCGCGGCTATCTCCTCAAGGACTCTGCGGAATCCGACTTAGTCCGGGCCATTCGGGCCGTAGCAGAAGGAAAATCGTTCTTCAGCCCTGCCGTGAGCAAAGTGCTCCTGGAAGACTATATGCGCAAGCTACAGCGCACCGGAGCCGAAGATTCTTACGATCTGCTCACGCCCCGCGAGCGCGAGATTTTGCAAATGGTCGCCGAAGGGAAATCCAACAAAGAGGTCGCTGCCATCCTGAATCTCAGCGTTCACACCGTGGAGACCCATCGGTCAAACACCATGGAGAAGTTGAAATTGAAGAGCTTGCCGGAACTGATTCTGTACGCCGTACGCAAGGGAATCATCGCCTAGCCGCTAGCGTCCGACGAGACTCCTTCCGTCCTGTTCCACCTGTCGCTGTAAGTCATTATTTTGCAGCGGCTTACGAGATACTCAATCGACGGTGGCCAAAATACCCACCGCTGGGGAGCCGTAATCGCTCCCACATCCCCGTCTAATTCAAAGTAGACATCTGGAGCCGTGCTGCCAGGTCGAGAGAACCTTGAGAGGGGAAAACTATGAGTGGGATGACATTTTCGCGCAAGTCCCAAGCTGCCATCTTGGCAGTCGCCTTAACCGGTGCTGTCGGAGGCTACGCAGCGGCTCGCACCAATATGGGCGCGACCGCGGGACATGTTCATGCTTCATTGAAGTTGGCCGATCCAAACGAAGGACCCAGCAAGTTAGGCTTCGCGCCGGTCGTAAAGGAAGTCCTGCCTAGCGTGGTGAATATTTCTTCATCCAAAGTTGTACGTACTCCGAGGCAATCCGCTGAGGGGATGCCGGACGATCCGCTATTTCGCCAATTTTTCGGAAGGCAATTCGGGCGCGGTCCGGCAGTTCCCGAAAGGCGCCGCGAACAAAGCCTCGGGTCAGGCGTCATCGTCAGCCCGGAAGGGTACATTTTGACGAACAACCACGTAGTGGACGGCGCCACCGACGTGAAAGTCACGCTGTCCGACAAGCGGGAGTTGAAAGCTAAGATCATCGGCACGGATCCGAAAACCGACGTCGCCGTCTTGAAAGTGGAAGGCTCCAATTTTCCCGCCATTACCTTGGGAGATTCCTCCAAGGTGCAAATCGGCGACTATTCGCTCGCCATCGGTGACCCGTTCGGCGTGGGTGAGACCGTTACCATGGGCATTGTCAGCGCCAAGGGCCGCGGCAACCTCGGCATCGAGGACTACGAAGATTTCCTCCAGACTGATGCGCCCATCAATCCCGGCAATTCCGGTGGCGCGCTGATCAATGATCGCGGCGAACTCATTGGCATCAACACCGCGATTCTGTCACACGGCAGCGGAGGCAATGAGGGCATTGGCTTCGCAATTCCGGTGAACCTGGCGCGCGGCGTCATGAACCAGATCCTGGACCACGGCAAAGTGACGCGCGGCTACCTCGGTGTTGTCGTCCAACCCATCACGCCAGCCATGGCGAAAGCGTTGGGACAAGGCGATCAAGCCAAAGGCGCACTCGTGGGAGACGTGAGCGCGAAAGGGCCGGCCCAAGCCAGCGGCATCGAGCGCGGCGACATCATTCTCGAGGTCAACGGCCAACCCGTGGGCGATGCCAACGAACTGCGCAATACCATCGCCATGATGCAGCCCGGCGATACTGCCAAGCTGAAAATCTCGCGCAATGGCGGCACCCGCGATCTCTCAGTAAAGCTGGGCGAACTGCCCAGTTCTAAGGAGCAAGCGGAGAATCAGCAAGAGGGCGCATCGAAAGATGCCCTGGAAGGCGTGAGCGTCGAGAACCTGGACGCCGACACCGCACAGCAACTCGGCTTGCCGGCTTCCACCAAAGGCGTTGTGGTGACTGGCATCGACGTATCCAGCCCCAAGGCTGAGTCCGGCCTACGAAAGGGCGATGTCATCCAGGAAGTGAATCACCAACCTGTGCACAACGTCGCTCAGTTCGAGGCAGCGATGCACAAAGCAGGCAAGGACGAGGCCCTTCTGCTTGTAAACCGCAGCGGCACCACCTTGTTCATCGCCGCGTAACCCCGCCACCGTTGGAAGCTGCAAAATCGGCTGCGACCGTAGGGCGCAGCCGATTTTATTTTCGGAATGGTATTTGCTGAGAGCGTGCGAAGCCTGCTAACGTCGCGGTGTAGCCTATATGGGTTGGCCGAAGGAGGGGCTTTGCCGGGACTCAGGGTGGTTATATTTCTGAGCAGCTTCTTTTGCCTTTTCGTGGTCCCTAGTATGTTCGGCCAGCAAACTGCCGCGCCCACCATTCCGCCGAGTTCCCCAAGTAGCGCTGCCGCCGCCGACTTTGCTGCTGCAGCCGACGAAGTCCTCGCACAAATGAGCGAAATCACCGGTTTGGAGCCTCGCAGCCCGCTCAAAAAGAGCCTCCGTTCGCGCGAGGAAATTCGCGCCCACATTATTCAGGAAATGAAGGAGGACAAGGACGCTGCCGAGCGCCTTGCGGGCGCCAAGAGCGCCGTGGCCTTCGGCTTGCTCCCCAAAGGCTTCGATCTCGATTCCTTCATGATCGACCTGCTTACCGAGCAGATCGCCGGTCTATACGACCCTAAAGCTCACGAGTTTTACGTAGCAGACTGGATTCCCATCGACGACCAGCGCATGGTCATGGCCCATGAACTTACCCACGCCCTGGAGGATCAGCATTTCCAGATTGAAGCGTGGGCCAAAGCCGCTCGCCCCAATGACGACGGCGAACTCGCTCGCGAATCCGTCCTCGAAGGCAGTGCGATGGTCGCAATGGTTGAATATCTCCTACAGGGCAGTGGGCGCTCTCTCAAAGACCTGCCGGATATCGACCCCGCCATGCTAATTGGTGATATGACCGAGACGCCCACCCTTAAGAAAGCGCCGCCCTTTCTGAAAGATGCGTTAATGTTCCCCTACCTGGATGGCATGACGTTCTCGGCGGCAATCCTGAAGCCGGTGGGTTGGGAAGGACTTGCCGGGATTTTCGCCAAACCGCCAGCTTCCACGCAACAAATCATGCATCCAGCTCTCTATACCTCCGGCAAAGTGCCTGCGCCGCTTTCTTTGCCTTCCATGGAAAAAGCTTTGGGCACTGATTGGAGCAAGCTGGAAGAAAACGCCATGGGGGAATTCGGCTGGAAAGAAGTGCTGAAGCAATTTCTGGGCGAGCCGCGGGCAAAGCCGTTAGCGGCGGCGTGGGACGGCGACCGCTACATCGTCTACGAACACAAGCAAACCAAGCGTCTCCTGCTGATAACGCGCGAACGTCTGGCTACCGAGGAGCAAGCGCAGCGTTTCTTCGGCCAATATTCCGAAGCGTTGGAGAAAAAGTACGATACGCGCAGTAATTTTTTTCGCAAGCCGGCTTTCTTTTCCTTCGACACTCCCGACGGCGGCGTCTTCCTTCGGTGCTTCGAAAAGGAGTGCGTGACTCTCGAAGGCGGCGACCGCACGCTATTTCTCAAACTCAATAAGGAATTGCAATGGTCGCCCGTACCGGAAGCTCCCAAAGTTCTCGCAAAGGATGTAAGAGAAGTTGCTGCCAACAACGGCGCTGCCGCCAGCCTTCCCGTGGCTTTGCTCACGCCGGCAGCTTCCTGGCCCGCATCGTCTGGCTGCAACCATCCAGGGGCAGAGTAGGTCGCGTTTCGTTTTTCGAGTCGATTCGCGCCTGCAGTCGCGCGATGCGAGCCGCCAGCCGCCGCTCCGTCCGCAAACTGCCGTTTGCACCGTGCCGATTGAGAAAAAGCGCGCGCGCGCGTCGAATCTTGGCGGCTCCCAGGCGCGCGAACTCCAGCGCCGGTCCATAATCCTTTTTTCTTCGCTCATAGTAAACGGCCAATTGCTCGCAAGCGTGCACGCCGTTGCGCTCATCCTTCACCAGTCCGTGCCACAAGGCCGCGGCCTTCTCGTGCTCCCCGCGGCGCTTCGCGGATAGCGCGAGCACCCGTCGAGCCTGCGCGTCGTATTCCTTGGGCAAACCGAGTCCGATGGCTTGTGTGCAGGCGGAGTGCGCCCGCTGCGAATCGCCGCGCCGTTGCAGATAGCGCGAAAGTCCGAAGAGATCCAAGCTCTCGAAATCATCTCCGTCATTGGAGGTCAGCAACGCATCGATCTTGCCCACCAGTGCGGCCAATCCGCGCAAATCCATTTGATTGTGCCGCACGACTGCCGCGAGCGGTTCCGCCGGACCACCCCGCAAATAGTCGAAATAATGCTGCGGAATCAGCGCGGCCAACACATCGTCTTCACGATGCCATCCCACTCTGGTTGCATCGAGCACGTGCCGCTCCAATTCCACCAGGCGCACGGAACCGAGGCGCAATTTCCACAGCGCGCGCGCCGGGTGAAGCAGATCCAGGTGCGCCGCCAATCGCGGCACGGCGATGGAGCGCGTCATCGTGAAGCGATTTTCGAGAAGTGGCCAGTCGAAAGCCTTGCCGTTGAACGTAACCAGCACCGGCCGCTCGGCAATGCGTGCCGCGACTTCGTGCAAGATTGCATGCTCCTCGCCAAAATCGCGCATGAAGAATTGCTCAACTTGCAGCGCGCCGGCGTCCCACCAGGCGAGGCCAATCAGGAACGCGTAGGTACCTGTGCCGCCCGCCAAACCCGTGGTCTCTGTGTCCAGGAAAAGCCATTTCGCCGGATCGGCAAGGGCGGCCCTCGTGCGTTTGGACAGCACTTCATCCCGCCCGCGCGAAAGTAGTTCGAGGCTCATATCCGAAATCTCCGAATACTCCGGCGACGAAAACCAGTTACGCACCAAGACGTGCTGACCATAACGGTTGCTCGCGATGCTGGCACCCAGCAAGCGCGACAATGAATCCTCCGCGTGGGGTGCGCGCAGCAGTTCTGCGCCGGATGGCCTGGGACGAGTCGGCCTCAGCGCGGCAATCCTGGAGAATCGGTCCGAGAGTGCTCCCATCACGCACTCAGCCGATCGAGTATCGCCAATGCCGCCTCTTTCGCGCGCGGTGCCAAGTCTCCCGCTGGGCCGATGCATGACGGACATCCTTGCTCGCACCCGCATGCGGCAATGAGTTCACGCGTCTTGTGCACCAGCAATTCATGCGCGCGGAAAAGCGGCTCGGAAAAGCCGATGCCACCTGGGTACGCGTCGAAGAGATACAAGTTCGGCTCGAAGAATTCCTTGGCGGTCGCGCCAACCATTTCTTCCACGCTCGCCGCAGAAAATGCCTCGGCCGCTGTAGCATCCGGCGGGCGCTCGCCAATCGCCGTGCCCAGGTCGCGCCCATCGCACATCAGCAGCAGCGTGGCCACCGATTCCAACGCGTGCAGCAGGCCGAACATGCCGCTCTGGCGTTCGTTAACGGCAAACTGTAGCGATTCCAGCAGTGCTCGCTCGAGCGTGATCCAATACGACGTCGTGTGCATTTCGTTTTCCGGCAGCTCCAGCTTTCCCGCGCCTACATTTTCATTCGTGAAGAATTTGATCTTCTTGAAGCCGACCACCTGCGAGCGTACCAGCACATCCCCGTGCGAATGAGAATCGGCGGGAAGCGATCCGTGTTCTCGTATAGGCGTGGCATGCAGCGCCCCATCCACCGGGTCGTCCGAACTCGCCGCGACTTCCAGCACACGCACCTGCGTGTACCGTATCGCGTCCGTGTAGTAATCGACGTCCACGCGTTTTACGTACGCTTTGCGTTCTTTGAAATCCAAGTGTTCGACGTGATACTGCTCGCCGCCGTGCAGATAGATCGCTTTCTCGTGCACGGTGGTCAGCGCGCTCGAGAAATCCACTTCGCCAACGACATTGGGCTCGCCGGTGATATCGATGATTACGAAATTGTCGCTGGTTACTGATCTCAAGCTGACCGTGTCCGCGGGATACGCCTCATGCGTCCAGTGATAGTGATCGCCCGCCTGATGCAGAAATCCCGCTTCCGAGAGACGTTCGCATAGGTCCGGCACGTCTACATCGCCAAAGTGCTCTTCCGGTGCGATCGGCAACTCAAATGCCGCGCATTTCAGATGATTCACCAGAATCTCGAGATTGTCCGGCTGAATGAACGCATGTTCCGGCGTACGGCCGAAAAAATAATCCGGATTTCGCACCATGAATTGATCGAGTGGCGCGGAAGAGGCCACCATCACCGCGCAGGAGCTGCCGCTGCGGCGTCCCGCACGACCCGCGCGCTGCCAGGTTCCCGCGATCGTTCCGGGATAACCGGCCATCACCACTGCGTCCAGTGAGCCGACATCGATTCCCAACTCCAGCGCACTCGTTGAAACCACACCGCGAATTCGTGCATCGCGCAATCCCCGCTCGATTTCGCGGCGCTCGTTCGGCAAATAGCCGCCGCGATACCCGCGAATCGCCTCTGGCTTTCCGGGCGCGTGCGGATTGGCCTGCTGCAAATACGTGAGCAGCAGCTCCGTGTGGAGGCGAGAATTGGCGAAGACGATCGTCTGCAACTCGTGCTTCAGAAATTCCTGTGCCACACGCGCAGATTCGTTGATGTAGCTGCGGCGAATACCTAGCGCGCGATTCACGACGGGCGGGTTGTAGAAAACGAAAGCCTTCTCTGGTGCTGGGGCGCCATTTGCGTTCAGCACCTCAACATCGGCTTCCAAAAGCCGTGATGCCAACTCTCCCGGATTCGCGATCGTCGCCGACGAGCAGATAAACTGCGGCTGGCGTCCGTAAAATCGCGCGATGCGCCGTAGCCTGCGCAGTACGTTGCACAAATGACTGCCGAAAACCCCACGATAGGTGTGCAGCTCATCGACAACGATATAGCGTAAATTCTGGAAGAGCCGCGTCCATCGCGTATGGTGCGGCAAAATCCCGGTATGCAGCATGTCCGGATTCGTGAGCACGATGTGCCCCTTTTCGCGGATGGCCTTGCGCGCGTCGCTCGGCGTGTCGCCGTCATACGTGAAAACACCAAATCGATTGTCGAGCCGCTGGTTCAAGTCATGAAGCTCGGCGAGCTGATCCTGCGCAAGCGCCTTCGTTGGGAAGAGATACAGCACTCGATTCTCTGCGCTTTCCAGAATCGCGTTCAGGATCGGCAGGTTATAGCAAAGCGTTTTGCCGGAAGCCGTTGGCGTGACGATGACAACGTTTTTTTCGGAGTGAACTGCTTCAGCAGCCGTAGCTTGGTGACTATACAGCTGGCGTATGCCTTTGCCGGCGTAAGCAGTCCTCAGATCGCTGTGCGTCCAGGCGGGGAACTCCGCCCATTCCGCCGCCCGCGCCGGAAAGTAGCGAACCGCCGTGAGAATTTCACCATGTACATCGCGAGCGGCGAATGAATCCAACACCTGGCGGACGCGAGTAATTGCCGCTGATTCGCGCGACGTCACAGAACCGTCGCAAGCCGTCTCTGCTGTACTCGTCGTCCGGACTGCTAGCGATTCAGACATGCGAGGCCTCCCGCTAATTCGCCTTTTGTTCGCCACAGGCTAGCATGGCGTTTTTGCCTGTGCAACAGCGTTTTAAGGGAATTTCTATGCCGAGATTAGTTTGCGGAGGAAGACAGCGACTATTTCTTAGCCGCACGATACAGAATCACGCGCACTTTCTCCAGCGTGATCAGGCCGCCTTCGACCATAGCGTCCAGGCGGGGCAAAATCTGCTCGATCCGTTCAGTAGCTTCCACAATTTCCAGAATGATCGGCAAGTCCTGCGACAGCCGCAGAATCTTATCCGTGTGATAAACGCTCGAGCCGCCATAGCCCGCAACACCGCGCAGCACTGTCACGCCCGAAAATCCTTCCTTGCGCAGCATCTCCACGATCGCCTCATACAGAGGCTTTCCATGCGATTTGTCCGACTCTCCAATGTGGATGCGCATCAAAGTGCGCTCGCCTTCAAATTTCTCGTGCGGCATCTCGAAACTCCTAGAACTTATTCGCCAGCCGAATTCCCGCAACAGAAAGCAACAAGCCCACCACCACGCTAGCCGCCACGTACGTCGTCGCCGGCAGCCATTCTCCGTCTTCCAGCATCTTCGCCGTCTCCCATCCAAAGCTCGAAAAGGTTGTATACCCGCCGAAAAAGCCAACGGCAATCGCAACCCGCCAGTCCGGCGAGATCACCATCCGATTCAAAGTAAACTGCCCAATCAGCCCGAGTAAGAAACATCCGCTCAAATTGACAAGCAGCGTGCCGTACGGGAAAGTTCCGCCCATGCGCACCTGCACCAAACCCTGCAACCCATAACGCGCGAGCGTTCCAATAGCGCCGAAGATCGCAATCAAGATCAGCCGCAACGTAGCTCCAATCCGCCCCTCAGGGGAAACAAAAAACTCCTGGCGCCGCCCGGCAGCCAGGAGTCATCAGCTCCAGCCTTTCAGCCAGAGCGGTTATGGCGAACTCCATCGCCTTCCGTTTCAAATCGCGAAGTAGTCTAACCGCGCCCTTAAAGCGGCGCAACCAAGTTGTGGGGTGCGCCTCAGCGCATCCTGGGCTGAGCCCGGCGAAGCCTCTTAAGAGGTTTTAGATTCTCTTAGTAATGAAAGCGGTAGCGCACCTGAACAAAGATCTCTCGCGGATTCAGGAAATGCGTGCCGCCGAAAGTAAAGCTGTTGTCGAGCAGAACTCGCCGGTTAGCCACATTCGTTGCGCTCAGCGAAGCCGAGAGTCTTTCCCCGAACTCCTTGCCGAGTGACAGGTCTAACGTCGTATGGGGCGAAAGATGATCCCCGGGGATCGCCGGATTGCTGTTGGAAAAGCCCGATCCGTAATAAACGTCAGCGGAAGCATACGCGCGCCACGGCAACGTGTACTGACCTCCCAGGTGCAACGTATTGCGCTGGTCATGATCCAGCAGAAAAAAGCCCGGCGGAGGCGTGGCACACGCCCCGGTCAAGCCGCCGATGACGCAGCCGAAGCCAAGCGCCAACTGGTTGGAATAGGTGAGATAAATTTGCGCACGGTTTTGGATACGCGGAGAACGCAGCGTCAGCTCCCAGCCACTGATTCGCGCGCCTTGCACATCGACCGGGAAGAACACGTTTGAATTGTTCAGGCTGTTATGGTCGAAGAAATTATTCGCGCGGGTCAAAAAATTGTCGGCATCGAGCGTCCAGCCCTTGAAGGGAATCGTCACGCCAAATTGATGCTCCTCGTCCCGCTCTCCGCGCAATGGCACAAAATTAAGCTGCTGTTGCGTCTGGATATCATTCAATGCGGCTCCAAACACAGTGCCCATAGGGGGCGCCTGGTAAAAATGACCATAGAAACCACGGAACACCCAATTTAATTTGGGAATTCGTAATGACGCGCCAACTCGCGGGCTGGTGGCATTTTCCACGACTGCTCCGGAAAAGTGCGTCTGGCGCAGGCCGCCGTTGAGCGTCAGCCAGGAATTGACTTTGATTTGGTCCTCAACGTAAACCGCAATGAGGCTGCCATCTGGATTTTGCGACAACGGCGTGACCGTCCCGCTCCCGTCGTTGAAGAGCACGCGGAAAAATTGATTGTCCTGTTGAGCGAAACTGTAGAAACCAGCGCGGGCGTTATTGGGCCCCGCAATCCAAGACACGGTTCCTTGGCCGCCTTCATATTTTGAAGAGCGGTCTTGCGTTGAAGCACTCGGAAAATCGTTTGGATCGCTTACGTAGTCGGCGCTGTTGTAGTGGAAGAACGGTGAAATGGTCAGCACCAACCCGGGGCTGAACGTGCGCACCCACGAGAAGGCGGCAAAAGAATCGTTTTCGCGGTTGGCATCGCGCAGCGTCATGCCGGGGCCATTCAGTGGATTGTTCGGATCGAACGGTACCTGGTAGAAGTCTCGCCGCGCCTGCGCGACGAAGCGCAACTGGTCTTGTGAATCCGCGTTGTAAATCAGCGAAACAAACCCACCGAAGCCGTTCGCGCCATCGTGTATGACCGCGGACGTTGGGGTCTGCAGGCCCAGATTCGTGCGGTTTCCGTTGGCGCTGGCGTAATACGCGAACCGGCTGTTGTGCCCCCCGAAGTTAATTTGATTGTCGGTCTGATAGAAATTTCCCGCGCTCAGCGTCAGCTCCGCTTCATTATTTCGCTCGAAGCCCGTGCGTGGCAGAACATCGAAGACACCGTAGGTGCGATCCCCGAAATCCGCCGAATAGCTGCCGCGCTGCATCTCGACCGTGTCGATGTCTTTAGGGTCGATCTGCGGTCCAAGGTTGCTGGCGATATTGGTGTTAGGAATCGAGACGCCGTCAATCAGCCAACTCACCTGATGCCCTCCGCGAACGTGGAGCTGATCGTGGGTAAAGTAAGCGCCCGGAACATAGTTCGTAATCATCGCCAAGCTGTTGCTGCGCGTAGCTCCTGGCGTCTGCTGGATTTCCAGGCGGTCGACCAGCGTCGTCGGGGTGACGGATTCCGTCTGTCCTGGTGACGAGTCCGCCGAAACAGTCACCGATTGGGCCTGCGTTGGCAGCCGCAACTCAAAATGCAAAATAGGTGCAGTACCCGAGAGGACAGTGACGATCTGCTCTTGCGTCGCAAACCCTGCCTGCGAAACCGTCACGCTGTACTCGCCCAACGGCACAGCATCAAAGTGGAATGCCCCTTCCGCATCGGTCTGTGTAGTCTGCGTGTAATCCGAACTTTTCACCTTCAGCGTGACCGTCGCGTCCGCGATCGGCCGATGCTGCGGATCGTGCACAATGCCTCGCACCGTGCCGAAAACTGTGGCCAGCGCGGGCACGCTTAGAAAAAGCAGTGCGGTAAGCAACTTCAAAACGCCTCGCATAAATTTTCTCCAAAACCGAATAGCGCGACGCAGGGTCGCGGCCGGAGCTGATTAGATTGGTTGGGAGACAGCGGCTCTTACGATGCGTTCGCGAAACGAGGCGGAGGAGAAAGGGGCGTTAGCGACCGGGGAATCTCGAGGACCTGCAAGGCTTCATCAGCGCCGCTGACCGCCATGGCGGCCGAAGTTAACACCGCATTCGGCAGCACAAATGCCACGGCAGTCACCAACGGCTTCTCGGAATTTTCACAGCAAGACATCGAGCAATTCATCATTGCGCCAAGGTCATGCCCGCAATCCATCTCGGAATGCGATGCAGCCTGCTTTTTCTGATGGTGATGATGCGCCGCGATCGGGCAATACTCCCCGGTGCAACAGCTCATGGCGTGCACCGACCAAGCAGCGCCGGCCAACGGAGCGTACAGAGCCACAGCCGCAAATAAGCATACCCACGCGGCGAAGATTCCTTTGCGCTTTTGGCTCGAGGCGTTCACGTCCCTTTTCTTTATGACGTAGGATACGGCAAAACGGTGCTTTCTGCCCATCCAATATGTCTCCTTTTTGCACAATCTAGCCTCCCATAGTCGAACACCGCGCCTTGACTTCTCGCCACTCCGCATCGCAGACTTCCCTCATGGCGCAAACCTATTTGCTCTTTGAGCTCGGGTCGGACGAGGAAACCGTTCAGCAGGCCCGCCACAAACTCGAAAGCTGGAAGCAAGCCTTCCGCTTGGACAAAAAGCTCCAATACAAAATAGAGCGCGAACAATCCGAGACGCCCGGCACCGCGGAAGCGAAGCCAGAGCCAAAGGCCGAAAAACCCAAAGCCGCAAAGACCAAATCAAAACCTAAGTCCAAGTCCAAAGGCGATGAGCCAGAGTCCGAATCCGAAAATCGCGGCCCGGTAAAGCTCTTCGTCCGTCTCTACTTTTCCGGCCACGAAAAACTCTCCGAGCAGCGCTGGCTCGACCGCATCCCCTCCGAGGAGCCGTTCAAGAGCGCCTCCCCCAAAATCGTACGCGAAAGCGAACCTGGGTTCGCCGAAATCCTAAAGCAGTTCGACACCCTCGAATGAAGCCCAATCGCCTCATTGCTCCCCGACAATCCACCCGTGAATCCAGCGAAATCCCCGAACCCTTTCCCGCCTCCAAAGCATCTTTTCGATATAATAGAACTTCCACCGGCGAGCATCTCCACCTCATCGAAAGGGCCAACTGAATGGCGGTACAGACGCGCGCAAGGATAACCAAGGCCGACGCCACCAAATATCAGGGCCTCGATCGCCAAACCCTGATTCGCATCTACCGCACGATGTTCCTCTCCCGCCGCCTCGACGACCGCGAAATTCAGCTCAAGCGCCAAAACAAAATTTACTTCCAGATCTCCAGCGCCGGCCACGAAGCCGTCACCGCCGCCATGGGCCTTCTTCTGCGCACCGGAGTCGACTGGTTTTACCCCTACTATCGCGACCGCGCCCTTTGCCTCATGCTCGGCGTAACGCCGCTCGAAACCTTACTTCAGGCCGTCGGCGCCAAAGACGATCCCGCCTCGGGTGGACGCCAGATGCCCTCGCATTGGAGTCATCCCAAGTGGAACATCGTCTCCAAATCCTCCTGTACCGGAACGCAATTCGTGCAGGCCGTAGGCGCTGCCGAAGCCACGCTTTACTACGAAGATCGCCCTAAAGCGCTGGCGCAAGCAAAAAAAGCCCCGCTGGGCAAATACGTTCGTCACGACCATGACGAAATCGTTTACGTGTCGGCAGGTGACGGAGCCACCAGCGAAGGTGAATTCTGGGAATCCCTCAACGCCGCCTGCGCAAAAAAACTCCCACTGCTCTATCTCATCGAAGATAACGGCTACGCCATTTCCGTGCCTGTCGAAGTCCAAACCGCCGGCGGCAATATCTCCAAACTAGTTCGCGATTTTCCCGGCCTGCACGTCGCTGAGTTCGACGGCACCGACCCGCTTGAAAGCTATGCGCTCGGCAAGGAAGCTGTCGACTATGTCCGGCAACGCCGCGGTCCCGCGCTGCTTCACGCCCATGTCGTCCGCCCCTATTCCCACTCCCTTTCCGACGACGAAAAGCTCTACAAGACCGCCGCAGAGCGCGAAGAAGAAGCGCATCGCGACCCGCTCTCCAAATTCTCTCTCTTCCTGGTTCGCGAAGGCCTGCTCGACCAGAAAGAAATCGAGGCCCTCGAAGCCGATGTCGACCGTGAAGTCCGCGAAGCCGCCGACCAGGCCCTCGTCGCGGAGCCTCCCTCCACCGATTCCATCCTCGTGAACGTCTACTCGCCCGACGTCGATCCCACCTCATCCTCCTTCGCCGCACAGCCGCAATTTCACGGCGCCCCTAAGACCATGGTCGAAATGGTCGCCGCCACCCTCTCTGACGAAATGGCCCGCGACGAACGCATCACTGTCTTTGGCGAAGACGTCGCCGACGCCAGCCGCGACGAGAATTTGCAACACGTCAAGGGTAAGGGAGGCGTCTTCAAAGCCACTTCCGGCCTGCAACGAAAATTCGGCCACGACCGCGTTTTCAATACGCCGCTAGCGGAAGCCAGCATTGTCGGCCGCGCCATCGGCATGGCCACGCGCGGCCTCAAGCCGGTCGCCGAAATCCAATTCTTCGACTACATCTGGCCCGCCATGATGCAAATTCGCGACGAGCTTTGTGTCCTGCGTTGGCGCTCCAACGGTAACTTCAAGGCGCCCGCCGTCCTGCGTGTGCCCGTCGGCGGCTATCTCACCGGCGGCGGCATCTATCACAGCCAAAGCGGCGAATCCATCTTTACCCACTGCCCCGGCCTCCGCGTCGTGATGCCCAGCACCGCGCTCGACGTCGCCGGACTTCTGCGTACCGCGATCCGCTCCGACGATCCCGTGATGTTCCTCGAACACAAACATCTCTATCGCCAGCCCTACAATCGCTCCGAATATCCTGGCCCGGATTACACCGTCCCCTTCGGCAAAGCCCGCCTCGTGAAAGAAGGCAGCGACGTCAGCATCATCACCTTCGGCGCCATCGTGCATCGCGCGGAGGTAGCCGCCGCGCAGCTCGAACGCGAAGGTGTCTCCGTCGAGATCATCGATCTTCGCTCGCTCTCTCCCTACGATTGGGACGCCATCGCCGCCACCGTGCGCAAAAATCACCGCGTGATCGTCGCTTACGAAGACATGTTGAGTTGGGGCTTCGGCGCAGAAATCGCCGCCCGCATCGCAGACGAACTGTTCGAAGAACTCGACGCCCCCGTCAAGCGCGTAGCAGCCATGGACACCTTCTGTGCTTACCAGCCAAAACTAGAGGACGTAATCCTCCCGCAAACCGAACACATCACGACCGCCGTAAAACGACTGATCGAGTACTAATGTGTAGCGTCCTGTAGCTCAGGGCAGAGTCCGCGTAGCCCTGAGGTCTTTCGTAAACAGGGTCAACCTGTAATCCCGGTCTAACTCCGACCTAACCGGAAACTTTATTTGCCATCAATTCGTATCCATAAGTAGAATACGGTTTACCAAAGCTCTGCGGAGGTGAATCCATGGTCTGCGCAAATTGTCAGAAGCAAATCGCGGACGGCTCGAATTTCTGCTACAACTGCGGCGCTCAGCAGTCCGCCGCGAGCGCCGTCCCGGGCCCGCCCAGAAAGCGTCTCGTGCGCTCCACAAACGACAAAAAAATCGCCGGCGTTGCCGCCGGCCTAGCCGACTACTTCGACCTGGATCCCACGATAATCCGTCTGGTTTGGCTTCTCGCCGTACTCTTCGCGGGAACAGGTCTCATCGCCTACCTAATCCTGTGGATTGCTCTTCCTGCAGGACCTACAGGCGTCGTGACCAGCTCCGCCCCCTCATCGCCGGTCGCGTCGTAGGGCGTCGCGATCGGCTTCACTCAGCTTTCTTTCTTGCTCCCGACGCCCCCCCACGCTCAAACAACGGCTGATCCAACGAAATCATCCCCGCCCCGACGGTCGCTAGCGCAAAACACGCCGCCGCCAGCGTCAGCGGAAACTCATAATCATGCACGGCCAAATAGCCATGCCCACTGTGCACCTTCCAAATCGCCACGCACATCTCTATCGCCAGCAACAGCGCCGCCGCCCGCGTGAATAATCCCAGCAGCAGCAACCCGCCGCCAAACGTCTCAATCACCCCGGCGATGTAGACAAAATATCCCGGCAATCCATGCTCCACAAAAAAACTCTGCATCTGCGCACCACCGCGCAAATGCGCCAGCTTCGGATATCCATGCGCAATAAAAATAATTCCCAGCGCAATCCGAAGCCCCAGCAACCCGAAGGGTTGTAACGAGTTCAAGAGTTTCAACAGGTTTTCTCCCGGGCGTTCATATAGCTCCTTCGCCCAATCGTTCGGCGCAGCCCCTCGGTGTCATCCTGAGGCCCCGGCGCTCTGGCCGGGCCGAAGGGTCTCAACCCGCGTGTTTGCAAGACGACCTGTGCAAACAACGTCCCAGCCGCCCGCCGCCGGCGCGCGCATTGTAGCAGAAGCTCCTCCCAACCGTTTTTCGAGCCACGCCAAAGAATCGGTTACAATCATCTGTCGCGCAGAAAAATTGCACGCATGAACTCTCCGTCACCCTTCGTGTCATTTGCCACCGTTGAGGCTCGCGTATGAAGCGCAAGCTTCTCGTCGCCGTGCCGCTGCTGTGCCTGGTCGGCGTGCTTGCTTGGCTCTTTCGCCCCAAGCACGAGTATCTAGGTGAAGCCTACGTCAGCGAGCGCAGCACCACCCTCTGGAGCAGCGTCGCGCAAGTCCGCGAGCCCATCGACGTCCTTCATTACGGCGACCGAGTCGACGTCATGGCCCGCCGCAACGACAGCGTAAAAGTTCGCACCGTCAGCGGCGCCATCGGCTGGGTTGATTCCCGGCTCCTCCTCGAGCCGGCTCTCTGGCAGCGCAGCGTCAAGCTGCTCAACGCCGCCAAAGCCATGCCTGTGCAAGCCCGCGGCCGCACCAAAGTGCAGACCAATCTTCGTGTCGATCCCGGCCGCATCGCTCCCCGCCTGTATCAGTTCGGCCGCGGCGTACCCGTCGAAGTCGTGGGCCGCACCGTCGCCGATTGGGTCCAAGTCAGCGACGAGCGCGAGAACAACGAAGCGCAGGAAACCAAGAAAGAGGATTGGTTTCTCGTGCGCGGCTTGGCTACACGGCCTCCGGGCGAAGCTTCCGCGCGCAGCTCCGAATCCAACACCACCACGCAACCCGGCGATCAGACCGTTCCCATCGCCGGTTGGGTCGTAGCCCGCTTCGTCGAGCTCGACCTTCCGGAAGCCGTCCGCGAGGGTATGGCCTCCGCCAACGTGCGCCCCATTGCCTGGCTCGAGCTTAACCGTGTGCCCAGTCCCTCCGGCGACAAGCCGCAGTATTTAGTCGGCGGAACGCGTAGCGCTGAAGGGCAGCCCTGCGATTTCACCGTTCTCCGCGTCTACACCTGGAATCCCAGGCGCACGCGCTACGAAACCGCCTTCATCGAAAATAATTTGTGCGGCCAAATGCCCATCCGCCTCGACAAAGGACCAAAGGGCGAACCCGAATTCCGCTTTCGCCAAATGAACGGCCCGAAAGAAGAGCGCGTCTATCGTTTGACCCAAACCGTAGTCCGCCGCGTCCGCGAACCCGGCGATACCAGCAAGAAAACTCCCCACTCGAGTTCCGTCAAAAGTGCGAAACCGTAATCTCACCGCGGTCATTTTGTTTTGCGTTCCGTGGTCCATTGCTGGCTGCTCGCGCCCCGTGGAAACCGCCGCTGCTCAGCAGGCCGCCCCGCCTCCCTTTGAGTACGTCGACACCTGGGGCTCCCACGGTGACGGTCCCGGCCAATTCGACAAACCTGTGGCCATGGCCGGCGATGGCGAATCCATCATTTACATCGCCGATGCCGCCACCGGCTTCGTCCACAAATTTTCGCCCAGTGGTGAGCCGCGCCTATCTTTCCAGGACGATCGCACCGACATGCATCCGGTCGACATTGCCGTTGACGCTGGTGCCGCCATCTATGTAGCCGACGGCCGCCGCGGCACCGTAGCTATTTTCTTTTCCGATGGCATGCGCCATCGCGAGTTGCGCCCTAACGCGCCTTCAGCCGTCCGCCAATCCATGCACATAGCGGTCGACGCCTACGGCACCATCTACGTCGCCGCCAAGCTTCCCTACGGCATCCACAAATTCAGCCCCGCGCTTCGGCTGATCGGCTCCTGGGGCGGCGCCACAACGAAAAATGCCGCCGCAAAAAATGCCACGGCGAACGCCCCACCTAACACACCGATCGACAATCCGACGGCCCTCGCCGTTGGCCCAGATGGTTTGGTGTATATAAGCGAGTCGTCCCAGCCCGAAATTAAAGTCTACGACGCTGCCGGAAGCCTGCAACGCACCGCCGTCCTGCCCACCGACACCGATCCACAGCTCACCGGCCTAGCCGTGAATCGCAAATTCATTTTCGCCGTAGGCGCAAGTCACCCGTCGGTTTACGTCTGGTCCCTGGATGGCTCATTTCAGCGCACGCAGGATCTTTCCGCCTGGGTGCCCGGCACAGGCTCCAGCATCGTCCGCAAAATCGTAGTCACCCCTGCCAACGACCTCCTCCTACTCGACACCGCCGCCGCCCGCGTCTTCCGATTCCGCCTACACCTCCAGTAGCGCCGTTGTAGGGGTAAGCTTCAGCGCATCCCAGCGAACGAGTCCGCGAGTGAGCATCTCCTGTAGCGCAGGGCGGAGTCCGCGCAGCCCTGCGGCTTTTTCGCCGTATCTTGGCTACTTTTTCGTCCGGGCGCGGCGTCGCATGCCGACCATTTCAATCTCCCTGCTAGAATCCAATGCTCACGGAGACCGCGCATGACCCTGCACATCACCGAAGCCGAAGTCCGTCAAGTCCTCACCATGCCCATGGCCCTCGAAGCCGTGGAAGAAATTTCCCGCAAACAAGCCGCCGGCGAAGTGATCGTTCACCCCCGCCGCCGCTTCGAGCTACCCAAGGGCGGTTTCTTTCACTACATGGCCGCGGCGGATCAGACCGCCGGCTTCCTGGCTATGAAGCAATACACCTTCGTGCGCGGCAAAATGCGCTTTCTCGTTCCGCTCTACGAAATCTCAAGCGGCGATCTCGTCGCCATGATCGAGGCCGACTACATGGGCCAACTGCGTACCGGCGCCGCCTCCGGAGTGGCCACAAAATACTTGGCGCGCCGCGATGCGTCCGTAGCCGCCATCATCGGTACCGGCGGCCAAGCTAGAACGCAACTGGAAGCCATCGCCGCCGTGCGCAAGCTCTCCTCCGCGCGCGTGTACAGCCGTAACGCTGACCACCGCAAGCAATTCGCGCGGGAAATGTCGCAGCGAATCGGCGCGCCCGTAGAACCGGCCAACTCTTCTTCGGAAGCCGTGCGCGGCGCTCATATCATCTGTACCGCCACCACTGCGTCGCAGCCGGTCCTCCACGGCGCCGACATCGCCTCTGGAATGCACATCAACGCCATCGGTGCGAATCACGCCCACAAACGCGAACTCGATGAAGAAGCCGTCTCGCGCGCCGACGTAATCGTGGTCGACTCCATCGAGCAATCGCGCCAGGAAGCCGGCGACCTGATCATCGCGTTCAAAGCTAACGAAAGCCGCTGGGCGGGAGTGAAAGAGTTATCGAGTGTGGTGGCAGGAAAAGTAAGCGGCCGAACCAGAGACACCGAATTTACTCTCTTCAAATCCAACGGCATCGCCTCTTGGGACCTAGCCGTAGCAACGCAGGTCTACGCAAAAGCCCGCGAAAAAGGCCTAGGCCGCAACCTCCCATTCTGGTCCTGAATTTTGTGAAGTGCGGCGGACTAGACGCCGCTTTTAGTCAGCCGTTTATCGCCAGCAGTCGGTGATCGTAGCGGAGCACATTCCGACGAACAGCGCAGCTACTTTCGTGGTTTACGAATCTCACGCTGCAGAGTCTCGTGCAAACGCACTTGAACTTCCTTTGGGAAATCCACCAAATCCGAATCCCTGTACAAGCTCACAGTAAGCCTGGTCTGCTGCACTAAAACAGTGCAGTCCCGGCACCGCTTAAGGTGCAGCTCGACTTCCTCTACGATCGTGGCTTCCAGGTCGCCATCGATATAGCTGGAAATGCGCGTAATGACGCCCTCGCAGTTCAATGCTTCTTCCCATTCTGCCGAAAATGACGATCCAATTTTTGCCGCAGTTTCAAACGTCCTCGCAGCAGCCGCGACTTCACCGCCGCTTCCGAAATTCCCACCGTCTCCGCCGTTTCCTCGGTCGAAAGCCCTTCCACGTCGCGCAGCAGGAAAACAATCCGGAAATCGGGCGGCAATTCGTCAATCACGCCGCGTAAGATATCGCGCATCTCCGTTTGCGCAAAGCGCTGCTCCGGGCTCGGTCCCCAGTCCTCGATCTGTTGTGGAATGAAATCGTCCTCGCTCTCGATCGGTTCGTCCAACGAAACTTGATTGGGGCGGCGCTTGCGCAGACGCATCAGCGCTTCATTGGCCGCGATGCGAACCAGCCAGGTATAAAAGCGCGAGGCCTCCTGAAACTTGGCTAGATGCGAATACGCTTTCATAAACGCGTCTTGCATCGCGTCTTCCGCGTCTTCGCGGTTGCGCGTGATATTCATGGTAAGGCGGAAAATTTTTCGCTCGTAGCGGTTTACAAGCTCTTCAAAAGCGGAGGCGTCGCCCGCTTTCGCGGCGGCAACCAGCAAATGCTCGTCTTCACGGGCGACCGTGGAGGGAAGGCGATGTGGATTCGAGGTGCTCAAAGTGGGCGCTTTCGCCAGGCTGGCAAGTAGTCCCGGAAGTAACCCCGGTTCGATGCTTCGCATGGCTAAGGTAGCACAATACAACCGCACACCTCGAACTCTCATACTTGGATGACCTGACCCTCACCCGCGATTCAGGATTGAGGGGGCATATGTCGCCGTCTGGGTAAGTGACAATTTGCGCAGCACCCCTGAACGATCTGCACCCCAGGGCGGCGAGGAACGGGTAAGCTAAGGGGCGATGCGGACACTACCCGATCATCTTCGCAAAGGCATGAAACTGGTGATTATCGGCTGCCATCCCACGGAATCGTCGGTGCGCGTTGGGCATTATTATGCCGGCCGCGACAACGAATTTTGGCCGCTGATTTTCGAAAGCGGCGTAGTGCCGGAACCGTTCGACTATCGCGACGACAAGCGCGTCATTGAATTTGGTATTGGTCTTACGGATTTGGTGAAGCGTCCTTCCAAAACAGCGGAGGAAATTGCACGTGAGGATTTTGCGGAAGGCCGTATCGTGCTTTCGCAAAAGCTGGAAGAGTTTGCACCGCGCGTGGTAGCGTTCAACGGGAAGATGGCGTACGAGGTATTCGCGCAGAGAAAATGTAATTTTGGATTGCAGAAGGAATCGTTGTATGGAGCGCGCGTTTACGTTTTGCCACAGACGCCTGGTCCGCCGATGAAAACTAAAAATGAAAAGCTGCAGCACTTCCGCAAATTGGCGCAACTCGTGAAACGCGTGGAGAAGGAACGCGAGGGCAGCCCGCATCTAGTGGAGCAAGCGTGAGTTCCTCCGCGCAGCCTGGTCAGGAGAATCGCTCCGTCTTGGAGAAGCGCGAAGGCCGCGTGGCGACTTTGATTTTGAACCGGCCGGAGCGCATGAACGCGCTCAACGCAGATTTGGTTTTGGCTCTGAACGCTGCGCTAACGCGCGTGGAAGCGGATCCTGAAATCAATGTGGTGGTGCTGGCGGGAGCGGGGCGGGCTTTTTGCGCGGGCGGCGATTTAGGGGTTATCGGCAAGGGCCGGCAGGAAAATAATGTCGCTGAGCTGCAGCCCATTCTGCGCGCGGGAATGCAGGTGGTGCTGAAGATGCGGACCATGCGCCAGCCGGTGATTGCCGCGGTGCACGGTGCTGCAGCGGGCGCGGGTATGAATATTGCGCTGGCCGCGGATATTCGCGTTGCTTCCGAAGACGCGATGTTTGGGCAGAATTTTGCGAAGGTGGGATTGTTTCCGGATTATGGCGGGACATTTTTTCTCCCGCAGCTGGTGGGACCGGCGAAAGCGGCGGAGCTTTTTTATACCGGCGACATGATAAATGCGGCGGAGGCGCTGCGGATGGGCGTAGTGAATCGCGTGGTGCCGCTGGCGCAATTGGAGAACGAAGTACGCGCGCTGGCGCAGAAAATCGCGGAGGGTCCGGCGATTGCCATTCGCGCGGTCAAGGGAACTTTGTTTGGACGCGACAAAGAGAAACTTACCGAGCTGCTGGATTTGGAAGTCGAACAGCAGATGAAATGCTTTTATTCAGAGGATTGCAGCGAAGGTATTCGCGCCTTTTTTGAGAAACGCCTGCCAAAATTCCAAGGTAAGTAAATTCGCTTTCCCGCATCGAACGCCAATCAGCAGACTAGCGCTCCCAACCCTGGCAGTTTTCTGCCGTTGTATCTCTCAGCCTATAATTGAGTGTGAGGCAATTTCATGAATGATTTGGAGATTACTCCTGCGGAGGTCAAGCAGCGTCTCGATCGCGGCGAAGGAGGTTTGCTGGTGGACGTACGCGAGCCTTGGGAATTTGAGATTTGCCGCATTGCAGGCGCGAAGCTAATTCCGATGGGCACGATTCCGGCGAACTTGCAGGCGCTGGATACGGATGACGAAGTCATTTGCTATTGCCACCACGGCATGCGCAGTCTCGATGTGGCAGTTTGGCTGCGCAGCCAGGGAGTGGAGCACGCGAAGTCGCTGGCCGGCGGCATCGATCGCTGGTCGGCGGAGATTGATTCGAGCGTTCCACGGTATTAGCTTGCCTCTGGCGGTGTTGCGGCGGTTGACAAAGGCGCCTGCGGAAAAGCGCCGCGGCCGTTACATTCGGAGGAGACGAGTCCTCGCGGCTAAAGCCGCTGGGATGCGCTGAAGCGCACCGCTACAACTATGGCAGGTGAGATCAACACGATTGCGGTGATTGGTGCTGGCGAGCTGGGTCGCGAGTTTGCTTGTGCGGTGCTGCTTGCTGGGTACCGCGTGGTCCTCGAGGATGTTTCCGAGACTCGGCTGGCACAGGCTGTTGAATGGATTGTGCGCGAAAACCCCGACGCGCGCCTGCGCCCCGCTGTCGCGAGCACGGTTGAGGAGGCGGTGCGCGAGGCGGATCTGATTGTTGAGGCCGTGGCGGAGGAGATGGAGATGAAGATCGAGATGTTCACCATCTTTGACAAATTCGCCAGGCCCGATGCCATCTTTGCGAGCACCTCGTCTTTGATTTCAGTTGCGGAGTTGGCGGCGGTGACCTTTTGCCCGGAGCGGTGCATTGGCATGCGCTTCGATTTCACCTCCCAAAGGCAGAGAGTGATTGCACTAGCGTGCACTCCTGAGACTTCTGAAGAGACTATTGCGCGATGCCGCAACGTTGGCCTGCGCATGGGTAAAGAAATCACTGTTTCTCGAGAGACGGTTACACGCCGGCAAGATGCGAGCGCTCGAATCTGAAGTGTCAGTGATGTGCCCGGTCTGTACCTGTGCTAGTGGCCCCCCCTCCCCCCCTTTTTTCGTAAGTGTTCATTCTAAAGGAACTTAGAGTCGTTTATTTTCCTATACTTTGGTAAGTGTTCATTCCAAAGGGAGTTACAATAAACACAATACGGCGTGGGGCGCCCCGCGCCTTGGTTGACCGCCGTGTAGCCGGAAAAGCCGCAGGGCTCCGAAGACTCCGCCCCACGCGTCATGGGTGTCCCCGAGGGGCTATCCGGGGCTAGGGGGCGCCGTCTTGTATCCCACACCCCTGGGCAATTCGGATGGTTAACAAAGCAAAGGGCTTACGCGAAAAGGAGTTTGTAAATGCATGAAAACAAAGGGTACGAGAATTTGGACTAGTTGCGGCTGTGTGAGATTAGAACGAGGCTTTACCCAAGAGTTATGATACAGAAATCTGTATAAATGTCAAGAAAAAAATGGCTCCCTCTCAAAGTTTTCCAGAAACCCCCGGTTTACCTGTGGTGGCCGTGGCCGGAAGAACGCCTTGATGTAGAGAATGACGGATTTGATCCGACTACAGGATGGAGACGCACCCAGAGCGGTGCCAGAATGGGAAGGAGCCAAAGAGACGACGACGAAGTGACCGAGGGGTTGCTAGAACGAGATCCTTGCACTTACCTGCATTTCGCGTCCGGGCGTCATGGCCATGGTGATAGTGCCGAACTGTGGCGTGTTGACAAAACGGTTGGGGGTTCCCAAGTTGGTTTTGTTCAGGGCGTTGAAGGCTTCGGCACGGAACTGGAAGTTCGCTTTTTCCGTCAGGCGGAACGCGCGTTCTATGGCAAGGTCGAGCGTTTGCATTCCCGGACCGTACACGGAGTTTCGCCCGACATTGCCGTAGGTGAAGGCCGGCGGCGCGACGAACGCTGCGGGATTGAACCAACTGTCCGCCGTGTGCGTTCCCGGACCGAATACAGGTTGCCCGGTGGCATTGGCGCGCACGGGATTTTCGCCCAACACGGTGCCGGAATTCGCGGTGTCACCAAACACGGAAATGGTGAACGGCATCCCGGTCTGAATCTGATAGATCGTCGATAAATTCCAATTCTGTGTGAGCAGGCGCATCCACACCGCGCGCTGATACGCGGGAATCGCGTAAACGGCGCTGAGGGCGAAGCGATGGCGGACGTCGCAGCCTGGCCCTTTTTCGGCGTTGAGATTGAGGTTGTTTTGTGGAATCGATGCCTCATCCATGGCTGACCGAAAATCTGGCGCGTTGGTCAGGTCCTTGGCAAAGGTGTAATTGGCCAAAAAGCTGAGACCATGCGAGTAGTGCCGGCGGACATTGATGTATCCCGCGTCGTACCAACTCTGCGCGCTGTTCTCGAGCAGGTTGATGGTGCTGACAGGGAACGTTTGGCTTTGTATGACGGCATTCGTGCTGCTTGGCGGCAACGTCGTGTTTGGCACAAAGGTGAGCGTCTTGAACGGACGCCGCGGTCCAAGCGGGCCAGGTCCGGGAAGAGTGTTGTTGATCAGGTGGGCTCTCTGCAAATGAAACCCACGAGAGCCGAGGTAGCCTACTTCGACCGACGTGTCCCTCCCGAGGCTCTTCTGCACGGAGCCATTCCACTGCTGGACATATTGCGCGGGGGAGTGTGGATCGAAGGCCGTGAAGCTCACAGTGGTTGGTGTCAACGTGCCCGCACCGAGCACAGGCGTGCCGAAATTCAATCCGTTCGCGAATAGTGCCGCCGGCGGAGTGAAGTTGTCCGCTTGCTGCGTTTCCGGAAAAACAAAGGGTACGTTGTGCCTTTGGTTGCACCAGGTGTTTTGATCCACCGGCGTGAAGAAAATCCCGTACGCCGCATGAAAGACGATGCCCCGATTGGGCAGGCTCTTGGCGATTCCAAAACGCGGGGCAAAGTTGTGTTGATTCGCGTACATCAAACCTGACGGATAGCCCTGCTGCCCTCCGACAAAAACCGAGGGCACGCCATTCTGGAAAATCAGATTGGTGTTGGTATTGTTCTTGTCATAGAGCGGGCTTGAGTATTCGTAGCGTACGCCGAGATTTATGATGGTCGTTGACGTCACCTGCCAGCTATCTTCGACGAATGCGTCGGATCCCCAATTCCGCAGATTCATTTGTGGAATTCCCGCCTGGCGTTGCTTGACGGCAGGCAGGCTGAGCAGCATGCTGGCGAGACCCGAGCCGCTGCCGTCATTGAATCCGAATTGCGTCGTATAGCCGGTGGTGAACTGGTAGTAGCCGCGATTTTGAAAGAAGCCCCACATCGGCCACGTGTACCAATGGAAGTCGCCTCCGAGTTTTATCCCGTGGCGCCCTCGTTGCCAGGCATAAGTGTCGCGGATTTCGTACATGGTGTCCCAAGCGTGCATCGGCGTGGCGGCGAAGGTGTCTCCAATACCCGTGTAGCCCTGGGCCGCGAACCAAGGCGCGCCCCAGGCGTTGGGCCCGCCGAATCCGATCCCCTGAATGCCGAGGGCGCCAACGATATCGTTCACGCCGTCGTTCTGCGACGTGCGGTCCATCGACAAACGCGAAACCGCTATGGAAGCGGTGTTGACCTTGTTCGGGGCGAAGATGTGGTTCCAGGAAATCACCGCCTGTTGGGAACGATTGTCGAAGTTCGCTCCGAAGCCTGGGAGATTTTCGGCTGTGGAAGTCATTCCGGTGCTGGGCGAAAATCCATTCTCCTGGCCAATCGAGAAACGGCCAAAAAGGGTGTCACCCCCGGAGAAGTTGTGATCGATGCGAATGGTCCCCTGGTCTTGGAAGTGCGTTTCGTTACGAATGTCGAGGTAGTTGTTGGAATCCGCGGCGCCGGGCATCATGGCCATATTTGGCATGGGTACGTACTTCAACAGGAAAGCTTCCAGGAGAGGGTTAATTCTATTTGACGGAATGACATTGCCTAGAAACTGCTGGCGGGTGTAGGGAAAGTTGGCGGGACCGGTGGGCTTGGCGGGATTATAGGCCGGGTTCGGCACTGTTTTGGTTGGGTCGTAAATGTTGACGCCGCTCGTGCTGAAGTCACCTTGGATTTCCTGCGGCGTCGGCACGGTCAGAATCTGGGCATCGGCACGCGCCAGCCGCAAGCCTTCGTAGTTGGCGAAGAAGAAGGTATTTTTTTTGATTATCGGGCCGCCGAATGAGGCGCCGAAGTTATTTTGCACCAGGTGGTTGTTGCCCATCGAGCCGAAGGTGCTGGCATCCATTGCACCGTTGCGCAGAAACTCATAAACCGTCCCGTGGTATTGGCTCGATCCGGAATGGGTGACAATGTTGACCTGCCCGCCACCGGCTCCCCCCATGTCAGCGGTGTAACTGCTGGTCTCCACCTGGAACTCCTTCACCGCATCGGGCGAAGGACTCAGATTTTGCGTGTTGAATGTGGGATCGGTATTGGTGGCGCCATCCAGGAGGAAAAAGTTGGCATTTGGGCGGCTGCCGCCAATTACAATCGCGGACCGCTGTCCCGGACGCCAGTAGAGAGGATTGGTCGAACCGGTCTGCGCACCGAAGCCCACATGGGTGCCGGGCACGGTGAGGACCAAGTCAATCAACATGCGCCCATTGAGAGGCAGTTCGCGAATAGACTGAGGTTCGATGACTTCACCGACGCTGGCGTCGGCCGTGCGCAGGACTTCGTTCCCGGCGATGACGTGCACGCCTTCCTGCACTACACCTACAGTAAGGCTAATATCCAATGCTAGTTTTTGCCCAACTTCCAGGCGCACGGAAAGTGTCGTGGCCGCAAACCCCGGTGCTTCTGTTTTCAATTCGTAGTCGTCGGGCAAGAGGGCAAGCGCCTCAAATAATCCTTGTTGGTTGGTCACCAAGTGCCGGACCGCGCGCGTACTGGCGGCGGTCATCTGGACCGCGGCGCCGGCGATAGGGAGGTGCTGGGCATCCATGACGGTGCCAGCAATCACGCCATAATTGCTTTGGCCGAATACCGGCGCAGATACCAGCAGATACACGAACAGCTGAAATGGCAGGAACCACCTGTGTCGCATTCTAATGTCACCCCGGAAATGCAGACGTGTAACTGCGATTTTGTATGAGAGTAGACTGGCGATTCGTTCGCCGACCGTCAATAACATGAAAGAACTATAGATATTTTCTATGCCGCCGCGCGGCTTGGCCTGCTTCCTGGGGCTCGTGATAGACTCCGCTCGCTCGAAGAGATCCAGTTTGCTTCAACGGAGGCGCGCGATGGTTCGGTGGCTTCTGGGGACCGGTGTGTTGTTTAGTGCGCTGGCGGGGGTTGTTCTCTCTGGCGACGTTGCTTCGCCCGATACTGCCGAGCCTGGTTCGGTGGAGGCGATTACGAAAGCTACGGGGGATCCGCGGTTTCTTTCGCCTTGGGTTGCCTATTTGCCGCTAGCAAAGGGGGTTCCTTCGCCGCTGGCTTTTTTGGGGCGCATTGCGGGCGCGCCGGGGGAATTCGTTGACACAGCGAAGGCGCAGGCTTACTGCCGGGCGCTGGCGGCGGCTTCACCGCGTGTTCGGATTTTCTCGATTGGGCGCAGCGAGGAGGGGCGGGAGATTTTGATGGCGGCGATTGCCGATGAAGCCGGCATCCGCGACCTCGATCGCCTCAAGGCGGCTACGGCGTCACTGGCAGATCCTCGCACGACCTCACCTGCGGCGGCGGAGGCGCTCATCGCTGGCTCACGTCCGATTTACTACTTCAATGCGGGATTGCACTCAGACGAGACAGGATCGGCGGAAGCAGTGCTGGAACTTGCTTATCGGCTGGCGGTGTCCGAGCAGCCGAATATACGACACATTCGCGAACAACTGGTGGTGCTGATCAATCCGGTGTCGAATCCGGATGGACGGGACAAAGTGGTGGAGTGGTTTTATCGGTATCTGAAGGGCAAGACGGACAAGGCCAGCTTGCCGCGGATGTCTCCGCCGTATTGGTCAAAATACGCGTTCGTCGATATTAATCGGGATACGCACCAGCAGACGCATGAGACGACCAAGTCCGTTCATCGCATGTTTCATGAGTGGCATCCGACGGTGGTCCACGATCTTCACGAAGGCTCGCCGCTGATGATGACGTGGAATGGGACGGGTCCTTACAATCCGAACATCGATCCCATTACGTACACGGAATTTCTCGAGCTGAGTTTTCATGAAGTGCAGACGATGACGGCGTTTGGGATGCCGGGAGTTTCCACTTGGAATTTCGGGGAGGCGTTCAGCCATTTATATTTGGATTCGGTGGCGATGAATCACAACAGCATCGGGCGCGGGTACGAGACGCTTGGGAACGGGACTGCGGAGACGTTGCATTACAAACTGCGTCCCTCGCAGACATCGATGGAGTGGTACCGGCCAACGCCGCCGCCGGCGGAATTTGACTGGTCGGAGCGCGACAACCTGAATTACACGGAAACGGGCGCGCTTGCGGCGTTGGATTTTGCGGCGCGCAATTCGAAGGAGATGCTGCGCAATTTTTATAAGAAGAGTTGGGACTCCTGGCGCAACGGAGTAGAGAAAGCTCCTTATGCTTATTTGATTCCGGAAGATCAGGGGGATCGCAAGCGGGTTGCTGACATGGTGGGGCGTTTGCTGGCGCAGCGGATTGAGGTGGGCCGCGCGGAACAGGCGATTACGCTCAAAGAGGGCGACTTCCCAGCGGGGACTTATGTTGTGCGCCTGGACCAGCCGTATCGCAATTATGCGGTTGATCTGCTGTCGCCGCAGGTTTTTCCGAAGGACAAAGGGGAACCTTACGACGATGTCTCGTGGGAGTTCCCGGCGAATTTTCATCTTGCGGCGATTCCCACGGCCGATGCGTCCATTCGGTCCGCGGCGCTTACGGGGCTGAAGGAAATGCCACAGCCGGTGGGGAATGTGTCCGGAGATGGCCCGATGTTCCTGTTGAGAGACACGGGGCAGGAGGGCCTTTTTGCGGCGCGGTATCGGCTGGTTGGCTTTGACGTGGAGATTGCGGAGCGCGCGTTTCGCGTGGGCGGCGCTGAATTTCCCGCAGGGTCCTGGATTTTACCGGCTAAGGCGGGGCTTGCTGGTGCAATTCATTCTGTGGCCAGCGAGTTTGGCCTGGACTTCGTCAGCGCGGTTTCGGTTCCTGATGTTTCGCATCACGCGACGAAGGCGCCGCGAATCGGCGTGTGGGTGCCGTGGGCGGACACCGATTCGATCGGGTGGATCCGGTACATCCTGGATCAGCGGCGCGTGCCGTATACGTATATTCGCGACGAAGACATTCGCGCGGGAAAGCTGCGCGAGCGAATTGACGTGCTGCTATATGGACACGTTGATCTGGAACTTGCGGAGCAGATTGAAGGGCTGCCGAAGCGGTGGGGGCCTATGCCGTTCAAGAAAACGCCGCAGACGCCGAGCTTTGGCACGCCGGCGGAGTCGGACGACATCACTGGGGGAATCGGGTACGCCGGACTGGCGGAAGTGCAGCGGTTTGTGGACAGCGGAGGGCTGCTGATTACGTTGGGTAGCGGTTCGATGCTGGCGCTCAATGGGGGCGTCGTTCGCGGGGTGCGGTCGGTCGCTGGCGGCGTGCCGCGCAGTACCGCGGGTGGCGGAGCATCTTCGGCAGCGGCGGCGCAACAATCTGTCACGCGGACTCCCGGGGCGCATGTGCGGGTCACGTTCGTGCGGCCGGAGCACCCGATTGCGTATGGGTATCCGGTGCACACGCACGTCTTTCGGCAGAACTACCCGCTCTACAATGCGCCGCGAGCGTGGCTGCGCATGGCGTACTGCACTACCTGCCTGGATGGGCCTGAGGATCGGTCGGGCATCGTGCTGGAATGGGGCGACTCGGATGGGGGGTCGTTTGTGGTTAGCGGGCAGGCGTGGGGCGAAGAGAATCTTTTGGGCCGACCTGCCATTTTCGATATGCCGACCGGGCGCGGGCACGTTGTAGCGTTTAACTTCAATCCGTTTCATCGAGACATGAATCGGGGAGATCATCGGCTGGTTTGGAACGCGATTTTGAATTGGCAGGCGATTGTGTCGGCCACAGCACCCAAGCATGAATCGATTAATGATGCTGACGCTGAGTGACTTGACCGGATCGTGCGGACAGCCAGAAATGACTGTCCCACTGCTCAGTTGGGGCTGGTGTCGGTGCGTTTTTTTAGGACTGGGCGATCGTTGGCTGGAGGATTTTGTGGAGCGGCTGGGATTGCGCCGGTGCCGGGGGTGGCGGCGGTCACGGTGCCTTCGGTGTAGGGCTTCTTGAGAAACTGCTCGGCGACTTGTTGGGCGCTGCCGGTGTCGTCATTGGTTTGTTTGGCTTTGCTGTATTCGTTGACGGCGCGCGCGCGCTGGCCGAGCAGGTCGAAGATTTTGCCGAGATAGATGTGGCTCCAGACTTCGGTCCATTTCTCGGAGGCTTCAGGAACGGTTTGCAAGGAATCGCGGAAGGCGTTGGCGGCGGCCTGGTAATTCTTCTGGTAGAAGAAGGCTTCGCCCATGCGGAAATTGGCGAGCGGGCGGTTGGGTTGGATGGAGAGGGCGCGCTGATATTGGCCGATGGCGTCGTAATAGCGCCCCTGCTCGGCTAGTTCTTCGCCGCGGGCGATGGCGGCGCGGGCCCGGAGTGTGGAGCTACCCTTCAGGATGACGTTGTTGGGATCAATCTTGAAGCCGCCGGGCTTGGGGCGGCCGAAGGTTTCGACGGTGAATTCGGATTCGGTGCCGACGACATCGATGGTCTTGATCTCGGGATTGCCTTCGGTGTCGATGCGTAGGTCTACGGGCATGTGGAAGGTATCGAGGGGCTGCTTGATTTTGCCGACGGCGCGGAAGCCCTGGTGGGTGCGGTAGACGACATAGTCGAGCGTGAAGTCCGGAACGCCGGTGGAATTGAGCCACTGGGCGAAGAAGCTGTGGAGGTCGGGGGCAGGCTGACCGGCTTTGGCGGAGGCTTGCGTGTGTTGTTCGGCCAAGGCTTCAAAGCTTTCGTTGGTGGCGCTGCCCTCTGCGTATTTGATGTAGAAATCGTGGAGGCAGGATTTGAAGGCGACGTCGCCCATCTGGGCGCGGACCATGTGGAAAATCATGGCGCCTTTGTTCATTACGACGGAGCGATAGTCGGGGGAATAGGGAGCGAGACGGGCAGCTTGGGCGATGGGGGCGGCTTCTTCGTACATGAGAGCGCCGACTGCGAATTCATCGACGGCTTTCAGGCCGGCTTCCTTGCCGGCATTTTGCTCGGCGTAAAGAGCTTCGGAGTAGCGCGCGAGGCCGTCGGTGACCCAGACGTCGTTGCGGGTGGAGGGTAGAACGGCGTTACCCCACCATTGCGAAGCAACCAGGCGAGCGATGGTGCGGTCGGAGGACCTGGGATCCCAGATACGCTTGCTGAGGAGCAAGAGGCCGGGCCCGGCGAAATCGCGGAGAGTGCCATCGGGGAGTTGGGCGACGGTGAACTCGGGGCGAGGGAGGGGGCCAAACATGTCAGAGAATGCAGTGGTGGAACGCGCTACGCTGTCGGCGAATTTTTGTGCGTCGCCGCTGGCTTCGCGGGGAGCGTACACGTGGACGTTGATGCCTTCCGCTTGCTTGGGATTGAGCTGGAGATTTCCGGCTACGAAGGTGCCGTGCGGGGCGGGTGTGTCGCACTGGAAGGTGTAGACGAGGCGATTGCCTTCGACGGTGTTTCTTCCCGCGGTCGGCGTGGGCGCGAGGGCTTTGCCGGTGCCGGCTACGGCGAATGAATCAGGAACATTGAGGCGGAAGGTTGCGGTGTAACGGTTGGAGGGGAAATTCGTGAGAGGGAACCAGCGGGCTGGGAGAAGGAGGAACGCGCCGTCGCGATTGATGGCCGCGGCGCGAATGCCAGGGACGGGACTGTTTTCCTCGTTGGCGAGCGGACCGGAGTAAGTGAACGTTAGAGCGACTTTGGCGCCGGCGGCCACGGGGGAAGAGAGGTTGACGATTACGTTCAGGGGATTCTGGGTGTCGCGCTCGAAGCCTAGCGTTTTGCCCTCGGCGGATTTGACGTCGGTTACGTTGAGATTGGGGTGCAGCTCCACGCGGACCGTGCTGGAGACTTCTTGCGCTTTGAACTCGACCTTGGCGGTGGCGGAGAGAGATTGTGTGATGGGATCGAGTGTGGCGGAGACGTCGTAGTGCTCGGCGAAGAAGGAGGGCGGACGGGGAGTTTGCGCGCGCAGGGGAGCAGCGGCGAGCAGGAGCAGCGCGGCAAGGGCAAAAGCGTGGGTACGTTTGTTACAGCGGGTCATCGGACCCCTTTCGTTTGTTGAGGCGCCTATGAACAGCCGCCTTTTTCAATTTGCAGGACGGGTGACGCAAAATTCAAAGCGCCCGCGACGGTTTGCGGCCGCTACATGTGCTTGAAACAGTACGTCCCGCAGTTCGCGGATATCCTCGACAGTCAAGCGGGCACGGGAAGCCCCCTATATAGGATAGCAGAGACCTCATTTGGCGTTGCCATGGGTGGAGGGGACATTCGCGGTGATGAGTTCGAGGATGGCGTCGGCGGCGCGATCGACTGCGCCGGGGCGGCCCAGGCGGCGGCGGACTTCGGCCAGGTCGCGGCGCAGGGCTTCTCGGGCGCTTTGGTCGCTTAGCAGACGAAGGACTTCGGCGGATACTCGTTCGGGAGTGAAATCGCCTTGGATTAGCTCGGGGACGGCCTGCTTTTCGGCGATTAGGTTGACCATGCTGAAGAAGGGGGTGCGGACTAGAGGCTTGGCAAGGAGAGCGGTTAGCGGGGTTACGCGATAGATGACGACCATGGGGACGTCAAGGAGGGCGGCTTCGATGGTGGCGGTGCCGCTGGAGATGATGGCGGCCTCGGCTGCGGCGAGGGCGTTGTAGGTTTCTCCGACCACAATTCTTAAAGACAGGTCTGGCGACCAGCCTTCGCGTAGAGAGGCGAGACGGGTGCCTGGCGATGCGGCGAGGACGAATTGCGCTTGCGATTCGCGGTGCATGCGCTGGCACGCTTCACGGATTATCGGGAGATGCTGGCGAAGTTCGGCGGCACGGCTGCCAGGCAAAATGGTGACGATGGGCTTTTGCGGATCGAGGCTTTGCTGGCGGCAAAAGGCTGGGCGATCGAGCGAGGGGTGAACGGCTCCGACCAGCGGGTGGCCGATGAATTTCACGGGGACTCCGGCGTCGCCGTAGAATTTTTCTTCGAAGGGGAAAATGCAGAGAGCTTGAGTGAAGCGGCGGCGCACGATACGGACGCGCCACGGGCGCCAGGCCCAGAATTGCGGGCAGATGTAGTAGATGTTTTTTATGTCGCGCGCTTTGAGCTTTCTGGCGAGGCGGAGGTGGAAACCGGGGAAGTCGGTGAGGATGGCGAAGGCGGGTTTGCGGCGCTCGGCTTCGCGTACGAGGTGGCGCATGGCGCGAATGAGGGAAGGGAGATGGCTTAGGATTTCGGTTATGCCGACTACGGAGACTTCAGAGTAGTCGGTGACGATGTCGACTCCGGCGGCGCGCATTTGGGGGCCGCCCATGCCGAAGATCTCGACGTTGGCGCGCTGCTTTAGCGCGGTGGCTAGGTGAGCGGCGTACATGTCGCCGCTGGCTTCACCGGCGGAGAGCAAAAGAGAGATGGGCGGCATGCGGCAGGGAAGCGCTCAGTCGCTGGCGGGAAGAGGCATGGGCAGAGCTGAGCCTTGCTGCGTCCGCTCATCTTCGCTGGGGAGATGCAGCTCTTGCTCTTTGTATTGGAGCTGGTAGAGGCGGTAGTAGATGCCGCGTTGGGCGAGGAGCTCCTGGTGCGCGCCTTGCTCGCGGAGGCGGCCTTTGTGAAAGACGAGGATGCGGTCGGCATGCTGAATTGTGCTTAGGCGGTGGGCGATGACGAGCGCGGTGCGGCCGCTGAGGAGACGGTCGAGGGCGTCGCGAATTTGCAGCTCGGTCTTAGTGTCGACGCTCGAAGTGGCTTCGTCGAGGATGAGGAAGCGCGGATTGTGCGCGAGGGCGCGAGCGAAGCTGATGAGCTGGCGCTGACCCACTGAGAGCGTGGAGCCGCGCTCGTTGATGGAGGCGCCAACGCCTTCGGGTAGAGATTCGATGAAATCGGCAAGACCGATTTCGCAGATTGATTGCTCGACGGTAGAGCGGTCGATGCCGGGAGTACCGAGGCGGACGTTGGATTCGATGGTGCCAGTGAAGAGAAAAGGATCCTGAAGGACGATGCCGAACAGGCGGCGGAGGTCCTGGAGATTGATTTTGCGGATGTCGATGCCATCGAGAAGGATCTGTCCGCGTTGGACATCGTAAAACCGGAGCAGAAGAGAGATCAGTGTGGTCTTGCCGGCGCCGGTATGGCCGACGATGGCGAGCGTCTGGCCTGGCTCGATACGGAACGAGACATCGCGGAGCACCCAGTCGTCTTCGCCGGGATTGGGGATGGGGCGGTAGCTGAACCAGACGTTGCGGAATTCGATTTCGCCACGGGGACTCGCAAGGGCAATGGCATCGGCTGGCGAGCAGACAGTGGCGGGCTCGTCGAGCAATTTGAAGATGCGCTCGGAAGCGGCCATGGCGGATTGGAGGATGTTGAATTTTTCGCTCAGGTCTTGGATGGGGCGGAAGAAACGCGTGGCGAACATGGTGAACATGGTCAGAACGCCCAAACTCAGGGTGCCGGCAAGCACGCGATTACCGCCCGCCCAGTAGATCAGGGCGATGGCGGCGACGCTCAAGATTTCGACCGCGGGATAGAAGAGCGCGTAAGAGAGGATGGCGCTGCGCCAAGCCACCATGTTTTCCTTATTGCGTTTGGCGAATTCGGCGCGAGCTTTTACTTCGCGGTTAAAGATCTGCACGATGCTCATGCCGGAAATGTATTCCTGCAGGAATGAGTTGATGCGCGCGATGGCGGTGCGGATGTGACGATTGGCGTCGCGCACGTAATGGCGGAAGACGTAGGTGACGATGAGGATGCAAGGAAGAACGGAGAGCGTATCAAGTGCGAGCCGCCAATCGATTTTGAAAAGGACCGCGGCCATGACTGCGAGCAGGAAGAAATCATTGATCATGGTTACGACGCCGGCGGCGAACAGATCATTAAGGGCGTCTACGTCGGTGGTGACCCGGGTGACCAGACGTCCGACAGGATTGCGGTCGAAGTAGCTCATCGGCAAACGCTGCAAGTGCGCGAAAATTCCCGTACGCATGTCGTACATGGTTTGCTGGCCGACGCGCTGCATGATGCGGATTTGAACGTACTGGGCAAGAAAGTCAAAAATCAAAACCAGCAGATAGCCGATGCTCACGAAGATGACACCGCGCCATGCGCTGCTCTCCGGCAAGGTGCCGTTCAGGGCGGGCGAGAAATAATGGTCAATCGTCCAGCCAAAGATTATCGGCGGGCTCAACTCCAGCGGAGTGACGATGGCCACCAGGGACAGCGCCAGGATGACCCGCCATTTATATGGCCGCATGTACTCCATCAAGCGGCGCATAAGGCGCGCGTCGTAGGCTTTCCCGAGTGCTTCTTCTTCGTGCACGTTGCTCATGCGCGTTCCAGCTCTTCTTCCAGCAACTGCTTCTGGTACAGATCGGCATAATAACCGCCGCGAGCGAGGAGTTCATCATGCGTGCCGCGCTCAAAGATGCGGCCATCGCGCAGGACGACGATTTGGTCGGCGTCCTGCACGGTGGAGGTGCGGTGCGAAATTAATATTGTGGTGCGACCGTGCATGATGCCGCGCAGGCGGGAGAGGATGCGCTCTTCGGTTTGTGTGTCGACGCTGGAGAGGGAATCGTCGAGGATGAGGATGCGCGGGTCGCGGATGACGGCGCGGGCGATGGCGGTGCGCTGCTTCTGACCACCGGAAAGAGTGACGCCGCGCTCACCGACTACCGTGTCGTATTTGTTGGGGAAGCCTTCGACGTCGGAATCCAGGCTGGCGATTTCCGCGGCCTTGCGAACTTGCTCGAGGTCGTGGTGGGGAAGGCCGAAGGCGATGTTGCCGCCGACAGTTTCGCTGAAGAGATAAGTGTCTTGCGGGACGTAGCCGATGGAGCGGCGAAGGGCGTCGAGCGGCCATTCGCGAATGGGGCGGCCGTCGATGAGGACTTCGCCTTCGGGAGCCTCCCAGAGGCGCGCGACGAGGGCGGCGAGAGTGGTCTTGCCGCTGCCGGTGGGGCCGACGATAGCGAGAGTGGAGCCGGCGGGGATTTTTAAATTGATGTCACGAAGAACAGGATGCGCGCCGTTGCTGCCATTCGAGCCGGCGGCCTTGCCGGCGCCGTTACCGGAGATGTTGGTGGGGAAGGTGAAGGTGAGATTGCGAAATTCGACTTCGCCGGCGATGGGTACGCTGGGAGCGATGATGGCATTGCGGTCGTCGATTTGACTCTGTGCGTGGAGTATGTAGTTGAGGCGGCCCATGGAGGCTGCGCCGCGCTGAAAGATGTTGGTGACCCAGCCGAGAGCGATCATGGGCCAGACGAGCAGACCGAGGTAACTGTAGAAAGCGATGAGAGCGCCGAGAGAAATTTGGCCGCGAAGAAGCTGGTGACCGCCTTGCCAGAGGACGATCAGGAAAGAGGTGCCGATGAGCGCCTGGAGCGAGGGCATGAACATGCTCCAGGTGCGAATGAGCTTGATGTTGCGGGCGACGTATTCGCGATTGGGCTCGTCGAAGCCACGAATTTCTGCTTCTTCCTGGGCGTAGGCGCGGATGACACGCACGCCGGAGAGATTCTCCTGGACTTTGGCAGAGAGCGTGGCAAGAGAGGCTTGAATTGTCTCGTAGAGATCGTGGATGACTTTCCCGAAATGGCGCACGGCGATGGCGACGAAGGGCACAGGCAACAACACCCAAAGCGTGAGGGACGGAGAAAGGCGGCCCATGATGATCACGGCAAGAATCATGGTCACAAGGGTTTGGCCTGTGTACATGATGCCTGGACCAAGAACCATGCGAACGTTGTTGAGGTCGTTGGTGGTGCGAGACATGAGTTCGCCGGTGCGATTGCGAACGTAGAACTCCGGCTCCATCAGGAGAAGGCGATCGAGAAGGCCGCCGCGGAGATCGAATTCGATGTCGCGGGAAACGCCGATGAGCACCCAGCGCGTGGCGAACGACATCAGACCTTTCAGCAAGACGCAAATAATCAAGATTAGACAGTAGATGCCCAAAGCCCGGCGGCTGTGCGGCGCATAAAAGGGAATGTCGCGGCTGAGCCAGTCACCCGCAAGAGCCTTGGCGTGCGTGTTGCTTTCGAATGGGCGATCACTGCCGGCGAGAATGTCGGTCATTACGCCGGTGGCGAGCGGAATGATGTTGCCGATGATGCTGGTCAGTGCAAGAGCGAGTAAACCGATGGCAATTGCAGGTTTATAGCGGGCTAGATAGGGCATCAAGCCGAACAGATTTTTCGCGGCACTGGTATGGGCCTGCGGTTGCTGCGATTTTTCCGCGCTCGTCGCGGCTTGCCCGGATTTGGTGCCGTTGCTCATCGCAAAGTGGATCTCGCCGTATTCAGGGTCGCAGACTCTTTCAAAAAATGTTCGTACGAGCGGTCGAGGGACTGGTAGCGCTTCGTTTCGGTGTTCCAGCGGATGCCGATGGGCAAGGAGTGCGTGTCGACGGCGCCCTTCAACGGAGTGAAGTACAGCGCTAACCCCTTTTCGGGATCCTGTTCATAGGCGAGGCGCCAGCCGGTTACGCCGCCGATCGGAGTGCCTGGCAAAAAGCCTTTCTGGTTTTTCAAATGCTCGTCACAGCGCAAGATTTCCATCCATTGTCCATTTTCTTTTTCGGCCAGTACGGAGCGTGTGACGATGGTGCCGGGCAGATTATTTTTGGTCGATTTGGGGACTACGTTGGCGGCGAGGAATTGCTGGTTGCCGTTCTTCGCCAGGTCGCCAACGAGCAGCACGGTGGTCTCTTTGCCAAGGAGCGAATCCGCCGCGGACTGAACGTCATCCGGAACGGTAAGCGCCGGCTTTGCTTCGGCGGCGGGCTTTTCGGGAGGCGCATCTCCGCAGCCAGCCACAAAGGACGCCAGGATAGCCAGTGCTGCGCTTCGGTAAATGGTGCGGTGAAAGGCCGCTCGCTGATTCGTGATTGCAATCCCGGTCCCTAAGGATAAGGACGGCGTCGCTCGGGGCTCGTTAGCAGGCTTGAGGAAACAGCCGCTTTCCGTAAGATTTTCCATGGTAAGAGCTTCGATACTCCTTTTTGTCCGGAGACCCGGCAAGGTGAAGGCGTAATGCCACAATTTTAGCCGTTGCGTGCTCTCCGCGGAAGAGTTCATAGGCTCAAGTTGCTTTATGGTGAGGTGACGTTTTGGCGTCCGCCCGAAACATCAGATTAACGCCGCGCGAGGATGGCGTCCAGCCGCGCTTCGAAATTTTCCTCCCCCTCGGAGGATAGCTCGCTGCGCTCGACTGGCAGCGCAGCCTCAATGGCCTCCACCCAGCTGAACAACTGTTGGATGTTCTCGCGGGTCTTGGCGTGATATTCCTTCAGGTTGCCGCTGGTGGACATCCATTGCCGGAAAGTGTGCTCGAGCGGGTGGTCGGAGGACCCGAAGGGATTGGAGGCGGCGCCGGGAGCGAGCAGGCCGCCGTGGCCGGTGAAAAAGTGTTCGAATCCGAGGTCAACGGCGAAATGGCCTGCGGTGGCGGCAACGCCGTCGTCGTAGAGAGGGCCGTGGGAGATCAGCGTTAGCGGCTGCGGCTCCCTGCGCCACTTCAGGGTTTCCATATCGAAGACCCAGAGGTCCCAGGTCGCGCCGACGAAGTACGCGGTGTCCGGGTTGAAGTGTTGTACGGCGAGCGCCGAAACTTCGGCCGGGCCGTAGCCTTGCCCACGAAGGTCCCATTCAGCGACCGGCGTTTCCGTGGGATCGATGGGTTGAACGAGGAGTTCGGTAAAAGCGCTCCTCGAGGTGGAGAGCGGCGCTGAAGTGAGAAGGCGCGCAAACTCCGGGATCATTGTGGCTTCGGAGAAGTCACGGGTCCAGATGCGGAGATAGGCTCGATTGGCCATGTCGCTTCTTTGATTATAGCGGGGCAGGTAGACGGAGGCGAATTGCCGAGATCGCGCCTGCGCATGGGACGAGCCTCAGGTCCGGTGTTTGGACCTTGAGCTACACCTTATTGCGGATCGGTCTGGAAAAACATTTCAGTGGGGTAATGGACGGGGAGTGCCGAGGTTGGAGGCGATCTGGGTGAGGCGTTCGCGCAACGACTCGCCTATGTCGGAGAAAACTTTCGTGCAGGTGTCGCGGAGCTTTTCCTCGGCCGTGGCGGCAATGCCGGAGACTACTTCACGGGATTGATGGTCAAGCGACGCGACGGTGGCGAGCATCCACTGATTGGAGACATTTTCGAGGCGGCCGCGGAAGTTTTCGGCGGCTTGTTCGCCAGCACGCGCGTACAGACCGCGTAGCTCCGCCTGCTGAACTTCGGTCATCGACTTCCAGGCGTCGAGCAGGGGACCGAATCCGGCTTGCACTTTTTGGTTGGCTTCGGCGACACCGGCTTCCACGGCGCCGCTCACGGTGGTTTGAAAGCGGCGGAGAAAACTCTCCTGTTCGGAGGTGACTTGCTGATTCAAAACGGCGCGCGCGGCTTCGATGTCAGCCTTGGATTCGCGCACGGATTTTTGCGCTTCGGCCTCAAAGCCACCGAGCTCCTGGCGGGCCTGACGCTGAATTTCGTCGATGAAGGCCGCGGATGTGGTTTCGGCGGCTTCGCTGAACAGGGCGCGGGCACGCTCGAAGGCGTCGCGGACGACGTCTTCCATTTGGTTGTGCGTGTGGCCGACGAAATTGCGGCTGGCATTGTCGAGCTCGCTGGCAAACATGGCGGAGATTTCGCCGGCGCGTTCGCGCAGGCGCGATTCGGCCTGTTCGGCGGCGCGTTCGGCGAAATGCTGGATCTGAGTTTGCGCCTTTTTCTCGTACCACTCCGCGGATTTGAGCAAATCATCGACCACCTGGTGCTTGGTCGTTTCCGCCTTGCCTTCGAGGTCGGCGAGACTGCGCGCCGTGACGGTATCCGCGGATTCGCGCAGGAGCTGCTCAACGGAACCCAAATTACCGCGGAAGCTGGCCAAGGCTTCGGCGAAAGCATCATCCGCAGCTACGCGGATGCGTTCCTGTTGCAGCGACGTGGCGGCATCGAGCATGGAGCGCCCACCCGCCATGCGGTGGATGCCCTCCTCGATGTGCTGGAGGTGTGGCTGCACGAGCGAGTCGACTTGTTGGCCGAATTGCGTGGCGGCTTGGCGGCTGGATTCTTCAAACGTGGCGTGAATGCGGGCGCTGATATCGTCGAAAAGGGATTCGGAACGGCGATGCAGCTCGTTGCGGTGCAGGCTCAAGACGTCGTCGAGCTGGGATTGGAAACCGATGAGGGCATGGTGCTGTGCCGCTTCGACGCGCCCGGGGAAACATTCCAGTTTCGTGAGAGCGTCACTGGCACGTGACAGCGTCGATTCGATACGTTCGGCATGCGCTTGCGTGACATCCTTTAGAGTGCGGAGTTGCAAATCGGAATCGGACGCGGCGAGTGCCGCCGATTCGCGGAACTTGTCTTGCATGCGCTCGGCTTCCTGCTCAAATTGCTGCAGCACGGCGTTGGCGTGTTCGTTCAGCGATTGCGCAGCCTGGACCTGCGCTGCGACGATGGCATTATCGACGGCGATCTGGACGCGGCCCTGAGCGGCTTCGAGCTCGCCGGCTACGCAATTTTGCCAGTGCCGCTGGGTGGTGGATAAGAAAGCAGAAGCACGTTCCTGTATCTCGCTCGTTTTGGCCTGGAGGGATTCCGCTAGCGCCGCAGCGAGAGACTCGCGTTGACGCGCAGACTCTTCGACGGCGCGCGCAGATGATTCCGCGGAGGTTGTAATGCGTGTTTCCGCAGAGGCGACGTGCTCGCGGAGCCGTTCCAATAGCCCTTCCGCCAGTGCGCAAGTGGATCGCAGGGCCTGGACCGCGGTGCCTGCCTGTTCGGAACTCGCGTTGCGTTGTGCCAAAGCTTCTTGTGAAAGCTGCGCCGTTAAATCACGGGTGAGTTCTTCGAGCTGCGGCGCCAGCCATCGGGGCAAATCGCGCTGAAGCGCTTCGGCTGCGGCGCTCTGCGCGGCGCGATTGAGGCTGGCGGATTCTTCGCGGACCGTTTCAAGCGCGGAGGCCACTTCGCGTGACAACATCTCGCGATCGGCGGCAACCTTCTGTTGCCATTCGTCGGCAGTAATGCGGCGTTCGGCGGAAACCGCTTCCGCGGCGGCCTCGCGTGCAGCGGCATGAATTTGCTGCCGGGCGTCGGCGAGCAGGCGCGTGACTTGCCGAGCTAGTTGCATGGAAGCGTCGGTGGTGCTGGTGGGCGCAGGGAGCGCGCGCAACCGTTTCGAGGGACTCTCCGGGGCGACATCGGTTTCGGACAACGGTAAGTTGAAATCTGCATCGGCAGGCGAAAGAGAAGGTTCGTCAACTGCGGCCGAATGCTGTTGCACAGCGCCGGCCGGGTCTTGAGAGGTGTGGTGCGCGGAGTCGGGAAAGGCGAACCAGTCCTCCGGCGGAAAGGCGATGCCCCACGCGTTTCCGGGAAGCTCGAGCTCAAGGGCGACCTGGAAAAGTTGTCGCACGGTGCGCGGGCGCTGAATCCAGGCGACGCGTCCGCGAACGGAGCGCGGTGGCTGGCCGGTTTCCGGGTGGGGCACCTCGAGCGTGACCCACATATTTTTCAATACATAGTGCTTCGACTGATAGCGACAGCCGTGGCAATTGATGATCAGGGTGGAAGTGCGTTCGGTGAAGGGGCGGCCGAGGGCGTCCACACCCGCAACGCTGAGAGGTACTGCCTGCACAATGCGCGTGCTACGACGCTTGCGAAGCTCCACTGTTGCGCTGGCTACGCCGCTTCCGGACATAGCTTCACCCATATCGGCGACTTCCCGGCCAAGTTCGTCCATGAGTACAAGCCACCCATCAATTTTCTCAAAATCGTGTAAAGGCGGTACCGCAACTACTTCGTCCGAGTATTTTCCGACGCAGCGGCGCGATGCTCTCCGGTCAAGAACATCCACGCTTCCTTAGCTACCCAGATGGGTCCGACCAACAAATATACTGGTCCCTGGAAGAACGCCGGATGATTGCCTTCAATCCGGTGCCCCAGGAGCAAAAACACCCAACCGCCCACGAAAAACGATCCGCCCCAAATCCATTTCGCGAAAAGGAACAGAATGATTCCCGCAAAAATCATGGGAATGCCGATACCGTGCAATAGCTTGTTCCAGCCGGAAGAGTGTTCGTGATCGTACTGCGCCATGTAGTGCGCCAGACCCAGAGCGCACCTCCTTGCAGGGGACAGTTACCGCGGAAATCCAACTGTATACTGAATCGGCGGAAATGGCTAGGGTGCGCTTGAACAGCCCGCCGGTTACAGGTCGCGGCGGCCTTCCATGGCTTTGAGCATGGTCACTTCGTCGGCGTACTCGAGATCGGCGCCGACGGGGATGCCGACCCCGATACGCGTGACACGCACGCCTAACGGTTTCAGCAGCTTGGACAGATAGACGGCGGTGGCTTCGCCCTCAGCGGTGGGGTTCGTCGCGATGATAATTTCTTCGACCGCGCCGCCCTTCAGGCGATCGATTAACGTTTTGATTTTGAGCTGCTCGGGCCCGCGGCCTTGCAGCGGCGAGAGCGAGCCGCCCAGCACGTGATACATGCCGCTGTACATCCGCGTCTTCTCAATGGCAAAAATGTTGTGCGCTTCCTCGACTACACATATCGTCGCGCGGTTGCGCGTGGCGCCGGTGCAGTAAAGGCAGGGGTCCGCGTCGGTGATGTTATGGCACACGGAACATTCACGGATTTTTTCTTTAGCATCGCGAATGGCTTCGGCGAGCGCGAGGGCATCTTCCGGCGTGGCGCGGAGCAAGAAAAAAGCCAATCGCTGCGCCGTCTTCTGGCCGATTCCGGGCAGGTGCTTTAGTTCATCGATGAGGCGTTCGACAGGAGCGGCGAAATCAGGCATGCATGATGTGTAGCACACGGATGGGGGTTGCGCAAACGCGATCGGACAGGCGTATCTCTCGCGTTGGAGTGTGCAGTAGGTGAAAAACAAGACCTTGGAAAAGTGCAAGGGGTGAACCCCTCGCGCCTGCCCACTAGAAGGTCACCCCTCTTGGTGATCGCATCGCTCCCTGCGATACGAGCTTATTGGTTCGAGGCCTTGGCCGCGGCGCGTGCTTCGACTTCGTCGGCTCGCGGCGTCATCGATACGACGATATATTCGCGCTCCTTGCCGTCGGATTCCGGCACGCGCAGCAGCATCCGGTCCTTGTGTATGCGAAACTCCGCCGATTCACCTACGGGCAGAAGAGTCGGATGCTTGTCGTCTTTCGGGCGGATGCGATAGATCAACCGGTCGGACTTGAGGATGTACTCCTGGCACAAGACCTCTTGCGTGTTCTTGTGCTGGCCATCGGTGCCGAGGATTTCGCCGGTCAGCGTCTTGCTGCCTTTTTCGGCGAAGCCGCAATGGGTGGAATCCATTTGCAACAGCACGCCGCGTTCATATGCCGGTTTGTCCTTGGCCGGAGCCGGGCGGACGGTTTGCAACGTTGCTGTGATCAAGAGAAGCGCACCTGCGGTTACTGGTTTCATCGCTGGGATCCTTTCCTCAAGTATAGGTTTCGTCGTATCGCTATTGCTTCGGCGCTTCCGTTGCTGCTTGCGCTTGCGACACGAGCAGAAGCTGCGTGCCGCTGTCGAGATGCACGTTCTTGCTGGTCGACGTGATCAGGGATCCCTGTGTGCTGTTGGAAGCCTCAGAGCTTAGGTTTAGCCCGTCGAGTCCGAACACGCCTTGGCTGTTAGAAGTCAACTGGCCGGCCGCGTTCAAGCCGCCAACCGCGCCGCGCGCTGTTCCCGCCGCGTTCACTGTGGAATTGACTGCGCCGCCGGCAACTCCGCCAGCGGTCGCCGCGGTGTTAGTCACCGCGCCTGCGGCACCGCCTGCCGTCGAGCGCACGCCACCGAGCGCGCCGCCGCCGCTCGCGCGACCCGCGCCAACCGCTCCGCCGCCGGCCGACAAATCATCTCCGCCGACCGAACTCGCTGCTGCGGACTGCGCTGCTGCCAACGCCCGGACCGTCACGTTCAGTGGAATTTCTTCGCCGTTTTTCAGAATCGCTTTGTCAAACACGATACCCAGTGCGGATTCTTTTTCTTCCTTGCTGCGCCGCTTGCATTCGGTAACGTGCCCGACAAGCTTGGAATCTTTGGGGATCACCACCTTGCCATCGGATTTTGTCGCTTCCGTTGTCTTGGCGGTGACCGGATCGCCGGGTTTGTTTTTCTTCGTGTCTACCGGCTGCGAAAGAGCGGCGTTCATGGCCGTGCCGCTGGCAAGCGACGCGGAGTTGTGTCCGGCCTTTGCCGAAGTGGACGTCGAGTTATTGCTGGATGCTGACGCGCCGGATTTATCCGCTTGCGCCGAGGTGCTGCCGCTCGCGGAAGAACTCGCCTGCGCGCCAGACTGTGCGCAGACCGCGGAACCAGACACTACGAGCATGACCCCCAGAATGACCACAGACCAAGCTTTCATAAATGGACCTCCTCCGAATATGCGGCTTGCGACGCCATAATGGACGAGCTGGGATTCTTCCATTTTCCGCTACGCGGGAATTTGCGGAGACGCGCTGTTCCCAAAAAGGCGTAAACCGAACCGGCAAATGGGAAGCATACCGAGCTCTCCCCGCGCCTCAAAGCAAAAGGGGAAGCAGCGAACGAGAAAATATAGAGATGCGATGGAAGCTAAATGCTTTAAACAGAAGAGTTTAAGGGGTGTCTAAAAAGGGTTAAAACAAGCCGGGGATTTTGATGTTCCCGAGGCCCGGAATTCCCCCGGAAAGATTCTTCATTTGGTTGGCGAGTTCCTCATCGACGCGCCGCGCCGCTTCGTTGACCGCCGCGCGCACCAGGTCCTGCAACATCTCCTGATCCTTGCTGGCAAAGACTTCGGGCTCGATGCGCACGTCGACCACTTGCTTCTGGCCGTTCATTTTTACCGCGACCATGCCGCCGCCGGCCGAAGCCTCCACAGTCACGGAATTCACTTGCCGCTGCAGATCATCCTGCAGCTGCTTGAATCTCGAGAGCATTTGTTGGAGAGCGCTGACTTCCATCAGGTTTCCTCTGGACGATGTTTCACTTCGGCGATTTTTCCTCCGAAGCGTTGCAGCATCGACTTCACCATTGGATCGCGTTCAAACTGAGCGCGTAACTCTTGCGTGGCCGATCCCGAGCGCGAGCCCGAGGCGGCCGCCGCTGCAACTGCTTCGAGTTTAGCACAGACTCGCACCGCGCGGCCGAGGACCTTGCTCGAAGTGATACGGATCTTCTCGAGCGAGTCGCGGCCTTCGAGCATTTCGGCGAAAGAGCGCTTGTCCGGCGAAAAATAAATTCGCAATTCGGCGCCATCGAGCTCCCAGCGCGTGCCATGATCGACGAGTTCGCCGAGAAATTTTTGCTGCGACTGGATCGCTTGTTTTATTTCCGCGACCTGTTCGTCCGTGATACCGCTGACAAGTGGCACAGCCAATCCTTGCTGTGCAGGAGTTGCTTCGCGTGGGGCATCCGTTTTCGGCTCTGCGTCTTGAAACCTTGCTGTCGAGGGATTTGGCGCGGTCTCTGGAGGGTCGGTCGTCAAAATCTTCGGTGCAGGAAATGATGTAGGCGCCGGACTTGCCGTATCCCGCCGTGGCAGCGGCGAAAGCGGAGTGGCCGTCGCGATTGTCGCTCGCGCACGTCCACCGCTTGCGCTGTTCAACGGCGCGCCATCACGGACCTCCGCCAGCAATTCTTCCAAGGGCGCCAGCCGCGACGCGTTGATCAAGCGCAACAGACCCATCTCGAGATGAACGCGCGGGTCCGGTTTGCGGCGCAGGTCGTCGTCGGTTTGCAGCAGGATCTGGAAAAACCGCGTCAAGTCCTCTTCGCTGAATAGCGCGGCCGCGCGCTCCAGGGCGGGCCGCTGGTCGGGCGTCGCAGCTATCAAATCCGAATCCGCGCCGCACACCCGCGCGATCAAAAGGTTTCTCATGTGGCGAATCGCTTCACGGCAGAAGTGCTGCAGGTTGCGCCCTTCTTTTTGGAAGGTGTGCACCAGGCCGAGAGCGCGGTCCGCCGAGCCGGAAGCAATCGCCCCGACCAATTCTTCCAGCGCATCTTCCGGAACGACGCCGAGCAGCTCGCGCACTTCCTTGTCAGGAATGGTGTCGCCGCAAAACGCGCGTGCCTGCTCCAGCAAGGAGAGAGCGTCGCGCAGGCTGCCTTCGGCCATCCGGGCAATCACCGCCAATGCGCCGGGTTCCATCTTCAGATTTTCCTTGGCGGCAATTTCCTGCAGGCGTCCGCTGATCTCCGCAAACGTCAGCGCGCGAAAATGAAAGTGCTGCGACCGCGACCGGATGGTATCGACAAGATTTTCCGGCTCGGTGGTGGCCATTACGAAGATGACGCGGTCGGGAGGCTCTTCCAGCGTTTTCAGCAGCGCGTTGGAGGCTTCGCCGGTCAACATGTGCGCCTCGTCGAGGATTACCACTTTGCTGCGCGCGGCGGCCGGCGCGTAGCGCACCATTTCGCGCAATTCGCGAACCTGGTCGATGCCGCGGTTGGAAGCCGCGTCGATCTCAATGACGTCGAGCGAAGTACCCGCGGCAATCTCCTTGCAGGAATCGCAGATGCCGCAAGGCTCGGGAGTCGGCCCGTTCACACAGTTCAGCGCCTTGGCCAAGATCCGGGCCGCCGTGGTCTTACCGACGCCGCGCGCTCCGGAAAAAATGTATGCGTGGGCCACGCGATTGTTGCGAATCGCGTTCTGCAACGTCTCTGTGACGTGCCCCTGCCCGACAAGATCCCTAAACGTTTGCGGGCGCCACTTGCGTGCGATGACTTGGTAGCTCATGGAAAATTATATAAAGCGCAAAGCCTCGCGACTACAGACGCGAGGAACTTCGGGTGAACTGCGGCACCCGAGGCGTTCCCGATACCGTTGCTCCCTTCCGGGCCTGGCGGGGTTCGCGGGACCTCGTTGCACAGAGCCCGAAGTTCCACGCTTCAGCAGTCGCGTTCATAATGCGACGGCAAAGTCAGTCTAGCACAGCGAAATCGTGCTCGCTTGTGCGAGCCGGGCTGCTCCTGTGGATTACGATTTGGGTTTTGCGGCGGCACTGGGCGCTGCGTCCGGCGGCTGCACTTCTGACGGATTCACCCAGTTATTCTTAAATGGCCCAGCACCGTGAACCTGCACAATCACTTCCCCCTTGCAGCTTGCAAAATGCCGCATCTCTTTCGGCATGACCAGGAAATTGCCAACATTCATGGTTTGTAATTTTGCTTCGTCAAAGTTTTCGCCCATGCCCACCAGGAAAATTCCTTTGAGCACGGTTAGATTCTCATCCATCGGGTGCCAATGCGCGGGAACCTTAGTTCCGTCGGCGCATCGGATGCGCAGCACGAACGGTGTTCCTTCGGAGCTGGGGTCGCCGGAAACGGTTGCTAGATCACAACCCTTCATGATTGGCGTCCACTTCAAATCAGCGAAATGTACGATCTTGTGGGCATCGCCAGCATCTTTCTTATCCTGGCTGAACACCTGCGCTGCTCCAGCGATTGCGAACGTCGCCGCCAGTGCACAAATACAAGTCATCCGATCTATTTTCATGAAGCATCCTCCGTTTGGCGGGAACTACCAATGAGGGGAAGATACCTCGCTTGCGCACGAAGGGCAAGACCCCGAAAAAATGATTTCCGAGAATGAATACACATTCGCGCGGCGCTTCTGCGCTAAGAACAAGCGCCACTCGCCGGCAAGCAGCAAGTGGCGCTTTCTTCTTCGTGAATTCTGCTTCGTGGCGCTCTCTTGGCTCTAGTCCCTAGTTTCTCGGGAAAGCGGGATCAGCCCTTACTTCCAGCATCTGTTTGGTGTGCCGTTCGCTGTGCGCGGCGGTGAACAGGACAAACTCGTATCCGTCGAGTTTGCCCAATGGGCTGTCGGACAGATGCGCGCGCAGTCCGCTCGTATTCTTCAGATACTCCTCCGTCGCAGCGCGGCTCTCCAGAAAGTGTCTTTGTGCCGCCTCCGGCGACCCAAAGCGGTTGATGGGCTTGAGCGGCTCCGGCGCCTGCACCTTATGCGTTCGATCCGGCACCATGGTCAGTACACTTTCATCCACTTTCTTGATTTCTTCGGCGCTCCGTAGAGGCACCGCCGGCGACTTCATTACTTGCTCCTGCGTTACGCCTCGCAACATATCTTCTGCGGCCGCCAGGTGCTCTATCAGTTCCGCCAGGGACCAGCGGTCCGGCGCGGGCTTGAAGTTCCATTGTGCCTCGGACAGTCCTTTCGTAGCATCTAACACACCCTTCTTGGTCGACTCTAAATACTGCAGTGCGCGCTCCTTTTCCGCCTGCGAAACATCCTGGGCCCTTGCCGATGCCGCGCCTGCCAGCACGAGTACTACGGCGATAGCCAGTGCGTAACAATTCTTCATTCCGAGCTTCATGCCTGTTTCCTCTTTCTCATGATTTGGGGCAAAGGAACGGGTTGAATCGATCATTGCTGAGCCGCTCGGCAAACTCCTCGTCGCGACCGGCTCTTCACAGTGTATGGCAATGTACCAGTGATTGCGCCAGGCGTCCACGGCTCCAAACTAATACGCATTGCAGGCCTGAGACATTGCTGGGCTCTAGCCTTATTGCTACCCGCCACCCGCCGGCTGGCGGACTGTCGGCATACCGTGTATTTTCTGAAGCAGTTCGCACATCGGATTGCGGAGCGTTCTGTGGAACCTATCTCTCACTTCTTCTATTCCGACCGCCTCAAGCTGCAATTCTGGGATTACGGCCAGGATGGCAAGCCTGCGCTGGTGCTGGTGCATGGCGCTTTAGACCACGCGCGCAATTGGGACTGGGTCGCACAAGTTTTATGTGCACACTATCACGTCTTCGCGCTTGATTTGCGCGGGCACGGCAACAGCGCCTGGGCGCCCGGCGCCATGTATAGCATCGCTGAACACGTCCTCGATCTGTCCGCGCTCCTCGACATCATCGATGATTTCCCGATTCGGCTGGTAGGCCATTCGCTCGGCGGCGCCATCGTCCTCCACTACGCCGGCGTGTACCCGCCGCGCGTGCGGAAGTCCGTTTCTATTGAGGGCATTGGTTTCCCCCCGGGCCATCGCGTGCACGGGCCAGCTTCCGACCGGGTGCGCCACTGGATAGAAACCGTGCGCGACCTGGAAAAGCGCCGGCCCAAGAGCTACCCGAGCATTGAGGCCGCCATCGCGCGCATGAAAGAAGCGAACCCGCGGCTGTCGGACGAAGTCGCGCGTCATCTGACGCTGCATGGCACCAATTGGGAGTCGGATGGCTCGCTTCTTTGGAAGTTTGATAACTATGCGCGGGCAATTTCTCCGTACGGTCACCACATGGCGGATGCCGTCGAACTCTTCGGCAATATCACCTCGCCGGTGCTCTTCTTCTGGGGATTAGAGAGCTTTCTTCCCGTTCCCGAGGATGACCCCCGCTATCAAGCCATTGTCCAGCGTCGGCTGATCCAGGTTCCCGGTGCCGGCCACTGGGTTCACCATGACCAACTAGGTCTATTCTTGCAGGAAACAGCGCACTTTCTGATGGACTAATCTGGTTCAGTGCTTGGAGGAGGAAAGAGCGCCGTGCAACCGCCATTGGCCGACTGCCAATAGCAATTTACACGGCGCGCAGGGGGTCTTGGCTGGTGGATAGTGGGTTCGCTGTGGATGTGTTGCTGGTGGAAGATTGTGTACAGGGCGCCAGCGCGTGTGCCGCGCCAAGAATTGCCGCCGCAAAGTCTTGTTCAAGCTCCGATCTCATGCCCATCGTCTAGCCATCTCGCCAAAATTCTCTCGTTCCGTGCCTCACTACAATACGTGCAGGACGCGTGCCAAATTTTGCGCTGCCATCTTGCTGATTTGCTTGGAATTGCAAAACGCGGCGCGAAACGCGCTGCTTCAACGGGGGAAAGTGTGCCTGTGCGGTACACGCGCAGTTCAAATCAGGAAAGAGACAGGCAAGTTATGGCCGCGCGCCTGCCGCGGCGTGGCCGGATTTCATTGGGTTTGGCGTTTGTTCCGGCCCACCTTTGAGGTAACGGTACAAGCTCGTTCGTCCAATTCCCAGGACTTGCGCCGCCCGCAGGCGATTTCCCTGGCACATATCGAGAACCCGGTGGATGTGCATCTTGCGCATTTCTTCCAGGGACAACGGGCGCCAATCGTCACCCGCGGCAGAGCGCGCACCACGGTGCTGTAGACCCTCCGGCAAGTCAGCCAAGTCGATGAAATCTCCGCCCGTGGTGATGCTGGCGCTGGAAATCACATTTTCCAGTTCGCGCACGTTGCCCGGCCAGGGATGCTGCAGCAGAACCGCTTGCGCCCGGCGCGTAAGCCCGGAAATGCTCTTTCCGTAGGCTTCGTTATATTTCTTCAGGAAAAATTGCACCAACAGCGGAATGTCCTCCAGCCGCTCGGTCAGCGAAGGGAGGCGAATCTGGATGGAGCTTAGCCGGTAAAACAAATCCTCGCGGAATCGCCCGGCCAGAACCTCCGCGCGCAAATCACGATTGGTGGCGGCGATGAGCCGTACGTTGATCTGCCGCACCTCCGGCGAGCCAACACGCTGGATTTCTCTGTTTTGGATTACGCGCAGCAGCTTGGCCTGCATGGGCAGCGAGGTTTCCCCGACCTCATCGAGAAACACCGTTCCGTTGTTGGCGAACTCAAACAATCCTGGACGAGTATCGGTGGCCCCGGTAAAAGACCCGCGCATATGCCCGAATAGCTGGCTTTCCAGCAACGTATCCACGAGCGCCGAGCAGTTGCACACGGCCAGCTTCTGCTGGCTCACCGGACTGATCTGGTGGATGGCACGCGCGACGAGCTCTTTGCCGGTGCCCGTCGCTCCGATTAGCAATACATTGGTATAGTGCCGCGCCACCTTGCGCGCGAAGTCGAACACTTCCAGCATTGCCGGGCTCTTGCCCACGATGCCGTGAAATTCCAGGTCCTTTAACAACTGCTCCTCAAGCTCCCGTACGCGGCGCCGTTGGTCGTATAGCGCTGCTACGTCGTCGAGCGTGCGCTTCAAGCGCACCCGATCGATCGGTTTGGGCAGAAAGTCCGTCGCTCCCCGGCGCACGGCCTCCAGCGCGGACTCCAGCGTGTACTCCCCGGTCATAATGATGACGTGGATTCCGGGATCGGTGCGCAGAGCCTGGTCCAGGAACTCATACCCGTCCATTCCGGGCATGTGCACATCCGCCAGTACCAGTCGACACCGGCCGTACTGCAGGAGTTTTAGAGCCTCTTCGGGACTGGACGTGCACTCTGGCTCGTAACCCATGCTTTGAATCAGTGCTGCCAACATCTCCAGTTGTGCGGGATCGTCGTCCAAAATGCAGGGTGTAAGCGAGCTTTTCTTGGCAATGTTTTCGCCAGCCTTGAGATGGCCCCGTATCACCTTCTACTGCATCGCATCTTGGCTTCCACCGCCGCTGCCAACTTCCCGCGATTTCCTCGGCGAAATCGCGCCCCCGGTTACGCTAAGTTATTGCTTTCAAAGGACAATCCAACGCATGGACTCAATTCGCCGCGGTTCTTCCGGCTAATTGGGTCCGGGAACGCTCCGCCATTTCGGACCTCCGTTCCATTTTGGTGCTTTCTCCGTTCAGAGCCTCCCAATCTCCTAGAACAGTTTCGGCTTGCGTCCCCCTCGCGATGACACCGGCCGCAGCCGGAATTGCCGCAAACCTTCCTCGTTTCGCGCCACCAACTCAGCCTCGTAGGCCACTGGGTGGGGCCGGTCGTTGCTGATCGGCTGAAGCAAGCGCAGGAATACGACCGTGCCATTGCTAAGACCGCATCGCAGCGTGACTTGCTTCCCGGAATCGTCCGTCCACTCCAAGTCGGAATTCTCCACGAAGAATGCCTTGTTGTCGTCCCAGCCAGAGACCTCCACGCGATATAGGTTGGGGGCTAGGTGTTCGGCGGTCAAAATCATTCCTCCCTCCGGGCGGTATAGGGTGCAGGCGCATGGCCAAGCCAAGACCTCGCAACTAGCAGATACGAAGATACTTATTTGCTTGCTGCGAGGAGAAAACTGTGCCGAAGAAGAGACCGGGCAAGCCAACTGTCCGCTTCTGAACCATCCAAATCTCGGATCAGAAGTGGCTACGCAGTAGCAGGTTCGTGGCGAAATTCTCCACCGGACCGTAGAAGTATCGGAAAACTAACAGGCCCACCAGCAGGCCCACCATTGCGTAGCCGCTGCCGCGCAGCCAGTCCAGGTAGCGTTGCGCCCGGCTCTCACTCATGAGCAGCATGATTCCTGCGCTGCCATCGAGCGGCGGTACCGGAAGTAAGTTGAAGGTCCCCAACAACAGGTTCAGCGAGAAAAATACCCGCAGGATCACAAACAGCAGGTTGGGCTGCCCCGTTTCCGGATTCCTTTGCAGCCAACCCATGCTCTCGCCCACCCGTAAACCGATAGTGGCCAGCAGCATCAGCGTATAGTTTGCCGCCGGACCGGCCAGCGCCATTAGCGCCGCGCGTCGCGGATACCGGCGCTCCCACTGCGGATCAAAGGGCGCGCTAGCCCATCCGATCATTCCATGCGTGAAGAGGAAAGACAAAATCGGGATCACCACCATGCCCCACGGCTCACGCTGGATATGCGGCACTGGGTTCAAGGTCACCTGCCCGCCGAGCGCAGCAGTCTCATCGCCTCCCAACTTGGCCACCAACGCGTGCGCTGCCTCGTGACACGTGGTTGAAAACAGAAACGCCACATACCACACAAATCCGTAAGCCAGCAGTTCCGTTGAAAATTCAGGCATGAAGCTTCCAGCCTAGAGCTAACGCAAATCATTTGCAACTTTCGGCCTTCCCGCTACCGCTGCTTTTTCCCACGCACTCAGCTTCCGGGACTCTCCCTTCGCCAAGTCGCCAAGCTCCAACCCGCCGATCGCTACGCGCACTACCCGCAACACCTCGACGCCCAACGCTTCCAGCATTCTGCGAATCTGCCGGTTCTTGCCCTCGTGCAAGACAATTTCCAGCCACGAATTGCGCTCGCCGCGGCGCAACTCCGTTACCCGCGTCACGCGGAGAAAGTCGTTCGCCACGCGAACGCCGGATTGCAAAGAATGCAATAACGCCTCGTCCGCGAACGCCGCGATCTGCACATGATATGTCTTTCCGACGTGTCCGGCGGGATCGAGCACCCGCGCGGCCCATTCCGAATCGTTCGTCAGCAGCAGCAACCCTTCGCTCGCCTTGTCGAGCCGCCCTACCGGTGCTAGCCACTTGCCCCGCTCACCCATGTAGTCATACACAGTCTCGCGGCCTTTTTCGTCCGACGCCGTGGTGACCACACCCCGCGGCTTATTCATCATCCAATACGCTTTCTCCGCGGCTCGAATCTCCTGACCGTCTACTTCGATCTTGTCGTGTCCGAGGCGCACCGGTGTCTCCGCGCCGCGCCGCACGGCGCCATTTAGCCGAACGCGCCCCATGGCAATCAGCTCTGCCGCCCTCGTCCGGGAGCAGTACCCCATCTTGGAAATTGCCCGCGCCAAGCCCGTGCGCTCTCGCCCGCCGGACATCTGGGCTCTAAATTTTCTTGGGGAACGCTTGTCTCGCACCCGCGAATTATATCCGGTCTGCAACGGCGGTGTTCGCCTGCGTGGTTGGGTACGGCGGGACGGGAATTATGGGAGTAAATGAAGTACGTAATCAGGAGGGATTCAGTAGAAGGAAGAAGGGACCACGCGTCCCAGCCCTACCGCTTCGGTTCTCGAAGCGTACCACGTGGCCCCTTCTCCTTCAACTTCGCGGAACTTGTTAGCCCGCACGTGCATACTCTCAGACGCCGCAAGCCGCATCCATACATCGAATCTGGTAATCGTTTTTCCCTTTTAATGTACCGTACCCCGGGGGTCCAAGGCCGCGCAGATGCTCTTGCCGGAAAGAGCTGCCGCACAGTCGGAAGAAAATGGCGCGCCCGGAGGGACTTGAACCCCCAACCCCTTGGTTCGAAGCCAAGTGCTCTATCCAATTGAGCTACGGGCGCGCTGAGGTCAGTATAACCATCGGAATCGGTTTCTGACTATTTCGCCGCAAATACCAGCACGCGCCGTATCCCAAGTGCGGAAATAGCGCATGTACGCAAGGCACGGTCACCTCCGGCTGCCGCGCATCCAGCTCATACTCGGTCCTGCCGCTTTCAAGTGGGATGGCATACAGCCGCACCATCTGCACTGCACCGAAAGCGCTGCCCAATCGCGGATGAGCCGCGCGCAACCGCAGAGCCACGTAGTCGACGCCATATACCACCCCCACCAGCCCAACGAGCGACGCCAACACGCGCCTCACGAAAATCCATAGTGGATGCAAGCCAGCTCTTCCGTCCTGCGCGGACCGCGCTTTATCGAGGCTCGGACTTGCCTTCCCGGCTCCCCGTTTCTTTCGATTGCAGTACCGCCGCTTTCACCAGCGTCTTGTCCGCAGCGGCTAGGACGGCATCGCGGCCGCGCTGCAAGTCGAACATCGTCGGCGTCACCAACTGGTCCGGGATGATTCCGGTGCCCTCAAGCTTTCGTCCTTTCGGCGAGAACCACAGCACTTCGCTCATCTCCAAAACGCCGCCGCCCTTCATCACCCGCGGCCTGGCGATTCCCAAGACGCAGCCGCACGACTGGCTGCCAATGATCTGTGCTCGCCCAGTGTCCTGCATGCCCGCCGCAAAAACCTCCGAGGAACTTGCCGAATGCGCATCCACAAGAACCGTTACCGGGCCGGAATATATCTGATCGCCCGGTTTCCCCACATAAACCTGCAGCGGCAGCTTAAACAAACCCACATACGACGAAAGCGGTTTCCCCGTCCTTGTGGAGTCCTTGGCGAACAGCGTCTTTTTGCCAAAGAAATAGCCCGCAATGGGCAGCAGCACCCCCAAGTCCCCGCCGCCGTTTCTCCGGAGGTCCACAATCAATCCCGGCGCATCGCGAAATTTTTGCAGCGCGTCGCGAAATTCCTTGGTCACCGGATGCTGGAAGCCGTCAAACCGAATATATGCATTCCCCGACGGGAGCACGTGCGTCGTTACGTCCGGCGCCGCCGAATAGATCTGCCTGCGTACGCTCACTTCAAATTCGGATCCGTCCGCGCGCTGCAGCGCCACTTTCACCGGTGCGTCCGCCGGTCCCGCGAACACGCGGTTGTAAATAAACCAACGCGTCGCGCGTTCCGAGGAGGAAGGCAAACGCTTCTTTTCAATTTCCGCGATGCGCTCAGCTATCGGGTTGTCTTGCACCCGCAACACGACCATCCCTGGCTCAATTCCAACGTGGGCCGCGTCTGTTCCCGGGATAACACTGGTGACCACGGTTTTCCCATCGACGTCATCCACGCTGAAGCCAACCGTGACACCTTGCTGGCGTCGAAAACTCTTCCACTGCTCTGGCGAACTGAAACGCGTATGCGCGTCGTGCAGTTCGCTGGTCATTTGGCTCAGCAGCGAGTAAAACTCCTGGTCCCGGCTGGTCGCCTCAACCAGCGGCGCGTACCGCTGGTGCACCGCGTTCCAATCCACTCCGTTATACGAAGGATCGTAGTAGTGGTCGCGGATTTCGCGCCACACCTTCTCGAAGACTTCTCTGCGGTCTTTGGCGGTAAGCCGTTGCTTCGCTGCAGGTTCAGATGTGGCACTGGGAATCTGAGGAGTGCCGGGAGTATCGGGTCTTTCCTGAGGCCGCGCCGTGCCCCCGAAGACCAACGCCGTCAGAAACAAAACCAGCGCCAGAAGATTTCGCCGTGGATTGCGGGGCCCTGGATTCATTTGTCCTATCCTGCAGCTAGGTTGGACTTGCATCGGACGGCTCGTTAGCAAAAAGTCGCGCCAGCTCCGCGTGTTCCATCACCACCGCGGGGTCGCGCTGAATCGCGTCGAAATAGCGCTTCTGAAACGCGTCGCCCGATTCCGAGGGCGCGAACATCTTGCGCGCCAGCATAATCGCGCTGTGTGTTTCTTTGTCGGTTACGGCTTCGTCGCCGGAGAGCGTCTCGTCCAGGCGCACCACAAACTCGGATAGATTGTGCAGCCACGCGAACTGCTCGTGATCGATCACCAGCCGGAAAAGCTCCCCGGTCGACACGTGCCCATTGGTGCGCTCGTACTCGCGCCGTTCCATGTCCAGCAGCGTCTTGTGCAAGCGCAGGAGCGTGACACGCAGTGCCACCATCTTTTGCCGCGCGGGATTTTCCGGTCCGCCATTGTCCGCGGAATAGAGGTCGGGTGCGCTCATAAGAAGCGCACCGCTCGGTGCGCCAAGTTTATTGTCCGACACAACGCCCCCGATTTCCAGAGCGTAGCTGGTTCCTTCCCTCACTCATGGTAGCGCTGTTCGCCTACCGGCAGCGCAATCGGCAGCCGGTTTTGCGGAGGGGGCAACGGACACGTCGCGAAGCGCGTGTACGCGCAGGGCGGATTCTCCAGCTTATTGAAATCGAGCACCAGTTCGCCAGGCTTGTCCAGGCCCTTACCCGGAAATCCCGTGTACAGGAACCGGCACGCCTCATAAGTAGTCGTTGTGCTGGTCTTGTCGCGCAACACGAAGAACAGCGTGGCAACCTCAGGGTCCTCCAAAATCGGGTCCAACCGGTACGTTTCCCCATTCAACGTGAATTCGGCGGACCCCGGAACTTGCGCCGGATAGCTAGTGCCGATCAACGTCGCAATCGTGAATGTCTTCTGCGGAGAGTACGGAATCCAGCGCGCCGCCACTCGGTAGGCCTGATTGGGCGGATACCATTTCAATCCGTGAAAACCGGTCAGCGCCGCGGACTTTGCGTCTTTGATCCGCAGCGCGAAGCGCTCGCCGCGGTGAATCACGTACATGTTCAGGGTTCCGATCGTCAGGCGCGGATTATTCTTGTCGTGGTCCGCGTCGGTGTGCAGCGTTTGCGCCTGCACCGGCTTGCCATCAATCAGGAATCCCGCCGGGAAGCCCTCCGCGGGTGCGTTAAGGGTGATGCTGTCGCCCTGCAGGTGCAGCACGCCCAAATGTCCCGGAGCGCTTGCCGGCAGATGCAGGTTGTTGTCCTTGGCAGAGCCAAAGGGGTTGTCGCCCGGCTGCAGCCATTCAAGTCCCGCCAGCGCCAGCCACCCGTCCGGTTTTCGCAGCTCGACGGCATGCTGTTCTCGCCAGGAAACGATTTCGCGCTCCCAACCAACGTCCCGCGGCGAACGTGAGACAGCCATTTCTGGCTGTCCAGAGATGACCGCAGCCATCACAAGCGCCGGCGCAATCAGTAGCACGGCCTTCAGGCTGTGCGTCGTATTCTTCGTCAGCATTTTTCCGCTACACCGCAAGTATTGTCATCCTGAGTCCCGGCGTCTTCCAGCCGGGCCGAAGGATCTCAACTGTAACTATCACGCAGTTTGAAACGCTACTTCGATACCTTCAACAGCACGACTCCATGCTTAGGCACTTCCGCCGTATAAGACTTCTGCACCGCGCCCAGGTCTTGGCGCGCCCACAAATCGCGCAGCTTGCCCGAGCCCGGCGCACCGATCGCCTTGAAATTCAACGTTATCTTCAGCGCCGACTCGCCGCGGTTGAACAACGCGGCCGCATGCGACCCATCCGCCAGCGGCCTCGCCCAAATCTCCAGCGGCCCCTCATTCCACACCCGCTGTCCCTGCACGCCCTTCGCATCCTGATCCACCGCGATCACTTCCGGGTTCATCAGGATCGCCTTCGTTTCCTCGGACATGCTGCGGATATCATTTCCTGCCAACAACGGCGCCGCGAGCATGGCCCACAGCGTCATGTGCGTCAGATATTCATCGCGCTTCATCCCGCCATTTCCCACTTCCAGCATGTCGGGGTCGTTCCAGTGCCCAGGTCCCGCGAACTTTCCCAGTCCATCCTGAGCGAAGCCAATCACGGACATGCTCTCGTACCGATCGCTGATGTCTCCCGTAGTGCGCCAGAGGTTGCCCGTGTGCGGTCCCCAAGTCCATGGAGCCTTTACGCCCCAATTGCAAATACTAAAGACAATCGGACGTCCCGATTTTGCGATGGCATCGCGGAATTTCGGATACTGCACCTCCGGGTCCAGCCCCTCGGCATAGCACCAATCGATCTTGACGTAGTCGACTCCCCACGATGCGTCGATGTTCACAAACGTGTAGCCCGCATCCTTCATGCCCGAAGTGACCACCGCGTCAGCCATCTCCCGAATCAGCTTGTCGCTAACATCGCACCCAA
>Ga0210409_10000564_pt1 | contig 57728 bp, 53 predicted proteins | sample IncBWH17MmetaG_FD_161649 | JGI IMG/M metagenome (GOLD analysis project Ga0210409, IMG submission 161649) | Forest soil microbial communities from Barre Woods Harvard Forest LTER site, Petersham, Massachusetts, United States - Inc-BW-H-17-M | ecosystem: Environmental > Terrestrial > Soil >... | reverse complement strand
ACCTGGAAACGCTCGGTCAAATCGTACAGCACATGAAAAATTTCGTCTTTGTCGGTCAGGTCTTCGATGGGGCGGTCCGGGAATACCATGAGCATGCCGTTCATGAAGTGTTCCCAGTCGGTCGCGCCGTGGAAATCGTCCACCATCAGAAACCCGCCCTTGAGCAGGTATTCGCGCAGCCGCTTGGCTTCGGGCTCGGTGAACGTCCACGTCTGCACCTGCACGGCATAAACCCACGGAAAATTCTCGATGGCCTGAGGACCTTCGCTGTCCAGGTCCACCACCTGCTCGACCGGCCGCGCATTGATGCGCGTCAGGCGTTTCATGGCAATCAGGAATTGCCGGTCGGCCTTGGGATAATCCCGCGACCAGGTGGCATAGCGCCCGTACCCGAACCCGCCGCCCCCGCCCCCCGCCATCGAGTAGCGCAGCCGCGACCACGAATATTCATATTTCCCGGAGCCGAGATCCCCGGAGGTCCCAAACGCTTCGCGAGCGCCGTACTCGTCGAACGATTGCTGCCCGCCGCGCTGCATGGCCAAAAGGCCCGTGCTCACGCCCGCGAGCAGCAGCAGCGCCGAAATAGGTGCGAGGAGCCTCATAAAGGTAGCTCCTAAATAGACGGCCCCGCAGCCACCGCAGTTTCACCGGCAGCCCGGCCCGAAAGCCTGATTCCGCCATGCTACAGCCAATGGGAGTAGCCACGCAAGGTGCGGAGGAATCGAATAAAAACAGTGTGTGGGCGACTCTTGTTGCTTCCGCCCAGGAGCTGTCGGATACTGGCGACTGTTTTAGGGGAAGAATAACTCATGACACCTCGAAAGAAATCGCGGGACCCGAAATCCACGCAAGCAATCCAAAGCCGGTTCACCAATGTCAATGGCACGCGGCTGCACTATCTGGTCGCGGGCAAAGGGGACCCTGTGGTCCTGCTGCACGGTTACGCGGAAACGAGTTACATGTGGCTCCCGCTGATGCCGAAGCTCGCAACGAATCACACCGTAATCGCCGTGGACCTGCGCGGCGCAGGCCAGTCAGCGACTCCAGCCGATGGCTACACCAAGGCCGCGATGGCGCAGGACATCCATGCCCTGACGCAAAAGCTGGGCTACGAGCGCGTTCGAATCGTCGGGCACGACATCGGTTTGATGGTTGCCTACGCTTTTGCCGCGCAGTATCCAAGTGAAGTGGATCGAATTGTTCTTATGGATGCTTTCCTGCCCGGCGTCGGCAAATGGCGTGACGTTTGGCTGATGCGCGATCTTTGGCATTTTCATTTCTACGGCAAGACGCCGCTGGCGCTCGTTCACGGCCGCGAGCGCATTTATTTCGAACATTTCTGGAACGACTTTGCGGCCAACCCTGCCCATTCCATACCCGAACGCGACCGCCGTTTCTACGCGAAAGCTTATGCCCGGCCGGGCGGCATGCGCGCGGGGTTCGAATACTTTCGCGCCTTTGAGAAGGACGCAGAGGACTTCGCCCGTTTCGCCCAGAAGCCCTTGCCCATGCCGATGCTGGTTCTGACCGGAGAAAAGGCCTCGGGCGAATTCCTGATCGAGCAAGGCCGGCTCGTGGCGACGAACGTCGAGGGCGTCGTCATTCGTGGTTCGGGCCACTGGCTCATAGAAGAAGCGCCTGAGCAGGTCATTCCAAGACTGGTCGAATTTCTGAACCGCGAGAGCGCACGTCAGGCAACAGGATCCGAGTAGTTTTCGGCAACATCAGATATTCCATTGAGTGCGTTCCCAACGCTATTTTGATTCAGGGGCAGTTCGAGCTTGCAATAGGCGGACAAATTCCGCGAGGTCCTGTGCGCTTACATCCGACACGGCCCAGAACTGGAAGCCGCCGCGCGACCAGCGCATCATGTTGTAGCCCTGCTGCGGCTGGATGGTCTGCGTGGAACTCGATCCGCGCGTGTCAGGCCACACGAACACATTGATGAAATGTTTTCGCCGCTGGTAGACCAGCGCGGCGACCTGGCGCCCTTCGAGATAATCAAGGCGTCCGCCAACCAGCGGAAAGTCGTCGCTCGCCAGATCTTCGACCGGCGGCGAGAAATCTAGCTTGCCGTCGAACCAGGGTTTTACCGTGTGTTGGTCCGTGGAGACCACATCCATCAGGTGGTTCGCTTCGAGCGACCGCACGTGGCTGGTGAGAACCTCCGTCGCAAGCCGCTGGTCACTCGATGGGCCGTGCAGGCCGGGCACGAGTTGCCAGGCTATGAGCGCGCACAAAGCGAGTACGGCAAACGCGCCGGCCCATCCCAAGACTAAGAGCGGGCGCAAAACTTGCATCGCATTCCAGCCGCCCGCACGTTCGGGAGCTTCTATTGGAGCAGGAGCACGCAGTGAGGATTGAATCCGCTCCCGCAGCGCTTCCGGTGCGGCATACGCGAGCGAACTGCGCTGCAGCGCGGCACGCAACGCCTGCTGCCTCTCGAGTTCCCGCGCGCATTCTCCGCAAACCTGCAAATGCGTTTCCATCTCGATGGTTTGCGACAAGTCGAGCTCGCCATCCAGATAGCCGGGAACAAAGCGCTGTGTCAGCTTGCAGCTCAATTGGAAAAACTCCTCGACGATCAAGACTCCTTGCGAAGCACGGCGCCCAGGGACTGCCGCAAACGCGTCCGCGCTCGCGCCAGACGCGACATCACCGTGCCCAGTGAAACCGACGCGACATCGGCAATCTCCTTGTACGACATTCCCTCGATCTCGCGCAGCACAAGAACTTCGCGGAATATATCCGGCAATTCCTCGAGCGCGCGATGCACAGTTTCCTTGTCGGCGCTCGCCAGCACCTGCAATTCAGGATCAGCCGCGCCAGACGATTCGCTGCTGTGAATTTCCTCGTCAAATTCCACGGCCGAATCGGGCGGCCGGTTCTGGTGCAGCCACGTGTAGCATGTATTCCGCACGATCGTGAGCAGCCACGCCCGCATGTTTCCGCCCTGGTAGCCGTCGAAAAATCGAAACGCGCGCAAAAAAGCTTCCTGCGTCACGTCCTGCGCGTCTTGCTCGTTCCGCGTCAGCCAGCGGGCGAGGTTGTACGCCGCGTCCAGATGAGGGAGGACGGCTTGCTCGAAGCGTTCGCGTGTTGCTGCGCCTGGCACTTTTGTGCGTCTCGCCGTTCTCTAATCCGTTTTCTAACCTGGCACTAGTAAGACTGCGGCCGAACGTATTTTATTCCCGGGCCTAAAACCCGCCATTTGCAGGGAATAAGCGCCGCGCGGAAAAGTCTTACATCCCGAAGGCCGCGTGCGGCAAGCATTCTACAGCCCACGCCTGCCGAAGGAGAATACACAATGGCTGACTTTATTCGCGACAACATCAACAAGGATGGCATTGACCGCCGGGGATTTCTGCAGTGCATGGCCTGGGCCGGCACGGGGGTCCTCTATACAGTCCACGGCGGCATTCTGAAATCGTTGCCCTTAATGCAGGGCGCCATGGGCGGGAAAGACATGGCGAAAATGAAGGGCGCGGATTTCAGCTTCATCCAGATCAGCGACTCCCACATCGGTTTCAGCAAGGAAGCCAATCCCGATGTGACCGCGACACTCCAAGTCGCCGTCGATCGCATCAACAGCTCAGCGGCGCCCCCGGATTTCCTGTTGCACACCGGCGATATTTCGCAGCTTTCCAAGCCGTCCGAGTTTGACACGGCCGAGCAAGTCCTCAAGGGCGCCAAGGCGAGCCGGATTTTTTATGTCCCTGGCGAGCACGACGTCCTCACCGACAATGGCCAGCAATACCTGGATCGCTTCGGCAAAGACACGAAGGGAAAGGGCTGGTACAGCTTTGACCACAAGGGCGCGCACTTCATCGGCCTCGTCAACGTAGTGGACCTCAAAGCTGGCGGTCTTGGCTCGCTCGGCCCCAACCAACTCAAGTGGCTCCAGGATGATGTGAGGGACTTAAAGAGTAGCACCCCCGTGATCGTGTTCGCGCACATCCCGCTCTGGGCGGTCTATCCCGAATGGGGTTGGGGCACCGACGACAGCGAGCAGGCGCTCGGATACTTGAAGCGTTTCGGCTCCGTCTCCGTCCTGAACGGCCACATCCATCAGATCATGCAAAAAGTGGAAGGCAACGTCACGTTCCACACAGCGCTGTCCACCGCATTTCCTCAGCCCGCGCCGGGCACCGCGCCATCGCCAGGTCCCATGAAAGTGCCCGCAGATCAATTGCGCAGCGTGCTGGGCATCTCGCACGTGAACTATATGCAAGGCAATCACTCGCTCGCGCTCGTCGATTCTCCCCTGGCGTGATCCAGGGGAAAGCTAAAAGCTTGAACAAAATTTCAAAGGAGAAAAAAGATGAGAAGTATCACGTGGATTTTCGGATTACTGGCAACGCTGGTGACGGCCTTTGCTTTGGCCCAGGGAGCCAGGCCGAGCTTGGCTATGAGCCCCGTCGACAAACCGGCCAGCGCCGCCGCAGTCAAGATCGACAACTTCAGCTTCGGCCCGGCAACCATCACCATTGCTGCCGGGTCCACGGTCACATGGACGAACAACGACGATGTCCCGCACGTAGTCACCAGCGATGACAACAAGATGTTCAAATCGAAGACGCTCGATACGGATGACCGTTTCTCTTTCACTTTCACAAAGCCAGGCACCTACAACTACTACTGCGCGATTCATCCGAAGATGGTGGCCAAAATCGTAGTGCAGTGATGACAGGAGAGCAGAATGAATCCATTTGACCTTAAATCGGTACTACTCGCCAAGCATGCGCAGCACGTGGCGCTCGTCCACTTTCCCATTGCGCTGATTTTTGTCAGCGTCGCTTTCGATCTTCTATCGCTGCGGAAGCAGAATCTCGCTCTGCTTCGAGCCGCGTATTACACGGTGGTTGCGGCGGCCATCGCCGCCGTGCCCACCGTCGCAACCGGCCTCCTGGCATGGCAACTGCAATTCGAAGGCAAAGCGCCGCGGGGAAACCTCAAGCTGCATATGTTCCTGGCGCTGTCCTCAAGCGTACTGATCGGGCTCGTTTGTTGGCTGCATATCCGGGAACAACGCAAGCCTCAGGCCGGTTCACCGGTTATGCGCTTAACCATAGAAGTCGTGGCGGTCGCTCTCACGCTCTTGACCGGGCACGTCGGTGGATTCGTCAGCGGGGTGAACGGCCCGATGTAGACCTTAAATCCGTTGCACCGCCGTTGAGATTGTCGATTCGAGTGAACGATCCAAGGGCCAAATTTGAGAGAGGAGATTGGCATGCTGTTGAACGTCGGAGAAGCAGAGAAAATGAGCGATATACCTGAAGTGGAAATCATTCGACAGGCCCAGGAGGGCAAAGCCGAAGCCTTCGAGCGTCTCTATCGGCGCTACTGTAAGCGCGTCTACCACCTATGCCTCCGCATGGTGAAAAACGAGGCCGAGGCCGAAGACCTTACCCAGGAGGCGTTCTTGCGTGTCTTCCGCAAGATTCACACGTTCCGCGGAAAATCCGCCTTCTCCACATGGCTTCATCGCGTGTCCGTGAATACAGTGCTGATGAGCCTGCGCAAAAAGAAACGAGTGGAAATCCCTTTGGAGCATGACGACCACTTTGAGGAGGAAACCGGCGTGCCGCGTCAGATTCCGGGAAGCCCGGACCCATCGCTCATCGGTCTGTTCAACCGGGAAAACCTGAAGCGTGCGTTCCGCCTGATGCCTCACGGCTACAAGCGGATATTAATTCTTCACGATGTGCTCGGGTACGAACACCATGAGATCGCTCTGATCGTGAATTGCTCGGCCGGCAATTCCAAGTCGCAGTTGCACAAGGCCCGCGTGCGCATGCGTTCTCTATTGTGAAAAGTCGACGATATCGCTTCGGATGCACCGCATTGAACGGGTCGAACCCGTTGTTTTATGAACCCGGAGGTTCGACTAGGTTTCGCCGTCTGCCCAAAAAGTGGGCACAGAAAATCCCAGGCTTTTCGAACCGGCCTCTGGGCCCGGCGATGTCCCCAATGATCAGAAAAGTCTCCACACCCGACCTGACTTATTTGAGGATGTGTGGGGCCGCTTTTCCTTTTCCACAGGGCACTTTTTCCCTCTCTCGAGAAAAAAATACCCCAATTCCTTTATTGTCTTGAAAATAATCCTGTAGAGCCCTTCATTTTCAGTCTGAAAATACTGGAAAGGTTTGGCCCCGCTTTTGCCGGGAAAGTCTGCCTCCCTCGACCCCTTGTCGTCCCCGTGGCCTCTGCTCGCGGGCCTTGCAAAGCGAAAGCGGGCGGGAAACGTCGTGCTTGCGCGCCTCGTCACCGAGGATCGGCAAACCAGCCGTTTGCCGGGGCTTCGCCTGCGTGTGCCTGCTGAGGGGGGATGATTCGGGATGTATGCATCGATTCTGGTTGTGATCGCTGATCCGGAGAACCGTGAAAATTGGAAGCAGCTTCTGGAGAATCAAGGCTACCACACTGTCGCCATCGCTACCGGGGAACGGGTTCCCGATTTGTGCGCGCATCTTCAACCGGACTTGGTATTGATCGAAGCCGGCTTGCCGGATGTATCGGGCCTCGAAATTTGCCGCCGGCTGAAAGAAGATCCGCGCAACAAGCTCACGCCGGTTATTTTGATTGAGGCACTGTCCGGCGACCCATGTCTTTCCAATTTGCGGGGCGCAGAGGCCGACGATGTTTGGGGACCTCGCCCGACGCGCTGGGAGGCGCTTACGAGGGTTCAATCGTTGTTACAGCTCAAATCCTATATCGATGAACAGGCCGAAGCAGCGGTCCTTTCGCTGGCGCGCATGATCGAAGAACGCGACACCTATACGAGGGGCCATTGTGAAAGAATCGCGGCGTCGGCCATGCAATTGGGAATTAAAGTTGGCCTGTCCGGCGAACAGATCGAAGAGCTGCGCGTCGCCGGAATGGTTCACGACGTCGGCAAAGTGGTTGTTCCCGATTCGGTCCTTTTAAAGCCCGGCCCGCTCAACTCTCGGGAAACCGCGATCATCCGGCGGCATCCCGTCGAGGGCGAACGCATCTGTTCACCGTTCAAATCCCTTCGCCGCGTGCTTCCGATCATTCGCCATCACCACGAACGCATGGACGGAAGCGGCTATCCCGACGGGCTCCGCGGAGACGCGATTCCACTCCCCGCTCGCATCATTCAAATCGTGGACATCTTTGACGCGCTGACCACGGACCGGCCTTACCGCGAAGCTTTCTCACGCAGCCAGGCGCTGGCCACTCTTTACCATGAAGCCGAACTTGGATGGCTGGATATGGAGCTGGTCCGAGATTTTGCGCCCGTTGCCGTCGGGCCCAAATTCGCGCAAAGCAGTGAAGTTCCAGGTCAATTCAACAAACTGCGCCACGTCATTTGAGACTTTCTTTGCAGGTCGTTCCCGCGGCCCAAGCTCATCCCCCGGCAATTGCGCCTATGATGAGAAAAGGCTCCGCGCCCGAAGAGATTTCTTTGGGTAAGAGGGCGTCCGGCGCTTCATGGGACCAATCTTCCGCGCAGGCGAAGAAACGCAAAAACGGGCGGCGCTCGAGCGTGACGTGGTCGCGAATTGTGCCGCGCAGCACCGGATACGATTTTTCGAGCGCGTCAAGGATCGAGCGTTGCGACACCGGGCCGTTGACTTCGATCGTCACCTCGCCGCCCACGCGCGCAAGCGTTCGCAAGTGCTGTGGCAACACCACACGGATCATGGCAGCGTCTGCACCTCGACGGAAAGCACAGCCGGCAGATCGTGCACGATCGGCGCCCAGTTATTTCCCGCATCAGACGACGCATAGACTTGCCCGCCGGTCGTGCCAAAATACACCCCGCAGGAGTCCAGCGAGTCGACGGCCATTGCGTCGCGCAACACATTGACGAAGCAGTTGCTTTGCGGCAGGCCCTTGGTCAGCGGCTCCCACTCGTTTCCGCCTGTGCGGCTGCGATACACGCGCAATTTCCCATCCAGCGGAAAATGTTCCGAGTCGCTCTTGATCGGGACGACGTAGACGGTTTCCGGTTCGTGCGCGTGCACGTCGATCACGAAGCCGAAGTCGGTCGGCAAGTCCCCGCTGATCTCGCGCCAGTTATCGCCGGCGTCGTCCGTGCGCATTACATCCCAGTGTTTCTGCATGAACAACGTTTTCGGGCGCGACCGGTGCTGCGCGATGCGATGAACGCAGTGCCCCACCTCCGCATTCGGGTCCGGAATATATTGCGATTTCAATCCGCGATTGATCGGCTTCCAGCTTTTGCCGCCGTCGTCCGTTCGAAACGCGCCCGCGGCAGAAATAGCGATGAACATTCGCATTGGATCGCTCGGATCCAGAAGAATTGTGTGCAGGCACATCCCCCCGGCTCCCGGCTGCCAGCGAGGTCCTGTATCGCTGCCCCGCAGCCCGGGCAGCTCCTTCCACGTTTGTCCGCCGTCGGCTGATCGGAACAAGGCAGCATCTTCAATCCCCGCGTACACCGAATCCGGCTCGGTCAGTGACGGCTCGACATGCCAGACGCGTTTGAACTCCCAGGGATGTTGCGTGCCGTCATACCACTGGTGCGTCGTCAGCGGCTTGCCGGTCTCGGCCGATGCGTCATAGACAAATTTGTTGCTCACACCCACTGCAGTACCGGGAGCGGGCGGCTGCGCCGGATCCGCTCCCGGCTGATGCCATGTCTTGCCGCCGTCGTCGGACCGCTGAATGATCTGCCCGAACCAGCCGGAGGTTTGCGATACATAAATCCGATCTGGATTAGCAGGCGATCCCTTCATGTGGTAGATCTCCCAGCCGGCAAAGTGCGGGCCGCTGACGTCCCATTTCTCCCGCTTGCCGTCCGCGGACAAAATAAATGCGCCCTTGCGTGTGCCGACCAGTACGCGCACTTTGCTCATCTGTGTCGCTCCTTTTTGAAGTTCCCGCCATTATGAATCAGAAATCTTTCTCCGGCACCCCGGATCATGCTTACATTGCGGCCCAGGCTAGCTCTGCCAGGGAATCAGTGCTCGCAACCGTTCGTCGCGCAAGTAAATCCCTCCCCAGACGATCACACCCACGTAAACCGGAAACAAAACCTCGCCGAAAAGCGAATTTCCGGTGGGCAATTGGATCGCCACCGCGCCGCCCAGGTAGCCTGTCAGCAAAATCGCGCCAAGGATCGACGTGCGCGGAATCACATAGAGGACAACACAGATAAGATCGATGATTCCGAGCGTAACAGCGAGCCGTATGGGAAAGCCGAGCTTCGCGAATCCCTCCACCACCGGCGCCGGCTTCATCAGATGCATGACGGCGTCAAAGAGCATGAATGCAGTGACCAGACCGCTGGCGATGCGCCCAGCCCGCACAGCTTTCTTCGATATGGAACCGGATTGAGCGGATGATTGCGTAATCGGTCGAGCAGCCGCTTGCATAAATTATATTTCTCCTTTCGCGAGTGCCACATTGGTCGAAGCCTGCGAACGCCGATCACAAAAATCGACAGCGTCATTGCGCTTGTTTCTTCGTTTTCGCGAGTTCTTTGCCGAGTTCCTTCGCGCGGTCGATCGCTTCGCTCGGAGCGAAATCCTCCATCTCGAAAAACTGTCGAAGTTCGATCTCGCTTTCCCGGCCCTCGCCTTGCGGATTGGGGACGCGTTTGGCCCATTCGATGGCCTCTTCCCTCGATTTCACGTTTATAATCCAGTACCCCGCGATCAGTTCCTTGGTCTCGGCGAACGGCCCGTCGATCACCGTGCGCTTTGCTCCCGAGAACCTGATGCGCGCACCTTTCGAGCTCGGTTGCAGCCCCGAGAGATCGACCAGCACTCCTGCTTTCATCAGCTCTTCGTTGTACTTCCCCATGGCGGAGAGAAGTTCCTCGCTTGGCATCTTGCCCGCCTCGGAATCCTTGCTGGCCTTGACAATCATCATGAATCGCATCGAAATGCCTCCTGGTATCCAGTGGCGCAGGCTTCAGCCTGTGGGTTTCTGTCCATGCCAGACATAACCCAACACCCACAGGCTAAAAGCCTGCGCCACTGGCTTCACGCCCGCTGATAAGCCTCTTGCAACCGCCGAATGTCAATCTTGGTCATCTGCATCAACGCCTGCATCACTCGACTCGTTTTTTCGCGATCCGGGTCGCTCATCAACTTGGCGAGCGCAGTCGGAACGATTTGCCACGAGACCCCAAATTTGTCCTGTAGCCAGCCGCACTGCCTTTTCTCTCCGCCCTCAGAGAGCTTCTCCCAGAAGTCATCCACTTCTTCCTGCGTCTCGCAATTCACCACGAACGAAATGGCCGGAGAAAACTTGAATTGCGGCCCTCCGTTCAGCGCGATGAATGCCTGCCCATCCAGTTGGAACGTCGCGATCATCACCGTTCCTTTCGGCCCCGGCCCATGGTCTCCATAACGATTCACGGTTCCCATCTTCGAGTTCTTGAAAATGGAGGTATAAAACCTGACCGCCTCCTCAGCTTTCCCGTCGAACCACAAAAACGGCGTTATTTTTTGCATGTCATGTCACTCCCCCGATTTTGCGGCAGAGGTTGAATTTCCGTCCGGCACATCATCGAGCCCCACCCATCCAGAGATGCAGGAGATTCACCACAACCTCCTGCATCCCCGGGAGGGATCATGCCTTTGCCGAGGTTTGCTGCTGCGCGTTTACTTCGACGCAGGTGACCTCATGCAGTTGGCGAAGCTCGCATTCGCCATCTTCGGCATGGCCGAGAAAGTACTTCGTCAATTCGATCGCGTGCTCCTTGGAGTTCGCTTGAAGGATGGCCAGGCCGCCAATCAGTTCCTTGGTCTCCACAAAAGGCCCGTCCATCACCGTCGTCTTGCCGTTGGACTTTCGAACGCGCGCTCCTTTGGCGCTTGGCATGCACCCCTCCACCGCCAGAAGCCAGCCGGCTTTCATTCCTTCCTCGATCAACTTGCCCATCTTGTCCATTTCTTCCTGGGTAGGGGGCGCGTTTCTTTCCACGGTTTTGTAAACGCTAAGGAATTTCATTTCGGAGTCTCCTTTGTCTTACTTTGAGTTCGCTTGCCAAGAATCGGGAGCGGGGGTCGATCGCCGCCCTTCCGTATGTCGAATGAACTGCCGCGGATTCGACACGCTCCGCGCCCTGCATGCGCTATTTCTTTCCGGAGACTTGCGCAAGCATGCGCTCTTCCGGCTCCGCGATCTCCAAAGCGGCCGCTACGCCGAAATTCGCCGCCCTGAACCCCCAGCGAAGATCGACCTCAGTTCCCTCATCGCAGCATGCGCGCCTTCTCCAGTGAGAATTCTGATCGCATTCCCGGTTCGGATTTTTTTTGGTTTGTGGTGGCATGTTCTTCGCTCCCTGCCTTGCGCCTCAGTTGCCCTTCACCAGTGAATCGAACAGAACTCCCCGAAATCGACAGCCTCATGGCATTTGCGTGTTGAATTTTGCGCGTGCTTTCGCCCGCTCCGCCCCTTCACCAAATGCCACGCTGGGAACGTAGGCCTCCACCTCAAGAAACTGGCGAATCTCGATTTCGCTTTCTTCCCCTAGGGCGTCGGCGAAAGGGACGCGCTTGGCCCACTCGATAGCTTCTTCCTTCGAGTTCGCCCGGATGATCCAGTACCCGCCGATCAGCTCCTTGGTCTCGGCAAAGGGCCCGTCCATCACCAATGTTTTCCCTCCGGAAAACTTGATGCGCGCTCCCTTCGAGGTGGCCTCGAGTCTGGAGAGCTCGACCAATACGCCCGCGCGTCTCAGTTCTTGCGTGTAGTTTCCGACTGCGGTGAGGACCTCGTCGCTGGGTTTCTTGCCCGCTTCACAATTCCTGCCGGATTTAACGATAATCATGAATTGCATCGTTCGCCGCCTTTCTTGCCTCGTGTGATTAAGTCCCGATTATCCAATCTGTTTCAAACATCGCCGAGCTAAGCCGTTGGCAATCCCGAAATTTCCATGACTGGCCGGATTTCCACTGTTCCCCAGCGCCCCGCCGGGATCCGCTCGGCGATCCCGATGGCTTCGTCTAGATCCCTGGCGTCAATCAGGAAGTACCCGCCGAGCTGTTCGCGCGTCTCGGCAAACGGCCCGTCGGTCACGAGGCGTTTGTTGCCGCGCACTCGGACGCTCGTCGCCGTGGAGGTCGGATGGAGCGGCCCGGCGCCCAAATACTGCCCGCTTTTGCTGAGCTGCACCGCGAACTGCGCGGACTCCCCATAACATTGCGCCCGCTCCGTCTCGCTCAGCCCGTTCTCATCCAGGTAAATCAGAAGCATGTATTTCATCCCTGCCTCCCTATACGTAAATCGAACGCCGCCCCTCCAGATCGACATCTATACCAAAAAATTCATACAATCGGATATGGCTTTCCATGTAGACGCAACCGCAGCCGTGGAAGAGGTCTATCGCGCCGAATGGGGGCGAATTGTGGCCACCCTAATCGGGTTGTTCGGCGATTTCGATCTGGCCGAAGAGTATGCGCAAGAAGCATTTGCGGCTGCTTTGGAGCAGTGGCCGCAGTCCGGTGTCCCGGCTCTCCCGCGAGCCTGGATTATCCAAACCGCGCGCCACAAGGCCATCGACCGGCTCCGGCGGCGAACACTATTCACGGAAAAGATCCAGCCGCAGCTCGCCCGCGATTACACCGGGTCCACTCCGGCGAAGGAGTACGAGGCCGGCGAGATTCAGGATGAGCGCCTGCGGCTCATTTTTACATGTTGCCATCCCGCGCTGGCCCCGGAATCGCGGGTCGCATTAACACTTCGAACGCTCTGCGGCCTGGAAACGGAGGAGATCGCGCGGGCGTTTCTCGTCTCTACGACAACCATGGCGCAGCGCCTGGTCCGCGCCAAGCAGAAGATTCGAGACGCCGGCATCCCCTATATCATCCCTGGAACGAACGACATAGCCGATCGGCTCGAGGCTGTCCTGACCGTGATTTACCTCGTTTTCAATGAAGGCTATGTGGCCACTCGAGGTGCGTCGCTCGTCAGGACAGATCTCTGCGCCGAAGCCATTCGCCTGGGCCGCCTCATCATCGGCCTGATGGAGCCGCAACCCCCGGTGGAAGCGAAGGCGCTCGTCGCGCTCATTCTCCTACATGACGCGAGGCGAGATGCGCGTCTTAATGGGGCGGGAGAAATCGTAGTTTTGGAAGAGCAGGACCGCAGCCGCTGGAACCAAAAGCAGATCGCCGAAGCTATGCTTCTCTTGAAGGACGCCCTGCCCGGCACGCCTGGGCCATTCGCCGTGCAAGCCGCAATTGCTGCCGTGCATTGCAAGGCTGCACGTCCTGCAGACACGGACTGGGCCGAGATCGTCCGCCTCTATGGTCAACTGGAGCGCGTACAGCCTTCCCCAATCATCTCCTTGAACCGGGCGGTCGCGGTCGCCATGGCCGACGGCCCCCGGGCAGGCCTTGCCATGATCGATGACCTCGCCGCCTCAAACGATCTCAACGACTATCACCTGCTCCACGCCGCCCGCGCCGACCTGCAACGCCGCCTCGGTTTACTCGACGAAGCCGCGAAAAATTACGCTCGCGCACTCGCTCTCGTCTCCAACGACAGCGAGCGCCGCTTCCTAGAGCGCCGCCTAAGTGAGGTTCAACGCGACAAGTAGGACAGGCTTCCAGCCTGTCGGGTTTTCGGCTTGTGCCATTCCAGATGGAAACCGACAGGCTTGAAGCCTGTCCTACCAAGATCTTACTGCTGCCATCCGCCGCCGAGGGCTTTGTAGATTTGCACGAGGGCAAGAAGTTCGTTGAGGCGTGCCTGCGCCAGGCCGATTTCGGCGGTCAAGTAATTCGTATCGTTCGTGAGGACCTCCAGGTAATTCGTGGTGCCGGCTTCGTAGCGCTTGCCGGAAAGCTGCGCGGCGTCTTGCGCGGCGTTCGCCAGCAGTTCCTCCTGCGCGCGAAATTCCTGATTTTGCCGGTAGGCGATGAGCGCGTCGGAGACGTCGCGGAACGCGCCTTGAATGGTCTGCTGATATGTCAGCACTGCTTCCTGCCGCTGCGCTTCGGCCAAGCGAACATTCGAGCGAAGCGCTCCGCCCTCAAAAATCGGCTGCGTCACCGTTCCGGCAAACGTCCACAGCCCGGCCGAGCCCGTGAAGAGCCCGGCGAGCGACGAACTCAAGAACCCAGGCTGCGCGGTCAACGAAATGTCCGGAAAATAGGCGGCCCTGGCCACGCCGATCCGGGCGTTCGCCGCAACCAGCAACTCTTCCGCCTGGCGGATGTCCGGGCGCCGCTCGAGGAGCGCTGAGGGAAGCCCTGCGGGAACCATCGGCGCGTGCGGCTGATCGATCAGCTCTTTTCCGCGCGGCTCGATCGGCCCCGGATTTTTTCCAAGCAGGACGCTCAGCAAATCTTCCTGCTGGCCGATGCGCCGCTGGATGTCGGCGATGTCCGCGGCGGCTGTGTATACGAGTTGTTCCGCCTGGCGCACATCGAGAATCGAATTGATACCGTGTTCCTCGAGTGTCTTAGTCAACTCCAGCGATTCTTTTCGTGAAGCGAGCGCTTTCTGTGAAACATCCAGCTCCAGATCGAGTTCACGAAGCTGAAAATACGCTGCCGCGACGCTCGCCACGAGCGTGGCGCTCACTTCCTGGCGCGCCCAATCCGTCGCCACCAAATTCGCGCGCGCTGCCTCGGTGCCCCGCCGGTACTTGCCCCAGAAGTCGGCGTCCCATGCCGCGTTTGCCGCCACCTTTCCGTAATTGAACGTGTAAGACGGGATCGGTCCAATCTGGGGGTTCCGCACGCCGGTGCCCGTGCCGGTAACATTCAAAGTGGGCAGCTGATTCGCGCGCGCCTGCACAACCTGCTCTTGCGCTTCGAGGACATGCGTCGCCGCGATTCGCGCGTCGTAATTCTGTTGCAACGCCGTGCGAATCAACTTCTGCAATTCCTCGTCCTGGAAAACTTCCCACCACTTTTGATCGCCGAGCGACGCCGCGGAGTTGGTGGCCGCTACTTCCGGCGTCAATCCTCTGAAGGCAGTCGGCGCGTCCGTGTTCGGCCTCTTATAATTAGGGCCAACCGTGCATCCCGCGAGAAAAACGGCGACCGCGCACACCACGATTGTCGAAACAAACGCCAAGCTCAGATGGACGAAAAACTTTTTCATAAATTGCGCGCACCAGTAGCGCGGGCTTCAGCCTGCGGGTTTTTGACCTTGCAAGGACTAACCCCCGCAGGCTGAAGCCCGCGCCACTAAAACCAAAATCTCAATCCGCCGCCCCATCCTGCGCTGTAATCTGCCCGCCCGCGGAAGGAATCTGTGAGTGTCCCGAATGGAAGAACGACGTTCGGTTCAACACTTTCTCCTGGAATTGTTCGAGGTACAAATAAATCACCGGCGTCACATACAGCGTGATGAATTGCGAGACTACCAGCCCGCCCACGATCACCATGCCCAGCGGGCGCCGCGATGCCCCGTCCGCTCCATACCCCGCCGCGATGGGTACCGCGCCGATCACCGCCGCGAGCGTGGTCATCAGGATCGGCCGGAAACGGTCCATGCTCGCTTCATGAATGGCGTTCTCCGCGGTTTCGCCGGCGTTCACGCGCTGCCGCGCGAAATCGACAATCATGATTCCGTTCTTTTTCACGATGCCCATCAGCATGAACATTCCCACGAACGCGTACAGCGACGCCTGCTCGCCAAAGAGATACAGCGTCAGCAATCCGCCCACGAGCGCGGTCGGCAGCGTCGAGAGCACCGTCAGCGGATGGACGTAGCTTTCGTACAGAATCGCCAGGATCACGTACATGACGAACACAGCGAGCGCCATCAGGATGGTCAAATCGCGAACCGTGTCGCGAAACGTCAGCGCCTCTCCCTGCAGGCTGGCGCGAATCGTCACGGGCACCACCTCCGCCGAGGCCTTGGAAATGTAATCCGTGGCGTCACCGATCGCCACATTCGGCTTCAAATTGAAATAGATCGTCACGGCGGTGAACTGGTTGAGGTGATTCACGTTCTGCGGGCCCAGAGTCGTGTTCCAATCCACGAGGGCGCCGAGCGGCACTAGATTCTTCCCGTCATCCGACCGGATGTAAAGCAGCGACAGATCGCTGGCATGCGCGCGTTCGGAATCCTTCACCTCCAGGATCACCTGATACTGGTCCTCCGGCTTCTTGATCAGATACAGATAATTTTGGGAATATGCGTTGCGCAGAAGATTGAGGATTCGCGTTTCCGAAACGCCGTAGGTGCGCGCCTGGTCCCGCCGGATATTGATCTCCAGATTCGGTGTGTTGTTGAAAAAATCGCTGTTGACGGTCGCAAAGCCCGGGTATTCCATCATCTTGCCCATCAACTTCTGCGCGACGTCGTACACTTGCTGCGAATTCACTCCCGAAACCGAGTACGCATACTGGCCCTGATTCGTATTGGTCGCCCCCGTGCTGATTTCCAGAACCGGAAAGGGCCGCAGAAAAGGGAAGACGCCGGGAACGGTGGCTATCCGGCCCATCAAGCCGCCAGCAACAGCCTGAATCGGCGCACGAACCTGCGGAGGATACAAAAACGCGAGGAGCAGTCCCTGATTCGAAGCCAGGAATTGGCCGTTCCCTGACATCGTGAACGTGGCTCCGACGGCTGGATTCTCCCGCATGAGTACCCCGGCCTGGTCCTGCAGGGCGTGCATCTGAGCGGGGGACGAGCCTTCCTTTCCGATCATTACCCCCCAGATAAAGCTGCTGTCACCGACAGGCAAAAACGCCTTCGGCACTGCGGAAAAGAGAAAAATCGTCCCGGCCATGCAGGCGATCCACGTCAGGGCGGAGATCCAGCGATGGCGCAGGAACCACCAAAGCGATTTCCCGTACACGCTCAGCACGCGGCGTTCGATTGCTTCCACTGTCCGCTCCACCCAGTTTTGCTTTATGCCGTGTCCCCTGGGCTTCAGCAGCCTCGCGCACATCAGCGGCGTGAGCGTCAGTGAGACCAACCCCGAAGCGAAAATCGACACGACAATGGTGATCGCGAATTCTCGGAATATGCGGCCCACCAGCCCCGACATGAATACCAGCGGAAAAAATACCGCCGCGAGCGAGACCGTCATGGAAAGAATCGTGAAACTGATTTCTTGGGCGCTGTTCAAAGTCGCCTCGAGCGGCGACAAACCTCTCTCCATCAGGCGCACCGTGTTTTCCAAAAACACGATGGCGTCATCCACCAGAAATCCGATGGCCAGCGTCAGGGCCATCAGCGACAAATTGTCGAGGCTGTACCCGAACTGGCGCATGGCCATAAAAGTCAGCAGCAGCGACAACGGAAGCGCGACGGCTGGAATCAGCGTGTCTGTGGCCCTGCCAAGAAACACAAAAATCACCGCAACGACGAGCACGAACGCGAACATCAGCGTCGCCTGCACGTCGGCCACGGAATTAACGATGGTCTGCGAACGGTCGTAGATCGGCGTCACGCGCACGGACGCGGGCAATTCGGCGCTGATGATCGGCAAAAGGTCGCGCACGCTTTTCGCCACCTGCACCACATTCGAGCCGGCCTGGCGGTTCACGGCCACGACCACGGTCGCCGCAGGCTCGCCGTACCCGCGCACCCAAAACTTCATGCGGATGCGTTCATCTTGCAGGCTGTCCTGGACGTCGGCGACATCGTGCAAATAAACGGGGCCGGCGCTGGTGCTGCTGACGATCAGATTCCCGTACGAAGCGGCGTCCTCCAGCTGCCCGTTGGGCTTAAGCAGAGCCGTGCCGGAGGAGCTGTCAAACTGCCCCGCGCCGGTGTAGCTTGTCCCGTTCTTCACAGCGTTCGTGAGATCGTCGATCGAAATTCCGCGCGCCCACATTTTCGAAGGATCGACCTTGATGCGCACGGCGGATTTGGTCCCAAAAACGTTCACGCTGCTCACGCCGGGCAGGATGCTGATCCGCTGTCCCACCTGCGTGCTCCCGTAATCGTAGAGCCGCCCGCCCGTGACCGAGTCGCTGGTCAGCGCGATATACAGAATCGGCTGGTCGTTCGGATTGGTTTTCGAATAAGTCGGCGGCGACGGCAAATCCGTGGGCAGGCTGCCCGTGGCCTGCGAAATGGCAGTCTGCACATCCGTGGCGGCCGCGTCGATGCTCTTTTCCAGCGCGAACTGCAGCGTGAAACTCACGTGGCCCTGCGTGCTCTGCGAGGTCACCAGTTCCAGCCCGTTGATCTGCATGAATTGCCGTTCGAGCGGCGTGGCGATATTGTTCGCGACGGTGTCGGGGCTCGCTCCGGGATAATTGGCCTGCACCGAAATAACCGGGTAGTCCACTACAGGCAGGTCGTTCACAGGCAGGCGCCGATAGCTGAGCACGCCGAAAACAATGACGGAAACCGTCAGGACGGCGGTCATGACCGGGCGGCGAATGAATGGTTCGGAAAGGTTCATGGTTGACCCGCCGGTTGCGCAGCGGCAGCACCCGTAACCACGCGCACCTTGCCGCCGGGCATCACGCCGAGTTGGCCAATCACGATCACGCGCTCGCCGACCTGAAGCCCTTGTTCGACCACCACCAATTCCCCTTGCCGCTGCCCGAGTTTTACGGGCCTCAGTTCTGCGGTTGAGTCATCCTTTACGACGTAAACAAACGGACCCTTCGCTGAGTCCTGCGGCACCGCAGCCGGCACGAGCACAGCCTTCGGTAGAGTCGCCAGCACCAGCCGCACATTCACGAACTGGCCGGGCCAGAGATGGCGGGAGGGGTTTGGAACGGTGGCCCGGAGAAGGACCGTCCCGCTGCTGCTCTGCACCGAATTGTCGAGAAAGGTGAGCTGCCCGACTTCGGGCTTCGTCTCATCCGGCAGGCGCACTTCCACTTTCAGCGTATGCTTAGCTTCGTTGCGCTGCACTACGGAGAAATCGTTTTCCGTGACGGTGAAGTCGGCGTAGATCGGGTCCATGCGCTCGATGGTCAGCAGGGTGGTATTGTTCGCCGTCACCACGTTCCCGTTATCGACCAGACGGTGCCCCGCGCGGCCATCGATCGGCGAGAGAATTGAGGTGTACTCCAGATTCAGACGCGCCGACTCCACCGCTGCTTCGTTTTGCTTCACCTGCGCTTCGCCCACGTCGACCGCGTTTTTCCGCGTGTCGTAATCCTGCCGCGCGATCGCTCTCGACTCGACGAGGTCCTGCACGCGCGCGAATTCAATTCGCGCAAAATCCAGCGCCGCCTTCGATTGCGCGAGGTTAGCCTGGGCGGCGTTAAGTTGCGCCTCGAACGGCCGCGGATCGATCGTAAACAGCGGATCGCCCTTCTTCAAATCGGCCCCGTCCGCAAAATGGATTTCCGTAATCTTCCCGGACACCTGGGGCTGCACGGACACAACCTCTCTGGCGACGGTGTGCCCCACCTCATCCAGGTATAGCGGCACATCCTCTGACACAGCCGCCGCGACCGTCACAGGGGAAGGCGGCCTCTCAAACGGCGGCGGATCTTTTTTGGCGCAGGCTGTCAGCAGAAGGCCCAAAGCGCAGGCCAGATGAATTGTCTTGTTCCCGCGAAGCATCGATCTCCCATCGCTTCCCAAAGGCTCGGACTCACGACACCATATAATACGACACCCTGAATCAGATGTTTCAAGCCCTGAATGGTGGCATAAATTTATTCAATAGATTTCTTTAACGCGCGGCTAATCGAAGGCGTAACAAGGAGTTTCGTGAGAACCGGGAAACATGAATATTTGAAAAGTTGGCGGAGATTTCGGCAATACGATGCGGTAGGAGAAGGGGCTGCCCGGTTTTTGAAGGCAGGGCTACTTCGCTGACGCTGCGGCTGCTGACGACAATCGCTTCAATTCATCATAGGTAAAAACGATCCGTGCGGAGCCTCCGCCTTCCTGTTTGCGGCCGAGCCCAAGCACGCGCGAGAACCATCGCACCTCGGGTGGCGTAATGCCCAGAAGAACAGCGGCTCCGTGCTCATCTACAGTTCTCTCCGGTCCAAGATCGGGCATATCAGGCCACCTCCTGGGTGGCGGGCTTCAGGTGAATAGGTACATGGCAATTTCCATGCCAGGCGCACTTCATTGACAAGTCATTTAGAATCAATAGTTTTATGGAAAAATTAGAGGCGTCCAGCGTCTTTTAGGAAAATTATTTCACTAAAGGTAGGCCGCACTTCACAGCGTCTTTCTCTGCGGAATCCGATCAGACCCTTGCCCGGGCCTTCCCATCGCCGCTGCGCCCCTTCTTGGGACAATAGGAGAGACGCTCGGGCTGCGGAACCTCTGGGAGCGTTTCAGCTCGGGGATCCAAGCTAGCCGGTGGCGCGCGATTCAGGTCGGCAATCCACGACTAGGCAGACTGGGCCCGCCCCTGCTGTTTCACACAGACCTTATTCGTCAGTTCGATGAGCTGCTTCAGATTCCACCACTCCTCTTCGCTCATCAGCCTTCCGTCCGGACTCGAAAAATAAATCGAGACGAATCCTTCGGTAGAGAGTGGCGAACGTACAATCAACTGCGTTTTTTGGTGTTCCGGCAATGGTTCGGGCATGGGAAATTCCTCCAGAGGGCGCGGATTCTACCACGAATACCTCTCTCCGATCTTTAACAATGTATTAGTATTAATAAGCGTGACCAGTAGCGCGGGCTTCAGCCTGTGCGGTTTAGTCTTTGCATGGATCAAGGTCGCAAGCGAAAGTGCCTGCGCCACAAACTCCTCGAAACGCAATACTTAAAAGCCGCCTTCAAATTCGCGGAAACGCCGCTCGAGCTCCCATTGTTGCTGTGCCTTTTCGCTGGCCTTGAGGAACTCCGAGCAAGGCGGCGATGGCTTGGCAGCGCCAGCCGCATCTGCTGCGCACGACGCGGCGGTGCGCGTGAAGGCATCCGGCTCGCGCCACAAGCTCGCGCCGGGAAGGAAACTGTGTTCGAGGCCGGTGCGGATCATCTGCTTCAAATCCGCGTAGCTGAGCGCGTAAGTTTCGGCCGCCCGCACATATTCGTGCGTCAAGTTGATGCGCGAGACCCCTTCGTCATCGGTGGAAAGCGCCACCGGAACACGGAATTTGCGATAAATGGGAAACGGGTGATCTTTTCCGCTAACGCCAAGGATGCCGTCATTGCTCGTCAGATTGATTTCCACCATCACGTGTTTCGCCGCCATCTCTTTCAGCAAATCGTAAGGGCGATCCTCATACATCACGTCGACGCCGTGCCCGATCCTCTCGGAGTGCGCCATCTCCACCGCCAGCCGAATGTGGCAGCAAAGGCCCTCAGGCGGCACCAGGCCGGGCGCCAGTTCGCCGGCGTGCAGGCTGATGTGCACCTTTGGGTAAAGGCCGTGCAGGTAGCCGACGATTTTCATGTGCAGCGCGTAGTCGGCCATGGAGATCGTGCCGTCCTCGGGCATGACGTAATTGATTCCCACGAAGCGCGGATCGGCCGAAGCCGTTTCAAAGCCGAGGAGCGTCTGCGCGAAGACCTGCTCCTTGGGAAAGCCGCGCAAGATTTGGTAGAGATAGCGAAACGTGATTTTGCAGCCGGGCATTTCCTGTGGCGTGCTGCAATGTTCGAGAGCGCGGCGGGAAGCTTCGGCTGCGTCGAGACCATCACGGGCGGAGCGAACCTCATCCCGCAAACCTTGCGCGAGCAGAGCCTCGCGCAACTGGCCAAGGTCGTCCTTCCAACCAATTTCACGGGCAATGTGCGCCGCGTGGCTGAAGTCCGGCGTGTCCATCAGCTCGATATATTGCTCGTTCTGCGCCGCGGCGCGCGAAGCGACCTCGTCGAGCCATTTGCCCGCATGCCTCTGACTTTGAGTCACCACGAAGAATCTGTCGAAGGTGGAGAAGAATTGGTCGTGCCCGCTGAAGCCAGGCGTCGGCACGAAACTCCGCATGGAAAACGCATTGATGATTGCGTCATAAAGGGCTTGATCCGTGAAAGCCTGCTCAACGGGCGCCTGCTCTGCAGTGCAAGCCTGCTGCGGCTTCACCAATGCATGCGTCGCCAAGTCCACGCACAGACCGTCCTCCGCGGCGTCGCGAATCCAGGATTCGGCGTAGATGCCGCCGGGAAAGTGATAGTGCAGGTCCGAGCCTTTGGGCATACGCCAGAGAAACGCTTCGAGATCGAGCGGATTTGCGCGCGCAGCCTCATAGGCGCGGGCCGCACGCTGCTCGGCCGTTCCAGCCGCCGCGGAGGATTCTTTGGCCGCAGTCTGAGCGGAGGCAAACACGGGCAAAAGGAGGAAGAGCGCAACGCCAATAGGAACCACCGCCGGAATCCGCAGGTGTTTCGTTCTGTGCATGTTTCTGGTCCTTTCCCCCTGGATCGAAATCATGGCGCGCGCAAACAATTCGATGCGCATTCGCCCCAATCATCGCCGCCACTCATTGAAAAGGGAGTTTGAGTTTACATCACCGCAGGTTACAGGCGGTTTCCGTAGTGGGCTTTAATGGGCGATCGCCGGGTCGTCGAACCGTGCAGACCGACACGCCTAAAAAGATCAACCGTCGAGTCATTTTGGTCTTTCTCTGTGTTAAAGATTTCCCCAACTTTAAACAAGGCTCTCAACACAGAGGGCACAGAGAAATTCATGAGAAACAATCGCGCGGAAATCACAACACGAGCGAAAATGTGAATTAGAAGAACGACTGGTGCAAGTTTAGGCCTTAGCAGCCCTGGTCATACCGTTTTGAGGATACCAGGGCAGGGGAGCCGGGGGTTCCGGTGCCATTGCCGCTTCGGCGGTTCCCTCAAAGTCGACAATTTCTCGAGTCCGGTACGGCTTTTCTTTGTGGCACTGGGGGCATCGAATATTGAAGACCTGGGATTTTCGCTGTGAGGACTCTGTTCCGTCGTTTCCGGACGCCTGCGGGCTGCCTACGATGGCAGGTACAGGAATAGGCGCCTTGCAATGCAGGCATACGACTCCGCGGAAAGTTTGGCGTTCGGCTTCCATCATCATTTTCGATCCTCGCAGGGAGTAAGAATTCAGTATTAGGAGTCACCTAATCCTACTCTAATGGGTCCGAGTAGGTCCAGTGGCGCGGTAAGCTGCGCTGTGGAAATACAGGCACCAACGACGAATAACAGCTTTATTTCCACAAACTGCTGATTCTAATAGTCTTAATGTAGACTAATCCTTCTGCAGTTGGCGCCTTGCATCGCTCCCGAAACGGATAGCCAGGGGCTGACTGCCCTTGACAGAGCGGAAAAAGCCTCCTGGTTCCGGTGCCGCTCCAAGCTCGAAAATAGCCTGGATCCTCGGGCATTTCTCGTGACACTCCCGCCATCCAGGTATGGTCGAGAAAGGATTGTCTTCAGGCGCGGATTGTGACCGGAGCTTGCCGGGTTTTAGTTCCCGATACGATACATGGGCGCGGAATTCTTGCTGAATATTGTTCTTGCGTGGCGGATTGTAAGACGTCGCCGGCAGGGGGCAGTTCGACCGGCGCGCCGCAATCGAAATCACTTGGGACCTGGGAAGAAACTTCCGCGAATTTGCGCGGAACCCCGGCAGAAGAAGGCTCATGGGGATCAGTTCCAGCATTCACATCGGACCCTACGAAATATTTTATCCGCTCACGCCGTCCATTTCCTCGGTTCAGCAGTATGGCCAGCACAATCTTCCCGGAAGGCTATTCGTCGTCGAGGGAATCGACGGTTCGGGCAAATCCACGCAACTCAGCCTGCTCCATAAATGGCTGGAGGCGAGAGGCTACGGCGTGGTGTTTAGCGAGTGGAATTCCTCTCCCCTGGTAAAAGACACCACCAAATTGGGAAAGAAAAAGAAACTGCTCACCCCCGCGACGTTTTCGCTGGTTCACGCCACGGATTTTGCCGATCGTACCGAGCACAGCATTCTCCCTTTCCTGAAGGCGGGCGCCATCGTGCTTTGCGACCGCTACATCTACACGGCATTCGCGCGCGACGTGGCCCGCGGGATGGACGGAGATTGGGTGCGAGATCTGTACGCCTTTGCCGTTAAACCGGCAGCGGCGTTTTACTTTCGCGTGCCGCTGGAAACCGCGATCGGGCGCCTGGTCGGCGCGCGGGACGGCTTCAAATACTACGAGGCCGGCCTTGATCTTGGATTGACGCTCGACGCCGAGGACAGCTTCCGATTGTTCCAGGGCAGGATTCTCGAGGAGTACGAAAAGATGATCCCGGAATTCGGCCTGACGGTGATTGACGCAACCATGCCCGTGGAAGCGCAGCAAGCGCAGGTGCGCAGAATCGCGCAGTCGCATCTCGCGAACGCCAAGGAATTGAGGGTCCATCCATGAGGCAGACCTACGGAAAGCAACTTCCCGGAATGCGGCTCACCGATCTCCCGGGCAAGCTCATCGTAATTGAAGGAACGGACGGAGCCGGGCGCTCCACCCAGATCAACCTGCTGAAGCCGTGGCTTGAGGAGCTGGGGCACGCTGTTCTCGATACCGGCATGACGCGTTCGCGGCTGGCCGGCGACGGAATTCGCCGCGCCAAGGAACGAAACAATCTGGGGCGTGTGACGCAGAGCCTCTTCTACGCCACGGATTTCATCGACCGCTTCGAAAAGGAGATCGTGCCCGCGCTGCGCGCCGGTTTCATTGTCCTCACCGATCGTTACATCTACTCGCTGATGGCCCGGGCCATCGTGCGAGGGATGGACGCAAACTGGATCCGCAGCATCTACAACGTGGCGCTCAGGCCGGACGCCGTTTTTTACCTGAGAATTGGCATCGAGCAGCTGCTGCCGAGAGTTGTGTTCTCACGGGGCTTTGATTATTGGGAATCCGGCATGGATCTTTTCCCCGGCCAGGATATTTACGAGGGTTTTTGTAATTACCAGGCCGCGCTGCTGGCCGAATTCGACCGCCTCGCCGAGGAATACAAATTCGAGATCGTAGACGCATCGGCGGACGCGGAGACGGTCTGCACTCACCTCAAGAGAAAGGTCCTCGAAATCATCGAACCAGTTCACGTGGAAGCGCCCGAAGCGAAGTTGCTCGGCGCATTCGCCGAATCGCTCGCGGAAAAAATCTTCGCAAACCTCTCCAGCGGAAATGGGGCGCCCGAACATCGCGCCGCGCAATCATTTCCAACGGCGCCTCCGGCCGCGCAAGTTCCACTCCTGCGAAGAAATGGTTCAGCCGGGGAGCGTAAGTAGGACGGACTTCAGTCTGTCAACCCTGTGGAAGGGACATGAACCGAAACCCGACCGGCCCGCCGCGACCGGCCTATCCCACTCAATTTCTCCCCGCTACCGGCCGGATGTAGAATGCAATCATTCCCGTTGAGGGACGGTCACATGAAACATGTTCTTCCACTACTCTCCCTGCTCGCCACGATTGTTTGCCCCGTTTCCCGGGCGCAAACGCCCGAGGCGCCATCCACGCTTGGGCCCACCTATGAAGAGAGAATTAAGCCGACCGCAGAACAACTCTTCCTGGTGCACCGTGGCGATGGACACGTCGACATCCGAATCCAAGTGCTCGCGCAGGGACAAGGCCCAGTCATCGTGATTTTGCCGTCGCTCGGCCGCGGCGCCGAAGATTACGACGTCGTCGCGACTCAGCTGGCCAGGGACGGCTTCCGCGTGCTGCGTCCCCAGCCGCGCGGTATCGGCGCGAGCACAGGACCCTTGACGGGCCAGACGCTGCACGACTTCGCCGCCGACATCGCTGTCGTGATCGAGCACGAACGCAAAGGCCCTGCCTTGGTCGTGGGCCATGCCTACGGCCACTTCGTCGCAGGCACGCTGGCGGCCGACCGGCCGGACTTGGTTCGCGGCGTCGTGCTGGCCGCAGCGTCGGCAGGCAAAGTCCCGCCCGGCGTTCACGAACCGTCCGTCGCGCCCGAAGTCCGCGAAGCCATTGAAAAAAGCGAAGACCTGTCTCTCCCGGAGCCCGACCGCCTGCGCTACTTGCAGCTCGCGTTCTTCGCGCCGGGACACGATCCGCGCGTCTGGCTAAGCGGCTGGCACCCCAAAACCGAGGAAGCGGAAAACGCCGCCTCACGCGCCACGCCCATCGATGATTGGTTCGCCTGCGGCACCGCCCCCATCCTCGACCTGCAAGCCGAAAACGACGCCGTCGCCCCGCGCAAATTCGCCGGCGTCCTGAAAGCCGCGCTAGGCGACCGTGTCACCGTCGTCGTAATCCCCAACGCCGGCCACGCCCTCGTCCCCGAGCAGCCTGCAGCCATGGCCAGCGCCATCGCCGCCTTCGCGCGCACGTTGCCATAAATATTCGCTGTCCTCGCTGGAATTTTTGAAATCAAAAAAGAAATTCCGGTCTCGTTTACTCTCCTCATTCATCGCAGGCTGTTTCCGGGTAGAGGTATACTTCATGCTTCAGACTCGTTGCCACGTCGGCCAATGCCAAAGGGGAGAACTCGGTCGTGCCGGTGGATATTGCATTCATAACAGTCAACTACAACACCCTGGAGAACGTAGGCCAGTTGGCCGGCTTCTTCAAAACCCTGGATGTGCCGTTCACGTTTTCCTTCACCGTAGTGGACAATGACTCCACGGACGGATCCCAGGAATTCCTGCAATCTCACACGGAAATTCATTACGTTCAAACCGGGGGAAACATCGGATACGGGCGCGCAATCAACCGCGGGGTGGCTGCGACGGCCAGCAAATACGTGTGTGTGATGAATACGGATGTCATCCTCAACCGTGAGGCTTTGATTGAGGTTTGGCGCTTCCTCGAAGAACGCCCCGATGCCGGAGTCTGCGCCCCGCGGATTACGTACCAGGATGGTCGGAGCCAGGGAATGGCGTTCAAATCTTCACTTCTTGCCTATTATTCCGACTGGTATGCAAAGACTCTGGCGAGTTACCTGAAATTGAAAATAGCGAAAGCATCCGCGCCGCTGCGGGTCGATGGCGTGATGGGCGCGTTTTTCCTGATCCGCCGATCGGTCATCCCGCCCCACGCGCTCTTTGACGAAGATTTTTTCTTTTTTTACGAGGATACGGCGCTGGCCCACACCTTAAAGCACCGCCGGGTGCCCTGCTTCATCATTCCCGGCGTGGCCATCATCCACATCGGCGGCCAATCCCGATCGGCGGAATTCCATTCGCACTTCCATGACAACAAATATCTTTACCTGAAAAAGTTTTACGGGCCGTTTCACGCCAAGGCCATCTATTTCACGGATCGCGCGCGCATCCTGCGCAAATGGTCTTACTACTCCTTCTTCTCGCTGGTCACCGCTTCCGAGCGCGTCAAGTCCAAGCAGCGCTACTACAAGATCGCCTGGGATACCGCTCGATTAAAATGAATGGTCTTTGAATGGGCGAAATCGGAGAAGATTTGGCGGCCATGGGAGGTGCATAAGTTTGAACTCCGATCGCTAGATAACAGTCAGTCCCTTGGGGGCCTTGTGGACATTGGAGTTGGTCCGCCCTCGGAGCTATGCTGATCCGAAAGAATGGGGCTCGGAAGAAACCAGCATGATACGAATCATCCCAGGCGACTTCAGTGACCCGCGCGTGGTCGATCTCCTGCGCATCCATGTGACCAGTGCCCGCGCGGAAACGGCGCCGGGCAGTGCGCACGCCCTGGACCTCACTGGACTGCAATCCTCCGACATCAGCTTTTGGACAATCTGGGACGATGGAACGCTCCTGGGAATCGGCGCCCTGAAGCGGCTCTCGGCTGATCATGGTGAGGTCAAGTCTATGTACACAGTTCAGTCCTCGCGCCGAAGGGGAGCTGGAAGCGCGATGCTGCGCCACATCATTGCCACCGCGCGTGCAGACGGCATGTCGCGCCTCAGCCTCGAGACGGGCTCATGGGATTATTTTCTGCCCGCGCGGGCCCTCTATAGGAGCCATGGCTTCGTGGAGTGCCCGCCGTTCGCTGACTATGTGCTCGACCCGAACAGTGTATTCATGTCGCTCGACCTGTGAGAATCCTGATCCGCAGGACATCCGCCCTCGGTCGTAAGCCGAAATGCAAACTGAAGCTGCATGAAAAATCAAGCGGACACACTGCCCAGCCATGGCCTTAGCATAAAAGATGGGGTTAAAATGGGACTGCGGAAACCGGCCGATCGAAACGGGGGACACCGCTCGAACAGCCCTTTTCAGGAGGTGACGTCATGTATTGCATTCATTGCGGCGGAGAAATCGCCGACTCTTCCAATTTTTGTTCCTCGTGCGGCGGCAAGCAGCGCCAAAGGACTTCGCACAAGCAACTGACGCTTTCCGCCACGGACAAGAAAATGGCCGGAGTGTGCGGAGGCATCGCCGAGTATTTGGATGTTGATCCTACGATCGTGCGGCTGATCTGGGTGGCGTTGTCCGTGGTGCCCGGCGGCTTCGTCGGCGGCGCTCTGGCTTATTTTCTTGCGTGGATTATTATTCCGAAGGCGCCTGCTTTCGCTCCGACTCCGGCAGGCGCGCCGTCGGTGCAGCCTTCTCCAAAAACAAGTTGAACCCTGCGCGGATTTAGTTGGGTTGGTGGTCAAGTAGCACAGGCACTCTTGCCTGGGCGGGTTTCTCAACGTTCACACGTCTACACAATCTCGGCGATCGCAAAACTCGCACAGGCAAGAGTGCCTGTGCTACTTAACCCTCAAAACTCGACATGGAGGCGGAGGGCCGGCGCAAACACGGGGCCGCGATCGCGGTTGTAGCCAGGGTTGGCGACGTACTGCGCGTCGAACGAGGTGAAGATTCCGCGCCAGACGTGCAGCGTGTAATAGGTTTCGACAATGTTCTCGCGGCCGTAGTTCAGTTTGCCGTCGCCGAGCAGGAAACCGAGGCCCCCCAGGGCCAGATATTCCTGATGCTCGCGCGAAATTCCGTTGGAAATGAACGCGAGCCCCGCGCGGTCCAGCTTCCTCTTCCATTTGGTTCCTTGCAAGCCGGCGCCGACTTGCTCCGTTTCGTCAACTTCGGTATAGGCGTACGATTCGTGCTGCCCTTCGTTCCATCCCCATCGCGCGAAGAGGCCGAGCCAATCCGTCAGCGGCTGCTCGACGTTGACGCCGAAGCCGTACTTCATGGTCGTCTGAAGAGGATGCGCCGTGATGTCAGGCCTGCACACCGTGCCCGCGGCGCACATGGTCTTGCCCGCCAGAAAATCGTCGATGGCCACACTGTAAACGCCCATGTTGGCGTGGTTCGCATAGCCGAGCAGGCGAACCACGGCTTCGCGGCGCGGCAGGAACGAATGATGCAGCTCGAATTCGACGTTTTCCGAGCGGGCGCGTGCGAGATCCGCGTCCAGGTGAATGCCGTTGGCCACCTTGGGCATCAGCGCTTCTGCGAATCGCACGGCCCAGTGGCGATCGTCGTACTCCACCATCGCGGCATAGGTGTAGCCGCGCGTGTCCGCGGCGTAGTCGTAGGCGCCATTGTTGTCAAGCGTCCAATTCAGGAACTGGAGATTGCTGTCCGAACCGTACGTGTTCACATCGAAAAAATCCACCAGGCTGAATTTTCCGAAACGAAATTCGATGCGCCGCACCGGCAGTTGCGCGAATAGCGACAGGGGCGTTCTCTCGGAGGGCGCTCTCTCGCCGCTCAGCGGAATGATTTGATGCCACATCAAGCGAGCCACATAGGGCGCCTTGCTGAGCAGGGGATTCCGAACGACGTCCAGATTCGTGAAGCCCGCAAGGCCGAGCGCTTCTCCGATCCCGTGCCCGCCAGTTTCCTGAATATCGCAGAGAAATTCCGTTGTGCCGTTGATTCGCAGGCCGGTGAACAGAGTCAGCACTCGGGAAGAAGCATCCTGCGCCTCGGGCGAAAGGCTGTTCGGCCCCTGGTAGGGAGAACGAAACGCGGGGTGCCACTGGGTAATAATGTTTGCCTGGCCGGAAAGCCAGATGCGATCCGACTCAAAATGCGGGAATAAGGTTGTTGGTTCATCGGAAGACGAATCGGGTACGGGGGATGGAGCGGATGGCGCAGGCGCTGGATTCGAAGGCGCAACCTGTCCGTGCACATGGCATGGAATCGCGAGGCACACCAGCAACAGACAACACAACCCACGGGCGATTTGGAAAAAAAAACGACGCATGTTTTACGGAGCCGCGGCCAGGTTGCAGCCACGTTACCCGCATGCAAAGTAAAGCACGCCGGTGCCCAAAAAAACATGAAAAGACTGTAACGTGTGCTTCTTCTTTGTTGGATGAGCGAGCGCGGAACTTGGCGGTTGGCTTGGATTCGCCGTCGAAATGAGGGCGGGTCGATTCTGGGTGGGCCAAAGACTAAGTGCTGTTGAAAACGGTCGCGAAAGTTCTATATGCCCTGTTCGAACCCGCCGGCAATTTCACAAAAGCAAACGTCATGGATATCGGTTGTCATACTTCTTAGAATTGCCCGTGGAGTCTTATCGCGATGACGGACACTGGACCACGGTCGCGATTGAATGCCGGATTGTCGACAAATTCGTAATCCGGAGTCACTTGAATGTTTTTCCAGATCGAAAAATTATAGTAGGCCTCAATAACCTTCTCGCTTCCGTAAGTCAACGCACCGTCCCCATCCAAAATATCCGTACCGCCAGCCTCAAGGAATTCCTGATTGCTGAGCGAGGCGCCGCTTGCGACGAAGCCGAGTCCGAAAACGTCTCTCTTTCGCCGCCAAGAGGCGCCTTTGACGCTCATTCCAAGCGATGCTGTCCAATTGGAGTCGTTGTACATCCATCCTTCTACCTGCCCGTTGTTCCAACCAAGGCGCGAAAACACGCCAACATTATCTGTAATCCCCTGCTCCCAGTTCAGCCCAAAACCGTACTTACGGCGAAAGGCGCGGGCGGACGAAAGGTCCGCTCCGGGGCCGTTCGCTTTCAAGAGAGGCGTTGCCTCCCGATAATCAAACGTGTTGGCTTGATTTACAAAGGATAGAACTCGGATCGTTCCTGCATGGGTGCTGGCGTAGCGACGCTCAAATTCTGTCACCATTCCCCAGGCACGGAAGAACGGGCCGTCGCCTCCGGCATGAGGAAACGTAAGAATCTGGTCGTCAGCCGTAAAACCATTCTGGATGTTCGGCACCTGGAAGAAGCCGTAACGCAAAGCCCATCTAGGTTGATTTAGTTCCACAACAATACCCGTAGTGTACCCGACGCTGTCCGCCGGAAAGTCCCAGGAAAGGTTGGTTATCATCGCCCAATTCATGAACTGAGTATGTGGGTCCTGCGCATAAGCGTTGTTGTCGAACATGTCCGTGGGGGTGAATCGCCCGAGGGTAATTGTTAATCGCGAAATGTCCCGTTCGCCGGCAAGCGTAAGAGGACCGTCCGGCACGGACTCCCGTTTACCTCCCAAGCCGATGGTTTGGCGGATGAACAGGTGCGCAAACATAAAGTAAGGGGTCGAAGTGCCGAGTTTGAAAGCGTCGCCGTTCGGAAATGCTTCAATGCCTTTATCATTGCTCAGACCGAATCCCTTCCATAGCAGCCCATCGACATGTATCTCGCCGCCGTGCCACAGTCGTGCCCCAGCATAAAGGTCTGCCGTAAAAGTTTCCTGAACTTCACCTTTGCTGTTCAAGCTATTGGGGCCAGAGTACAAAGCACGAAAGCCGGGATCGCCTTGCGGAGATTCGGTGACTTGACCATGAACGTTCCAGTTTTGAATGACGGTGTCAACCGACGTGTCCTGGGGCGGCGTTGAAGCGGATTGCGTTGGAGTTTGATCCGTGTGCGTATCTTGCCCACGCGCCCACCGTGGCGTGGCGAGGCACACGCCCAGCAACAACAGAAACATCAACGCGAGCTTAGGCTTGTGACGGCTCATATTTTCCGGGTCAAATCGCTTTTCCCTTCAAATCATATAAACATGGCTTTGGCCGGCGCCAAGATGAACGATATGTAAAAATTGGACTGATGGTTTATCTTCCCTTCTGAGCGCCGACTACGAATTGCCCTCGCGGGCCAGCGCGGCCACCGCCTCGGCGCGCGCCGCCGCAAGGTCCGGCTCGTGCACTTTGCCTTGCGATTCAAACATCGACATCGAGGGATCGATCCACACCCGTATGAGCGGGGCGTTCTCGCCTTCGTGCGCGCGAATCCACACGCAATACAGGCTTGGGCGCGGCACGGAACTCCTGCTATTGAAAATGAAACCAAACATGATTCCCTCCTTTGAAACCACACCTGTCCTGGCCGGGCTCCGGCGCCTCGTCCGGAAAAACTATTTTTCAGGAGGGGATTTTTGCCGCGGCATCGCGGAATCCCGCTCGCTCGGTTTTTCCTCCACGAGAGCGAGCGGAAGTTCGATTCACGGCACCGTGTGTTATGCTCGCTCGGGGCGGAGTTCCGGGAGGCTGAAACTACCCGGGGGTTCCGGTTCTTGAACTGGAAGTTCCATATACTTTAAATTCCTTTGGGGCCCTTGCAGCGCGGCCTGAACCTCTGATACCATACCCCCATAGGGTAGTCAAGCGAAAATGTCGCATTTATCGAGAGAAAAGCTGGATCTGTTAACCCGCACCAAGAAAATCGTGGGCCAGCTCGAAGCCGTCGGCCGCGCCCTGGATGAGGACGAGCCCTGCGCCGAAGTCCTGCAACGCCTCTCCGCCGCCCGCGGCGCCATCAACAGCCTTATGGGCGAATTGATGGAAGACCACATCCGCAACCACATGCCTCGCAAAACGAAATCCGCGGAGGAAGCCGCCGACGATCTCATCGAGATCGTGCGCACCTACCTGAAGTAACCCGCGCTCAAAAAGGGAAAAAGCTTTAACACAGAGGGCACGGAGAGAATCCGCAGAGATCACCGAGCCGCCCGCAGCGAACATGGGCGTCAAATGGATTCCTCCGCTTTTCTCTGTGTACTCTGTGTTAAAGCTTTTAGGTTTGCGATTCGTGAAGGATTTTGGCGGGTTGGGTAGCGCGCTTACGAACCCGATTTCTCGGGGCCGTCGTCCCCGCAGCGCAACTCCCAACCCACAGTGATAGCAATGTTGACAGTGAGAACCGGATGGCTCAATGGGCTAGTCGTGTCAAAAATTTTGGGACTGGGGTTGTAGTACCAGGTCACGGAACGCATGAAGTGCGCAACGCAACGCGAAAGCCCGCCTTGGACCGCTCTGCTTGCGCGTAAGTAGCTCTAATGAAAAGGTTTATAGGAATAGACTTATTCGACGACGGCGATCTTATTGGCCAACGAAAGTGGCATCCACAGGCGGCCCTTGGCGTCGCGCGCCATGTTTCGCACGGAGGAATTGGCAGCGGGCATCGGATAAGTCCTGAATACCTCGACGGCGGGATCGAACCGGATCAAGTTGTTGGCGTCGACCCCACTCTCCTCATACCAGATCTTGCCGGTGGTATCCGCCCCAATGCCATAGGGTTCGGAATGGTTTCCGGACGGGCTCTCCCAAAACTTGAATGTCTTGTCGGCCAGCGTGAGGCGGCCCAGGCGCCCGCCTTTGGAATCGGTGAAATAGATTGCGCCTTTGACGGCGACGAGGCGCTTGGGCTGAACGTCCCGTTCCGAGGGAGCATACTCGGTCATCAATCCGCTGACAGGATCGATGCGGCCCAGCTTGCCGCCAGTCAATTCGCAAAACCAAAGCGCGCCATCGTCCGCCGAAGCGAGGCCGTAGGGGTGCGCATCCTGCGTGGGCAAGCCATACTCCGTGATTTTTTTGGTTTCCATGTCCAGGCGGCCGATCAAGTTGGAATCCTGCGCCGTGAACCACAGCGCGCCGTCCGATCCAAACACGGGTGTGTGAGGGTCTTTCGCCGTGGGAGGCGTGAATTCCGCGATCGCGCCGGACGCCGGGTTCAGCCGGCCGATTTTTCCGGCATAATTTTCCGTGAACCAGATGTTGCCGAAAGCATCGGAAACCAGGCCATGCGGCCCGGAATCCTCCGTCGGCACCTTGAAGAGTTTCCACTCATGCGTGTCGGGATTGAAACGCGCGATATGTCCCGTCTCCTGCAGCGTGAACCAGATGTTGCCCTTCGCATCGACCGCGGAATCGTGCGGCACCGATCCCGGCACCGGCGCGTCCCACATGCGCATCGTGCCCTTCAATTCGACGCCGAGCAGGGGCGGCGGCGGCTTGAACGTCAACCGCAGCGTGACATTTGTATTGTCGCCGGGACGCACCAGAACGTTGTGCTCCCACTCGGACCACGTTCCGTTTGCATTGGCGCGTAAATCGTAGGAACCCGTGCGCAGCGTCCCGACATAAAAATGCCCTTGCGCGTCCGTATGCAGCAGGTGCGGCGTTTCGCCATCGGCCGCCTGCCAAAGAATCTGCGCTCCGGCTACGGGCGCGCCCTTCGCGTTGACCACCTCGCCGCCAAGCGTGCCCGGCTTCTTCTTCGGCACCTTGATCGACTGCGCCCGCGCGCCCGCGGACACAAGTGCAGCGGTGCATACAAGAAACGCGATCTTTGGACACGCGCGCGGCATTGCCGTTCGCCTCCCGGGGTGGTGACCTCTCCCAATTTTACATGGAGGAATTCCAGCCGGGACCACGAGATAGACAGAATGAAGCGCGAATGATACGGGGTCCAGTAGGGCAGGCTTCCAGCCTGCCGGTTTTCGCAATGACAGTATTGGCGGAAAAACGACAGGCTGGAAGCCTGTCCTACTCGAAGCGATCAACGCGGTCCGAGCGTAACTTCCAGGGCCAGGCCCTTAATCATCTTGTCGAGCTGCGTCTCGAGCGGATGCGATTCGCTAATTTCGAGCGTGGCCGATTATTTCGCGCCGATGGACACTTCCAAACGTGAGCCGCGGAGGGCATACCGAAACTTTGAGACTGAGGTTTGCTCATCGAGCGGCAGGCGTAACGCTCCCAGGCGCTTGTCGAGCGGATCGGTGGAATTGTAACTGACGCCGTTCTTGTAGAGGACCACGCGACGGACCGGCAGGTCTGGAACTTGCGTTTGGGGTACGGATTCCTGCGTTTGGGATGTTGTTTTTACAGAGACGGGACGGGCCTGTTGTTGCGCACCACTCGGAAACGGCCACACCATTGCAAGGGAGACGAATGCGAGAAGTCTTCGCATGGCAACCCCCCTTAAATCTCTAGAGTTTGATCGTAACCACCTTGCTAATTGCGGTGGCGCCTTCAAACCGGAGGTTGCAACGCGCTCCTAAAAAAGTTGGACACCGGCGTACGCGGGCAAGTTCCCGAAGCAACTGAGGGCAAGCGGAGGAAGGTAACTGGTGAATCGTGACTCGTGATTCGTCTAAAACGCTAAAAGCAAAGCGCGGCTTTCCGCTGAAGCGACCTTCGCACTACCTTTTATCGGAATAACATCCACCTTTACCTCAGGGCGCCGGGCTCGATGCCGTTGTGCCGTGCGCGGTCGAGCAGGTCTTCGATCTTTGCCGCATCCGCCTGGCGCTTGGCTTCCAATTGCTTCAACTGATCCTGAGGGCTGGGCACAAGGCGTTCATGCATCGTAGGCGGCTCGCTCACGTTCTGGCCGCTGAGGAATGCCTGGAGTTTTGCGATTTGGGGGTCGAGTTTATCGATGTCCGCGCGCAGGGACGCCAATTGGTTGTGATACCACGCCGGATCTTTCTCCTGCGAATACCCCTTCGAAGCCGTGCTTACGTTCTGAGGCTTACCATTCCCTCCGACCACGGAGACGCCGTGATTGTTGCGCAAGGTGTCGATCTCGTCGTTGGTCCAGACCTTGCCCGGTTTTGCATTTGCTAGGGGCGCGGCGGGCGCCTGCGGAGGCGGCGGTGGCGCGCTTGTGTCGGAAGTTTGCGGAGTTGCCGCCGGCGGTCGCGACTGGCCATAGGCCGATCCTGGTACCAGCGCGAGCAACGACACCAGCACGGCGAGGAGAAAAATAGTCTGGAATCTCATGGCAAAACCTCGATTCCTGCTATTTTACCTAGCTCGCGTTACCGGGCGGGGGTTGCGGCTGTCAGATTGTTCAATTCATTACGAACGATTTCGATGGCCTGCGGCGGGGGACCGACGCGGCGGTAGTGCGTAATTTCCGTGCGTTCATGGATACTGAATGCGAACACAAATTTGCGCCCGTCCACTTCGTAGTTGTACAGCGTTGGCAGCCATATGCCCGGAGCCACCTCCTCCTGCACCATCACGACGTGGCCGCCGTGATAAACCTTCCCGGCAACTCCTCCGGCGAACGGAATGTCCGTGGCGATGTCGGCTTCCAGGCGCGCGAATTGCGCCTGAGCTTCGTCCACCCAGAGCGTGGCACGAACGTGCTGAAAAATGGCTGCGAAGCGGTTGATCGGCTTGTAGTCCGGGTCCGGCTCCAGCAGAAATTTCATCAGCGTCCGCGGCCCGGCGGAATCGCTGCGCGTTTCCCGGCCGGTCCAGGTTAAGCGAAACGCTTTCTCCGCCGTGTCCTCGAGTTCGGCATGATCGTGCCGCCGCTTTTCAAATTTCGCCAGGTCCTCCTTGTAGCGGTCGTTCGGGTGCATGGCGAGTTCGAGCGCGTTCACCGCAAACTCGAGTTCGGCGCGATAGAGTTCCGGGGACACAGCAACACCATTTTCTGACATCTTCAATTTGGTGTTGCCGGTTCCGGAAGGCACGATGCGTTCGGTAAGGTCGGTAAGGATTTCCCCGCTCCCGGCCTTGTGCGTGATCACGCGCTCGATGCGTTCGAATTCCTCGAGCGCGCGGTCGTCCCGATGCTGATTCTCCATCGCTCGCATAATCAGGGAATGAATCTGCTCGGGACTCGGCGCGGGATTTCCAGTAATGACGGCCCCTTGGCCGCCGGCAAGCGCCCGCCCGCTTGAGGTGCCGAACCACAGCGCGACGACCATCAAACACAATGCCAGCGCTACAAAATGTCTTCCGCATATCATGGGTTCGCCTGGCGCTGCCGAGTGGGACCGGGCCCTCCGCTCCGCCTATGCTCTGATTCTACGGCGAATTGGGCGGTTGTACCCGGAAGTTTCTGATTTCAGCATCCGGACGCATAACGATCGATGGATTTTCAAGCCGAGGGCGTTGTCATGGCTGACATGCGGCAGCCCTTGCAGCGCGGCGAGCTGCGTTGGAAGGAGTGGGAAGGGGACGATCCAGGTCGATTCGCCCCCTCCCGTTCGACCCGGCCAGTCGGAGGAAAGCCGGGCCATACAGCCTTGATGTATTTGGTTGAACACTGGTTTCGCAAAAAAGTTTTGGGTGCAACTAAAATACGAGCGATATACAGCGTTTACCCGATTTTTGAGCGGGGAAAAGGCTTTCCGTTGCGTTTCTTACAAGCTCAGAGGCAGGCTCGAAGAGAATGGGCGAGTCTCTATCCCCACGAGTCCAACCGACTCGCTTCACTCCGCATTTCGCCTTTTGCCGGAAGAGCGCATACAATGGCCGCTTCCATGCCAAGCCACGAAGAGCCGCGCGCACCTGTCACCGAAGCCGAGGTCATTGCCCATCTCGCGCGGTCCCGCAAGCCGCAGAACCTGCGCGAAATCGCGGCGGCGCTCGGCTTGCGCCACTCGGGGCGCCGCGCGCTGGTGAAGCTCGCGCGAAAGATGAAGAAGCGCGGGGATATTCACGAATACCCGAACGGGCGCATTGGCTTGCCCAAGGAAAAACAGGGCGCGCAGTATGCCCCATCGCCGCAAAAAAACGCGGCGCACCGGCACGGCTCGGAACCTCGTTCAGCATCCCGCCCGGAACCCCGAGCCGAAATGCGCCCGGCGCTACGGCCGGAAGCAAATCAATTGGCAGGACGCCTCGTGGCGCATCGCGACGGTTACGGCTTCGTCGTGCCGGACACGCCGCGAAAAGATTTGGAGGGCGATCTTTTTATCGGGCGCGACGCGATCGGCGACGCCATGCACGGCGATCACGTGCTCGCCAGCATCGAGCATCGCAAGCGATTTGGCGACGGGGCCGGTCGCGCCGAAGGACGTATCCTGCGCGTGATCGGCCGCGCGCACGCGACGGTCGTGGGGCTTTTCCGGTACGGTTCGCGCGGGAACACGGTCGCGCCATACGAATCGCGGCTGCTTCAGGAAATCGTCATTCCGCCTGGCGATGAATTGACGCCCGCGCTGCAGGGGAAGCTGGGCCCGCACCAGCCAAGACGCGGCGTGCGTTTGCCGGAACTCGATGGCGCCGTCGTCAACGTGGAGATGACGCGCTTCCCGCGCGGCGGCGTGGCACCGGCGGGACGCGTGATCGAGATTCTCGGACGCCCCGGCGATTTCGGCGTGGACGTCGAGATCCTGATCCGGAAGCATCATCTGCCGCATGAATTTTCCGCGGACGTGCTGGCGGAAACCGCCGCGGCAGCGCATCCCGTGGGCGATGCCGAGCGCGCCGGGCGGCGCGATTTCCGCGATTTGCCGATCGTCACGATCGACGGCGAGACGGCGCGCGATTTTGACGACGCAGTGTACGTGAAGCGTCTCGAAACCGGGAACTGGCAATTGCAGGTGCACATCGCCGACGTTTCGCATTACGTGCGGCGCGGGTCGGCGCTGGACCGCGAAGCGCGACTGCGCGGCACCTCGGTTTATTTTCCAAATCGCGCCGTGCCCATGCTGCCGGAAGAACTCTCGAATGGAATCTGCTCGCTCAATCCCAAGGAAGACCGGCTCGTGATGAGCGCAATCATGGAGCTGGACGCGAACGGCGAAATCGTCGCGTCTGAATTCGCGCGCGGCGTGATTCGCTCGGCCGAGCGCATGACGTACACCGCCGTGAACGCCGTGCTTCAGAACGAGGCGGCAGCCACGGCACAGTACGCGCACCTCGCCGAAAATTTCCGAGCCATGCGCGACCTGGCCATGATTCTCAATGCCCGCCGCGCGCGGCTCGGCTCCATCGATTTCGATTTGCCCGAGCAGGTGTTTGAATTTGACGACGCCGGGCAGATGACCGGCATCGTCCGCAGCGAGCGCAACATCGCGCACCGCCTGATCGAGGAATTCATGCTGGCTGCGAATCAGGCCGTGGCGCGCTATCTCGAATCGCGCGGCATCGGATCGCTGCATCGCGTTCACGAAAAACCCGATCCCAAGAAAATTCTGGAATTCGAGGCTTTGGCGCAGACGTTCGGATATTCGCTGGGCGTCGAAAATCTAGCGGAGCGCCGCATCGAAGTGAAGCACGGAAGTTCCCGCCCGCAGCAGCGGTTCGATCGCGGCGCCCGGCATGGCCGCCGCGGCGCGGGCCGCGAGAAACCGATGACCGTTTCGCTACCCGGTGTGATGGACATCGCCATTCGCCCTTCGCATTACCAGCGCCTGGCCGAAAAAATCGCGGGCAAGCCCGAAGAGCGCATCGTCTCCTACCTGATGCTGCGCTCGCTGAAGCAGGCGCGCTACGCCGCCGACCCGCTCGGCCATTTTGCGCTGGCCTTTGACCAGTACACCCATTTCACTTCGCCGATCCGCCGCTATCCCGACCTCGTCGTGCATCGCGTCCTGAAGTGGGCGCTCGATCATCCCGAGACCAAGCCCGCGGCCCATGCAGGCTCCGCTAAAGTTGAATCGACATTCGGCCCGTATCGCCGCGGCGAACTCGAGGCCATTGCCGTCGAAACGTCCGAGACCGAGCGCCGCGCCGAAACCGCCGAGCGCGAATTGATGGCCTGGAAAACCGCTCAGTTCATGGAGCAGCACCTCGGCGAGGAATACGACGCGCTGATTATCTCCGTGCAAAAATTCGGTTTCTTCGTCGAGCTGATGGAAATCTTCGTCGAAGGCATGGTCCCCATCGACCGCATCGAGGAACTCACCGGCGAGCACGTGTTCTACCGCGAGCAGGATCACGCGATTGTTTCCGGCAGCGGCCACGCCCCGCGGCCCCCGTCACACGAGCAGGGCAAAAAGAAAAAATCCGGCCGTGGAAGCGCTCACTCCGGCCACATTTGGAAACTCGGCGACCGTATCCGAGTGCGCGCCGAACGCATCGACCCCATCCGCCGCCGCGTCGAATTTTCGCCTTTGCTGTGAGCCCGCAAGTAGCGCATTCCCCAGTTGTTGTTCGGGCTGCATTTTGGGTATAATCAAACTAGTTTAAACTAGTTGTATTGGAGGCCTAATGGCATCCGTCGGAGCTTTTGAAGCGAAGACTCACTTGTCCGATCTGCTGGACCGCGTCGCGCGAGGTGAAAAAATTACGATTACCAGGCATGGCATCCCCGCGGCATTGCTCGTACCTGTCGAGGAGAAAGAGGCCAAACCAACGCACCGCGAAATCGTGGAAGGAATGCGGGCCCTTCGCAAGAGGGTGAAGCCGGGCAAGATGAGCGTTCGTGACATGGTCAAAGAAGGGCGCCGGTTTTGAACGGAGTCGTCGTCGATGCTTCCGTGGCGCTCGCCTGGTGCTTTCCCGACGAGGCGAGCAATTACGCCGATTCAGTACTCCTCGCTCTTGAGGAGCAAGCAATCGTCATCCCCGCGATTTGGGCTGTCGAGATTACGAATGCCATGCTCGTTGGCGAGCGGCGCAAGCGTATCCGGCAACCGGAAGTGCAGCGTTTCGTCGAGCTTCTCAAAGGGCTGAATATCGTCGAGGATGGCCAACCCGCGGCATATGCAGTGAGCAATCTTTTTCATTTAGCGCGAGATTACCGACTTTCCGCGTACGACGCCGCGTATTTGGATGTCGCTATCCGTCGCGAAATTCCGCTCGCCACGCTCGACGGCAATTTACGAAAGGCGGCGCTGGTTGCAGGCATCAAGGCTTTCAAAAATTGACACTCGACGCAATCGCGATTACTCCGCGCAAACTAGGGCCAATCGCCTTCGGTCTTCGCGATCGGCCATGCCCCGTCTTTTACTCTGTAGGGGCACGACATGTCGTGCCCCTACAACTGCGATACCACCACTCTGTAGCGGGACTGGCGGTCCATTACTTTTTGCTTGGTTGCCAAAGGGCGAACGCTGCGCCGGTGGGATCGATGATGACGCTGAACGAGCCCATGCCCACGACTTCCGTCACATCCTTCATTACGTTGGCGCCCAGCGATTTGGCCTTCTTCGTGGAGGCGGCGACGTCGTCGACCAGCACGTAGGCCAGCCACGCCGAAGGCGCGCCCGGCACGGGGTGCTTCATGATCCCTCCACCGGTTCCTTCGCCGACTTTGATCATCGTGTAGCCGCCGCCCGGCGACGGAATGTCCTCCAAATTCCAATTGAACAGCGATCCGTAAAAAGCTTTCGCCTTGCTCACATCCGTAGTGTTCAGTTCCACATGCACGAAAGGGTTTGCCATGTCTTTCTCCTTTGAAGTTGAATCATGCCGAATAGGATGTACATTCCCGCAGTTCCTTCCCCAATTTCCCGCGCTCTTTTCTGCGCTCCTATACGTTAGACGATTGGGGTTGGCCGAAATCGACAGATTTCCTCGGCCTGCGCGACGGTTTGGTTCCCAGTAGCACAGACACTCTTGGCTGTGCGGTTTTTGCGATTGTCGCTGGATTGGCAGCATGCGCTTGCCACTCATAAAACCGCACAGCCAAGAATGTCTGTGCTACTAAATCGCATGACGACGCATCCTCCTGTCGATTTCGGGCAGGCGAAATCGTTTAATATCTGACGGTCCGAATTCGGTTTAGCATCGCAGTTGGCGAATGTCCCGGCTGAGCCGCGCCTCGCGGACCGCGTCGATGAATGCATTTGTTTTCACAAGGAGATCGAGCATGGCTAATTTTTTGCTCTTGCTGCACCAAACTCCGGGGAGGTTCCGCAATCTATCGCCCGAGGAAATTCAAAAAATCCTGGGCAGCTACATCGCATGGCGGGATGCCCTCGTGAAGCGCAATAAGATGCGCGCCGGTGAGAAATTGACCGACGACGGCGGCCGGCACTTGCGCACTCACGACGGGAAGATATCGGTGACGGACGGGCCGTTCAGCGAATCGCAGGAAATCCTTGGCGGTTTCTTCATGATCGAAGCGGCGGATTACGGAGAAGCGGTCGAGATCGCCCGAAGCTGCCCGCACCTTGGCGAAGGCAAGTGGATTGAAGTCCGCCAAGTGGATGCGGTGCATTAGTGGATTTAAGTAGCACAGGCTTCAGCCGGTGGGGGTTCCATTTGGCCTGGGATGACGCTAGTGGTCTGGGTTCGCTGACGTAACCCCACAGGCTAAAGCCTGTGCTACTTAAACCCGGAGAACCCGTGGGGCAGCATTCCGAAAACGTGGAGCAACTGGTGGACCATTTGTTCCGCCAGGAGTTTGGCCGGATGGTTTCGCGTCTAGCGCGAATTTTGGGCGCGCCGCGTCTGGCCATGGCGGAAGACGCCGTGCAATACGCCATGCTCCAGGCGCTGCAACTCTGGCCATATCAAGGCGCCCCCGAATATCCGCAGGCATGGCTGGCGAAAGTTGCCTACCATCGCGCTCTGGACGTTTTGAAGGGCGAACGAAAATTGCGCTTCTACGACGACGAAAAAGAATTCGAGCTGAGAAATCAAATCGAGGAATTGCAAGCCACCGGGACCGCGGATTCCCCGCGCTTTCCACAGGAAGTAGCCGACGAACGCCTCGCGCTAATCTTCGTGTGCTGCCATCCCGAATTGCCGCGTCCCGCCAGCGTCGCTCTCACGCTCAAAGTGGTTTGCGGTTTTGGAGTGGCGGAGATTGCCCGCGCATTTCTTTCCACCGAGACCGCCACCGAGCAGCGCCTGGTGCGCGCCAAGCGCATGATTCGCGACCAGGCGCTTCGCTGTGAAGTGCCGGATCCCGGGCAACTCGACGAGCGGCTGGGCGCAGTGCTCGAAGTTCTCTATTTGCTTTTTACCGAAGGATACGCGGCCACCGCAGGCGATCGCCTGATCAAGAATGACTTGTGCGCCGAAGCGATCCGCCTGGCCGAATCGCTCGCGGAAAATTCCGCCACCGCCCAACCGGAGTGCCACGCTCTGCTGGCGCTGATGCTTTTTCAGGCGGCGCGCCTTCCCGCGCGAACCGACGCGCTCGGAGATTTGCTTCTCCTCGAGGAGCAGGATCGCGGCTTGTGGGATCGCTCCATGATTCATCTCGGCCTGCTTCACCTGGAACAGGCGGCGCGGGGCGACAAGCTCTCCGCGTATCATTTGCAGGCGGAAATTGCCGCGATGCATTCGACCACCGAGCATTTCACGCTCACCAACTGGGAAAATATTCTGGCGTTGTATGATTTGCTCCGCGAAAAACAGCCGACGCCCGTGGTGCTGATCAATCGGGCCGTAGCCGTGGCCCAGATCGAAGGGCCGGCGGCCGGCTTGGCCGCGCTGAAGGCGATCCCCGTGGACAGCCAACTCGAACGGTATCCATTTCTGCACGCCGCGGAAGGTGAATTTCATCGCCGGCTCGGGCATTCGAGCGAAGCGGAAATTTCCTTCCAGCGGGCGCTTGATTTTGCGCGCACTGAACCTCAGCAGCGTTTCTTATTGCGAAAGCTGGCGGCGCTGCGCGGCCCGGTAATGTAGCGTCAACCTTCAGGTTGGCATTTGAATTTCAGGTTTGCGCCCGTCCGCCGCGATGGACGGGGGCTCCAGGAGCCGAGCGGCGTTGTGATGCGCAGGCCTGAAGAGCAAGTGAATCGCGAGATTCGGAGCGCGCGAAAAAAAGCCCGTCCGCCTCGAAGTCGAGCCGGACGGGCCAATGTTGTCGATCCTGATTGAAGAATCGGCCGGTAGCTTTTGGAACGGGTTGCCGTTTCCGCGATTCCCGGCCTTAGTCGTATTTCAAACATTCATTGAGCTGGTGGAGCGATTCATCGATGGCCTTGATTGCTTCCACGCGGTGCCCGCCAAAATCGTGGGCGGCGTGCTCCAGGTGCGACTTGGCATTTCGAAGTGCGCCAATGGCTTCCCGGATTTCAGGGTGAGCTTGAGGCAAAGCCGCGGGCGCGGGCGCTGGCTGGGGAGTTGCCGCCGGAACTGCCGCGGCAGCAGGCTTCTTGGGCGAGGCCGGGGTCGTTGTCACCGATAAACACAGTGCTAGTGCAAAAATCAACAGGGAAGAAAGAGTCAGGATTTTCAATTTCATTGTTTGCTCCAGGACGTTCAAGATTTTCTCGCGGGCTCCCGATTTGCGCCGAGAAGTTTTTATTTTACCGCCCGAGGGGCCCCGCGGATTGCTTGAAAGCGGGGTATTGTCGCAAACGTACATAACGACCGCATCCGGCTCGCAAGCGGATTTGTAGCGCCACTTCAAGGGCGCCGCAATTCAACGCGAACGCGAGCGATACGCTTTTTTATCTTATCTTCTTTTCATCAGGGCTCCATTTCGACTATTGTAGGCGTTCGCATTCGGAGGTGAGCAGTGGCTGTTCGCATTTGTCCGCATTGCAAGACGGAAATTCCCGCGCCGGAAGCCGCGGCGTACTCCAACGACATCGTGTGTCCGAAGTGCGGGACGCATCTCGAGGTCGCTCCCGGATCGCGCACGATTTCTACTCTCTGCGGTCTCGCGGCCGGCGCGATCGCCTGGCGGCTTTCCAGTGGGTCGACAAGCGACTTGGGCGGCGTCCTGCCGGCGCTGTATGCATTTCTCGCCTTCGGCATCGTCTCCCCTCTGGTTCTGATGTTCACGGCAAATCTGCGCAATGCCCCGCTGGTTCCGGTTCCAGAGCCTGCCCACGCTCCAGCCTCGGCAGGCCACGACGCAGGCGGCCACGGCGGCGGGCATCATTGAGAGACTGGAGCATTTTTAGCGAACTCCGTTCGAAGCTGAATTTCCCGCCCTGCCCGTTTGGGAGGGCGACCCGGCGCAAGGGGGGTGCCCTCCGGCCCCTTGAGTGCCTGGCCACGGGCGGACCTGCGGCCTTGTCCTAAGGTACAGCTATCCCTAGTGGTTTCAACAGTTAGGCCACCTAAGTACTAATTTAGTTGACACTTTCGTACTATTGCCCACCTGGGACTCCCCCGCCATACTGCCCTCATGGCACGGTATTCAGCTATCTTAGGCCGCCGGATCGTCGTCACTTATCGTGCTGGAGAGATAGTTCTGCCAGCGACCGGCGAACTGGCCGCTGACTCCGGGAAGTCCATCTTTCTGGAAGAGAGCTACCGGCAACAGGGCAAGGTAAAGACCTTCCGTTGGGAAATCCCATACCCGTCCATCGTTGAGCTGCATGAGTCCCCGGAAATTCCCAAGCCGTCCGCGTCTGTAAACGAACCCCGGGATTCCTCCGCAGAGTCCGCCCGGCAGCCCAACGCCCTCGAACTCAAGAATCGTCCCGCCTAGTCTTTCCGTGCCCGCCGCCGATTTTCGTCCGGTTTTCGAACGAACTCCTGTAGACTTTTCCCTCTTACTGCTTTCCTGAATTTCATTCGCACAGGAGGATTCTCGCCATGAAGCCGCCGGTTGGACTGATTGGATTGGGATTGATGGGCCACCCCATGGGAGCGAACCTGCTGAAAGCGGGCCATGAACTCACCGTGTGGAACCGCACGTCTTCGCGCGGCGATGACCTTGTGGCGCACGGGGCGAAGCGGGCCGCGACGCCGCGCGATCTCGCAGCTGCGTCCGAAGTGGTCCTAACCATCGTCAGCGATCCCCCGGCGCTCGAATCCGTGCTGTGGGGAGAGAACGGCGTGTTCGCGGGGCTGAAGCGCGGCAGCGTGATCATCGAATCGAGCACCGTCAGTCCGGCATTGGAAAAACGCGCAGCCCTGGCGGCGGCAGCGCAGGGCGCGGAATTTCTGGAAGCTCCGGTGACCGGCGGGACGTGGGGCGCGGAAAAGGGCGAGCTGGTCTTCATGGTGGGCGGGGAAGCGAGCACGCTGAAGCGTGTCGAGCCGGTGCTGGGCGCGATGGGCAAGAAGTGGTTTCACCTCGGCCCGATCGGCGCGGGGCAAACGGTGAAGCTGGCGATGAATTTGCTGCTCGATGTGCAAGTTGAAGCCTTTGCAGAGGCGCTCGCGTTGGTCACTCGGGCAGGCGTGCCGGGGCAAAGCCTCTTCGAGGTGATGCAGTCCAGCATGGGCCGCTCGGGCGTGCTCGATTTAAAGGGCGCGAACATGCTGAAAGGCGAATACAAGCCCAGCTTTCCGCTGCGCCTCATGCACAAGGACTTAGGCCTGGCGCTCGATCTCGGCAACCAGTTGGGAGTGCCGCTGCCCGCCGCCGCCGCCTCGCGCGAAGTGTTAAACGCCGTGAAGGGAGCCGTGACCGAGGACGTGGATTTCTCCGCGCTCGCTACTTTCTGGAAGAAAAACTAAACCGAATCGATCTACGGCTTCGCGTCGGGTGGGAGGAAGCACATTGGCAGATCGCGCGACGTGCGCAGGCCAGCGGAGGCGTCCAGGATTTGGGGAATGCAATTCACGACGACTGAGGCGGTGGCGATGTCGCCGTGCGTGCCTCCGGGGATGGTGAGCGTCAGGTTGGGATTGCCGGCGATTTCGACCGTGTCGCCGGGGTCGGTTGCGCCGACGAACATTTGCAATTCCATGTAGATTTTTTCCTTGTTGCCGGCGAAGCCGCGAGCGATCTGATGCACGCCGGCAACCTGGGCCGCCGCGACTTCGAGGAATTGAGTCTTCACGCGTTCGCGCGCTACGACCGGCTCGATCGTTTCCGAAATGTCATCCACGCCAAGGCCCAGCGCGTCCGACACCATCGCCACCGATTCCGGCAGGCCGTGATGCTTGATCGCTCCGGCCGCGACCTGTGCGCGAAATTCCTCGACGCTCATCCCCGCGCCCACTTTTTTCTGCAGCGGCAGGCGGCGCTTGGACGCGTCGACGATGCGCACTGCCCGCGCGGATTCAATCGTCTGCGACGCGGCGCTCAGCGTAATCAGCAGCTTGTCCATCACATAGCCGGGATTGATGCCTGTGCCGATCAGCGCGACGCCCCAGGTCTTGGCTTCAGCATCGAGCTTCGCCGCCAGCTCCGGATATTTGCGGAAGGGATACGCCAGCTCCTCGCACGTCGAGACCACGCACGATTCCGCCGCCAGGCAAGCCAGCAATTGATCCATCACGCTCGGCAGGTAGGAAGAAGTCGAATGGATGATCACGTCCGGAGATTCGCCGAGCATGGCCTCAGCGTCAGCAGTGACCGGTACGCCCCACGGCGCATCGGCTCCTTCTACAATGTCTCCGAGGTCGCGCCCAGCTTTGGCCGGATCCGAATCGATCGCGCCGATGATTTCGATTGCGTCCTTTTCCCGCATCAGCCGCAGGATGGCTGCGCCGATGGGACCGACACCGTATTGCACCGCACGAATTTTCTTTTTCAAAGCACGCTCCGCTCCAAATTTGGAGCGAACACGATAAAGCAAACACGAGGCGCGATCAATGGGATTCGAGTAGCACAGGCACTCTTGCCTGTGCGGGTTTTGCGACCACAGATCGCGCTCGGACTCGGGAAACTGGCGAAAACCGCACAGGCAAGAGTGCCTGTGCTACTGGATTCACTTCGTCCCGGCCGGCACGCGCCGCTTCAATTCCTCAAACCAATTCTGCACGACGGTGATTTGCGTCGGCGCCGACTGCGCCTGATCTTGTTCGGCTGGCTTGAGCATCAAGAAACGTTGGCCGTCGGGAGATACGTCGTAATTCGAGACAGGAACCGCTGAAGGCACATAGGGCCCTTCGAATAGCATTCGCGGATTGCCAAGTTCAAAGTTCGGCTGGATGGTGATCTCCACCGCCATCAACTTGTTCCCGCTGCGATAGAAGAGCTCCCGCCCATTACGGTTCCACACCGGTTCCGTGCCTCCGTCCCTGGAGACCTGCCACTTTCCGCCAGGCCCGGGATAGGGCTGGACGTAAATCTCGCTGCGGCCCGATTCGTCCGAAACGTACGCGATCCAGCGCCCGTCGGGGGAAAAGCGCGGATTCCCTTCGTTGAACTGCGTCTGAAGAAAAGGCTGTGCCTTGCGATCGCTCAACCGCAGCGTCCAAATGTCATTGCCCGTCTTTACGTTGGCAACATGGAAAGCCAGCGTTTGGCCATCCGGGGACCAGGACGACGGAACGCTGGTAAATTCACTCGTCGTCAATCGCTCCAACCCGCCACTGCCGTCGGCAAGCTGCCAGAAGATGTTGAGCGCACCTTCCTTGTTCGAGTAAAACGTTATCCTCTTGCCGTCCGGAGTCCAAACGGGGCGGCTGTTGACATTTCCTTCGAACGTAAATCGAGTCAACGTCTCCCGAGAAAGATTGTACAGCCAGATTTGACCATCCGTGGCTACCGCGATGCGTTGACCGTCCGGGGAAAGGCGCGGGGACTCGTAGGAGTTCTCGGGGGCAGACAGGGGTTGTTCGGATCCATGGCGGTCGACCCACACCAATTTGCGGTGCGTTGCCAGCACGCCGCCGGAAACGTATACGAGTACTCCGGTATTGGATAGGCTGTACTGGGCAGCTTGGGTCGCCGATTCCAAGACGTTGTCTACCATGGGGATCGCTGCTCCCGTAATCACCAGCCGCTTCAGGTCGAAGGGCGCCGCCATCAGGGTGCCCCCTCTGGCATAAATCAGATGGCCGGAACGCGCGTAGCGAGGGAACGTCACCCCTTGGACCAGGTCACGACGCTCGCCTGACTGTAAAGATTGGACTGCGACCATTGGGTAAGCATTCGACCCTGCTACAAAAAGCACCGCAGTCCCCCCCGGCAAGACTTCCGGCCAGTGGTTATTGGAGTCCCCACTCCTGAGTTGGGTTAATCGCTGGAGAGCTCCTCCTGCATCCGGCACTTGCCTGAGACCTGCACCCACCCCGCCCAGGATGATTGCCCCACGGTCATTCCAACTGGCTCCGCCGCTAAATGGAGAAGCGCTGAGTGTCAGCGCTCCGCCTCCATTCACTGAGACTTTCTTCAGCTTTCCGCCCGCGAGAAATCCCAGCCATTGGCTATCGGGAGAGAAAAAGGGAGAGATGGCGCCATCCGTGTCCGGGACCGCCTGGGCCTCCAAGTCATCCATCATCCTCACATAGAGCCGCTGAATCCCACCCTGGGTCGCGACGTATGCGAGGCGAGTGCCATCGGGAGAAATGGCAACAATGGGGCCGCTGTCGAAACCCGCGAAACCCGCCAGCACACGGCCCGGCGGCAGCGTAATCACCGTGCGGGTGACGGGCTGCGGCGGCGAAGGCTTCAGATTCCAGGCAACCAAGCTTGCGATCACGACGAGCAGCAGGGCGCCCAAGCCGAGAGCAGGCACCAGCCACCCCGAAGCGCGAGTGCCTTTGAGTGCGGCAGCCGGTTCTGCTAACGGCGAAGAGTTCAGCGCTTCCTGAATTTCGATCCGCACATCGCCGGCAGATTGCATCCGCTGAGTCTTGTCCTTCTGCAGGCATCGCCGCAGCAGATCGCGAATCTTTACGGGAGTCGCAGCAGCCAGTGCTTGCCAGTCCGGATCGGCTCGGACCACGGCAGCCAAAATGTCAGTTACGTCTTCGCCATGAAATGCAGGTTTGCCGGTCAGCAGCTCGAAAAGCACGCAGCCGAACGCCCAAATGTCCGTTCGTTTGTCCACCGGCTTTCCGCGCGCTTGCTCGGGAGACATGTACGCCGCTGTGCCAAGAATCACTCCTTGCATCGTCGCCGCGCGGCTCAGCGTCGGAGAATTGGACATGTCTTCTGTCGCCGCGTCGCCCTCGAATGCTTTCGCCAATCCGAAGTCCAATACCTTTACTTTGCCTTCCGGCGTCACCTTCACATTCGCGGGTTTTAAATCGCGGTGAATGATTTGTTTCTCGTGCGCGGCTTCGAGCGCTTCGGCAATCTGCGCAGCGATCTTCAGCCCTTCCTCGATGGGGAGCGGTCCGGCCTTCACTCGCTCCGCCAGCGTCTCGCCGGAAACTAATTCCATCACCAGACAGGCCACGCCATCGGACTGCTCCAGGCCGTAGATCGTGGCGATGTTTGGGTGATTCAGCGCTGCCAGCATGCGCGCTTCGCGCTGAAAGCGGGCGAGGCGTTCAGGATCATTGACGAAATTAGCGGGAAGGACTTTGATGGCCACGTCGCGCGAGAGCTTGGAGTCGTGCGCACGATACACTTCTCCCATGCCGCCAGCCCCGACTTGCGCGACGACTTCATACGAGCCAAGTTTTGTGCCCGCTGCCAGCGCCATTACTTTTTCCCCGTGGGAACTTTCTGCTTCAATTCTTCAAACCAGTTCAGCACCACGTTGATTTGGGTCGGCGCCTGCTCCCGCTCGGCGGGCTTGAGCATCAAGAAGCGCTGGCCGTCGGGAGATACGTCGTAGTAAGGGCCCGTGAGCGGGGTTGGCACGTATTGTCCCTCAAAGAGCATCCTGGGCTTGCCCGCAGCGAAAGCAGGTTGAGTAGCGATGTCCACGGACATCATTTTGTCTCCGCTGCGGTAGAACAGCTCCCTCCCGTTTGGATTCCACACCGGTTCCGTGCCACCTTCCGTCGAGATTTGCCACTTGCCGCCGGGGCCCGGATAAGGTTGCACGTAAACCTCATTGCGGCCGGATTCGTTCGAGATATAGACCAGCCAGCGCCCGTCGGGGGAAAAACGGGGCGCGCTTTCGTTGAACGGCGTCCGAAGGAAAGGCTGCGCCTTGCGGACCTGCCCTGAGCCCGCCGAAGCGCCGCTCAGCCGCAGGGTCCAGATGTCAAATCCTGTGCTGGGATTGAGTTCAATGAAGGCCAGCAGTTGCCCATCTGGGGACCAAGACATCGGAACCTGGGTGGACTCACTAATGGTCAACCGCTCCAGACCGCCACTGCCGTCGGCCAGTTGCCAGAAAGGGTTCAGCGGTCCTTCCTTGTTTGATGTAAACGCTATCCGCTTGCCATCCGGCGTCCAAACCGGGTTAAGGTTCGTGTTCCCCTCAAACGTAAACCGGGTAAGCGTCTCCCGGGAGAGATCGTACAGCCAGATCTGCATTTCTTGTTCCTGGATGGATACGGCTACCCGCCGACCGTCTGGGGAAAGCCGCGGGAACACATAGGCATGCACGGGGGTGGCCAAGGGCTGCTCAGCCCCACTACGACTTACCCACACCAGCCTAGACGGGGTTGCCGACTGAAGTCCCCCCGAAACATAGACCAGAGATCCCGTTGTGGAAAAACTGTATTGGGTGGCTCCACTGACTGACGATTGCAGGACGCCCTCCACTACGGGGACGGCCGCGCCCGTGACCGCAAGCCGCTGGGGATCAAACGGTGCGGCTATCAAGATCCCCCCTTGCGCATAAACCAGGTGCCCGGAGGGCGCGAAGCGGGGGTACATCGCCCCTTGGACCAGGTTTCGTCGTTCGCCTGTCCCGATCAACTGAACGGCAACCTGCTCATTTGTCATACTGGGGCCAGCCATTCCGGCGGTAAAGAGCACTGCCGTGCCTCCGGGCAAGTACTCGGGCCAGCGGTGGGTATTCTCACCTTTATCGAAATGAGTCAACGCGTGCGGCATGCCTCCCGCGTCCGGCACTTGTTGAAGAACCCCGCCTGCTGTGGTTGCGAGAGCGATCATGCCCCGGCTGCCCCAACTGGCCCCGGTAGGGGTCGCACCAGCGTCGCCGAGGGTCAATGCCGCTCCGCCGCTAATCGAAACCTTCTTCAGTTTTTGGCCAGCGAAAAACCCCACCCACTGGCCGTCGGGAGAGAAGAAAGGGGCGAAGGCTCCTTCTGTATCGGGTATGGACCTAGCCTCAAGGCTATCCATCGCCCGCACATAAAGCTGCTGGGTACCACCCTGGCGGGCAAGATACGCGAGGTGAGTGCCGTCGGGAGAGAGGGCTACGGCCGGGCCATATTCCATGCCGGCCAATTGTTGCCCTGGCGGCAGATTTATTACCGTGCGGGTAACAGGCTGCGGCGCCAAGGGCTTCAGATACCACGCCACGATTCCGCCAAGGGCGAGTAGCGCGACCGCAACGAACCCCAACCCCGTGGCTTTCTTCCATCCTACCCCGCGCCAGCTTACCCCAGCGCCCTTCGGCTTCCCGGAAGCGGGAGCCGACAGCGCATCTTGAATTTCGATGCGTGCATCGCCGGCGTCCCTCAGGCGCAGAGACTTGTCTTTTTGCACGCAGCGCCTCAGCAACTGACGAATCTGGTCAGGAGTTTCAGCACGCAACGCCCGCCAATCCGGCTCGCCCGTCAGAATCTTGGCCGTAATATCCGTGAACGTCTCGCCGTGAAACGCTTGTTTACCGGTCAGCAGCTCGTACAGCACACAGCCGAAGGCCCAAATGTCTGTGCGCTTATCGGTGGCTTTGCCTCGTGCCTGCTCCGGACTCATGTACGCCGCTGTGCCGAGGATCACTCCCTGCATGGTCGCTGCGCGGCTCAGCGTCGGTGAATTCGACATATCCTCGGTCGCGTTGTCGACCTGGAACGCTTTCGCCAAGCCGAAGTCCAACACTTTCACTTTGCCGTCCGGCGTCACTTTTACGTTCGCTGGCTTCAGGTCGCGGTGAATGATGCTTTTTTCGTGCGCGGCTTCCAGCGCCTCGGCAATCTGCACGGCGATCTTCAGCGCTTCCTCGAGGGGGAGCGGTCCGGCCTTCACGCGATCGGCCAGGGTTTCGCCGGGAACGAGTTCCATCACCAGGCAGGCCACGCCGTCGAACTGCTCCAGGCCGTAGATCGTGGCGATGTTCGGATGATTCAGCGCGGCGAGCATACGCGCTTCGCGCTGGAAGCGGGACATGCGTTCGGGATCGTTCACGAAGTTAGCGGGGAGGACTTTGATGGCCACGTCGCGGGCGAGCTTGGTGTCGTGCGCGCGATACACTTCGCCCATGCCGCCCGCGCCAATTTGCGCGACGACTTCGTAGGAGCCGAGACGTGTGCCGGGTGCGAGGCTCATTTCTTCAACCCTGCAGTCCAGTTGAGGACCACCGTGATCGGCGGCGCTTGCGTCCCTTCACCACCTGCCTGGACATTTACCAAAAATCGCTCGCCATTCGTCGAAGGTTGATAGGGGATATTGGAGTTGACCAACGTGCTCGCGGGCTCGATTCGAAATAGCGGCTGCGGCACTCCGGGCTCGAAGCCACCTGAAATGCCACTCCCTGTCTTGACAGGTATCTCCGTGAGCTTTTGATCCCCCCCAATGTAATAGAGCTCCTTTCCATCGCGCCGCCACCTGGGAAAGTCGCCGCCTGTGTTCGAGATCTGCCACTTCGGGCCGCTTGTGGGAATCGTCTGGACGTAGACCTCGAATCGACCGGATTCATCCGATGCATAGGCCATCCATCGTCCGTCAGGAGAGTATTGTCCGTGAATCTCACTGAATGGAGTTTGCAGGTACGGAATTGGTTTGTGGTCGCCTTCGAGAGGAAGCATCCATAAATCGTACTTGGTCTTCTCCTGGTATTCTGAATACACAATGAACTTGCCGTCCGGCGACCAGTCCCAAGCAAATTCGTTCACTCCTGCCTGAGAGATCAGTTCTGGCTTGCCTGTGCCGGTTACCGCTTTCTGATAAATTGCGTACTGCGCGCCGGCGTCGCGGAGAGAGAAAGCAATGCGGGTACCATCCGGGGACCAAACAGGAGACGAACTGACTCCTGGCTCGAATGTGAACCGAGAAATCACACCTCGATCCAGGTCCTGTAGCCAGAGGTTCGCGAGGTCGCCCGACTCATTTGAGATGCTGAATACAAGCCTTTTTTCGTCCCGAGACAATGCACTTGATCTTGCTAAAGCTGGGCTCGTGACGGCGCCGAGCCGCTTGCCCGCGCGATCTGTCCAGACAAACTCTCGATTCCCCGCTGAGCCGCCGGACCGATACGCCAGCACACCATTTTCGGATGCGGCAAACGCTGCCATGCCAACGTTTCCCGATGCTCCCACCTGCTCCGCCACAGGAAACATCTCGCCGTCGAGCCGAAGCCGGTCGGGATCGAAAGGCTGAGCCATTAAGGTGCCCTCCCGGCGGAAAAGAAGATAACCGCCCGTTCGCGGAGCTGCCGACGGAGCATAAACGGCATTTGCCTGATCGGCTAGAAGGCGAGTAGGCCGGGCTCCATCCAATGAGCCGACGTAAATGCCTGCAGTTTCCTTTTGGTCAGTCTGCGAAAGGTATAAGAAGTGACGACCGTCCGGGAGGAATACGGGGTAACGATGTGAATCCGAAGGACCAGAGGTTGTGAGTTTCGTCGCGGGCTCCGAGACACCGCCGGCCGCTGAGACTTTGTAGAGTCCACCGGTAAGGTTCGGGGCGAAAAGGACTACCCCCGTTGCGCCCCACGTTCCCCCGCGGGCCCCAGGAGCATCGCAAAGAGTCTGGGGCGGTCCGCCCATCACCGCGATCTTTTTCAGCTTTCCCTGGGCGAAAAATCCAAGATAGGCGCTATCCGGAGACCAGAAAGGATAGTTCGAATCTTCGGTATTTGGCAGAACCTGCCATTGAAGCGAATCGAGGGGGCGAATCCACAACCGGTTTCGGCCTTCTGCAAGGGCGGTAATCGCGATATACCGTCCGTTAGGAGAAATTGTGAACATCGAAATAACCGACTGCTCCGGCGGCGGTACCTGGAAACGCGTGCTCGTTTGCAGCGCAGGCACTTCACGGAAATGAACAATAGACAATGCAGCGAGCGCAATCAGAAGCACGGCTGTGGACGCGATCCAAGGGAATGCAGATCGAGGCGAAGGTGGGGCCGAATCGGCCGTGGCTGGGGCAGTCTGGATTTCGAGGATCTCAATGCGCGCGTCGCCAGCATCTCGAAGACGCAGAGTCTTGTCCTTTTGCAAGCATCGGCGCAACAGATCGCGCAATTTCTGCGGCGTAGCGGCGGGCAACGCGTTCCAGTCCGGCTCGGCTCTCACCACCGCGGCCAAAATGTCCGTGACGTCCTCGCCGTGAAACGCCTGCTTTCCGGAAAGCATTTCGTACAGCACGCAGCCGAAGGCCCAGATGTCGGTGCGCTTGTCGACTGCCTTGCCCCGGGCTTGCTCGGGTGACATGTAGGCAGCGGTGCCCAGAATCACTCCCTGCATCGTGGCCGCGCGGCTTAGCGTCGGCGAATTGCCAAAGTCTTCGTTCGGCGCGTCGCCCTCGAAGGCCTTCGCGAGTCCAAAGTCCAGCACTTTCACTTTGCCTTCCGGCGTCACCTTCACGTTGGCAGGCTTCAGGTCGCGGTGAATGATCTGTTTCTCGTGCGCGGCTTCCAGAGCCTCGGCAATTTGTTTCGCAATTTCAAGAGCTTCTTCGACGGGAATAGCCCCGTCGCGCTTCACGCGCTCTTGCAGCGTCTCCCCCGGCACCAATTCCATCACCAGATAGCTCGTGCCGCCGGATTGTTCGAGGCCATAAATCGTGGCGATGTTCGGATGATTCAGCGAAGCCAGCATCTTCGCTTCGCGTTGAAAACGGGAGAGCCGTTCGGGATCATTGGCAAAGGCCTGGGGCAAAACTTTGATGGCCACGTCGCGTGAGAGCTTCGTGTCGTGTGCGCGATAGACTTCGCCCATCCCGCCCGCGCCAATCTGCGCTGCGACTTCGTACGAGCCGAGACGTGTGCCGGCGGCGAGGCTCATTTCTTCAACCCCGCGGTCCAGTTCAGGACCACCGTGATGGGGGCCGACGTGGCCTGCTCCGGGGATGTGTCAATCAGGAAGCGTTGGCCATCGGCGGTCGCGTCGTACTGATAACCTCCTGCAAACACAATGCGCGTGGCGAAGAGCAGCTTGATGGCGCCCACTTCGAAGCCCGCGCTTTTACCGCTTACCGACGCCACCATTAACTTGTTGTCGGGCGTCAGGTAGAAGATCTCAGAGCCGTCATGGCGCCATCGCGGAGCGTATCCGCCGGCGGTCGAGATCTGCCACTTCCCGCCTGGTCCGGGAAAGGGGGCGACATAAATTTCGTTTCTCCCGGATTCGTTCGAACGGTAGACGACCCACCGGCCATCCGGGGAAATTCGCCCATCGGTCTCACCGAATTGCGTTCGCAGGAGCGGAAGCGGCTTGCGATCTCCGGTCAGGGGCAAGACGAACAATTCGCTGCTTCTAGAAGAGCCCAGGCTTTCGTAGAGAACAGATTTGCCGTCGGGAGACCAGCTCATGGGATACTTGTCGAGATTGTCCTCCGCTAACATCTCGTCACTGCCGGCCCCGCTGGAGTCTTTTTGATACAGGTCAAAGGAACCCTTGCGGCGTGAACCGTAAATGATGCGACTGCCATCGGGCGACCAGACCGCAAAAGCGTTTGCCGGGCCAAACGTGAAGCGCGTTCGCAGGCCGCGCGCCACGTCGTATATCCAGATATCCTCACCCTTGCCGACTTCGTCCAGGACGCTCAGGGAGACTCGCTTGCCGTCCGGAGAAAGCTCCACGGAGCGGTAGGCGCCTGGATCGCCCAGCTCGCCGATTTGCTTGCCCGTGCGGTCAAACCATAGGAGCTGGGAGTTCGCCGTTTCCGCTCCCGTTTGATAAACCAGCGCCCCATACTCAGACGCGGAGAAGTATCCATAGGGCTGCGTGGATACACTGGTTCGAATCCGTTCGGCAACGGGAAACGCATCGCCCGTCAGGACGAGACGCCGCGAGTCAAAGGGTTGCGCGACGAGCGTGGACTCGCGCAAAAAGAGAAGATAGCCCTGGGAGTAGAGAGCGTTTGCTGAATTGGCGTTCAACAACGCTTTCCGGTCGGAAGAGTCAAGCGAGCCCACGTAAATCGGTCCCCCCAAACCCGGGCGCGGCGCGATCGTGCTGTAGAGAAAGTGCCGACCGTCGGGCAGGAAGCTCGGCCGGATATGGCCAAGCTCTCCTTGAGCGAGCATCGTGGCGGGAGTGGGCATGCCACCCGATGCGGACACTTTCTGCAGCGCCGCGGTATTTGTCGGGGCGAATACGATCACTCCATCTCGATTCCATGTTCCGCCGCGATTGTCCGGCGCGTCGCACAACGTGATCGGAGGGCCGCCAGAAACGTCAATTTTTTTGAGCTTTCCGCCCGCGAAGAAGCCGAGTGAGCGGCTGTCGGGCGACCAGAAAGGCGCCGAGGCGCCCTCCGTACCGGAAAGCGGCTGCGCAACGAGCGTATCGAGCGAGCGGTCCCAGAGAAGAGTTTTGCCTTCCGCACTTACTGCCACGAAGGCGATCTGCTGGCCATCAGGCGAAATCTTCACAGGAGCCGTCGCTCCGGTAGTCACCGCGCCGGTTCCTGCCAGGCTCCACTTTTCCGGCGGGAAAAGAGTGAAGCGGACAGCATGCGCCTGTTGCGGAGCCGGCCGGAAATAAACGAAATATCCGAAAGCCAACATCGCGAGGAAAAAAACTGCCGTGACGATCCACGCGAGGCGCGCATCGCTCAGAGGACTCTTGCGCGTGGCAACGACGGGCGCCGGCGTTCCCGCTTGCGAGCCGCCTTCGGCGATCCACTTCAACTCGTCGCACACGTCACTGGCCGCCTGCCATCGTTTTTCCGGTTCCTTAGCCAGACATTTTTTTACGACGCGATCCAGCGCAGGCGGCGTCATTGGCTGAAGCGATGAAATGGGCGGCGGGTCGGTCTCCAGAATTTTCGCGATCAGGCTGGCTTGGGTCTTTCCTTCAAAGGCTCTCTTCCCAGTCGTCATTTCGTAGACGACCGCGCCGAAGGCGAAGATGTCCGTGCGCGCGTCCACTTCCTTGCCTTCCACTTGTTCCGGGGCCATGTATTGCAGCGTGCCTAAGAGAGTTCCCTGCGCCGTCAGCGGGTCTTTCGCGGTGGGAAGTTCGGAGAGCTGCGCGCTGGCGGGTGTAGCTTCCTGTGTAAGCTTGGCCAAGCCGAAGTCGAGCAGTTTTGTCCCGGTTTTGGTAAGCATGATGTTGCCGGGTTTCAGATCGCGGTGCGTGACGCCTTTGCGATGGGCTTTGTCGAGTGCGTCGGAAATTTCGATGGCGTACTGGAAGACCTGCTGGATCGGCAGCCCACCTTTCTGCAAGCGCTGCGCCAGGGTCTCGCCTTCGAGATATTCCATGACCAGGAAATCGATATCGTCTTGATGGCCGGTGTCGTAGAGCGTGCAGATGTGGGGATGGTTCAGGCTGG
>Ga0210409_10000563_pt1 | contig 57816 bp, 52 predicted proteins | sample IncBWH17MmetaG_FD_161649 | JGI IMG/M metagenome (GOLD analysis project Ga0210409, IMG submission 161649) | Forest soil microbial communities from Barre Woods Harvard Forest LTER site, Petersham, Massachusetts, United States - Inc-BW-H-17-M | ecosystem: Environmental > Terrestrial > Soil >... | reverse complement strand
AACCTGGAGCCCATCCGCATCGATGTCCCGCTGACGGACGCGCTGTCGCTCGAGAATATCCGGCTCAGCGTGCCGAGCGTGTTCACCGTCGCGGTGGGCACGGATTCCGAGATTCGGCAAAACGCCGCGATGCGCCTGCTCGGTCTCTCGTCCAAGGATATCCAGGAGACCGCGCACGACATCATCGTCGGGCAGATGCGGCAGGTGATCGCCGGGATGAAGATCGATGAGGTGGCGCGCGACCGCGATTCGTTCCTGCATCGCATCCAGCATCAGTTGGAGCCAGAGCTCAAGAAGCTCGGGCTCGTGGTCATCAACGTGAATATCACCGACCTGAAAGACTCGGCCGGCTATCTGGAGGCATTGAGCAAGCAAGCCACGCAGCAGGCGATTCAGCAGGCGCGCGGCGACGTCGCCGAGCAGGAAAAGCTCGGCGAGGTGCGGGTCGCGAGCGCGGTCCGCGACAAGACCGTTCAGGTTGCCGAAGCCGACAAGCAACGGCAACTGGGGATGCGCGAAATGCAGCGCGACCAGGCTGTGCGCATGGCCGAGATGGACAAGGAGCAACAGGTCGCCGAGCAGACGGCCGCGTTCCAGCGGGAGGCGCAGGTCAAAGACGCCGACTTCAAGAAACGCGTCGCGGTGGCGGAGGCGGATGCGAAAGCCGTCGCGGGCGAGGCGCAGTCGCGGGCCTTGGTGGTTGCCGCGCAGGCCGAGTTGCAAGTGAAGACCGCCGAGTCGTATCGGATCGGCGAAACCAGCAAGCGGGAGGCCGACGCGGCGGTTGCCGAGGCCCAGAACCGCGCACTGGCCAAGGCGGCGTTAGCCGAGGCCGAACGGGTCGAGGCCGAGCAGCGGGCGAAGGTGGAGGCGCCGGCGAAGGCCGAGAAGGCTCGGACGATCGTCGAGGCCGAGGCCGCGGCGGAACGTCGTCGCATCGAGGCGAACGCCGAGGCGGCGGCGATCTACGCCAAGCTCGAGGCTGAGGCTCGGGGTCAATTCGAGATCATGAGTAAGAAGGCCGACGGTTTTGCGCGCGTGGTGGCCGCTGCTGGCGGCGACGCGCGGGCCGCGTTTCAGTTGTTGATGGTCGAGCAAATTCCCATGCTCGCCGACAGTGCCGCCAAGGCCGTACAGAACATCAAGTTCGATAAGGTCGTTGTGTGGGATGGCGGCCATACGAACGGTGGGCCAAGTGGGGCCGCGGGATTCGTGCAGAACATCGCGCATGCGGTCCCGCCGATCATGCAGGTCATAAAAGACGTGGCAGGCATCGATCTGCCGCCAATGCTCGGCGCGATGCAGCCGGACACGCCGGCGTTAAAGGCGGACCGCTAGGCCGAGTTGTCCGACGCTGCTTTCGATCGGCACAGCGTGTGACGCAGTCAGGATCACGGTGTGCCGATCGATGCGTTCGAAGTCATAGCGTCCCACGATCTGGACTCGGCCCGATCCGGGGCCGTAGCCGAAACCGAGGCCGAGATCGAGGCCCATCGGCGCGGTTCCGCCACCGGAGAACGTGAGGGTCCCGACGTAGCCCGCGCGCACCGTCGCGACCGCGCCCGGCGCGAGCGGCAGATCCGTACGCGCCGTCATGCGCAGCGCCGAGAACGATTCAGCCGTACCGGTGGGCGAGACGCCGCGGTGTTGATAGCCCGCTTCGACGCTCACGAGGGGAGCAACGTGGACGCGGATGCCGGCCGTCAAATCGGTCATCGTGAACGACTGCAGCGTCGACCCGCTGTGCGGTACCAGGCCGAGTTGCTGCCAGTCACCGAACGCCTCGAGCCGCCACCAGCCGACCGCCACCGACGCGTCGGGCCCCGACCCATCGAACGACAACGTCGACGCTTGTTCGGAGTAGTGTGCGAGCGCATAGCCGGCCGAGATCGTCGCCGTCTGCGCGCCGAGCGGAGCGGCGAGGAGCATCAGGAAGGACAGTGTGCGCTTCAGCATCATCATCGCGCTGCCTCTGTCGTCACGTTGCTCATCACGGTGAGCCGAACCTCACTGCGTCGCTTCGCGTTATCGGTGTGAATCTCGGCGTTGCGGCGGGCGAGCTGATCGCGTACCAACGTGTTGTAGCGGATATTCGCGGCGGACGGCACGGGAGCCGGCCGTTTGATCGTCGCCAGGAGTCCGGTCAGCACCGCGCCACCTGAGATCGCGAACAGGGGCGTGCGACTGCCCGCGTTTAGCGAGCGATTCTCGAGCGCCAACGTCGTGCCTGCGACGACGCCGGCGGCGAGCGCGGCCAGCGCCACCGGTCGCACGCTGCGTGGTGGGATGACCATCTCGGGCTGCAGCGCGTACCCTGGAAGCGATGTGAGCAGAGGCATCGTATCGACCGCCCCGGCGACAATGCGCAGCGGATAGGCGGCCGCATAGCTGTCCCGGCCGGCCGCCGCCTCGACGACCAGTCGATAGGTCCCCGACTCGGCGGCGTTGGCGGGACCCATCAGGCCGTTCCAGCGGACGCGCGTCTCGCCTTCGCGCATCGTCGAATCGACGGTCACGGCGCCGCCCGGGCCCTCGATATGGGCGCGCACGCGAGCGGTTCGCGTCACGGTGAAGTCGAGGGCCACGTCGCCCGTGCCGGCGATGAACGAGCTCGTGTCGACGTGAAAGTGGCGGATCACGAGCACCTGGCCCAGGGCCAGCGCGAACAAGCTCGTGATCTTGGGCGAGATCCGCGTCGGGTCGAGGTCGCGATCCGGATTGAGGAGCAGCAGTTCCTTGAATGCGTCTGTCGCCTGCACCGTGCTGTCGAGGGCGGCGTAGGCGAATCCGAGGATCTCGAACGCCCGTGCCTGGTCCGCGGCCGTGAGGCGGCCCTTGAGGGCGCGGTGTGCGTCCGCGATGGCATCGTCGTACGCGAGGCCATCGTACGCCGCCGCGGCGCGGCGTACCGTCAGGTCTTGCGCCAGGGCGCTGACCGGCAGCAGCAACGCGAGGAGAAAGCGACGCGCGATCATTGGGACCCGGCCGGTTCGAGGATGTAGCGTCGCCGGATCGGATTCGGCCCGCTGACATTGATCGTTTCGCGCTTTGGCTTGTAGCCGTCCTGCTCGACCCGGATTTCGTAGCTCTTGCCGACCGTGAGCGCGTAGTCGGCCCGCGGCGTGACGCCGACGTCTACGCCGTTGATAAACAGCGTGCCGTACGGGTCCGACGCGACCGTCAGGTATGCGACCTGTTCCGTCGCTCGGGGTTCCGGTCGCGCGACATGACGCGGCGCCTTCGCTACGGGCGTCGGCGTCACTGGTGCTGGCGTCACTGGTGCTGGCGTCACTGGTGCTGGCGTCACTGGTGTTGGCGTCACGGCCGGCGGCGCCGACTGGCGTGTCGCAGTGTCGCTGGTCGCGGGCGTCGCGGCTGGGGCCACCGTGTCCGCGATCGGCGGCGCAGCCGCCGCCGTGGTCACTAGCGGTGCCGTGTGGTCCTTTGCGACACTCCACCAGCCGACTGCGCCGGCGGCGACGATGACCGCGGCCGCGACGCCGAGCCACCAACGGTTACGGCGGCGCGGCACTGGCGTCGACATTCGCGTTGTTTTCGCCGTCGCGACTGTCCTGCCGGGAATCGGCGTGCTGGCGACCGGTGGAGTCAGCGACCGCGGCGGCGCGCCAACGCCGCCGGTAAGGGCGTGGACGAACTCCTCCATGGTCGCGAATCGATCCGCCGGCTTCTTAGCGAGCGCGCGATCGATTGCCCGGTCCAGGTACACCGGGACGTCCGGTCGGAGTGACGTCACGCGTGGTGGCGTTTCGTGGATTTGCTGATAGAGCACGGCGTGCGCGTTCTCGTTCCGGAACGGCAGCTGCCCAGTCAGCATGTGGAATCCGAGGATGGCCAGCGCGTACTGGTCAGCGCGGCCATCCACATCAGTGCTCAAGACCTGCTCGGGCGACATGTAGTACGGTGTCCCAACGATGACGCCGGTCTGCGTGAGCTGTGATGTCGCCTCCGCCGCCTTCGAGATGCCGAAATCGGTGAGGTTCACGCGATCCTCGGCGTCGAGCATGATGTTCGCTGGTTTGACGTCGCGGTGCACGACGCCCTTGCGGTGCGCGTGGGCGAGCGCCGAGCCGGCTTCGGCCAGCACGCGCTGCGCGAGCGCGATCGGCACGGGCTCGGGCGACCGGAGCACGGCCTCGAGCGAGCGGCCCTCGACGTACTTCATGACGAAGTAGTTGAGCACCCCTTCGCTCTCGACGCGGTAGATCGGAATGATGTGCGGGTGATCGAGCTTGGCCGCCGTCTTGGCCTCGCGCTGGAATCGCGCGACCACGCGCTCGTCGTGCGCCACATCGGTCGGCAGCACTTTGATGGCGACCGCTCGCTCGAGCGTCAGGTCATCGGCCAGGAACACGGACGCCATGCCGCCGGTGCCGAGCAATCGCTGGACGGTGTAGCGGCCGGCCAGCGTGCGCGCCACCAGGTCCTGGAGCGCGGCCGCGGTAATCGCGGTTTTTCCCGGGCCCGGCGTGGGCGTGGTCTGGTCGGTCCCGCACGTCGAGCAGAATCGCGCGCCGTCGGCCAGCGGGGACTGGCACCGCGTGCAGTTCATCGTCGCCGAAACCATTGGACCGTCCGGCGGTGTTTGACGGCGCTCGGCGCGAGCGCCAGCGGCGTGCACTGGCCACCCGGCGCCACGATGCTCATACACAGCGCGTAGCGGGTCGGGGCGGGATACGCGTCGACGATGACGGCGTAGTAGTCGCCCGGCGGGAGCACGGGCGCGACCTCCGAGGTCGCCGCGCCGCTCGTGTCCGCGGCCAATGTCGCGAGATTGGACGTGTTCAACACGTAGAGGTTGAGGACGCCGGCGCCCACGGTCGCGACGGCCTGAATATCGACCACCTGCGGTGCCGCGCCGTCGACGCGGAACCGGAGCCAATCGATTTCTTCGGGATGATCGATGGTCAGCGAGTCCGAGAATCCCGCGCTGGTCGTGAGCTCGATGTGCGTCGGTGCCTTGGAAAAGTTTTCGTCCGCGAACAGGCAGTCGCTGCTCGACTCGAAGCGGTCGGGCATGGCCGCGCTGTCGGTGATCACGTATCCGTCGACCGCCGCCATGGTGTAGCCGCCGGTCGCGCTGAAGTCGGCGGACAGGTCCATGGTGTTCCCGTGCAGGTGCGTCATGGGGAACACCAGCCCATCGGTCGGCGTGATCGTCGGGCGGAACGCGTACCCCTTGCAGTCGGCCATCGCCGATCCGAACGTCTGGCCGACCGACCACGTCCCGTGACCGTTCGCGCTGCGTTGCGAAACGAGCGTGATGGAATCCGCGCCCGCCAGGCCCTGCTGGGCCGAGAAGACGATCGTATATGGTTGTGTGGAGTCCGTCGCCTGCCACCGATACCAGTCGCGGCCATCGGCGCCACTGGGCTGCGTCTCGAACGCGAGGCCCGGATTGAGGAAGTGCAGGTGCGGCTCGGACGGAAACGGCGTCGCCGTGAGGTCGAGCGTCGCGGGAGTGTCCTTGTTCGGGTCGTAGATGTCTTTGTCGGCGACGAATATCGTGTCCTTCGTGTAGATACCGCCGCCGCTCGACAGTGCGAGCGCTTTGCCGGTGCCCGCGCCGTAGAGGACCCAGTAGCTCCGCTGATAGAGGCCATTCGTATCGCCCTGGTCGAGTAGCGTATCGGCCAGCATCACGCCGCCACCCACGAGCATGGCGAAGACGTTGTTGAGACCGACGCCATACGCCCGTATCTGCGTTCCGTAGCGGGCATGCGTGGGCTTGAGGCTGTCGATCGTCAGCGCATCGGCGATCCGGAATGCGAGAGTCGCGGGTTGCGAGCTCTGGAGGCCGGCGGCCACGACGCGGACGGTGTCGTAGCCCGGATTGATGCCGGTGACGCGCACGACGCCGTGTCCGACGGACTGGATCGCGGCCATCCGCCCGTTGGTCAGCGTCCACGAGAACTCGACATTCGGGAGCTCGACCGAATCCTTGGCCTGCTTGCGCCAGACGCGCGCATGGAAGTCGATCCGCTCGCCACGGAGGACGATCGGTGCGTCGGCCGTCAGCGCGACGTATGTGCCCGCGCCGCTATCCGTGGGGCCGTCGCAGGCGGCGACGAGCCCACACACAAATGCGAGTGCGGTGAGACGGGAGGTCGAGATGGGCATGCCGGAGAGAAAGCGTCATAGACCTGACGCTCCGGCTCGTCCCTACGTAAACCTTACTTCTGGCGGCTTTTGCGTCGCCGGCCTGCCGAACCCCGCCGGCGCAGGACGACGACCTGCCAGCCCTTCTTGGGCGTGATGGGAATAAGCTCACCGTCGGCGCCCGTGAGCGTCACGCGGTCCTTGTTCAGGGTCCCGCGTGCGACGACTCGCCCGGTCTCGTCCTTGATCGCCACGTCCGAGCCCGGGACAAGCTGCCGGAGCATCCAATCGACCGTCTTGAGATCCATCTCATGGAGACGACTCAATCCAGGAGCAGACACATGAGCTTTGTATCGATATACTCGCCGTCGTGGAGCTGGGCGCGGGGTACCTGTCCGTACTCCCGAAATCCCCAACGCTCGTAGAGCCCGTGGGCCGGCCCGTTGCCGGCTGCAAGCTCCAGGCAGATGGAGCGGAGTCCCAACCCACGCGCGTGGGCGATCAGCCGCTCCATGATCCCGCTCGCCACGCCGGAGCCACGCGCGGAGGGCGTGACGTACATCCCGACGATGTCACCCCTGTGGCGATTGCGCGTTCGGGTCTCGCGCAGGATGGTCCCGATCCCGACGAGTTGACCGTCAATGAACGCGCCGATCGTCGCGTTATCGGCAGTCGAGAGGCGTGTGCGGTACGCGTCAAGCGTGAGCGCCGATTCTTCTTCGACTGTGCTCAGAAACGCCTGAGAGGCGAGGCGCAGGCCCTCGAGCCGGAGGACCTGATAGATGGCCGCGTCGGCTGGCGTCAGGCGGCGAAAAGTGACCGGCATCCGCGCAACATGTCGGCCCGGACATCGAACGTAAAGAAACCAAAACGGGCCTGTTCATGCGTTTCCCAAGCGTTACCGCACGGGGCTTTGGACGTTGCAATGACCTCACAGCGTCACGCACGCACGTGTGTGCGGACATCGATCCAAACCATTAGGAGGTCTTGCATGCGTAGTTGGCGCTCTGGAGTCCTCGCGATCGTCGCGATCGCGGTTGCCGCGTGTTCGGGCGGAGATCGCGCCCTCGGGCCACACACACCGGACCCGCTCGTACAGCGTCTCGTCGCTTTGGGGTTTCGCCGCGACATGATTGTCGACCGCGGCGAGTACTTCGTCGTCGAAGGGGATATTCGGATCGACAAGGCTGATCTTCGGCGCTCGAGCCGGCGTCCATCGCGAATTCGGGATCAATGGGCGACGAACAATCTCGCGTCGCAACCGGGGACCATCACGGTCGATGTGAGTGCGCTGGCCGGATCTCCGTGGCAGGCCGCGGCGACCAACGCGATGAAAAACTGGAATGCGCTGCCCGGCACGAGCGTGACTTTCACACAGGCGACACCGGGTCAAATCACACTGACGCTCTTCCAGCAACCGTGCGGCTTCGGCACCGTTATCGCATGCGCCGCGTTTCCCACCAGCACGGGCGCGGTGGGGAACTCGATCGTCGTCAACCCGAACTTCGCGAGCTTCTTGAACGCGAGTCAGATGCTCTTTGCGCTCACGCACGAGCTTGGGCACACGATCGGTTTCCGGCACACGAACTGGCAGGCGCTCGGTGAATCAGCAGGGTCCATTGGCGCGAATCTCATCGCCGGTACGCCGCAGACCGACGGCAATTCCATCATGAACGGCCACAGCAGCTCGCCGGGGGACTCGATCGTTCGTCCCTGGGCCGGGTTCAGCGCATCGGACACTACGGCGGCCATGAATCTCTATCCGTCCCCGACAGCGGTGACGGTATCGAACGTGGGCGGCCACGTGAATGTGGCATTCAGCGCGACACGCGGTGCGTTGTCGCACACCGTGGAGTGGGTGAGGTTCATTCACACCCGCCGCGATTTCCAAAGTCCGTTCGTCAACAGCGCCGACAGCGTCGCGGAGACGACGACCACCGCGGCTTCGTTCCTGACGCCAGACGCGTTCACGGGATTCTCGATCTGCGACATCACCGACCAATTCGGCGGTGAGACCCGGTGGACCGACGAATATCACGTGAGCGCGAACTACCCGGGCGGTCGGCGGAATACCACTACGGTGGATGGGCAGAACATCCCGCTCACGATCGTGAACGGAAAGTTCCAGGGGAATTGCACTTAGGGGATTCCCTCCCAGGTTTCAGAAGGCGTAGTGTACGCCTACTTGCATGCGCCACACCGAGGGTTCGAATACGGTCGGATCCGTGACGGTGGTTTTGTCGATCGGAGAGAAGTTGTAGATGAACCGCTGCCGGTTGGTGTCGAAGCCTTTTGACGCGAACAAATCGGCATCCTCGAAGGGCGTGTACTGCTTGTACTGACCCCAGCCGCGGTTCAGCAAATTTGGCAGATTGAAGATGTCCCAGGACAGCTCGAGCGACTGCCCGGCCACGGTAAAGTCCTTGGCAACTCGCGCGTTGATAATGTCCTGCCACGGGTTGCGGCACACACTTCGTTCCATGACCCGACCGCGCGAGTTGGCCAAACAGCTCTGCGAGTTGATGTACTGACTGAGCTGCGCCCAGGCGCTGTCCTTGGCCGCACCGGTGTACAGAGCGCCGCCGCCGTCGGCCAGGTCGATGTCATCCTCGCTCTTGGGTACGTAGATGAGATCATGAGTCCGTGAGCGTGAGGAGCCCAATCCAGCCACGTCTCCGTTGACGGCGTACGCGAATGCCGTCCCGGAGCGACCGACCCAGAACAGTGTGCCCTTGATCCCCAACGGGAACACGTTCATGGCGCTGACCTTAATCTGGTGCGGTGTTTCGAACTCGGAGTGCGCCAACGGCCGATTGAAGATGGTGCTCGTGCCGCTGATCTCGCTGAAACCATAGTTCGACTCGGCGATGCTCGACGACAGCGACATGCGGTCGAAGCTCTGCGAGTACGTGTACGACGCGTGGAGCTCGGCATATCGCCCGAGCAGCCAGCGGCCGAAAGTCTTGTTGATCTGCGGCGTGATCGAGTAGGAGTAGTCACCGTTCCGATTCACGTGATGCAGGATCGGGCCATAGTTCGGGTTGAGATGAGTCGCCAAGGTCCGCTTAGCCACGGAATCAGGCGTGCCGTAGATCGGACGGTTGCCTTCGCCAGGCAGGGACCCCTGCACGCGAATGTTGACGTCTTCAATGTACAGTTGATGCTCGGCGACATTGTACAGGCCGTCGAGCGAGAAGATGACCCCATGTCCCAGGTCGCGATCGAAGCCAAGACTCGTCCGCCAGTTTTGCGGGAAATTGAGTTTGGAATCGAAGTAATTCACGGTCGGGACCGGAGGGCTCGCCGCTTTGCCCGCGCACTGCGTCGGCGGACTGGCGAGGTTGGCCGCGTTGAACGCGGGCACGCTCGACCCGAAACACGACAACAGCGTTTGGTTGCTGCCGGTGTTGCTGAACGCGTTCGAGATCCAGACGAACAGGGGCCGCCCCTGAAAGAGGCCGGTTCCGCCGCGAATGACCGTCGACCGGTCACCGAGTACGTCGTAGTTGAACCCGAACCGCGGCGAAATCTCGAGATTGGCGTTCGGGATCGAGGACGTATTGATACCGCTCTGTGCGAGCAGTTGCTGATTCAGGACCGGCTTGTCGGGGATGAGCGGAAGATCGAACCGGATGCCGCCCGACAGTGACAACCGCGACACGGGATTCCATTGATCCTGGGCGTAGAAGCCGATCTGACTCGCGGCCCAGTCCGCCGTCGGCCCGCCGGACGACGTCGGAGTCGCGAGGAAGTAGCTGTTCGCACTGTCCTTGAGGAAATGCTGGACGTCGTCGAATTCCCAATGGCCAAGCGACTGCGGGAAGAATTCGTTGTGGAAGTGGTAGAACTCGTTGTGCGTGCCGACCGTCACGTGGTGGTCGCCGAGTGCGATCGTCAGGTTGTCGGTGACCTCGTCCACCGTCTGAAAGAGCCGGTTCTGCTCGGAAAATTCGTCGGCGCCAGCGAAGTAATCACCGTTGCCGTTGAAGATGTCGAGAGTGGCGTAGGTCGATGCCGGGTCGCGCTTGTCGCGGACGACGCCAACGGACAGGATCAGATCGTTCGCGAATCTTCCACCGAAGGTCGCCGACCAGTCGAGGCGCGTGTCGGTATTGTAGTTCTTGATCCGATGCCCGGCCGATGACAGGTCATAGGCGCTGAAATTCACGTTGCCGCGATCGAGGAAATCCTCGTAGCCCGTGATGTAGTTCTCCGAAAGGGTGATCGTGTTACCGGGGGCGATCTGGAAGTCGACCTTGGCGAACACATCGGGGTTCGGGTTGCCGAGTGACGCGGGGCCGAAGCTTCCCGGCTTGACTCCAAGCTGCGTCAAGTGACTCGAGATGGCCGTGAGGTCCGAGAGTGTGTAGCCGAGGCGGGCGAGATTCCGGGCATCATTCGTTCCGACGAACAGCACGGGCTGCTCCGTCGAGCGCTGCTCGAAGGAGAGGAAGAAGTGCGCCCGGTCCGGCACGATGGGTCCGCCGATGGATCCGCCCCACTGGTGCGTGGAGAAATTCGAGACGTGCTGTCCGAAGATGTCCGATCCGACGAGGCTCTGGTTCCGGAAATACTCGAACGCCGATCCGTGGAATTGATTCGTCCCGGACTTCGTGACCACGTTGAGTAGCCCGCCGGTGAAGCCGCCCAATCGGACATCGTATGGTGCGACCTGCAGCTGCAACTGATCGACCGCCTCGAGGCTGATGGCGCGTCCGCCGACCTGGCCGCCCGGCAGGCCGTTATCGGCGAGGCCGAACAGGTCGTTGTTCACGCTGCCGTCGATCAGGACGTTGTTGAGTCGCGAGTTCTGTCCGGCGATCGACATGCCACCGCTCGCGAAGCTGACTTCGGGCGCTGTCTCGAGAAAGCCTTGGAAGTCCCGCGTGATCGTCGGCAGCGAATGCACGGCGGAATCAGAGATCGTCGTGCTTTCGCCGGTGCGGGTGACGTCCTGGAGCGGCGACTTCGACGCCACGATTTGCACGGTCTCCAGTTTGACCGTCGCGGCTTCCAGTGTCAGGTTTGCATCGAATCGCTGGCCGAGCCCGAGTTGGATGCCGTTCTGCTGGGCCGGTGCGTAGCCGACGATGCGGACCAGCAGCGTGTACGGGCCGCCGACGGGGACGTTCTCGATCGCGTATCGTCCGTTGGCGGAGGTGACGGCGCCCCAGCGGTCGCCAGTCGCCCGATTCGTCAGCGTGATCGTAGCATTCGGGAGCGGCTGATTCTGGGCGTTGTGGACCGTGCCTTGAATGGCTGCGGTGTAAACGCCCTGCGCGCGCGCTGTGACGCCAGTGGCGAGCGACAGCGCGAGCGTCCAACCAAAAATGCGCAACTGCGTACCCTCCGGCTCGAGAAAAAAAGTTGACCGTTGAGCAAGAGGGCCATGCTACACGCCGATAGCAGAATCACAGAACGCGAGGGGCAACGACCTCGTAACGATCTCGTAGTTCTTGGGTGCTCATTTGGCGCGATCGAGTTTCTGTATCGTCGTGCTCGGCGTTATGGGCGGTTTGCGCCCGGTGCATGTACCGTTGTCGAACCGGCTGCTGTGCATACGTATCTGCCGCTTGCGCATGAGGTCGCGAGTGGGGTCGCTCGGGCATCTCGGAACACGTACGACGTCGCGGCGTTCGTGACATCGATTGGCGCGGCGTGGTGTCCGCGAGCGGCGGTGTCGGTCGATGCGGTGCGGCGCGTTGTCTATCTGGATCAGGATGAGCCACTCGCGTTTTCGCGGCTTGTGATCGCGGTTGGCAGTGTGGCGGATATCCCTGGTGACATCGCCGGGTGGGCCAACTTATTCGCCGCGAAGAACACGGAGGATGCGGCGCGGCTCTGCGCGCTGTTGACGCCTCGGCATACGGTCGTGGTCGTTGGGGGTGGCATCACTGGTGTCGAGTGGGCGGCCGATCTGGCGCGGCGTGCGCGCGTTCGGCTCATCACTGAGAGCGATGAGATACTGCCTTCGTTTGCACCGGGCATTCGGGTGCACGCCGCGCGACGGCTGGCTCGGTTGGGTGTGCGCATCGAGACCGGGCGACGTGTGGGCATGCGGCCGGACGCTGATTACATCGTATGGGCCGGGGGCGTGAAGGCGAATCCAATGCTCGTGCGATGTGGGGTGCCGTTGACGGACGATGGGCATCTGGTCGTTGACTCACGGCTCGGCGTGCCTGGGCATCCCGGTATCTTCGGGATTGGGGATGCGGTACGCCCTTCAGGCGACCGCGCCATCGACGCGATTTGGCAGGGGGCCTGGTTAGCGCGGCATCTCGACGGCCATGGTAATAGTTATCGAGAGGGGAGAGCTTTTTTTTACGGGCTCAGTCTGGGTCGGCGACACAGTGTGATTTTACGCGGGCGAATTTGGGCCGACACTCCGCTATTCGTCGCTTTCCGCCGGTGGCTCCGCGGCGCGTACTACGCGCGCTTCACGCTTCTTCGGCGTTGGCTGGCCCTCCAGCACGCGCTCGATCGTCGCGACCACCTCGCGCGGCGTGCACGGCTTCGCTAGATACGCCACGCATCCCGCCTCGGCCGCGCGCTCGGGCGCGGGGGGAACGGCGTAGGCCGTGAGCGCGACGACGGGAATGCGCTGGGTCTCGGGGTCGGCCTTGAGTCGGCGCGTTGCTTCGAAGCCGTCCATCTCGGGCAAGGCGATGTCCATGAGAATCACGTCGATGGTCTCGTGCCGGGCGAGCGCGAGCGCGGCGGCGCCTGTGGCCGCTTCGCGCACGTGGTATCCCACGTGACGGAGGTACGCGCCGTACATCACGCGCGTATCCTCACTGTCATCCACGACCAACACGGTGCGCGGAGACTCGATCACGCGCTCAAGCATTGGCACTCCCTCAATCTGGCTAGCTGTTCGGCGGCCGGACTGGCATAGCGTCGAAGTTGACGCCGTAGCCTCCAGAGCTTTGCGTCCCCGCCTTTCAGCGGGTCTGCCATTGTCGCGAGCACCCCAGGAGGGACCCTCGACGGCTGTTTCGTGCGACTCCTCTTACAATTTACCCTCGCCGCAGAGGTCGACAAGCGCGCCGCTCCGCGGCGCTTGCATTTTGCCGCTAAAGCGTCAAAATGCCCATCGGTTCTCCTCTGAGGGGCAAACCCCAACGACGCCCCCCGGACTCCCCAACACGCACCAGTCAAGATGACGTACACGAAACCACCTGAAGCCGAGCTGAAAGAGCGTCTCACGCCGCTGCAGTACAAAGTCACGCAGCACGAAGGCACGGAGCCGCCGTTCCGCAACGAGTACTGGAACAACCACGAAGCCGGCATATACGTCGACGTGGTCTCCGGCGAACCCTTGTTCAGCTCACTGGACAAATTCGATTCCGGTACCGGTTGGCCGAGTTTCACGAAACCGCTCGTTCCGGCGAACGTACGGACGACGGAAGACCGGCACTTGTTAATGACGCGCACCGAAGTGCGCTCCGCGAACGCCGATTCGCACCTCGGGCACGTGTTCGACGATGGCCCACAGCCCACCGGCCTCCGGTACTGTATGAACTCGGCATCGCTTCGTTTCATCCCCGTCGATCGTCTCGAGGCCGAGGGCTATGGTCAGTTTCTGCCACTTTTTTCTCACAAGTAGCCTTGTTGTCGCCGCGCAAGCGGACACGCTGACGGTCTTCGATGCGGGGAGTTTGGCGCGACCGATCAAAGTCGCGCTGGACACCTTTGCGGTTCGCACGCGCACGGTCGTGCAGCAGGAGAACGCCGGGAGCCTGGAGACCGCGCGGAAGCTCACGGAGCTGGGGCGCATTCCCGACGTTATCGCGCTCGCGGATTACGAAGTGTTCCCGCGCTATCTCATGCCGAACCAGGTGACGTGGTACACGAAGTTCGCGCGGAACCGCATGGTGATCACCTACACAAAAGGGAAGATCACCGCGGCGAACTGGTTCGATGTGCTGACCAAGCCTGGTGTGGAAGTAGGGCGGAGCGATCCGAAGCTCGATCCCGCTGGGTACCGGGCGCTGCTCGTCTGGCAGCTGGCCGAGCGCTACTACAAGAAGCCGGGGCTGGCCGATCGACTGCTCGCGGCGTCGCCGCCGCGCAATATGCGTCCCAAATCGGCCGATTTGACGGCGCTGGTGCAGACCGGCGACCTCGACTACGCGTGGGAGTACGAGTCGGTCGCACAAGCGGCCGGACTGTCGTATCTGGCGCTCCCGAAGGAGCTCGACCTGAGCGACCCGAGTGACTCGGCGTTCTACGCCCAGGCGTCGGTGCGTGTGGATACCGTGTTGGTTCGTGGTGAGCCCATCGTCTATGGGCTTTCGATTCCAACACATGCGCCCCACCCCGGTCCCGCCGCGCGTTTCGTGGATTTTCTGCTGTCCGCCGATGGTCGGGCGATCTTGCGGCGGGAACACCTCGACGCGCTGGACGCGCCCATAACGGTCGGTCAGCGGCCGTAGGGAGCGGGGCCGGGACGCCACGCGCAACGGGTAATCTCGCCACTTGCCCCTAGGGGGCGGCGGGTCAATGTTGGGTCTTACAATGCCACTCGACATGATCACCGGCCTGGCCGGAGTATCGGCCGGCGCGCGACGCGCGACCGCGCACGAGGGGTTCTTTGCGGTTCTCCGAGATCTGGCCGAGGCAGGCCAGGCCCGCGGCCTGACCGGCGCGGCCACTGAGCAGGAACCAGCTTGGCGCGTCACAATGGCCGGCATGGTGACCATGCGGCTGGTCGACCGCTGGGCGAACAGTCGAGCGCCCGCGGTTCCCGCGCCGACGCTCGAGGAGATCGAGTCCGTGCAGCGCGCGATCATCTCGTGCGAGCCTGGGCCGATTCCGAACATCCTGACGGGTATTGTGCTCGCCGTCACGCGCTGGTGGGCGCGTCGGTCGCCGGTTGTCCTGACGAGTGTGCTCGCGTATGCGCGCTTGCTCGACGGCGACGAGCAGCAGCAGTGGAAGTTGGCCGAGGACGTCTACGCGACATTCCTGGCGCATGCGCGGACGGCGGATGAGTTCGAGCTCGTGCCGAACGCCTGCGTGCGGTTGGGGCGCTGTCGCCGGCATCTCGGGCGGCTTCCCGAGGCATCGGCCGCGTACGAGATGGCGGTCGACGCGGCGGCCGCGGTCGGCGACGCATACAACGCGCTGCTCGGCCGCATCGGCGCCGCATCGGTCGTGCGGTTGCGCGGTGATCTGCCGGCGGCCGAGGCGTTGCTCGACGTCGTGATCACGGACGCACGGGCGATGTCCAATCAGCATCCGGCGTATTTCGAGACGCTCGCGCGGGCGTTGCATGAGCGGGCGTACGTCGCGTATGAGCGGGAGCAGTTCGAGTGCGCGCTCACGCATCTGCATGAGGCGATGCGCGCCTATACCGACGACCGGCAGCGCGATTGGGCGCTGCATGACCTCGCCCAGGTCCTCGTCGACAACGGCTATCGTGAGGCCGGTCGCGACGCGTTGCTCGTGTTGCGCGCGGCGGGCTCGTCGCCGATGCAACGGTGGTTGGCGACGTTGAACTTGCTCGAACTGTCCGCTGGCGATGCTGAAGAAGCGCTGTTCGATCGCTACGCGCGTGAGCTCGCCGGCCTCAGGACATTGCCGCCGTTCTTCGCCGCTCGCTGTTACCTGAAGCTCGGCGAGGGTTACCGGAGGTTCGGTCGTACGACCGAAGCACGCAATGTGCTGGCGCGAGCGATTCATATCGCCGAGCAGCATCGATTCAATCAGATATTGATCATGGCGGAACAGCTCGGCTCAGCGCCGGTGACGCCAACGCTGGATGCGCGCCACTTTGCTCAACCAGAGACATCAGCCGTTGCCCGGGTCACGAGTTTTGTTCGAGAGCTACGTGAGCTCGCGACCGCTGGGGAGGGCTAAATGCTCAGGTGTCGCTGCCCCAGAGCGTACCGGCTGACTGCTGTGGCATGGTGCGATGCGCAGTTGGGGTAGCGGCGGGCGCCATAGGGTTCGTGCACGCCGCGAGCAAGCCCGACACCAGCGCGACCGCCGCCAGCAGCCCGAAACGTTTGGCCATGCGTTCCTCGGTATCGTGGAGGGTTTCGATCCCGTCAACTGAATAGTTGGCCTTGAATTGGGGGGCGCCCATGTCGTCACCGCGCCAATTCCAGTCGTGAGCCAGCCACGCTGCATTAAACCTGCCCAGCTCGCCTTCGCGCTTCGCGCTCGGCGAGCTAAGGGGGGTGGGTCACAAGGCCTGGAAGTCGTCTTTACCCGTATCGCTTATGGACATCGCTGCGTACCTGCCGGACCAACTCCTTCGCCCCTTCCGTGCCGCCGTCCGTGGTGTGCACGCCGTGCACGACGTCACGGGGCTCTCGGAGTTGGAAGGCGCGCTGCGCTTCTATCCGATCGATGTCGCGGTCATCGATCCGCAACTCGTTGGCCTCGACGCGCTACCCGCGCTCGTCGCGGTGCTGGCGCGGCATTCGTCGGTGCACGTGATCGCGTACACGACGGTGTCGCCGGATGCGGTCCGCGCCCATGGCGTGCTCGCGGCGCACGGCTATCGGCACCTCATGCTCCGCGGATTCGACGACAGTCCAGAAGTGATACGGACATTGCTCGATGCGTTGCCGGCGGACACCTTGACCGAGTTGCTCCTGCCCATGATCGACGAGCTGCTCCGGAAGGTGCCGCCGTCGCTCGCGCACGCGATCGAGGAGCTGCTGCGCGCGCCGCATACGATCGCCAGCGTCGACGAGCTCGCGCGCACCGCGGTCATGTCGCGGCGGACGTTCGACCGCGCGCTGGAGCGCGCGGGGCTGGCGCCAGGATGGATGCTGGTACGCGTCGCGCGCGTCGTGCGGGCGTATCACTACCTGCGCACCGCGCGCGCCTCCGTGCGCGAGGTCGCCGCGAAGCTCGGCTACGCGACCGAGCGCGGGTTCGCCAACGAAGTGCACATCGTCTCGGGGTTCCTGCCGTCGTCGCTCGCCGTGCAGCTCGAGCCGCACGATTTTCTGCTGCGTATGGCCGCGCGGCTGGAACGCTCCGTCAACATGACCGACGAAGACGCCCCGCATGATTCGCACGCTGGTCATCGATCGGCCTGACAAGAAGAACGCGATCACGGCCGCGATGTATACAGCGCTCGCGGCCGATCTCGACGCCGCGCGTCGGGACGACGACGTCGGCGCCGTCGTCATCACCGGCGCTGGGGCCGTGTTCACGGCCGGCAATGATCTGCGCGACTTTCTCGAGAACCCGCCAGCAGGGGAAGAGTCGCCCGTATTTCGCTTCCTTTTCGCGTTGGCCGCATTCGACAAGCCGCTCGTCGCAGCCGTTCGCGGTCCCGCCATCGGGATCGGCACGACCATGCTGCTGCATTGCGATTTTGTTTTTGTCGCGCCTTCGGCGCGATTCCAAATGCCGTTTATCGACCTGGGCCTGGTACCCGAGGCTGCCAGTACGTTGCTCCTGCCGCGACTCGTGGGGGATCGCCGCGCGGCCTCTTGGCTGATGCTCGGCGAGGCGTTTGACGCGACCACGGCCGTCGCCGTTGGGATCGCGAACGAGATCGTGGCTGACGATGCCGTGCTCGCGCATGCGCAGCGCATAGCCGAGCGCCTCGACGCCAAGCCTCGGCAGGCCATGCGATTTACGAAGCGCTTGTTGAGACACGACCGCGCCGACGTCAACGCCGCGATCCGGCGCGAGGCGGAGTTGTTTCGTGAGGCGCTATCGTCCAGCGAGGCCCGGGCGGCGTTTCAAAGTTTCCTTAGTGGGAGTGGGCAAAAAAGTACGCCGTCATCGCGACCCCAATGACAATGACCAGCGCCCGCACCCGTGACGGATCGACGCGGCGGGCGACAGCGCCGCCGGCATAGCCACCCGCGATCGCCGCCACGGCCATGAGGGCGGCTGGACGCCAGACGATCTCGTGTGCGATGGCGAAGGTGACGACGGCTACGGCGTTGAGGCAGCCAGAAAGCAACGCCTTGATGCCGTTCATCTGATTGACGTCAGTGTACCCGGCGACGGTCATCATGCCGAGCATGAGGATGCTGACGCCGCCGCCAAAATAGCCGCCGTAGATCGCGATGAAAAATTGCCCGACGAGGATCGCGGTCGGGCCGGTATCGACACGCGAGCGCACCATGTGCGCGACCCGGCGGCCGCCGGCGAATAGCAGCGTCGCGCCGAGGAGCAACCAAGGGATCAAGCGGGCGAACGTGGTCTCGGGTGTCCAGAGCAACAACAATGCTCCAACGAGACCACCGACCAGGCTGATCGCGACCAACGCGATCAAGAATCGGCGGCCAATGCCGGCGACGTCGCGGCGATAGGCGACGGCGCTGGCCAACGCCCCGGGGCAGACCGCGGCGGTGCTGGTCGCGTTGGCGGCAATGGACGGGATGCCGGCGACGATGAGGGCCGGGAAAGTGAGAAACGTTCCGCCGCCAGCGACGGCGTTGATGGCCCCTGCCGCGAACGCGGCGGAGGCGAGCAGTACGATGTTCAGTGGTAGGCTCGCAGTGCCTTGCGCGCGTCGCCGTCTTTCGGATCGATCGTCACGGCCAATTCATACTCGGCCCGGGCCGAGTCGAGCAAGTTCGTGCGCGCGAACACTTGGGCGAGGCGGCTGTGCGCGCGGGACAGCTGCACGCGCTTCGAGGGATTGGCCGCAACGGGCGACGCGATAAATCGCTCGAGCGCGGTGGCGGCGTCGTCGAGGCGCTGGCCAGACGCCGCGCCAATGCGGCCGAACTCATAGAGCGTCTGCCAATCATCCGGGCGGACCATCAGGCGACGATCCAAAACGGCGAACGCCGAGTCGTACTGCTCGTCCTCGGCGAACAAGTTCGCCAGGGCGATGTACCCCAAGCTCGAGTCGGGGAACGTCACCATCAGAGAGTCCGCCGTCACGCGCACGCAGGTCGAGTCGCGCGACACGCGGCAGGTGAGCAGCATCGACTGAAGACCGGAGAACGGCGCCCACTGGCCGAGCGCGATGGACATGTCGCGGGCGCGCTGCTTGTCGCCGCCGACAATGCCCGGCGCCTGCGCGTAGTACTCGATCAAGTCCGTCCGGGCATCGAGGTTGGTCGAGTCGAGCGCGACGGCTTTCTCGAACGCGGATTTGCACCGGTGGGCCAACTTGTACTTCATGAAGAAGTCGGATTCCAACGCGTGCCCGGCGTACGCTTGGCCGAGTCGATCCCAATACATGGGGTTCTCGCGGTCGAGCGCGACGGCGCGCTCGAACCAGTCGACGGCCGGACCAAAATGGCCATCGTCGAGCGCCGCGCGCCCCAGATAGAAGGCAGCGACCCCACTCGTCTTGCCGTACGGCTCGAGGAGCGAAACGGCGGCGGTGCGATTGCCCGCGTCATAGAGCGCAAGACCCGAGGCGAGACCCGAATCGGCCGTCACCTGGCCGTCGACTCTCGTCACGAGGATTGCACACAATACGAGCGAAACGCCGCCGTGACGCACGTAAGATCCCTCCTGATGCCGAGACTGGCCGAAGCCGCGTAACGTAACGCGTGCCAAGGAGTTCACCCGATCGCCCGCCGCAGGACGGCCGCAAAGGTCGGGGGATCGATCGGCAGCGTGATCGTCGGCAGTCCGTACGGCTTAGCGCGCTCGATCACGTCTGACGTCAGTCGGCCTGGACTGAACGCGACGGCCGGAATGCCGTTCTGACGGAGTCGAGCGAGAAACTCGGGCGCGAAACCATCCGGGTGATCGATGTCGACCAGGATGAGGTGTGGGTGGGATCGATGAATGGCGGCTACCGGTGTCTCACGCGCGTCCTCGTGGATCTCGACGTCATACCCCTGCACCTCGGCAAATGCTCCAAGCAGGGTGGCCGTGGGCGCGTCGGTCGAGACGATCAGCACCGTGCGCATAGTTGTGTTGATCAACGCACGGCCTATGCCTGTCTATATAAGTATGGGGCCGCTCTCACTCGTCGTGCTCGCCTTAGGTGCCATATTCGCGCTGGTCTCGATCATCGCCACCGCCGGCAGACGCCGCTCGAGCGACGCGTTTGGTAGTGCGACGTGGGACGATGGGCGGGTGCTTCGGGGCAGGGCGGGGCTCATCGTCGGGCGCACGCGGTGGCGGTTCCTGCGATATGCCGGACGCGGGCACATCGTGACCGTGGCGCCCACGCGATCGGGGAAGGGCGTGGGCGCGGTGATCCCGAATCTCCTGCTGTATCCCGGGTCGGTCGTCGTCACCGACCCGAAGGGTGAGAATTACGCGGTCACCGCCGCGCGGCGGCGCGCGTTGGGCCATCGCGTACTGGCCTACGATCCGTTCGGCGTCGTTGCCACGGCCGACGACCTGGCATCGTACAATCCGCTCGACCACGTCAAGGGCGTGGACGACGCGCGGGTGATTGCCGACATGATCATCATTCCTGACGGTCGGCACGAGCCATTTTGGGAAGAAGAGGCTCGCGCCATGATCGTCGGGTTGATTCTCTATGCGATCAGCCAGCCCCATCCATCGCTTCCGCTGGTTCGGTCCTACCTGACGCTCCCAGTCACGGCATTCCGTGGGCTGCTCGGGAACATGGCTCGCCATTCTCACGCACTGGTGTGCCGCGCCGCGGCGCAAATTGGCCAAAAGAGTCCGCGCGAGCGCGCCGCTGTGCTGTCGACCGCGCAAAGCCATACGCACTTTCTTGACAGTCCGGCGATGATCCAAGCGCTTGGTGAGACTCGGCTGCCTGGTCAGGGTCCAGAAACCACGACCTATCTGATCCTGCCGCCCGAGCGAATCGACGGTTACCGGCGCTGGCTTCGACTCATGATCGGCTCGATTCTGAATACTATTACGCGCCAACGCCTGGGCCGGCGGGTGCTCTTCCTGCTCGACGAGTTCGCGCATCTCGGGCGCATGCGGCCCGTCGAGCAAGGTATCTCGCTCGTCGGGGCTTATGGGGTGGGGTTCTGGCTGCTCATCCAGGATCTGGCGCAGCTGCGCGCGATCTATGGCGAGGGCGCGTCGACATTCCTCGCCAATGCAGACGTGCTACAGGCGTTCGGGATCAACGACTACGAGACCGCCGAGCATCTGTCGCGACTCGCGGGTGAGACGACGGTGGAGCAGCGCGGACGGCGACTGATTACAGCCGACGAGGTTCGGCGGCTCGCTCCTGATCTGGAATTGCTATTCGTCCGCGGGCATGCGGCTATCGCCGCGCGCCGCGTGAGCTATCTACGCGACAGAGAATTTCGTGGACTGGCTGCGCCGAATCCTCTCGCTGTGGATTAATTTCAGCCCGAGTTTACCGCTCGGCGTTTATCACACGGTGCAATCACCCCCGCTTCGCGGGGCGATTGTCGTGGTGTGTCTCCCGGCCACCGTTGGTTCGTTCGCGCGCGATCGCGGATATCTCGGCTATGGGCCCTGTCCTGGTCACATCGAGCATCTGGGAAAGCGTGTCGCCGCTATTGCTGGTGACACGGTAGACGTGGGTCCCGTGGGGGTTCGCGTCAATGGGTTTTTGATTCCCGGTAGCCAGCCGCTCGAGCGTGATTCGCGCGGGAGGGCGTTGCCGCGGTATTGGGGACGCGCCGTCGTGCGTTCGGGTGAGGTGTTCCTGTTATCAACAGACCACCGGCGGAGCTTCGATAGCCGCTACTTCGGCCCAGTCGCACTCAGCGACCTCGTCGCGGTCGTTGCCCGTTCGCGCTACTCTAGTCGCGGACGGAGACCGCGTCAGTTCGATCGAATAGGCCGCCCAGCCAGCGCATTGCGAGCCAGAGCTCGAGCGCCGATACGCCCAAGCCGACCACGACTCCCACCGTCACGGCGAACGGCGTGCCGCCGGCGCCGATCGCGACGACCACGCCGGCCGCCGCCGCGGGCGAGACGGTGATCGCCAGCAGCAACATGGAGGCGATAGCGCTCAAGGCGCGCTGGCCAAGCGCCTCGAAGGCGATCTGGCCGGAGTCCGTCGGGCTGCCGATGCGCACCCAGCCGGGAACGATCAACACGATCGCGTTCTGGATCGTGAGGCTCATGAGGTTCACGACCGGAAGGATGACCAGCGCGGCGAGCAGGATGCCGAAGCGCTCGCGCAGCGCGACATCGGTGATCAGCCCGAACGCGATGGCCATGAGCCCGACTTGCATGGCGGTCAATGTCAGCGTCGAGGAGAGGATCTCGGCGAACACGACCGTGCGACCGTCGAGTGGATACGTGCGGAACGTGCTCAAGTGCGCGAGATCGGCGCGCAGGTCGTTCCGAATCGTCAGCGGGCCGGCGAGGACGAGGTACAGGACAGCGAAGAGCAAGGCAATGCCCGCCGCGAAGGGAGTCGTGCCGTTGTTGTTGATTCGGTATCCGACGGCGCTGGCAACCGAAAAGGTGGCCACGAGGACGATGGTGAATCGGAGCGTCGACGTCAGCTTGAGGCCACGCATGGCGGCGGTCACGTTCTTCCACACGATCGCCGACCACGCGGGCCCGTGGGGCGACAGTCGCACCAACGACCGGGTGCTGCCCGGCGTACGCGGCGTGAGGCCGGTCCGCGCCGCACGGGCGGCGAGCCTGGCGGCGCGTCGCGCCGAGGCGTCCACCGCGGCGTCCTCGAAGACGGCGTCGGCGCGCAGCACCCAGATGTAATGAAAGGCGAGCAGCAGCAACGCGGGGCCGATCGCGACGACCCACGCATGCGTCGACTCGGCGTACGCTGGAGCGATGATCCAACGAAACGGGGCCAGGATCGCGTTCGGGATGGGTTGGCGCATCGCGTCGCCGATGCGACTCAAGCCAGAGGCGAGATCGCCGAGCGAGTGGATGGAGAGGATCGCCGGCGCCAAAAAGTACACGAACAAGCCAATGGCGACGGTGACGATCACCAGAGCCGGCAGGTTCCGCGCGAGCCCACGGCCGCGCTGCGCCGCGGCCGTCCGGACGAGCGTCACGCCCATCTGGTGCATGAACGAAGTGGCGAACAAGACCCAGAGACCGATCAGGCGGAGCGGGAACGCCAGCGGACGCGTCGCGCCGCCGCTCCGCCACAACAACAACGAGATAAACGCGGCGCTGATCAGCATCGAGAACTGGACGCGGATCAGCCGGTACAGAATGAGATCGCGCCGGCGGAGCGGGGCCGGGAACAACAGCTGAATCTCGGCCGGTGTGAACGCCAAGGGTCCAGTGGAGGCGCCGAAAACCCACCACTTGGCGGCAAGGACCGCCAGGAGGAATGCGCTTGTCAGCGCGAACCCGCGCTGGATGGGGAGATAATCCGTCGACGGAGACGGAGCGGTGTAGCCCTCGGGGCGATAGAAGATGAGCGCGATGTACAAGAGGCCGAGGACGAGCGGGATCGCGTAGCGCGGCCGGCGGATGCGCGTGAGCTGCGTCCGCACGCGATTCTTCATCGACGTGCGGAGCAGGTATGAGAGCGCGGAGAGTCTCACGCCGTCAGCGCGAGGAAAAGATCCTCGAGATCGAGGCCTGCCAGATCGGGGCGGGCGGCGACGATGTTGGTCACCGTACCGTAGGCTACCATATGCCCGCGGCGAAGCACGAGAAGCTGCGTGCACAGCTCTTCGACGAGGTGCAGCAGGTGCGAGCTCAGAACCACCGCCGCGCCAGCGCCCGCGCGCTCGACGATCGTCTCCTTCATCCGCTTGATGCCGGCCGGGTCGAGGCCGGTCAGCGGTTCGTCGAGGATCAGGACTTTGGGATCGTGGATCAAGCCGCACGCGATGGCCAGCTTCTGGCGCATCCCGCGCGAGAGCTCGGCCGGCAACGTGTTGCGCTTGTCGGTCAGCTCCAACTCGTCGAGCAGTGGCGGGATACGGTCATCGACATCCGAGACCGAGTAGATCCGCGCGACGAATCGGAGGTGCTCTTCGACGGTCAGGTAGTCGAACAGCTCTGGCTCGTCGGGAATGAACGCCAGCGCGCGTTTCGCGGTGAGTGGGTCTTTCGCCAAATCGGCGCCCGCGATTGTGATCCGGCCCGACGTGGGGCGGATGATGCCGGCGAGGCTCCGCAGCGTGGTGGTCTTGCCGGCGCCGTTCGGGCCGACCAGGCCCATGATCTCGCCTGGTGCGACCCGGAAGGACAGTTGGTCGACGGCGACGAGGTCACCGTACAGCCGGGTCAGGCCCGAGACATCGATCACGGGCCGAAAGATAACTGCAGCGCTTGTTCAAGGCCGCTACGTAGGCGCGCGCGGCGGCGACAATGATGTCCGTGTCGACGCCGTAACCGACGTGGCCATCGACGTGGATCGTGACGGCGCCGACAGCGTCGATGCCCTCCGTGACGGCATCGACCGCGAATTCCGTCAGGATCCCGACATCGCCGACGATCTTGTTCACGGCCCTGCAGACGGCATCGACCGGGCCGGTGCCCTGCGCCGAATCCGTCAGCAGCGCGTCATCTTCTGTCCGGCGGAGGCGCACGGTCGCCGTGGGGATCGAGCCGGTGCCGCAGGAGACTTGGACGTGGACTAAGGTGTACGTCTCTGGGTGACGGGTGGCGAGATCCGTGACGATGGCGTCGATGTCGCGCTCGGTCACGATCTTCTTCTTGTCCGCGATGTCCTTAAATCGGGCGAATGCTCTCACCAGATCGTCTTCGGCTAGTCGATATCCCAGACTCTCGAGGTGTTTGCGGAACGCGTGACGACCCGAGTGCTTGCCCAGCACAAGGGAGTTCGCGTCCATGCCGACGGTCTCGGCGCGCATGATCTCGTATGTGAGCGGGTTCTTGAGTACTCCATCCTGATGGATCCCGGCCTCGTGGGCGAAGGCATTCGCGCCTACGACCGCCTTATTCGGTGGCACTCGGACGCCGGTGCAATGCGCCACGAGGCGGGAGGTTCGCGCGAGCTCGCGCGTGGTGATTCCGGTCGTCAAACCGAAATAGCCGGCTCTCGTGTGGAGCGCCATCACGCATTCTTCCAAGGACGCGTTGCCTGCACGTTCGCCGAGGCCATTGATCGTACACTCGATCTGTCGCGCTCCTGCCTTCACGCCCGCCAGCGAATTCGCTACCGCTAATCCCAGGTCATCGTGACAGTGGGTTGAAATCACGACATGCTCGGGAACTCTCGCTCGAATGCCGGCTATCAGTGCGCCGTACTCGTCCGGCGTTACGTACCCGACTGTATCCGGAATATTTAGTGTGTTGGCTCCGTTCTCGACGGCGGCGGCCAAGACGTCGTACAAGAACTCCGGCTCTGACCGGCCAGCGTCTTCTGGCGAAAACTCGACATCATCGCATTGCTCGGCCGCATGACGCACCATGTTCGCGACCGATTCGACGACTTGGATGCGTGTCATCCTCAGCTTGTATTCCAGATGAATATCCGAGGTCGCCAAGAATGTGTGAATACGCCGACGGCCTGCGGGTGACAGCGCTGCCGCGCAGCGGTCGATGTCGGCCTTATTCGCGCGGGCCAGGCCACAGATAGTGGGTCCGGTGATCTCTGTGGCGATGGCCTGAACGGCGTCGAAGTCGCCGGACGAGGCAGCGGGAAACCCGGCTTCGATGACGTCGACGCCGAGCCGCGCCAGCTGCTGCGCGACTTCCAGCTTCTCGTCGCGCGTCATTGTGCACCCCGGCGCCTGCTCGCCGTCGCGCAGCGTCGTGTCGAAGATCAGCACGCGCATCATGCGCCAGGCGCGATCTCTTTTGGTGATACGAACGGCATGCGACGCCGGAGCTCTCGGCCGACGCGCTCGATGGGGTGGTTGATATCGCCCGACCGCCACTGACTAAAGCACGCGCGCCCCGAGCGATTCTCGGCGATCCATTCCTCGGCGAACGCGCCGCTCTGGATGTCGGCCAGGAGCGACCGCATGACGGCGCGCGCCTCATCGCCAATGATGCGCGGCCCCGCCGTGTAGTCTCCATACTCGGCCGTGTCCGACACGGAGTAGCGCATGTAGTTGAGCCCACCCTGATACATGAGATCCACGATCAGCTTGAGCTCGTGGAGGCACTCGAAGTAGGCGACCTCCGGCTGGTAGCCGGCGTCGACGAGCGTCTCGAATCCGGCCTTGACCAAGGCCGAGACGCCGCCGCAGAGCACTGCCTGCTCGCCGAAGAGATCGGTCTCGGTCTCTTCGGAGAATGTGGTTTCGAGTACGCCGGCTCTGGTGCAGCCGATTGCCTTGGCATACGCGAGTGCGTCGTCGAGCGCGTGGCCGGACACGTCCTGCTCGACCGCCACCAGTGCCGGGACGCCGCCACCGGCAACGAATACCTCGCGTACGCGATGACCCGGGGCTTTCGGGGCGACCATGCTGATGTCTACGCCAGACGGTGGGACGATCTGGCCATACCTGATATTGAAGCCATGCGCAAACATCAAAGTCTTACCTGGCGTCAACGCGGGTGCGATCTCGGCTTCGTAGAGATCGCGTTGGCTGTGATCCGGAGTGAGGATCATGATGGCGTGCGCTTCGCGCACCGCCTCGGCCACGTCCAACACACGGAGACCGTGCGCGGCAGCCTTGGCGCGACTGGCCGAGGTCGAGGGCAAGCCGACACGAACGTCCAACTTGCTATCTCTCAGGTTCAGCGCATGCGCGTGGCCTTGGCTGCCGAAGCCGATAACCGCGATCGGACGGCCGTGCCAGCGGGAGATGTCGGCCTGGGAGTCGTAGTAGAGGCGCGCCATGTCGTCAGTCTCCCGATCCGTCGGCTTGGGCCATCGCCATGCGCCCGCTGCGGATCATCTCCTTGATGCCAAGTGGCCGAAGCAGGTCGAGAAACGCGTCGATCTTCTCGGGGGATTCGGTGAGCTCGACAACCAGGCTCGCGAGCCCCACGTCGACCGTTCTCGCGCCGTGGCTCGTTGTCAAAGCGATGAGCCCCGCGCGATTGTGCGCCGGCGCTTGCATCTTCACCAGCACGGTCTCGCGCTCGACCGTGCGATCGCGTGTCACGTCTTGCACCTTGAGCACCTCGACTAAACGGTTCAACTGCTTCGTGACCTGCTCGACGTCCGCGTCGACGACGACGGTCATGCGGCTGATCCCTTCCAACTCACACCGGCCCACGGTCAGGCTCTCGATGTTGTAGCCGCGGCGACGGAACAGGCTCACGACCCGGTGCAGTACACCGGGATGATCCTGCACCAGCGCCACGACGGTATGGCTCATCGTTCGGCTTCGACGAGCATGTCACTGAGACTCTTCCCAGCAGGTACGATCGGAAACACGTTGACCTCCCGCTCGACGCGGAAATCAATGACCGCGCACGCGTCGTGATCCCATGCCCGGTCGATCGCGGCCGCGACCTCATCCGGCCGCTCGACGCGGAGCCCGAGCACACCATAGGCCGCCGCCAACTCGGCGAAATCGGGCCCGCTGAGCAGCGTGCCGCTATAGCGGCGCCCCTCGAACAGCTCCTGCCACTGCCGCACCATGCCCAGGTAACCGTTGTTGATCACGGCGATCTTGATGTTCCGGCAACCCTCCTGCACGATCGTCGCGAGCTCTTGGTTCGTCATCTGGAATCCGCCGTCGCCGACGATCACCCAGACCGTCTCGTCCGGGTGGGCCATGGCGACGCCGAGCGCGGCGGGCACGGCAAAGCCCATCGTGCCGGCCCCGCCCGAAGTGATGTGGCTGCGCGGACGATGCCAATCCAAGAGCTGCGCCGCCCACATCTGGTGCTGGCCGACGTCAGTCACGACCCGGCTCGGTCCTCTCACCTTGAGCGCGTGATTCAACGCCGCGTACACGTCGTGTGGCATGAGCGCGTCGGTGTGCGGCCTATTCAGCTCCTTGTGCCGGCGCTGATACTTGGCCTGCATGTCGCGGATGTGGCCGAGCCATGTGGCCGCCCAGCGGCACGGCATGACGTCCAATAGCGCCCGCAACACACGCGCGGCATCCCCCACAATGGGAATCGCCACGCGCACGTTCTTGCCGATCTCCGATGGGTCGATGTCGACGTGAATGATCTTCGCGTGCGGAGCGAACGAGGCGGCGTTGCCCGTCACGCGGTCATCGAACCGGCCGCCGACGTTGAGTAACACGTCGCACTCCTGGATCGCGCGATTGACGTGCACCCAACCGTGCATCCCCGGCATGCCGATGGACAGCGGGTGATCCTGCGGGAATGCGCCGAGTCCGTGCAGCGTGGTGATCACCGGGATGCCCGTGCGCTCGGCGAGTGCCAATAGCTCGGCGCTCGCGCCACTCTGGATCACGCCGTTGCCGGCCATGATCAGGGGACGCTCTGCCGCCGCCAACAACTCGGCAGCCGCGCGAATCTGCCGAACGTTGCCGCGATATGTAGGACGGTAGCCCGGCAGACGGACCGCGACATCCCAGTTGGGCACGGTCTTCGCCTGCTGCGCATCCTTCGTGACGTCGATGAGCACGGGTCCTGGCCGACCCGTCGTCGCCAGATGAAAGGCTTCACGAAACACCACGGGCAGGTCCTCGGCCCGTTTGACCAGGTAGTTGTGTTTCGTGATCGGCACGGTGATGCCAGTGATGTCGGTTTCCTGAAACGCGTCCTTGCCGAGGACCACGCTGGACACCTGGCCCGTGATCGCGATCAACGGGGTCGAGTCCATCCACGCATCGGCGATCGGCGTCACGAGGTTCGTCGCGCCGGGCCCGCTGGTGGCGACGCACACGCCGGCGCGACCTGTTGAGCGCGCGTAGCCCTCGGCCGCATGCCCCGCGCCTTGCTCGTGCCGGCAGAGCACGTGATGCAGCCGATCGCGATACTCGTACATCGCGTGGTAGAACGGCATGATGGCCCCGCCGGGCACGCCGAACATGACCGAGACGCTCTCGCGCACGAGGGCTTCGCACATGATCTGCGCGCCGGTCCTGAGATCAGACATCTAGCACCGCGCCGTTGCTGGCGTTGGTCACGAGCTTCGCGTATCTGGCCAGCCACCCCTTCAAGCGTCGCGTCCGCGGCTCGGCCGTACGTCCGGTCAGCTCGGTTTCGATGTCGATCCGTCGCGTGGCCAGGTCGATCGCAATGACATCGCCGTCTTGAACGAGCCCGATCGGCCCACCTTCGGCCGCTTCCGGCGACACGTGACCGATGCAGAGTCCACGAGTGCCGCCAGAAAATCGCCCGTCGGTGATCAACGCGACGGAAGAACCGAGCGGCATCCCTTTCAGCATGCTCGTGAGCGAGAGCATCTCGCGCATCCCGGGCCCGCCCTTGGGTCCCTCGTACCGTACGACAACGACATCGCCGGGCACGATCGAGCCGTTGCACGCGGCATTCGTCGCGTCTTCCTCGCTGTCGAACACGCGCGCGGGCCCACGAAATGTCATCTCGTGCTGTTCGACCGCGCCGACTTTAATCACGGCGCCATCGGGCGCCAGTGAGCCGAACAGCACGGCCAGCGCGCCGCGCTTGGAGTGCGGGCGCGAGGCCGGTCGAATGCAATCGGGATTGAAGACCTCGGCGAACGCGACCGTCTCGCCGAGTGTCCGTCCGGTGACCGTGAGCGCATTCGGCGAGAGTGCGCCGGGGACGTCGATCAGCTGCCGCAGGATGGCCGACACGCCGCCGGCCGCGTGGACGTCCTGCATGTGCCACTGCCGCGGCCCATCCCACGCCGGCGAGATTTTCGCCAAGTGCGGCACGCGCTCGGCGACCTCGTTGAATCGACTCACGGGATAGTCGAGCCCAGCCTCCCGCGCGAGCGCGAGCACGTGCAGCACGGTGTTTGTCGATCCGCCCATGGCCATGTCGAGCGCCATCGCATTGTCGATCGCCTGGGGCGTCACGATATCCAGAAACCGCACATTCTCACGCACGAGCCGCACGACTGTGCGCGCGGCCTCGACCACCAGCGCGCGGCGCTCGGGCGCGGTCGCCAGCACCGAGCCGTTGCCCGGCAGCGCGACGCCGAGCGCCTCGCACAGGCAGTTCATCGAGTTGGCCGTGAACATTCCGGAGCAGCTGCCGCATGTGGGACACGCCAGGCGCTCGAGCTCATCCAGGCGTGCATCGTCGATCGTGCCCGCCGCGTGGGCGCCTACACCCTCGAACACCGAGATGAGGTCGATCGCCCGGCCCGCCGAGTCGAGGCCCTTGGCCATCGGGCCACCTGACGCGAAGACCGTCGGGAGGTTCACGCGCGCCGCGCCCATCAGCATGCCGGGCACGATCTTGTCGCAGTTCGGGATGCAGATCATGCCGTCGAAGCAGTGCGCCGCTGCCATCGTCTCGACTGAGTCCGCGATCAGTTCCCGTGACGGCAGCGAGTAGCGCATGCCGTCATGGCCCATCACGATGCCGTCATCGACGCCGATCGTGTTGAACTCGAATGGCACACCGCCCGCTTCGCGCACCGCTGCTTTTACTGCGCGACCCAGCTCCTGCAAATGCACGTGGCCCGGGATGATGTCGACATAGCTGTTGCAGACCGCGATGAACGGCTTGTCGAAGTCATCGCGGTCCCGGATTTGGCCCGTGGCACGGAGCAGGGCGCGATGCGGGGCGCGTTGGTTGCCGCGTTTGATCGTGTCGGAGCGCATGCGGTGCGGGGCGAAAAGGGAAAATGAAAAACCCCTCCCGGAGTGGGAGGGGTTCGGTGTCAGTGTCGTGCTAGCGCTGAACCTTAGACCGTCGGCCTCCCAAGTACGAATGCTCCCCCGGTAATGAGGAGTACGAGTACGAGGCTAAGGACGAGGGCGGCACGAGGCATGTTCTTCACAACCTACACATGGAGCCCCATGTGTCAAGGACCGGCCGTCAGTTTCGCAATGACCGCGGATCCAACGTCGTGTGTCGAAGCAGGACGAATGCCACTCGGAGCGAGGTCGCGCGTGAGGCACCCTGAGAGAATAGTGGCGGAGACGGCGGTTTCGACGGCTTTTGCCTCGGTGTCGAGGCCGAGCGAGTGACGGAGCAGAAGAGCGACACTCAGGATGGTGCCGACGGGATTGGCGATGTCCTTGCCGGCGATGTCGGGGGCCGAGCCGTGGATCGGCTCATACAACCCTTGGCGGGTGTCGCCGAGTGAGGCTGAGGGGAGGAGGCCCATGGAGCCGGCGAGGACGGAAGCCTCGTCGGTGAGAATGTCACCGAACATGTTGTCGGTGACGATCACGTCGAACTCCGCCGGACGTCGAATCAGGTGCATTGCGCACGCATCGACAAGCATATGCTCGACGGTGACATCGGGAAATTCCTCGCGCGCCAAGCGCGAGACGACATTGCGCCACAGGCGCGATGTCATGAGCACGTTGGCCTTGTCGACCGATGTCAGCTTGCGGCGCCGCGTGCGCGCCATGCGCGCGGCGAGCCGCACGACGCGCTCGACCTCGGCGACGGTGTAGACGCACGTGTCGAAGGCTTGCGTCTCGGTGCGGCCTTGAGGCCCGAAGTACAGGCCGCCCGTGAGCTCGCGCACGACGAGGATGTCGACGCCGCTGAGGCGTTCAGCGCGGATGGGAGACGCCGCGACGAGCGAGGGCTGTACCTGGGTCGGGCGGAGGTTCGCATAGAGCGCGAGCGCCTTTCGCAGCCCGAGCAATCCCATCTCCGGCCGCTCGGTCGCGTCGGGATTATCCCACTTTGGCCCGCCGACGGCGCCGAGTAGAATGGCGTCGGATGCTTTCGCGATCGCCAGCGTGTCGGCCGGGAGCGCGGTACCGCAGGCGTCGAGCGCCGCACCGCCGATCAATGCCTGGGTGAGATCAAACGTGTGCCCGAACTTGCCACTGACGGCGCCGAGCACGCGAACACCCTGGGCGATGACCTCCGGACCTATGCCATCGCCCCCCAGTACGCAAATACTCGCCTTCACACCGAACTCGTCGTCACGATCCGTGCCGCGTGCGTGGATTCATATCGGTCAATCGCGTCCGACTCCGCTATTAGAAACCCGAGTTGGTCGACGCCATGCAACAAACAGTGCTTGGCAAACGGATCGATCGCGAACGTAGCGAAAACGCCATCGCTTGATGCGATTCGCTGCAGCGCCAAATCGATCGTCACCTCGCCGGGGTCGGCGGCGAGGTGTGCGTGCAGGTCGGGATCGACGGTGATCGGCAACAGTCCGTTCTTGAGCGCGTTATTGCGGAAGATATCGGCGATCTGCGTGCTGACCACCGCGCGGAATCCCGCGCCGAGGAGCGCCCATGGCGCATGCTCGCGCGAGGAACCGCAGCCAAAGTTGTGTCCGGCAACGAGGATCGCCGCCCCGGCGGGATTCGGGCGCGGGTTCCAGTCGGCGAAGAGATTGGCGCCCAGGCCACTCTTGTCAGTGACCTTCAGGAATCTTGCCGGGATGATCTGATCCGTATCGATGTTCTCGTTCGGGATCACGAAGACCTTCGACCGAATCTTCACAAGACTGTCCTCGCGTCGGTGATCACGCCAGCGACCGCGGTGGCGGCGGCCGTCAATGGGCTGGCCAAGAATGTGCGGCCGCCCGGGCCTTGGCGGCCCTCGAAGTTACGGTTGCTCGTACTCACGGCGTATTGGCCCGGCGACAACGCGTCGCCGTTCATCGCGATGCACATCGAGCATCCCGCCTCGCGCCACTCGGCGCCCGCAGCTCGGAACACATCGGCCAGACCCTCGGCCTCGGCCTGACGTTTGACCTGCTGTGAGCCCGGTACCACCAGCGTGCGTACGCTCACTCGACGGCCGCGCAGGACGTTCGCGGCGAGGCGCAAGTCGGAGATTCTGGAATTGGTGCAGCTCCCCAGGAACACCACATCTATCCGCTTGCCAAGCAGCGTCTCTCCTGATGTGAGCCCCATGTACCTGAGCGCCTTTCTCTCACTTTCAGACGAGGGCTCGGGGACACGGCCGTCAATAGGCATACCCATGCCTGGATTCGTACCATACGTGATCATGGGTGCGAGACGCGAAGCGTCGAGCGTTATCGTCTTGTCATATATCGCATCTTCATCGCTTGATAGAGCGCGCCACTCGGCGATGGGAAGATTCCTCGGCGCAAACGGCCGCCGCAAGACGTACTCGAACGTCGTGTCATCCGGCGCAATGAGTCCGGCGCGTGCCCCGCCCTCGATCGACATGTTGCATACCGTCATTCGCTCTTCCATGGAGAGCGCCCGGATGGCACCACCAGTGTACTCGAAGACATACCCAGTGCCACCATCGACGCCGTTCTCCGCGATGATCGCGAGGATGATGTCCTTGGCGGATACGCCGGGCTGGAGGTGACCGTCGACGCGGACCTGCATCGTGAGCGGTTTGGCCTGCAGCAAGCACTGCGTCGCGAGGACGTGCTCGACCTCAGATGTGCCAATGCCGAACGCGAGCGCCCCGAACGCGCCGTGTGTGCTCGTGTGGCTGTCACCACAGACGATCGTCATGCCCGGCTGCGTGAGGCCGAGCTCGGGGCCGATGACGTGCACGATGCCCTGGCGATCGGAGCCGAGGGCGTACAACGGAACGCCGAACTCGGCACAGTTTTTCTCGAGCTCGACTAGTTGTTTCATACCGTCGGGGTCGACGGCGGGAACGGGGAGCGTCGGCGTAGAGTGGTCCATGGTCGCCAACGTCCGATCTGGCCGGCGCACACGAAGTCCCCGCGCGCGGAGGCCGCTGAACGCCTGCGGTGACGTCACCTCGTGGACCAGATGGAGGTCGACGTAAAGGATTGCCGGGGTCTCCGGCATCGGCGGACGCACGACATGCGCGTCCCAGATCTTGTCGACGAGCGTTCGCATCGGAAAAGAGACGAGAATATACTTGTCGGATGACTGAATCCAAGTGGCAAACGTTGACCCTCACCCTCCTCCGGGTCTTCGCGGCTTTCGTCTTTATGCAGCATGGCGTGCAAAAGGTCATGGATATTCACGACACGCTCGGGAACGTATTGCCGAGCATCGCGATGGTAATAGAGACCTTGGGCGCCGCGCTGATCATGTTTGGATTGTTCACGCGCCCCGCGGCCTTCATCGCGTCCGGCGAGATGGCGGTCGCGTACTTCCTCTTTCACGCAAAGCGCGGATTCTGGCCCGTGATGAACCACGGCGAAGTGCCGGTGCTCCTCTGCTTCATCTTCTTGTATCTATCATCCGTCGGCGCCGGCGCGTTCTCGCTCGACGCTGTGCTCCGGCGCAAACCCACCGGATGAAGATCGCGGTCGCGGGCGCCACGGGATTTATCGGTCAGGCGCTCGTTTCGCATCTCGGCGCGAGCGGGCATCGCGTCGTCCGTCTCGTGCGCCGGGGTGCCGATGCGTCGCGCGGGGATGTGACGTGGGATCCCACGAAAGGCGTGCTCGACCCCGCCGCACTCGACGGTGTGCAGGCGGTCGTCAATCTCGCGGGCGAGCCGGTAGCCGAGCGATGGACGGCCGAGCGAAAGCGACGCATCAAGTCGAGTCGCATCGAAGGCACGACCTTGATCACCAAGACACTCGTGGGATTGGCCCGGCCGCCTCGCGTCCTGGTGAACGCCTCGGCCATCGGCATCTACGGCGACCGTGGCGATGAGATACTCGACGAGAGCGCGAAGCCTGGGACGGGGTTCCTGGCCGACGTGGCGCAGGCATGGGAGGCATCGGCGGCGCCCGCTATCGAGCGCGGCATTCGCACGGTGCTCACGCGATTCGGCATCGTGCTCGGCGCCGCTGGCGGGGCGCTCGAGAAGATGTTGCCTCCGTTCAAGCTCGGCGCCGGTGGGCGGCTCGGGAGCGGGAAGCAGTGGATGAGTTGGGTGACCCTGGACGATGTCGTTGCGGCCATCGATTACGCGATCACATCCGATCGGGTGAGTGGGCCGGTCAATGTCGTGGCGCCGAATCCGGTGACGAACGCCGACTTTACGCACGAGCTGGGGCACGCGCTGCATCGGCCCGCGGTGGCAACGGTCCCTGCGTTTGCCTTGCGATTTGCGTACGGTGAGATGGGCGAAGCCGTGCTCCTGGCCTCGCAACGCGTCGCGCCTGCCGCGCTCCAGCGCGCGGGATTTCTGTTCAAGCACACGCTGCTCGCCGACGCCCTAAAACAAATCCCCTTGGGGCGGTGAGTAGGACAGCGAACCGGTCATGATCACCGCGGGCGTCGTTCCGGTGTGGGTTGTAGGAGAGCCACCAAGATGCCGGACTTCGATGCCTCCCGCGGTGAGATAGTCGGAGATCAGGCTCCGGTGACAGCGCCACCAGAGGGCCTCGGCGCACATGAACACGAGTGGCGACTGCAATGAGAGCGCCGCGGTGAGTGCGCGGCGGAACTGCGGTGTTTCCATGTAGTCCGCGTACCCGCGAAAGGCATCGAGCCGCCAACCCGTGTTGATCGAGTCCGGCGCCGGGTCACGGCGGCCGCCGAGATCGACGAAGTGGGCGTAGGCTATGCTCGCCGCGCCGAGTGACGCGGCCAGCGCATCGCGGCCGAACTGGGGATGCCGGCGTGAGCCTGGGAATCGGCGCACGTCAATCAGTGTCGCGATGGCGTGCGGCGTGAGGAGCGCGACGAAGTCTTCGATCGGGCGCGTCGAGTGCCCGATCGTGTAGACCGACTCTGGCGCGTTCGGGACGTCAGCGAATGAGACTAGCGCGGCGGGTGACCACCGTGGCGCAGGAGCTCGGTCGCTTCTTCGATGCGGCGAATGTACTGGCCGACTCGCTCGCCAGCGCGCCGTTTCGGCAGCACGAAGTCGGGGTTGTCCGGCTCATCGCCGCCCTCGTCGACGTAGAGATCTCCGCCTTGGCGCTCGACGACTGACTCCCAGTTCTCGACCGCGTCGAGGAGATCGCCGACCTCGTCGCTGGTCTCCTTGCCGGTGAGCTCGACGCCGCGGCGGCGGAGCTTGGCCGCTAGCTCGGCGACTACGCCGGCTCGCTCTCTATTCTCCTCCATGGGTTGATCTTACGAAATTGCGGGCGGGCGACGCAAGTCGAGAGTATTTTTGGAGATATGCCGTTGGTATCATTTTCATCCCTACCCGCGTCGGCCCGCGTCTGGGTCTTCGCCGCGGACCGTCCGCTCGCCGCGCCCCAGGTTGACATACTGCTCGGCGAGGTCGACGCGTATCTCGAACAGTGGCGGGCGCATGGTCAGCCGCTGACTGTCGCGCGTGAGTGGCGGGACGACCGGTTTCTCACGATCGCCGTCGATCAGACTGACGCCTATGCATCCGGGTGCTCTATTGACGGGCTCTTCCGCAGCCTTCGCGGGCTCGAGGCTCGGCTCGGCGCTGCGCTCGTTGGGGGCGGGCGGGTGCACTTCCGGGACGCGACTGGCGCCATTCGGACCGTGACGCGGGACGAGTTCTCCCGGCTCGGTGAGTCTGGTGTCGTCAATCGACAGACTCGCGTCTTTGATCCCACCGTCGCCACGGCTGGCGAGTGGCGCGAGCGGTTTGAGACGGAAGCCGCACAGTCTTGGCACGGGGCCGTGTTGCCCTGAGCACAGCGGCGCTTCGCGCCGACCGCGTGGAGCATCGCAGGGTCGCCCAAATCGAGCTTATGCGTTCAGCGCGAAGCGCTATTCTGTCTTGGCGCTCGGCTCTGGCTTTGGCAGGATGGGCCAAAGCGTCTTATGCGTCCCGTCGCAATACGGCTTTTTCATCGACGCCCCACACCGACAAAGCGCGATCGCCTTCTTATCCGGCCGCGGCGAAGGAATCACATTCCCGGCTTCGTCGACGACCACGACCTGGTCGGCGTCCTCAGCCGAGATGCGATACGGCCCGTACTCGCTGACCTTAATGCGAATCATGCGCCGCCTGTGCGTAACGTTTGACCCGGGCGAGCATAGCATTCAACCCCAGCTCGCGACTACTCAACCCGATGTCTGCCATAACGTGCGACACGAAATCGTTCGGTAACGCCATCGCAACCTCAGGCGGCTGATCGTTGATCGCCGAGAACAGAATCGCGAGAAAGGCGGCGATCGTCGGGGACTGACGGCAGTTCAGGTCCGCATAGAAGTGAAGCTTGCCGTCAACGAGCTCCGGAAAGAGATCGACGCGAGTCTGACACTCGGGCACCGTGAACTCCGCCCGGTCGAGCGCCAGAAAGCGCTCGGGCACGGGCTCGAGCTGCTTCGAGTACTGCACAAGCGCCTGCATCTTGTCCTCGCGCGACAGTGCGCGGAAGCGCTTCAAGACGCGCTCGACGGACGGTGGAATCGACTGCGTGGTCTCCATGGCTGAAAGATACACGCCTCCGCGCGCGTCACACACACAGTGGTTGAAGATGCATAGACGCATAGACCGCCTTGGTGCGTGGTCGACATGCCATTAGCATCGGTCCGGACGCAATCGTGGACTCTCTTGGAGTTGGATTGTGACCGAAAAACTCGCGCCGACGAAGGGCGAAGCTCTCGTCTTGCGCCTGGGACAATTCGCGCTGTTGTGTGTCGCCTCCGGTACCATCTACGGAGTCGGGCGACTGACCATGCGCGTCATCGATTACGCCGTTGCTGTCCTCCCCGAGGCGGCACTCCACGGGCTCCTCTATATCGGCGTCGTAGGCGTGTATCTCATCGAGATCGCCCTCTTCGTATTGATCCTCTGTAAACTGATCATCGGGATACTCCGCGCATGCATACGAATCGGCACCCTGATCCGTGGAATGCGCTCCTCGCGTGGGCGGAACTCCTCGTCCTCCTGATATTGTATAGCGCTCTGTCGAGCGCGTTCTGGGCAGGCGTCACGATCGCGCTGAGTTGGGCGTGGAAGCTGAGTTACGGTGTGCCGGCCGTGATCCTCCTGGGAACATGGGTATTGATCGGCATTCCCGCGGTGTACGTCCAGGTTATGATGATCGCCGATGCCGTTGGGCACATTTTGATCGACTATGTTGGCACCGTGCCGCGGCTCATCGACCCACCCAGGCGATGGCCAGTTAGCACACCGCTCAAGGTCCTCGTCTGGACAATGAGCCTTACATCACCACTCGGCGGCACGTCGGTGCTGTGTCTGTATAGCGTGGCTCAGGTGTCGCGGCCGCTCGACCTCATCGGCCTCAAGGCGCGGGCTGAGCTAAACGCCACTGGTGAGGCGTTCGCTCGCCTCAGAATGAGCGCTTCACGCTGATCGCGAACGTCTGGCCGTAGTACTCGCGCTGGAAGCTGTAGTGCTGGCCCGGCGTGCCGGCGTAGAAGCCGAACACCGCGTCGTTCAGGTTCGTACCTTCGAGCTCGATCTCCGTGTTGTGAAACGGCGACCACTCGATCGAAGCGTCAATCTGGCCGTGATCATAGAAGTACTGATCTCCGGTCGCGGGATTACTCGTACCGTCACCGTAGCTCACGATGTTCGCGGCCTGATAGACCCAAGCCGCGCGGAGCTCGATCGGTCCCTTCTCGTAGACGAGCGCGGTGTTGGCGAGCGCCGGCGCTTGGCGTGGGAGGCGGACGCGGCGGTCGTCGATCCTCGCCCATGACGTGGTCAGCGTGCCGTTGACGTCGAAGCCTAGGCCGGACAGGATGCCGGGGAGGAAGTCGAGTCGCTGGTTCCACGCGGCCTCGACGCCGAGGAGCGTGCCGGCGCCGCCGTTTTCGGGCTGGCCGGCGCGGTAGTTCGGGCCGTCGTTGTATGGAGCCACTCGATAACCCGGGATCGAGTGGACGAAGATGAAGTTGCTGACGTTCTTGTAGAAGACGCCGGCCGAGAACACTCCGGCGTGCGCTGAGAATCGCTCGCCGAGGAGGTCCACGTTCCAGGAGTACTCCGGGCGGAGGCTCGGGTTGCCGATCATCACAACCGCGGCGGGATCCCCTGGAAGTCCCGACACCGATGGGGCGAGGTCCGAGAAATTGGGGCGGCCAATGGCTCGCGACCCGGCGATACGGACATCCGTGGCATCGTCCAGCTGATACTTCATTTGCGCGCTGGGGAAGAGATCGCCATAGGTCTGATTTCCATCGGTTACCTCCAAGCGCAGCCCAACGTTGAACGACGCCGCGCCCAGCGTCGTCCGGCCCATCGTGTACGCCGCATACACTCGTTCGCTCCCCGAGAAGCTGCCGAGGGCATTGGCTAGCGTGTCGATGGTGCGGGCGAACAGGCCTGGGTGCGCGTTCTCGTACGCTCTGACGGCAGCGTCATCGGGCACAGGGCCCAGCGCCAATGGATGGATGGCCGAGTAAAAGTTAGGGTCGCGAAATTTGCTCACGAATTGCGCGAGGGGTAACGCTGGGCCTGTGTACGTGGCCGAGTAGCTCTGGTTGATGTAGCGCGCGTCTTCGGAGCGGACGCGAAGGCCCAGGACGACGTTCGGTGTCGCCACGTCGAAGCGTGCGCCATACGTCTGGGCGCGCGAGCGCGTGTCGTCGTCGGTATATCCGCCGAGGTTATACTGTGCCGCGTCCATGGCCGCGGGGGCGAGGCCGGAGTAGAGCGGCACGTTGGGGTTCGAGTAGGTGAACCGATACGACGCGGGCGCGCTGTAGTAAAATGGCGACGCGCGAAAACCCACGACATCACGTGACGTTCCACCGACATTGACGCGATAGGATAACGTGTCGTGTCGGAACGCCGTCGTGCCGCCGACGACCGTGCTATACAGTTGCTCTGTCGGTGTGAGCGCTTGTGACATGCGATACAGAGTGGCGCCCGTGTCGACATTACTGCCCCGTATGGGCGCGCCCTGGCCATTCCCGACATCGAATACGTAGAGTGATCCGTGATCGAGAAAGAGGCTGTAGAGACCTTTGACGAACAGCGTGGTGGATGGTGAGAGGCGATAGTCCATGCCGCCGCCTACGCCGTAACGAGTGCGCGTGTACACGTCGGCTTGCAGGCTGAACTCGCCCGGGTAGAAACCATTCGACGCGCGGTTCCACGTGGGCTCGAGGTCGTTGATCGCGCGGTCATTGCGGTCATACGACGCGCTTAACAGGAACCCGAATTTCTCGGCGCGACCTACGCGCCCGCCGTACGTGAAGTTCGCGTCGCCGGTGCCGCGACCGAGCAGCGTGATTGCGCCCGCTTCGGCTGAGACGGATCCGTGCGGCGGGCCCTCCGGCACGCGCGTGATGAGGTTGACGGTGCCGCCGATCGCGTCGGCGTCCATGTCGGCGGTCAGCGTCTTGTCGACGGTGAGCTCGCCGAGAAGTGCCGATGGGACATCATCGAGCTTGGGGTTGCGTTCGCCCTGCTCGGTGCCGGGTACGTGAACGCCGTCGACCATCACGTTGGTGAGGCGTGGTTCCGTGCCGCGAATCTCGACGAACTTGCTCTCGCCTTCGTCGCGTTCTGTCGTCACGCCTGGAAGTCTGGCTGCCGCATCAGCGACGTTGGCGTTCGGGAGGGCGGCAATGGCTTTGGCGCCGACTACGTTCTCGATTGTCGGGGCCTGTTTGACCTGGTCGATCGTCGCTTCGCGACTCTCGACAGGCCGGACGGCCGTGATCTCCACGCCCGCGATCGCGGTGGCAACGGGACGCAATACGACGTCATGGGCCACGGTGTGACCGACGGTGACCGCGACGACGAAGGAATCCGCCGAAAAACCAATACGACGTACGTGTACGGCGTAGGATCCCGAAGGGATCCCGCCGACATGAAACCGCCCGTCATCACCCGTCGACGTGCCACGGCGTGTCCCCGCCACATAGACCATAGCGCCCGGAACCGGCGTGCCGCTCGTATCGGCAACACGCCCCGCGATGGCGCCTCCTGCCGCCTGGGCGGCGAGGCACGCGGGATGGACGGTCACGAGCGGGGCGCTGGCGCCGCAGGCAACGGCCAGGCGAACGCACCAGCGCGCAACGCGAATGCGCGTATGGATGACGGGCATGTGACCCGTCAACCTAGAATCGTTACCTTATGGCTCCGATTAGCCGCGCGGGCAGATTGTGGACGAACGCGAGTTCGACGAGCAGACGCTCGACGTCAGACGTGCTTTCCCGCTCTTTTGGCGCGCGATCCGCCTACGGTGTCCGAACTGCGGCCACGGCAAAATCTTCGCCTCGTGGCTCACGCTCAAGCCGCGGTGTCCAACGTGCGGCATCCCGTTCGATCGCGCCGAGGATGACTATTTCATCGGCGCGTATCTGTTCAACTTGATCGCTGTCGAGCTCATCGTCGCGGCCGCCTTGACCATCGTCGCGGTGGCGACGTATCCGCATGTTCCTTGGACCGCGCTGCAGTACTCCACGATATTGCTCGTGTTGGGCGGAGCGTTCGTGTGCTATCCATTCGCCAAAACGACGTGGATCGCCTTTGACCTCATGCTGCGACCGGTCACGCCCGAGGAGATGCAGTGGTATCGGGAGGGCGGGTCTTCGGCTGGTCGTGATCTGCCCCAGCTCTAATATCCGTTCGCAGCATCACGGTTGTCACCGGCGTCGGGATCTTCACGCCCTCGGCCGCGAGGCTTTGGAGCACGCCGACCGTGATCGTCTGTTGGACGTTCATGTAGATGGTGTAGTCGGCTGACAGGACGTAGTACAGCGTCTCGACCTCGGCGCCCAAATCGGCGAGCGCGCGGACGTGCGAGCGGGCGAACCGCACCTGGGGCGTCGCCTTCACGATGGTCTCGATGAGCGCCGGCACGCCGGCGATCACGTGTGGCGGATTGTCGTACGACAGGCGCGTGACCATCGTGACGGCCCGCTCACTCATGCGCTTCCAGTTGCGAATGCGGCTCTTGAGCAGATCGAGGTTGGCGAAGACGATCTGCTCGCCGGTGACGCTCCGCACGCGCGTCGTCTTGAGACCGATGTGCTCGACGGCGCCGGTAAAGGTGTCGACGGTGATGGTGTCGCCGACCACGAACGGCTTGTCAAGCACGATCGACATCGCGCCGAACAAGTCGCCGAGCACGTTCTGGACGGCCAGCGCGACCGCGACGCCGCTGATGCCGAGGCCCGCGACGAGTGTCGTGATGCGCACGCCCAAGTTGTCGAGGGCGATCAAGATCAGGATGAGCCACATCGTGGCGCGCAGCAGAATGCCGAGCGCGGCGAGCGTCGTCGGGTTTTGGGCGTCGCCGGAGACGGCGCGTCGGGCCGCCCACCTCTTCAGCAAGAACGTGATGACGCCGTTGCCCCAGAGCGCGACCTGGACGATGCTGGCGATCGTCAACAGCGCTCGGACCGCGCGGTCCCAGCCCTCGACGAGCGATAGCTCCTGGGCGCCGAGCGCGAGTGCGACCATGAAGAGGAAGAACAGGCTGGTCGACCGGACGATCTGCGCACCTTCTGGCGAGTGCGGTTCGATCCGCCGGGCGATCAGGCCACGCAGTACGAGCGTGATCGCCAGTGAGACGGCGAAAATGCCGAGGGCGATCAGCCAGGTCTGGACGGTATTGTGGTAGACCTCGTACTGGAGCGCCGGCATGGGGCGAAAGCTACGTCTACGCGGCCTCCCACGCCGCCGTGCTGTCACATGCGTCGCAGTTGTTGCACCGCCAGTCCGGAGCAACGGGCGCTCCGAAATATTCGAGGATGACGCGCGTGCGGCACTGGGCCGTTTGGCAGAAGCGGATGATCGCGCGGAGCTTGGCCTGGTCTTTGGCCCGACGCTCCTCGTAGTCGATGAGGTCGTGGCTCAGGTCGACCTGCGTGAGGCGGCCGGCGAGCCGCTCCCAGCTGCCGCCGCGATGCTCGCGGACCATGCCGTGGCGCTTGAGCAGCGTGAAGACGATGCGGGCTTTGCGCCGCGGCACGCCGGCCGCGTCGGCGAGATCGTCGAGCGAAACGGGCGTGCGGATCGGATGGTGCTCGAGGACGATCGCGACCTTGGCGGCTTCCTCGATCTCGGGGTACTTGCCGCCGAGGAAGTACGACTGGATGCGGCGGTCTTCGACGCGATAGAGCACGGTGCACGTCGCGGGCTGGCCGTCGCGACCGGCCCGCCCGGCTTCTTGATAGTACGATTCGATCGAACCCGGGAAGTGATAATGCACGATGAACCGGATGTCTTGCTTGTCTATGCCTAAGCCAAAGGCGTTCGTCGCGATCATCGCATCGAGCTCACCGGCCATGAAGCGGTCCTGCGCCTCCGTGCGGTCGGCGGCGGCCATCTTGCCGTGATAGAGGCCCACCGTGTATCGATCGGCCAGCATTGTGTACAGGCGCTCGGCCTCCTTGACGGTCGCCGCGTACAGGATACCCGAGCCATCGTTGTGCGACAGGATATCCAGGAGCGCGAGGTCTTTCTCGCCATCATTGACGGTGCGACGGACTTCGAAACGGAGATTCGGGCGGGCGAAGCCCGCCACCACGACGTACGGGTCGCGGAGCCCGAGCTGGCGGGCGATATCCTGGCGCACCTCGGACGTCGCGGTTGCCGTCAGCGCGAGCATCGGTGGGCGACCGAGGCGTTGCGCGACTGAGCCCAGCATTAGATAATCGGGGCGGAAGTCATGGCCCCACTGACTGACACAGTGGGCTTCGTCGACGACGAAGAGGCTGACCTTTCGCGATAACAGGCGGTCGAAGAACTCGCGGTCTTTGAATCGCTCCGGTGTCACGTAGAGGATCTGGCCTTCGCCGTCCGCCACCTGCCGGTGCGCTTCGCGGCTTTCGCGATCGGTGAGATGCGAATGCATCGCGACCGAGTCCACGCCCTGGGCGATCAGCTTGTCATGCTGATCTTTCATTAAGGCGATGAGCGGGGTGATGACGACCGTGAGGCCTGGAAGTACCAGCGACGGGAGCTGGTAGACGAGGGATTTGCCACTGCCGGTCGGCATGACAATGATCGCATCTCGGCCGGCGAGGACCGCTTGGATCGATGGCCACTGGTCGGGCTGGAAATCAGCGTGGCCGAACCGCTCGGACAAGAGGGTTCGGGCTCGCCCTAGCGAGAGCGATGTGCGCGACATGACCGGTGCAGGGGCATGATCTGTTCCAACGCGACCCCAAGGGGCTAAGCTCAACTATGACGTCGTACGAATGCTTCGCCATCGCGGCGCCTGGGCTCGAGCCACTCGTGGCGCGTGAGCTCGACGCGTTGGGTGTCAGTGGCAACGTGGTGACGGGCGGCGTGACATTCCACGCCACATCTGAGCAGCTGTACCTGGCGAACCTGTGGCTGAGGATCGCCAGCCGCGTCATTGTGCGGCTCGCCACATTTCACGCGGCCGCGTTTCACGAGCTGGAGCGTCATGCGCGGCGTGTGTCTTTTGAGCGGTTTATAGCGCCTGGGGCGGCCGTTGACGTGCACGTCAGTTGCCGCAAGTCGCGGTTGTATCACTCGGACGCGGTAGCGGAGCGCATTCGGCGCGCGATAGAGCGGCGCACGGGTTCGGTTGTCGCGGCGGCCGAGAGTGGGGTGCTCGTCATTGTGCGATTGTCGCATGACGAGTGCACGATCAGTGTCGATAGCTCGGGTGCGTTGTTACACCGGCGTGGTTACAGACTCGCGACCGCCAAGGCTCCGCTGCGCGAGACGATGGCGGCGGCGTTGCTCGCGGGCTGGGAGGGGGGCAGCGCGTTGGTTGATCCCTTCTGCGGCTCGGGCACGATTGCCATCGAGGCGGCGCTCATCGCGCGACATCGGGCCCCTGGGATCGCTCGAGATTTTGCTTTTATGCAATGGCCCGAATACGACGGCGCCCTTTGGGCGACCGTCTACCGGGCAGCGAGGAGTAATGAGCGGCCCACGACTGGGGTATCAGCGATAGTAGCGGCGGATCGGGACGCGGGTGGGACTCAGGCTGCCAGGGACAACGCCGAGCGCGCGGGGGTGGGCGGGGATATAGAGATCCGGACCCAGTCGCTCTCGGAGCTAGAGGCGCCCGCTGACACTGGGTGGCTCGTGACCAACCCACCCTGGGGCGTGCGCCTGGGTGACGAGGCCAAGCTCAGGGACCTCTACGCGAGATTCGGCCAGGTCGCTCGACGGCGATTCCCCGGCTGGCAAGTCAGGGTACTGGCGCCAGAGGCCAGTCGGCTGGGACAAATTTCGCAACTACCGCTCGCGCCGTCGATTCGCACGGCCAACGGCGGGATCCCCGTGGCCATCCTATTTGCATCTGTCCCAAAGCTGACTGAGCTATAAATTGGGCGCTTGTGGCGCCATGCGTTCTGTGCGTCGGACGGCATAGATACTTAACCGAGCACGTCGCGCGAGTCTTCGACGGGTTCGGCGTAGTTGCCTGCGCGGCCGTTGGCTTGAACGAAGCGGCCAAGGTCACCGGCGCGTTCGACGCAATCCTCTGCGACTACGATCTCCTCGAGCCGTTGACCGAGGAAGAGTGGCGGGCATCGTCGCTCCTCGCGATCGAGCGGCTCGTCGTCTACAGTCTGAATCGCCGGTTCGATGAGGTGCCGCCGTTGGCCATCCGCGGCGCGACACGATTTCTGTATCTCCCCCTCACGACACGCGAGCTAGCCCTACAGACGATCGGTTAGATTAAGCGGACATGCCGATTGACCCTGCGACTAACGTCTTTAACGACGGATACATCGCCGAGTTGTATGACGCCTATCGTCGCGATCCGGCGTCCGTCTCGGACTCCTGGCAACAGTTTTTCCGCGCTGCCGAGCGCTTTGCGGGTTCTACGACTCGCGGTGCGCCGGACGGCGTCGAGCGGCGAGCGCCCGATCCGGCCTTACTAAAGAAGGCCGCTGGCGCCGCGGCGCTCATGCAGGCCATCCGGACGTATGGGCACTTCGCGGTCCAGCTCGATCCCCTGGGTACGCCGCCGCTTGGAGCGCCGGAACTCTCGCCCGAGTTCCACGGCATCACCGAGGCCGACCTGGAATCCGTCCCCGGTAGCGCCGTTGGGTTTCCACACATGGCGACCGCGGCTGACGTTCTCAAGCGGCTGCGACTTCGCTATACCACGACCCTTGGGTTCGAGGTCACCCACCTGGCCGCTGAGGACGAGAGGAAGTGGTTCCGGCAGATGCTCACGGCCGAGGAGCTTACCAAGCCCCTCACTCCCGACGAGAAACGCGGGCTGCTGCGCCGGTTGACCGAGGTCGATGGGCTCGAACGCTTCATCGCTCGGGCATACCCATCCGTCAAGCGGTTCGGCATCGAGGGGACTGATGCTTTAGTTCCCATGCTCGACGAGACCATCGCACGTGGCGGCGCCGCTGGTGCGCATCGGGTGGTTATCGCGATGGCCCACCGGGGACGCATCAACGTATTGGCTCACATCCTCGCCAAGCCGTACTCGGCCATCATTGGCGAGTTCGAAGGCAAGCACGGTGACGACACGGGCACCGGTGACGTGAAATATCATCTCGGCACGCACGCTACGCGTGGCGCCGTCGATATCACGCTGCTGCCCAATCCCAGCCACCTGGAGTTCGTCAACCCTGTGTTAGAGGGTGTCGCGAGGGCGTTGGAGCGCGAGGGCAAGGAGAGAAACGAGGCGAGCGTCATCCCCGTGTGTATCCATGGCGACGCGGCGTTTCCCGGCGAAGGGGTCGTCACCGAGACATTTAACTTGTCTCGGCTCCCCGGGTTCCGTGTCGGTGGGACCCTTCACATCATCGTCAACAATCAGATCGGGTTTACGACTGATCCCGTTGACGGGCGATCGACGTATTACGCCAGCGATCTCGCGAAGGGATTTGACGTACCCATTGTCCATGTGAATGCTGATAGCGCTGAGGCTTGTGTTATCGCCGTCCGCATTGCGATCGCCTATCGATCGACTTTCGGCAAAGATTTCTTGATCGACCTTGTTGGGTACCGGCGAAACGGGCACAACGAAGGCGACGAGCCGAGTTTCACGCAGCCGACCATGTACGACAAGATCAGGGCGCACCCGACGGCGCGTCAGATCTGGGGTCAGCGGCTCGTGAACGAGGGCGTGGTGACGGCCGCCGACGTGCAGGCGGTCGACAAAGAGATCCTCGACAAGCTCACGTCGGTGCACGCGCAGGTCACATCTGGTAACGCGCCGGCCGAGGGCGTGGAGCCTGTTTATCCTGGACTCTCGCGGCCCGCGACGGCCGAAACCGCGGTTCCGCGTGAGAGGCTGATGGCGCTGAACGAGCGGTTGCTCACCTGGCCCGAGGGCTTCCAAGCGCACCCGCGCGTCGCGCGGGCCATCGGCCGGCGCCGCGATGCGCTCTCCGGCGCGCGTGCGATCGACTGGGGCGCGGCCGAGGCGTTGGCGCTCGCGTCGTTGGTCACGGATGGCACGTCGGTTCGACTGACCGGACAGGATGCGGCGCGCGGCACGTTCTCGCACCGGCACGCGGTGCTGCACGACGCGAAGACTGGCGCCGTGTACACGCCGCTCCAGAATTTGCCCGGGACCGGCGCGTTCGAGGTTTACAACAGTCCGCTGTCCGAGACGGCGGTGCTGGGGTTCGAGTACGGGTATGCGGCCGCGGCGCCGGACTCGCTCGTGTTGTGGGAAGCGCAATACGGCGATTTCGTCAACGTCGCCCAACCGATTATTGACCAGTTCCTGGCCGCCGATCGCGCGAAGTGGGGCGAAGGCTCGCGCGTCGTGCTTCTCCTGCCGCATGGGTATGAGGGCGGCGGGCCGGAGCACTCGAGCGCGCGGCTCGAGCGGTTCCTTCAGCTGGCGGCCGAGGGCAACATGCAGATCGCGTATCCCTCGACGCCGGCGCAATACTTCCATCTGTTGCGCACGCAAGCGATGACGGCGGTGCGCCGGCCGCTCGTGCTCATGCAGCCCAAGAGCCTCCTGCGGCTCGATCGCGCCATGTCGAGCGTCGACGAGCTCGCGACCGGGCAGTTCCATGCGGTGATCGACGACCCGACGATGGTCGACGCTGAGAAGCGCTGGGCCGTGCGGCGTGTGGTGTTCTGCACCGGAAAGATCTACTACGATCTGACCAGCGAACCCAGGCCCTCGCACGTAGCCATAGTTCGGATAGAGGGATTGTATCCCTGGCCACAGGACGAGGTGGCCCAAGCGCTCGAACGCTACGCGGAAGCAGACGACATCGTATGGGTACAGGAAGAGCCAAAGAACATGGGTGCGTGGTCGTTCGTCATGCAGCGGCTCAGTGGCGTGCGCTACGTCGGACGCCCCGACCGGGCGAGTCCGGCGGAAGGCTACATGGCGACGCACCAGAAGGAGCAAGCGCGCATCGTCGCCGAAGCGCTCGCGGCGCCAATAGCGTCCGATCGGCCGTCGATCGCGGGCGGCGTGTGAACCCTCGGTACGCCGCGCTGGTCTTAGGTCTGACCGCGTGTTCGATCGCCGCGCCGCGCCTCACGTCCGCTCAGGAGCGCGGCGCGATCGCGTTGGGTGAGGCTGTCGAGGGATTGGGCGTCACCACGCGCGTGCTCATGATCGCGGCGCATCCGGACGACGAGGACACGCGCCTCATCGCTTGGCTCGCTCGCGGGCAGCATGTCGAGACTGCCTATCTGTCGCTGACCCGCGGGGATGGCGGCCAGAACCTCATCGGCAACGAGCTCGGCGAAGCGCTGGGTGTTATCCGCACGGAAGAATTACTAGCGGCTCGCCGCATCGACGGCGCGCACCAGTATTTCACTCGGGCGTACGACTTCGGGTTCTCGAAGAGCGCGGAAGAGACGTATACCCACTGGCCGCACGATTCAGTGCTCGGCGATGTGGTAACCGTTATCCGCGCCTTCCGCCCGCATGTGATCATCGCGGTATTTACCGGCACGCCGCAGGACGGGCACGGGCAGCACCAGGTCTCTGCGCTGCTAGCGCGAGAGGCCTACGACGTCTCGGGTGATACCCTGAGGTTCCCGGTTGCCAAGTACGGTCGCGCGTGGACCGTGTCGAAGTTTTATCGCGACCGGTCATACTTCGGTGGCGGCGCCGAGGCGCTGACGATCCAGGTTGGGGAGTATAGTCCACTCATCGGCGAGTCATACTCCGAGATCGCGTCGAGGAGTCGGAGTCAGCACCGATCCCAGGGATTTGGACAGCTCGTGAGAAGAGGCCCTTTCACGGCATCGGTCTATCGCGAAGCGAGCCGTGTCAATTCGGGGGCCGAGAAGACGATGTTCGACGGGATCGACACGGCCCGGCTCAACGCGTATCGCGCCGTGATCGATTCGATTCGGCGAGGATGGAACGCGTACGACCCGACGCCGATCGTGCCATCGCTCGTGCATCTCGTCACGACGCTGCGTCGAGCGAGCGCGACGGAACCGGATGGCGAACGCACGATCGCCCTCGCGCTTGGTCGCGCCGAGCACGCGCTGGAGCTCGCGTCGGGCCTCGCGATCGAGGCCACCGTTCCGCATGACTTGCTCGCGGCCGGCGATACGAGTCGCGTGTCGCTCGCCGTCTACGACCGCGGCCAGCGACCCATGCTGCTCGCGGCCCAGAGCCTCGCGGCCGGCGCAGTTGGGCGCGACAGCTTCGTCGTCAAGGGTGATTCGATCACCCAGCCGTGGTGGCTGGAGAAGCCCCGCGTAGGCGATCTCTTCGGGGTTCCCGTGTCTCGAGTGGCCGAGGATCAGCGCGAGCCGGTGAGTGCGCGGTCTCGCATCACGTTCGGGACCGGGACAGATAACGATCCGGTCGAGATCACGGTCGCACGGCCCATTGTCCAGCGCATCGGCGACCCGAGCCGCGGCGAGATCGATCGGCCGGTCGCGATCGTTCCCGCGGTGGCCGTGACTTTCGATCAGACCGTCGAATACGTACCGGCTCGTACGAACATCGATCGATCCGTCGCCGTTACGCTGCGATCTGGGTCATCGACGGCTCGTGATGTCACCGTCTCGCTTCAAACGCCGAAAGGGCTTCACGCCGACTCGGCATCCCGGAAAGTCTCGCTTCCGGCGTACGGGACGCGGCGAGTCGATTTTCGTATCGCCGGGAGCCTCGCGACGGGCAACGCCCGACTTGGCGCGGTCGCCGAGAGTGACGGGCAGCAGTACACGCTCGGCTATGTCCCGATTGAGTACGAGCACATCCATCCGCAGAAACTGTATCGCGACGCCGCGGTTCAACTCGTCGCGGTCAACGTGAAGGTGCCCGCGGGACTCACGGTTGGGTACATCCCCGGCGTCGGGGATAACGTGGGGCCTACGTTGGAGACGCTGGGTATTCCGGTGACGATGCTGGATCCAGCTAGCCTCGGCACGGCCAATCTCGGCAAGTTCGGCGCGATCGTGGTCGGCACCCGGGCGTACCAGGCAAGCGCCGATCTAAAGGCCAACAACAAGCGGCTGCTCGACTATGCTCGGAATGGTGGCACGTTGGTGGTGCAGTATGGACAATACGAGATGGGCGATCCTGGCATCATGCCTTATCCCGTGACGCTGTCGCGCCCTGCCGATCGCGTGACCGATGAAAACGCACCGGTGCGCGTTCTCAATCCTGCCTCGCCGATTCTCAATACGCCGAACAAAATTGGCGACGCGGATTGGCTCGGGTGGGTGCAGGAGCGCTCGACGTACATGCCGCGGACGTTCGATGATCATTACAAGACGGTCGTGTCCATCAATGATCCCGGCGAACCGCCGAACAACGCCGGCATATTGGTCGCGCCGCTTGGCAAAGGCACGTACGTGTATGCGACCCTCGCGTTCTTCCGGCAATTACCCGCGGGTGTGCCGGGCGCGGCGCGACTGTTCGTGAATCTCCTCGCGGCAGGACACACGCAGGTCGTGCAGTGAAGCGGATCGTTCTGGCGAGCCTGGCGGTCCTGTGCGCCTGCTCACACGATCGCCGGACGCCGCTCGTCGTGTATTCGCCGCACGGGAAGGCGCTGCTCGCCGATTTCGCACAGCGATTCGAGCGACTGCATCCCGACATCGACGTGCAGTGGGTCGACATGGGCGCGCAGGAAGTGCTCGACCGTCTGCGCGCCGAGTCGGTGAATCCGCAAGCCGACGTGTGGTTCGGCGGGCCAGGGAGCGAGTTCACGCGCGGGGCGAAAGAAGGGCTGCTCGAACCGTATACGCCGACGTGGGCCGAGTACGTATCACCCGACGCTCGTGACAGTGCCGACCGCTGGTTCGGGACGTATCTCACGCCCGAGGTGATCGGGTACAATAGTGTCGCCGTTTCGGATTCGGCGGCGCCGAAAGATTGGGACGATGTGCTGGATCCCAAGTGGAAGGGTAAAGTGCTCATCCGCGATCCGGTCGCATCGGGGAGCATGAGGGCGATCTTCGGCGCCATTCTCGCACGCTCGGTGACGGCGACGGGGTCGACGGCCGCGGGATGGGCGTGGCTTCGGAAGCTCGACGCGAATACGAAAGAGTATGCGCTCAACCCCACGTTGTTGTATCAGAAGCTGGGGCGCCAGGAAGGGGTGATCACGCTCTGGGACATGCCGGATATCGCGACGCTCCAGGATCGGTTGCACATTCCGGTCAAATACACGATCCCGACGAGCGGCACGCCGATTCTCGTCGAGGGCATCGCGATCGTGAAGGGCACGAAACAACTCGCGGCGGCGAAGGCGTTCTATGAGTTCGTGACGACGCCAGCGATGCTGTTGGTGGCCGCGCGAGAGGACAAGCGCATTCCCGTGCGGACCGACATGCCGGAAGACTCGTTGCCGGATTGGATCCGCGTGGCCCGGCGCGAGATCAAGCCGATGGTGGTCAATCGGGCGTTGTTGGCCGATAGTCTCGATGAGTGGATGACGTACTGGGACTCTCACATCCGTCGGCACGGGTGACGGCCTGCGCGTTGTCGGTACGCAATATCACGCGCCGGTTCGCGACGACGACGGCGGTGAATGACGTCTCGTTCGAGGTATGCGTCGGCGAACTGTTGGCATTGGTCGGCGCGAGCGGCTCGGGCAAGACAACCACGCTCCGCATTGTCGCCGGCTATGAGCCCGCCGATTCCGGCGTCGTGATGCTCAATGAGCGCGACATTACTCGCTTGCCACCGCAGCGGCGCAATTTCGGGATGGTGTTTCAGCACTACGCGCTGTTCCCGCATTTGTCGGTGGAAGACAACGTCGGGTTCGGCCTCGAAGCTCGCGGCGTGTCGCGTCAGGACCGCCGCACGCGAGCTCGCGCCGCGCTCGCGGCCGTGGGATTGGATGGTGCTGGACCCAGGCCGATTCAATCCCTCTCCGGCGGCGAGCAGCAGCGCGTAGCGTTAGCTCGCGCGCTGGTGATCGAGCCACCAGTGCTCTTGTTGGACGAGCCGCTCTCGAACCTCGACCCGCAACTGCGACAATCCACGCGCGATGAGCTGAGGGCGATGCTCAGGCGTCAGCGCGTGACGGCGCTATTCGTGACGCACGATCAAGAAGACGCGTTCGCGATCGCCGATCGCGTGGCGTTGCTCAGTCGAGGCCGGTTGCTACAAATCGGATCACCTGAGGAGCTATACGACACGCCATCATGTCGTACTGTGGCCGAGTTCGTTGGCCGCGCCACATTGCTCCCAGCGATAGAGCGCAGCGAAGACAGCGCGGCAATAATCGTCGGCGGCGTCGAGCGGGTCGTACGGATCGAGCGGCCGAGTGGCGTCAAAGGGGCATTATTGGCCGTTCTTCGGCCCGAGGCGTTGGGGTTTGCGCCGTCAGGATGGTCTGATGCGTGGCCTGGCATAGTGCACAGCAGGCGCTTCGCTGGATCTTCGTATCATTATCGCGTACGGTTGGATGGCGGTGTGGAAGTCGAGGTCGCAGTCGGCGAGCGCACGGCAGAGGAAGGGGACCGGGTATCGGTTCGGGTCGTACGAGAGCCAATTCCGGTCGTCTCGACCGCATCTGGTGATTAAGTGTGCCGCTCCGCGGCACATGGACCTCGACCTACGTCGAGGTCCGCGGGTACCATAATGTTACTGGTCGTACCCCCGCCGGAGTGGCTAACGTGGGTCTTGAGAGAACCATGGACCAGAAACGGCGCCGCTTCGTCTGTGACGGGATGCTGTGGGAGGCATGGCCATCGGACCTCCCACCCGACCCGCGCGTCAGCGAAGCCCGCGCGGCGCTCCCGCCGAGCCCTCCCCGTCTATTCTTCAAATCGAGCACGGGGATGTTTCGTGCTGTGCCCTACGCGACTGCGTCATGGGCTGGGCTCGCACGCATGAGCGACGATGATCTGCGCGACATAGTCCGTGGGCTCGACTATTACGGGTAAGCGCGCCCGCGTTCCACTGATCGCGTGGCCGCTGTTCGCCGTCCTGCTCTGGGCGGTCGTCTACCCAAACGTGTCCGTTATCGCCGGCAGCTTTGGCCGCGGTCTCGGCTACTGGAAGCAATTCGTCGAGAGCCCCGCGGATCGCGAGGCGTTGTGGACGAGCATCTGGATCTCGATCGCGTCCGTCGTCTTCTCCACGGCCATCGGCGTCCCGCTCGCGTTCGTGCTCACGCGCGTCGAGTTCCGCGGGCGCAAGATATTGAGCGCGGCCGCGACACTTCCCGCGGCGTTGCCACCGCTCGTTGGCGTCGTCGCGTTCTTGTTTCTGTATGGCGAGAGCGGCGTCATCACGCGTGCAGTGCAAGCCGTCTTGCATACGACGACTCCGCCGTGGACACTCGGCGGCGGCTGGGCGATCGTCTTTGTGCACGCATACACGATGTACGTGTACGTGTACATGTTCGTATCTGCGGGGTTAGAGAGGTACGATACATCGCTCGACGAAGCGGCGGCCGGACTCGGGGCGGGGGCTACGCTCAGGCTGCGGCGCGTGACGCTGCCGTTGCTGACGCCGGCGCTCGTCGGCGCGATGCTGCTCGTGTTCATGAGCTCACTCGGTTCGTTCTCGGCGCCGTACATATTTGGCGGCGGCTTGCGCGTGCTCGCCACGCAGATCGTGACGTCGCGGCTCAATGGCGCCGTGGGCGTGTCGTATGTCGAGACCACCGTGCTCGCGATCGCGTCGATCGGCGCCCTCTGGGTGTCGCGTTGGATCCAAGGGCGGAGCCAATATGCCGCCGCCGGCAAAGGGCGTGTAACTCGGCAGCGCATGCAATCGCGGATCCTTCGGGCGTTGACGCTGCCGGCCGCCGCGGCGGTGGTGGTCGTGCTGATCCTGCCGCACCTCATGATCGTCCTGGTGTCGTTTGCGCGCGACGGGGCTTGGACGACTCAGGTGCTGCCGCCCGAGTACACGCTGGACAACTTTCGGCGGTTGTTCAGCGACCCCGATCTCGTCACGCCTATCGTGAACAGCATCGAGATGGCGCTCATTGCGACGGCTGGCAATGTGGTCATCTGCTCGATCGCGGCATATCTCGTCGCGCTCCGGCGGTTCCCCGGACGACGATTCCTGGAATTGCTCACGGCGCTCCCGTGGGCTATTCCCCCTATGGCGGTCGCGATCGGCCTCGCATCGACGTTCAATCGCAATGACGCGCTGACTCTTCGCGTGCTGCTCGTCGGCACGTTTTGGATCTTGCCGCTCGCCTATTTCGTGAGAGGCATTCCCCTCGTCGCCTCGGCCGTCGAAGGCTCGCTCTCGCAGATGGACCCGTCGCTCGAGGACGCCGCGCGCGGACTCGGCGCCGGGTGGTGGCTCGTCATGCGGCGCGTGATGCTCCCGGCGGCGCGGCCGGGGCTGGTCGCGGGCGCACTGCTGGCGGCCATCACGGCGGTCGGCGAGTTCGTGGCCTCGGTCGTGCTGTACACCCACGCCAATCGGCCGATCTCGATTGAGATCCTGGCCCAGATTCGCGATTTTGCGTTTGGAACTGCTGCGGCCTTTAGTGTGTTGTTGATCGGCGTCGTGTTGGCGTTCACGGCGATTGCGCGCCTAGTCGGCGCGCAAGGCCGTGTTGAATTAACTGAGCAGCCAATCGCATAGATGCCTCGTCCGCGCGTAGTAATTATTGGTGGAGGATTCGGCGGGCACAAAGCCGCGCAGCGGCTGCGTCATTCGAACGTCGATATCACACTGATCGATCGCTCGAATCATCACACCTTCCAGCCGTTGCTCTATCAGGTCGCGACCGCGACGCTCGCGCCCAGCGATATTGCGATCCCGATTCGGTGGTTGTTCCGCCGGCAGCCCAACGTCGAAGTGCTGATGGCCGAAGTCACGCGCATCGACATCAACGCCAAATACGTCGTGCTGGACAACGGCTTTTCCACGCTATCGTACGACTATCTCGTGATCGCGACCGGCTCCCGCCACTCCTACTTCGGTCATCCGGAATGGGAAGCGATCGCTCCGGGTCTCAAGAGCCTCGACGACGCGCGAGTGATTCGCAATCGATATCTCTCGGCATTCGAGGCTGCCGAGCGCACGGAAGATCCCGAGGCGCGGCAAGCCTTGATGACATTCGTTATCGTCGGCGGCGGACCGACCGGGTGTGAGCTCGCCGGGATTATCGCCCCGGTGTCACGCAAAGCCCTTCGGAGGGAGTTTCATCGCATTGATACCCGACAGACGAAAGTCATTCTGCTCGAGGGAACGCACCGCATCCTCCCAGGATTCCCCGAGTCGCTCGCGAAACACGCGCTGAATGATCTGCGCAAACTTGGCGTTGATGTCAGGCTCGGGGAGTTAGTCACCCAAGTGACGCCGGACGCGGTGTACGTCGGTAGCGAACGGATTCCGACCCGCAATGTGTTCTGGGCTGCCGGGAACGAGTCGTCGGGACTGGGACGGGACCTCGGTGTGCCGCTCGACCGCCAGGGTCGCGTGATCGTCGAGCCGGACTTGTCGGTCCCGGGTCATCCGGAGGTGTTCGTCGTGGGCGACCTCGCGATCGCGATGAAGGATGACGGGAAAACGCCCGTCCCCTGGGTCGCCCCCGCGGCGCAGCAAGGTGGTTGGCACGCCGGGGGAAACATTATTGCGTCATTGGCGGGGCGGCCTCGGAAACCGTTCCACTATTGGAACAAGGGCGACCTCGCTACGCTTGGTCGTCACAAGGCGATCGCGGATTTCGGCTGGATCAGAGTCACCGGGTTCCTCGCCTGGTACCTCTGGCTCTTCGTGCACATCATGTATCTCGCGGGATTCCGGAATCGTTTGAGCGTTCTCATCGAGTGGGCCTACGCGTACTTTACCTACCAGCGCGGGTGCCGGATCATCAGCCGGAGCGCTGGACCCATTGATATGCCAGTCAACACTAGTGTAGCAACTGCGTCACGCGTTGTGTGACTGGATTCGGGCGCGTGCCCGACCTAACTTCTCGCGCGTCTAGCGCTCAGAGGAGCAGGGGAGATACTGATTGATGCATAACCGGACGCAGCCGTTGCGTCGTGCGCCAGCGCTGATCGTGCGCGGCCGTGCGTCGAGTGATGGAGATACTCGTTACCGGTTTCGGTTACCGGTCCCTCCGGTACCCACAGGTGGTTCGTACGCCGCACATGCCGTCGAGCGGCGCGCCAAGAAACTCTACTTCGGTGTACTCGACGCCATGCGCACGGGCGTTATCGAGCCGACGCTGCGTGGGAAGCTCACGCGGCTGATCATCGAGGCGCGCCCGCGGCCGGATTACATGCTGCGGCATCTCATGCGCGTGCTCGACGCGGTCGCGCGCCGCGCGCGCGAGACCGGAGGGAAGCCGTTGCTGCCGCTGCCGCCAGCGCCGATGGCCGAGATCGATGTGGCGATGCCGCCGGCGCTCGGGGTGCACGAGGCGCTACGGTGGCCGCTCGAATGGTTGCAGACGCGTGGCCTCGCCCTCGCCAAGACCGCGAGCGTCAGCGTCTCCGAGATCGCGCCGAGTCAGACTACGGTTTAGCGGTCGCGCTCGCGGCAGTCGCGATGGGCGCGGTTGGCTCGACGGGCGCCGGTCCGTCGCTGCGCGCGTAGCTCTCCATGTCGAGGCCCATGAGCAGCGTCCCGGCGACGAACGCGGCCGAGATCCAGAACGGCGCCGCGCGCCCGATTTGATCGTACACCAGCCCGCAGAACAACTGGAACGCCACGGTCGACACACGGCCGAACGACTGCTGGACCCCCATGTACACGCCGCGCTCGCCCACGCCGATTACGCGCGAAAGCAATGACGTCACGCCCGGGAACGTGAAGGCCGTGCCGAAGTTGAGCAGCGGGGAGATGAGACAGAAGATGAGAATGTTCGGCGGCAGCGGCAGGAGCAGCAATCCAATCGCGAGGAGCAGTGTGCCGATCCGCGCCAGTCGCGGTTCGCCGAGACGGTCCACCGCGGGTCCGAGCAAGAACGCCCGCGTGAAGAACGACACAAGGCCCATGTAGGAGAAGAAGTAGCCGATCGTCTCCTTGGTGATGCCGTATTTCTCGTTGAGCAAGAGCACGAGCACCGGCGTGATGCCGTAGAAGGCGCCGAGGCCGATCGCGTAGATCAGGATGAGTCGCGACGCCGGCTGATCCGAGTGGCGGATCACGCGCCAGATCACGCGGAACGAGCTCGAGGCATCCGTGCGCGCGCGCGGCGTGACGACGCGCGACTCGCCCAAGTAGCGCCACGCGAAATACATGTTGACGAGACAGATCACGGCCGCGAGCAGCCCTGGGCCGTGCACGCCGAGCTTGGCGGATAGCGAGCCGATTGCCGGGCCTCCGGCGACGCCGAGGTTCGTGGCGGCCGACAGCCAGCCCAAGGCTTTCGCCCGATCTTTGGGCGGGGTCTCGTCGGCCACGTACGCTTGAATGACACCGACCGTCCCGCCGCCGAGTCCCGTCACGATGCGGGACAGGAACAGCATCCAGAGCGAGCCCGAGAACGCGAAGATCACGTACCCGAAGACCGAGGCGCCGAGCGCGATCAGGAGCGCGGGCCGTCGGCCGTACTTATCGGAAAAACGGCCCCAATACGGGGCCGAGAGGAGTGTGGCAACATTGAACGACGCGGCGATGGCGGCGACCACGAACGCGGACGCGCCGAACGCTTTGGCGTAGAACGGGAGTTGTGGGACAACCAGGAACGTCCCCACCATGTCCACGCCGGCGGTGATGATGAGGACGAGCAGTTTTTTATTCACCAGGCCACAAAATCTAATGTCCGCTCTTACCGAGGGCGGCCGGAGGGACGGAACGGCCTACAATGCCCGCCA
>Ga0210409_10000562_pt1 | contig 57864 bp, 46 predicted proteins | sample IncBWH17MmetaG_FD_161649 | JGI IMG/M metagenome (GOLD analysis project Ga0210409, IMG submission 161649) | Forest soil microbial communities from Barre Woods Harvard Forest LTER site, Petersham, Massachusetts, United States - Inc-BW-H-17-M | ecosystem: Environmental > Terrestrial > Soil >... | reverse complement strand
GTTCGATGTTGGCTCGAGCGCCAAGGAACGAGCGACGCTCGACGCCGTTCTCCGCACGTTGTTCTCCTTGGGTGGCTCCGTCCTGGATAGTTCTCCGATGTACGGGCGCGCCGAAGGAGTCGCAGGGGACTTGCTGGCCGCGCACGGCGCGCGCCAAAAAGCGTTCGTGGCCACCAAGGTTTGGACCCAAGGGCGCAGCGCCGGCATCAATCAGATGAACCGCTCGATGAAATTATTGCAATGCCCGCAAATCGATCTGATGCAGATTCACAATCTGGTGGATTGGCGCACGCATCTCGCGACGCTTCGCGCGTGGAAAGAGGAAGGACGCATCCGCTATCTTGGCATCACGCATTATTCATCAAGCGCGTATGGCGAAATGGAAAAGATCATGCGGGCCGAGGCGCTCGACTTCGTGCAACTCAATTATTCGCTCGATGATCGCGAGGCGGAGCGGCGTCTCTTGCCCCTCGCTGCGGAACGCGGTATGGCAGTGCTGGTCAATCTGCCATTTGGACAGGGAAACCTGTTCAGAACTTTGCGCGGCAGAACAGTTCCTCCGTGGATGCAAGAAGCCGGGTGCGAGACATGGTCCCAGGTGTTGTTGAAATTCACGCTCGCTCATAAAGGGGTAACTTGCGTCATCCCCGGAACAGGAAATCCGGATCATATGGCGGAAAATTGCCGCGCTGGGGATGGGCCGATGCTCGAAGAATCCCTCGTCAGAAGACTGGTTGGGTTCTATAAGTAGGACGGACTTCAGCCTGTCTGGTTTTAATGTTCGCGGTGTATATCGAAAACCGGACAGGCTGAAGCCTGTCCTAAATAGGGATCTTCAGCAGCTTACTCATGGTGCCGCCAAGGATGGCGATGCGCTCGGCGTCGCTCAGGCCGGGCTGCGACATCACGTCATCCACGGGGGTGTACGCCCACGGAAAGGGATAGTCCGTTCCCAAACCGATTTGGCCCGCGCCGACCACTGCGATCAAGTGCCGCAGGGCCTCTGGATTGAAGACGATGGTGTCCACATAGATTTGCTTCAGGTACTCCGAAGGCTGCTTCTGAATCTTTTTTGTGCATTGCTTCGGGAACACGCGGCAACTCTGATCCAGGCGGCCGTCGTAGCTGGGAAGAAAGCCCCCGCCGTGCGCCGCGCAGATTTTCAAGTTCGGAAACTTGTCGAGCGTTCCTTCCATGATCATGTGGGAGAGAAAAATCGTGGTTTCCAGCGGGTTTCCGATCACATTGGTCAGGACCCCATTCCCTTGTACGCGATTTTTGATGCCCGTGGCGTTCTGGCTGTCCTGCGGATGCACGAAGATCAGCGCCTGCAATTCCTCGGCCTTGGCCCAGAAGGGATCAAATTCCGGCGAAGAGAGTTCCTTGCCTTCGCAACTTCCGCCGATGGCCACGCCCCGCAATCCATATTTTTTCATCCCCACTTCAAGTTGTTGCGCGGCCAGCTCGGGAAATTGCAATGCCACTGAAGCGAAAGCGACGAAGCGGTCCGGATGCGCCGCGCACATCTCCGCCAGCTTTTGATTTTGCAGATCGACCAGCTTGGTCGCGAGATCCTGGTCCGCGGAATACCAGAAGGAATTGATGCTCACGGCCTGGACGTCTATCCCCATTTCGTCCATGGTCTGAATTCGCGCGGGAGTCAGCCCGGCGTCATCGTATCCGCCGAGCGCGATTCCGGCGCCGGGGCGCCTCTCGATCTTCGTGCCCTTGAGCAGGTCGGTGGCTTCGGGCACGCTCACGTGGCAGTGGACGTCCACGGTTTTCACCCGGCGCTTCCCTACCATGGCGGGTTTGTGTTTTACCCCGCTTCCAACCTGCGCGGGCCGTCCCGCGGCCATCGCGTCGCAGAGTTCGCAGCCGACAAAAACGACGCCAGCGGAGGCGCCCACAACGCTCTTTATAAAATCCCTGCGATTCGGCATCGTTTCTCCTTTAACTGCCCGGCAGCCTTCGCGTACAGCTTTCTCCGCATTTCTCTGTGCGCTCTGTGTTGAGCGCTTAAAAAACCTAACACAGAGAACACAGTGAAAAACGGAGTTCCACAGAGTCCGCTGGCATGAAGTGTTTCCGGTCGGAAGTCTACCGAGACGCGCACACCGTGTCGACTACAAATTGTTGGGCCGGCTGCCGTCATTGCCTCTCGATTGACTGGAACGTGGACGCAATCGCGATTAAACTGTCTAATGCTGATAGAGCGGCGCATTTTTTCCATACTCGAGTGGGAGGAGCCATCATGGGTTTGCCGACGCATCCGCTGGGGTCGAGCGGATTCCAAATTACTACCGTGGGTTTTGGTTCGTGGGCCATTGGCGGAGGCGGATGGGCCTTCGGTTGGGGACCGCAGGACGACGCCGAATCCATCGCGACCATGCGCCATGCCCTGGATTTGGGCATCAACTGGATTGATACGGCGGCTGTTTACGGTTTGGGCCATTCGGAGCAAGTCGTCGGAAAGCTGTTGCGCGAATTGCCGCCGTCGCAGCGTCCGCTGGTTTTTACCAAGTGCGGCCTCACCTGGGATCCGGACAAACCCATGCAAGTGGCCAAGCGCATCCTCAAACCGGATACGATTCGCCGCGAATGTGAAGCATCCATTCGCCGGCTGGGCGTCGAGCGCATTGATCTTTACCAGTTTCACTGGCCGGACGAGAGCGGGACGCCCGTCGAAGACTCCTGGGGCGCGATTGTAAAACTGATCGAAGAAGGAAAGATCCGCGCCGCGGGGGTATCGAATTTCACAGTGGAGTTACTCGAGCGGTGCGAGGCGATTCGCCACGTGGATTCGCTGCAGCCGCTGTTCTCTTTGGTCAGCCGCCAGGCCGCGGACAAACTATTGCCCTGGTGCAAGAACCACAACACCGGCGTGATTTGTTACAGCCCCATGCAATCTGGAATTTTGACCGACGGATTTACAAGCGAGCGCGTCGCAAAAATGGCCGGCGACGACTGGCGGCGCCGCGGCCCGGAATTTCAGGAACCCGCGCTCAGCCGCAATCTTGCCTTACGCGATGCTCTGCGGCCCATCGCCGCGCGCCATAGAGCGTCCGTCTCCTCGGTCGCGGTCGCCTGGACACTCTCCTGGCCGGGCCTCAGCGGCGCGATCGTCGGGGCCCGCACTCCCGCGCAAGTTGACGGCTGGATTCAAGCGGCATCATTGCAACTTACTCCAGAAGATCTCGCCGAGATTGCCGCTGCCATCGCCAAGACTCAGGCTGGCGCTGGCCCATCACAACCGGGGATATCCGTTGCCTCAAGAGGAGGGAGCGCCACCTAGTTCCCTGATCCTTGAGGAGTCCTGATGAAGCAAGAAGCGAACTATGCGTCCATGCTCGAAGTTGCGCTCTCGGAGGCCAGGCAAGGATTGGCCGAGGGAGGCATCCCGGTCGGCGCAGCCATCTTCGATCCCAGCGGCCGCCTCATCGGGAAGGGCCACAACCGCCGCGTGCAGAACGACGACCCTTCCATTCACGGCGAAACGGACGCGTTCCGTAACGCGGGCCGCCAGCGCAGCTATCGCAACTTGATCATGGTCACGACACTCGCGCCTTGCTGGTATTGCAGCGGCCTCGTCCGCCAATTCGGTTTCGGCACGCTCGTAGTGGGCGACAGCAAAAATTTTCAGGGCGGCGTCGAGTGGCTGCGCTCGCTCGGCGTGAACGTCGTCGATCTGAATTCGCCAGAGTGCGTCTCGATGATGGCGGAATACATCCGCAAGAATCCCGCGATTTGGCAAGAGGATATCGGAGAAGTGTAAGGTCGCTGAAAACAGCGCGCACAATTCTATTCCGAACAGAAATTTCTCATCACAACGTTACGCCTCTTGCAATTTAAGTAGGACGGGCTTCAGCCTGTCTGGTTTGCTCGGTGGCTAGCGAAAACCAAAACCAGATAGGCTGAAGCCCGTCCTACTGAAAAGCGGCGGCCTCCCGATGGGAAGCCGCCGCTTTGAATTTGTAATTAAATTCTAGAACGAAAGACTCAGGGACATCTGAATCTGCCGCGCGCTTCCAATCGTTTTGGTGGTTTGGCCGAGGCCTGTTGGGCAGAAGTAGATGCTCGGCACGTTTGAAGAAGATGTGCCGCACCCTGTTGGCAGGGGCGATTGCCCTGCGGGAAGCTGAGTCGGAAGTCCTTGGAACAACAGATTTTGCGACACATTGTCAATGGGGATGTCGAAACTCGGGTGGTTAGTCAAGTTGTAGACATCAAAGCTGTACCTCAACGAAAAACGCTCGGTCACTTGCGTCACCTTGACGACGGACAGGTCGGCGCGACTTTGCCAAGGTTGGCGGAAAATGTTGCGCTGGCCCGACGTGAAATTGGTTTCAAACACATCGTTGGGCGGGATGGCAGAGCAGGGGAACGAACCATCCGTCTGTTGAGGATTGGCAACCAAAGTGCTGTTGCAAGAATAGAGCAGCGGCACCGTAAAGCAGTTGGGCTTCAGAGCGGGGACTCCCGGTGTGGCCCCGTTGGCACCAGTGAGCGCGTTCTGGGGGGTACAGCCGGGAGCGAGAGGTACAATGGGATTCGTGATCCCATCGGAAATCCCATAGAAGGCGCTTCCCACGGCCCCAGAATAGTCGACCATGCTATAGGGCTGTCCGCTTTGGAAAATGACCAGACCTTGAACGGCCCAGCCGTCCGCGACTTTGCCTTCCCAGGTAGTGGTTGGGTAGAATTTTGGGAGTTCATAGTGATAATCGATGTTGACGACGTGGGTGCGATCGAAGTCCGACGAGCCATACGCGTTACGGATATCCAGCGGATTGTTGCCGTTGAAGAAGAGACCCATGGCGCTTTGCTCGTCGAGGGAGTGGGAGAAAGTGTAGGAAACGCCTAATTGCAAGCCGTGGCTTAGGCGCTTTTCGATGTGCGCTTGCAATGCGTTATAGGCCGAGATTCCTTCGGCATTATACGACTCCGACTCCGCCCCGTAACCCAGGTAAGGCACCCGTAGATCGAGGTTGCCTCCTTCGGAAGTAGCCAGCATCGTACCCAGATTCTGACCTTGGGGCCCTGTGGGCAAGGCAATTGCGCAGGCGTTAAAGAAAGCAGGCTTGCACCCTGGCGTCTGAACCGGATAACCGTAGGTGTAAAACTGAGCGAACGGGTCGCTTGTATTAGCGCAAACGGATGCCGTCCCACACAACGGATTGGCCGGGGTCGCGATCCTAGCCTGGTTAAATGGTATTGGAATCACTTCATGACGGCCAAGTCCATTCACAAAACCAATGTCGATCGCGAGATCGTTGCGCGGCTGCCATTGAATGTCCAGCGTGCTGTTCATCGTATACGGCAGCTTATTTGCGCGCGCGTAGGCGCCCAAATAAAAGGGCGGAAGTCCGCAATTGAGATATGCACCGATATTCTGGGGACCATTCACAGGAGGAGAAAAGCAAGTGTTGGGAGGAACGGGGGCGGATGGAATGACGGTCGTGGGATCCCCCGTGGGCTGCAACCCCGGTGGGACACCCCAGGGGAAAGCAAGTTGATTGGTACTTGTGCCGGACCCGATGCACGGATTGAACGGACCAGGAAACGCGGACGGACAAAACTGCGTGTTTACGAAAGGCTGCTGCTGATTGATTCCGAATGGCCCGCCGTTTGTGATGTTCTGGGTTAACCCTGGTGAAAGGTAGGCGTAAAGTTCGCCGCGGTCGTAGTACATGCCCCACCCCGCCCTGACCACCAGCTTGCTATTGAACCTCTTCGGGCTCCAGGCAACACCAAGCCGGGGCGCGATTCCCCATTGCCGACCCGTCAAAGTGGTGTTGCTGACGCCCTTGGTCGCGAATTTTGAGTTATTACCCGCGATGATCAAGCCATTCGAACTGAGGATGTCGTTCACCGGGTCATATTGGTATCGCGAAGGATCGAAGTTGAGCAGATTGCCGTTCTTCTCGGTCAAACCACCGTTCCAATCAAAGCGGACGCCCGCCGTGATGGTAAGGTTGGGTCGGAACTGAAACTTATCCTGAAAATACTCGCCCGACTCGCGCGCGCGCCAGTAACGGTTGGCGTTGCCGTTAATCGTCGCCGTTATGTTGTAGAGATAATCGTCGACCAGTTGCCCTTGCATAAAAGTAGAGAAATCTTGGGCCGCGATCATCCCCATTTGATCTCTCAAATCCTTCGTATTCATTTGTGTGTAAGCAAAACTCCCGCCAAACGTAATGGTGTGCCTCCCCAGCGTCCAAATGGCGTTTGCCGATGGATTGAACCGATTTTGGAAAACGCCGGTGAAGGCGCCCTGACCGGCCGAGCCGGACCCAATCATCGTGCTGTACGGATAAGATGGAAAGATCGGGGAAGCGTTCACTATACCGATGCCCGGAAAGATATTCGATCCGCTCAGATTGTGGATCAGCAAATCATCAGGCGTAATTGCACCGGATTGCAGGGCTTTCTCTATTTCGGGCATTTGCGCGGCGGCTGCAGCAAACGACTTCGGAGTAAAGGGCTGGTCCATGGTGCTGTATGCTTTTTCCCGAATGAATCCAAAAATCTCGGTAATGCTTAGGTTGGACTTTACGATTTGAGTGTGACTGAGCGCGATCACCTGGCTGCCGGCGTCCAGACGCTGCGAAAAACCGGCTACCTGCGAATACGCGTACGGCGCGATTGTGGGGTCATGCTGATAGTAATACTTAGCGGAAAAGGAATGGGACGAATTGGGATTCCAATCCAGATTCGCGACGGCCTGATGGGCCAAGAATAATGCCGTTCCCGGAACCTCGGCATCTTCTGGGAACGCCTCGATCATGCCGTTTTGGACGGCCGTCAGTTGGTTCAAGGCGTACTGAGGAGTCTGCACGATCTGGCTAACTACAGAGTTAGGATTCGCGGAAGGGATCAGGCAGTTCTGAGGACAGCCGTAGTTAAATAAGGCATACGCGATTGGATTAATTTGGCCCGGTCCAGTGCCGATCGGAGCGGGTGATGTCTTGGCAACCGGGTCCGGGTTTGTTGGCAAGTTAGTAATCACATTGGCGTTTGCGAGCAGCGCCAAACAATTGGCCGACCGGTCTGAACATGAAGCGGGCCCGGAGGCCGTAGGTCCGCCTCCTAGACCGAGTGGCACAAACGCGCGTGAGATTCCGATTTCCTGGTCGGAGGCGTGTGTGTACTGGTAGCTCCCAAAAAAGAATAGTTTGTCCTTCTTGATCGGCAAGCCTACCGTTCCTCCCGCGGTGTACCGGTGCAGCTCCGGGTTCTTTTCATTCAAAGGGATATTCGGATCGGCATTGAAGAAATACGGATCGGCGTTCAACCAGTTCGTCCCGCGATGCAAATAGGCGCTGCCGTGAATATTGTTGGTGCCGGAAGCGGTGCTCATGTCGATGTGCGCGCCGCTGCTCCCGCCCTGTTGCGCGTCATACATGGAAGTATTCACGCGCACTTCCGAAATCGTTTCCGGAGCCGGCGACGGGATGGATTCGCCAATCGCGAGGTACACAGAAGCGCTGCTCTGGACAGGAACGGAACTGAGCGCGGAGGTGGTGCCGATGCCCGTGTTATTCACAACGCGGGCCGAATTGACCTCGCTGGTGCTCTTGCCATTGAACAGGCTGTAAGCGCTGACGCCGTTCATCATAAAGGTGTTGCTGGTGTCGCGCTGGCCGTTGGCCCACATGGGGGCATTGCCCAGGCCTGCGTTAGCGCCGGTCCCGGAGGAGAGTTCCGCGCTCACGCCGGGAGAAAGAATCGCCAGGCCCGTGAAGGAACCTGTCGGAAGTGGAACAGCTTCGATCTCCAGCTTGTCCATCACGTAGCCGTTGGTGGTGTCCACCATGTTGATCAGCGGCGTTTCTTCGACCGTGATCGATTCACTGACGTTGCCGATTTTCAACTCGGCGTTCACGGTTGCGGTGCGGTTCGCTTGGACTGGGATGGAAGGGATGTTCTGCGACTGGAATCCCTGCTGCGTGAAAGAAAGCGTGTAGGTGCCAATAGGTAGGTTCACAAAAAGATAGGATCCGGCGGAGCTGGTGGTCTGTGTACGGCTCAGCTTCGTATCATCGCCGATCAGGGTGACCGTCGCGCCCGAAATTACCGCGCCGGATGAATCCGTGACCGTGCCGGTGATCCCTCCGAGTGTTTGTTGTGCGTAGGCGTTTGGTATCAGCAGAAACGTTACCGCGAGGAATGAGGCGAGAACCAATGCAGAACGACCCGTGCGCATTTTCATACTTAATCCCCTCTCTTAAGTCGAAAATCGTGAAACACGTATTGAGGGCTCGTTTATATGAGGCTGCACCCCCCTATCATCACCACTCAAGACCTTCAATATTTTGAAGGAACTTACGCCATTCACGCCCGGATGGAAAGCATAATCTTTAAATGGTCGCTATCAAACATTTGTATCAGTTTCTGCCTGAACCGCGTCGCCCTGGAAATGCCGGCTGATTGCCGGATTCCCAAATTGGGATGAGGAAAGCACCCGGATTTCGAACGGTTCATTTCATCGGGGATTTTTTCCGGAACCGCAATTCGAAATCTTTGGTCAACCGCCGCGTATCAAGCCTTGCTCTCTTTTCGTCCTTGCCAGAAAAACCACAACAGGCCCGCACTCAAATACGCGAGGTAGATGTAAGGCAGCTTGCCGTAAGGTCCCTCAGGCACGGGATAAAGATTCCCGACGAGCGCGGAGAGCATGGCGATAAAGGCCAGCCATGGAATGACCTGCGCACCGGGACGGAAAGCGCCGTGATCGCGCAAATATCGAGGCAGCGCGGCGCAAACGAGCGCATACGTCACGATGAATCCGTACGTGGCCAGGGAGCCCATCCAGCCATAGACATCGAGTCCGCTGGATCCGCCATAGGCCAGCACGGCAACGGGCAAAACCGCGGCCAGCGCGGTGGCGAGGATGGCGAAGGTGGGCGTCTCGTTGCGTTCGTGCGTTGTCCGAAATGCGCCGTGCACGAGGTCGTTGTGCGCCATGAGCAGCAAGACCCGTGCCGCGGCCGTAATGCAGCCCAGCGTTCCGGCAAACAGACTGACCGCGGCGCCGACATCAATCAGTATTCCGAGCGCCGGTATACGAGCGACGCCGGCTAGAACGTGCATGGGCGCCTGGCTTGCGCCCAGATCTTGCCCAGCCACGTGGAAGCCCAGCACTTCCGAGTAAGCAGAGACGATAAAAAATAATCCCGCGATTACCGCACTCTCAATCACGACGCGAGGAATCGTCTTCAATGGATTGCGCGCCTCCGCCCCCAGAGTGGTCGCGCTCTCGAAGCCGACGAAACTGAATAACGCCAGGACCAGTCCGAGCCTCAGGCCGCCGCCGGTCATGGCGGTTAAATGGAGTTGGCCGGGATCCACGTGAAGTCCGTGCCGCACAAGCACGAGCGCTACAACCACGACGATCACGAGCAAAGAGATCGCCTCGATCCACAACATTAAACGCGCGGAGATTTTTATGTCGCGCCAGGCGATCCAGGCGGACACTCCAGTGACGATCAGGGCGAGGACTGCCCCGGAAAAACCATGACCCACGACATCCACGAACAAAAAATTGGCGTAGTGATAGAAGCCGCCGATAACGCTCGATCCCGTGGCAACGTAGGCAAGCAAGAGGCTCCACGCAGCGACTGCGCCGAGCCACGGCGGGAGAATCATGGCCGCGTAGGTGTACAGCGAACCGGGTGACGCGGAATATTTCGCAAACCGGCTGATGCACCACGCCACCAGCAGAATCGCCACCATGGCCAGAAGGTATGCCAGCCAGGTGCCGTTCCCGGCGAGCGCAGCCACCAGCGGAATGGTGGCCGCCGGTGTGGAAGTGGGCGCGATCGTGGAGACCGATTGCGCCAGCGTTTCCATCGGGGAGAGCGCCTCGCCGCGCAATCCAAACTCCCCAACTTTTATCCGGACTGCTCCAGCTTGTTCGGCGGGCGTTGTGTCACTCATCTTGTTGGATTGCTCAGCGCGGCTGAGCATGCCGTACCATACCCGCCGGGCGCGATCGGCGCAAGTTTTGGCGGTGGACGCGCGCAATTGAAAAACAAATGGGAGCGTCGCCCGTCTGGAAGCCGAAAATCGCCGCGGAAAAAGCTACTTTTTTGGTGTGACGTTCCCCGTTGACGGAGCGGGCTGCTCCGGCCTATAGTGGCGCACTTTTCATCGAGGCGCGCTTTGCTGGAGCGAATATTTCATCTCACGGAAAACCAGACCACGGTTCGCCGCGAACTTCTTGGCGGACTGACCACGTTCATGGCCATGGCCTACGTCGTGATTGTGAACCCGCGCATCCTGGGTGAAGCGGGCATGCCGGTCGAAGGGGTGCTTTTCGCGACGTGCATTTCGGCGGCGCTAGCGACGCTGGTGATGGGCCTGTGGGCGAATTATCCGATTGCCCTCGCTCCCGGAATGTCTTTGAACGCGTACTTCACGTACTCGATTGTTCTTGGTCGGGGCGTGCCCTGGCAGACGGCGCTCGGCGTGGTGTTCTTGTCCGGGACGCTCTTCCTGATTCTTACCCTCACCAACATCCGCGAGCACATCGTCAACGACATACCGGATTGCCTGAAGCACGGCACTGCTGCCGGGATCGGCTTCTTCATCGCCTTTGTCGGCCTTCGCAATGCCAAGATCATCGTGGCCAGTACCGCCACTTTCGTCGGACTGGGGAAATCTTCCGACCCCCAGGTCCGTCTTGCCGCTTTCGGACTGATTCTGATCGCTATTCTGATGTCGCGCAAAGTCGGCGGCGCGATTCTGATCGGCATTGTGGTCATTGCAGTGGCGGGGATCCCTCTGGGTCTCACGAGCGTGCCCTCGCACGTATTTTCATGGCCTCATCCAGGAGGCACGTTCCTGAAGCTTGATTTTCGCTCGGCCTTTAAACTCGGCCTCGGCGATTTGGTCTTTGTCTTCTTCTTTGTGGATCTTTTTGACAACGTGGGAACGCTGGTGGGCGTTTGCGAACAGGGCGGATTTCTGCGCGACGGAAAATTCCCGCGGGCGAGCCGAGCCCTCCTGGCCGACGCCTTCGGCACGATGGCGGGGGCGCTGACCGGAACGTCCACGGTCACGAGTTACATCGAGAGCGCCGCCGGTGTTGCTGCGGGCGCGCGAACAGGACTTGGCAACGTCCTCATTGCCGGACTTTTTGTAGTGGCGATATTCTGCGCCCCGCTCGTCGCCGCCGTTCCAACCTACGCAACCGCTCCGGCGCTGATTCTGGTGGGCGCTCTCATGTGTGCCTCGCTCGCCAAAGTGCACTGGCACGATTTTACGGAGGCGTTCCCCGCCTTTATTACCCTCGTGGCGACCCCGCTCACATTCAGTATCGCCACCGGATTGAGCCTGGGCCTGCTTTCCTTCACGTTCATCAAGATCGGCACCGGAAAAATTCGGCAGATCAGCCCACTCATTTGGGTCCTCTCGGCGCTCTTTTTGTTGCGTTTCGCGTTCCTGGGCGCGGAGTAGCTTTCCCCCACCAATCTTCTCTGCCCGCGGATCGCGCCTCCGAGTACCCCAGGTTCTTAATATGTCGCAGATCGAAGATGTTCAGGCGAACAGCAGGCAACTAAAGATATACTTAGTTCCATCTACTTTTCATCGGGCGCACGGCCGGACGAGGTCCGCGCCGGAAACTTATTTTGGCAAACGAATCCGGGCGCGTGTCCCGAACGCGGAAGTCGAGGATAACTTGCTGAAGAGGAACGCCACACGCTTGTCATTTTGCGGGCTCTTATTCGTCCTGGCGATCGGTTCCGACCGTTTGATGGCGCAGGCGCCGCCGGGACCCCTTCCCGTGCCTCCCCAGACGAATGTTCCCAGACCCCGCCCAGCGACCAGGCCCAAACCGCCGGAAGTTCCGCCGAGGACGAGTCTCGACGGGGCGTGGAAATTCAACCGCGATGAAAGCGACGACACTCAGCGGAAGATTCAAGACTCGCGTGGCACCAGCGCCAATTCGGGTGGGGGCCGCAATGGAGGAGGCTACCCGGGTGGCGGCTACCCCGGTGGTGGCGGCTACCCGCCTGGAGTAGGATTCCCAGGGGGCGGCTACCCCAGAGGTGGCCCACCTGATGGAGGAAACAAGCGGGAGACCGAGACCGACGAAAGGTTGGAGGACTTGATTCGCCCGCCCAGTTCGTTGAGCTTCACCATTAAAAATCCAGAAATAGATCTGACCGATGATCATTTCCGCAAACTGGCTTTCTTTACCGACGGGAGGCAGCTGCAGAAGCCCAAAGACGACAGCTATCAGGAAATCGCGGCGCGCTGGGATGGAAAGCTGCTGGTCACGGATGAAAAGACTCCGCAAGGCGCGAAGATGAGCCGGACGTTTGAATTGTCTTCAAATGGCCGGCAATTTTTCGAAACGGTGCACGTCGATCGCGGCAAGTCCAAGGGACAGCTGGTCATACGGTACGTATACGACGTCGCCGCCTCAGGGACGGAGGCTGACCACGAATCCGATCCGGACCAACCGGTGCTAAGGAGACATCCTGACAGCGGCAACAGCACATCAAATCCGCAGGGCGCGCCGAGCGGCCAGGGATCCGATCCAGATCAGCCAACAATGCGAAAGCGGCCCGACGACGGCAGCAATCCTCCGCAGTAAATTTGCAGGCCCCGCCGGAACACCCGGGGTTTGCAATACCAAAAAGTGATCTACCGCGACGAATCCCAGGTCGACCAAAGAGATGTTCTGACCCAAATGTCCCCTTTATGTTCCACCTCATGGAATGCAATTTCGTTTTGACAAGAGCGGACTTTGACCTAAAATGCGCATCCCAAGAGGAGTAATCGAATGCCCGCACCATTCAGAGCGGATCACATCGGCAGTTTTCTTCGACCTAAGGACTTGCTCGACGCCAGGAGCAGCGCCAGTCCGGACCAGTTACGGAAGCTCGAGGACCAGCACATTTTGCGCGTCCTCTCCAAACAGAAAGAACTCGGATATGAGGTCGTCACGGATGGCGAGCTGCGGCGGCGGAATTTTATGAGCGATTTCACGGACGCGGTCGAGGGATTTGATTTATCGGCTGGGCTCGGCCGGACCTGGAAAGCGGGAGAGGCCACCGCGCCCGCCGCGATCCGCGTGACGGGAATCGTCACCTCCAAACTTCGGCAGGTGCGGCCGCTCACGGGCCACGAATTGCCGTTCTTGAAAGCAAACAGCTCGTTGCCGATTAAGATGACGTTGCCAAGCGCAACGCAATTTCCTGCCATCTCTTTCCAGACGGGCGTCACCGACAAAGTCTACAAAGACCATTCGGCGCTGCTGTGGGAAATCGTGGAGATCATGAAGAGCGACCTCCGCAAGCTCTCCACCGATGGCGTGAAATATATTCAGATCGATGCCCCGCGCTACAGCTACTACATGGACCCCAAGTGGCGGGAATGGATCAGGAAAGAAATGAAAGTCGATCCCGACGCGGCGCTCGATGAAGCGGTGCGCGCAGACAACGCTTGTTTTCTGGCCGCGCGGAACGACGGCGTGACCCTGGCCATTCACCTGTGCCGGGGCAACAACCGCAGCCACTGGTACGCCGAAGGCGGCTACGACGCGATTGCGGAAAAGTTGTTCGGGACACTTGCGGTGGACCGGTTCCTGCTGGAATACGATGATGAACGCTCCGGCACGTTTGAGCCCCTGCGGTTTGTGCCCAAGGGCAAGACGGTAGTTCTGGGGCTCATCAGCTCGAAGCTCCCGCGCATGGAAGATCCCAGCGTGCTTGCCAAGCGCATTGACGAAGCATCGAAATATGTCCCCATTGAATATCTGGCGCTAAGCCCGCAGTGCGGTTTCGCTTCGACGGCGGAGGGCAATCTGCTGACCGAGGATCAGCAGTGGGCCAAGCTCAAACTCGTCATGGACACGGTGCGCCAAGTTTGGGCCTGAACCGCTTGCCCCTCCATATTTTCCCGCGTAGCGGCCATCGAGTTTGAAGTTGTCGCCACAAAATTTGATTTTGAAAATCAAGAGGGATTTTTGCACACTGTGGAAATCTAGTTGGCGCCGCATTTTTCCGTGAGGCGGGCTAGTACTCTTCAAAAATAAAATGAAAAATTACTTGACAAGCGAAACGAATAGGTATGGAGTGCGCCTATTCGGCCTAGTCATCGGACCATCCGGGTTAGTGAGGTCTTCGGATGCTTCCTGCCAAAGCGGAATTCGAAGCGGTTCCCCGAACGAAACTTTACCAGAAAGTGGTGAAGCAGGTTCAGGACGTTATACGTGACGGCCTGCTGCGCCCCGGCGACAAACTCCCTCCGGAACGTGAATTGGCGGAAAAGCTGCACGTCAGCCGTGGCTCGCTTCGTGAAGCAATCCTGGCCCTGGAATCCATGGGTTTGGTCGAACCGCGCCATGGTGATGGGACCGTCGTCCGCGATCTCTCCGCGGCTCCCCTGGTCAATCAACTTTCGTTCATGCTGGTGCAAAAGAAAGCGCTCGTAGGTGAGCTGCTGGAATTTCGCCTGATGATCGAACCCACGCTGGCTGCGCGCGCCGCAGCCAACGCAACGAATGAAGAGATCGCCCACCTGGCTGAAATTCTGGCCCACCAGAAGGCAAAGATAGACTTGGGCGAGCTGGCCGTCGAAGAGGATTCCAAGTTCCACTATACGATCGCCCAGGCGGCCAGAAACAGCGTGGTTCTGAAGGTTCTCGATGTTTTCATGGATTACCTTCGCGATAGCCGCGAGTTATCGCTGCAGGTGGAAGGCCGCCCGCAAAGATCATTGAACAGCCATCGCCGAATTCTGAATGCGATCGCGCGCAGGAATCCCGCCGCCGCCGAGGCGGCCATGCGCAGGCACATCACCACGATTGAAGGATTGTTATTGAAAAGGATGTAGCGAAAAAGGAGGCACCTCATGGGCCGGCTATTCGCAGTTGAGATCGTCTACCGCGGAATTTTTCAGAAGACCCTGGCCAAGAACATCAGCCGCGCCATCGTGCTGGCGGCGCACGAGGAAGGAAAGCCGGGCATTTCCTTTGGGCGCTACGGCGACAGCCCGGAGCGCAACGGGATTCCCGCGAAGGCCTTTGCGATCGTGGCCACGGACAATCTCACGCTCGAAGAGGGCATGGCGAAATACGAACCGAAGGAAGTTGATATTACCATTGCTGTAGATGACACTCTGTGTAAAGGGGTGGAATCATGGGCCTGGTATGGCCTGCAGCCGATCAATCGCCTGCTGAAGCCGAACAGCAGCCTGATCGTCACCTCGCGCGAGGAGCCGGAAACCCTCATCGCCATGTGCCACCGCAAGGAATACCCCTACAACCTCGCTATCCTGAAGGGGATCCCGAGTTTTTCGGGCCTGTGGGTTTACAAAGATGACCACACCGACGCGCGCATTCTGGGCGCCATCGCCAAGCTCCTGCCGGAATTGTTCAGCCTTGAATCCGTGCAGAATGTCATCAAGAAAGACACTGGCGGTGAATTGAAGGCAGTTTCCGCGGCTCGTTCCTACGAACGTATTTCGACGGTGACCGTCCCGCCCAGCCAGGGCAATCCCGAAATACCCTACAAGTTCGATATGCCCAAGTGGCACGAGATGCGCGATGGAATCACTATCCCGAATATCGCGCCCGGGCATAAGATGACGGACCCTCAGACTCAGGCGGTCGGCGGCTTCCAGCCGGCGCGCAATCCCACGTTCAAGAAATTCACCACGCGAACCATGCGCCCAATCCTCAATTTCGACACCTGCATCAAGTGCACGCTTTGCTGGCTGCAATGCCCGGATTCCTGTTTTGATGTGACTCCGGAAGGACTCTACGACGCCAACATGGAGGCTTGCTGCGGCTGCGGCGTGTGCGAGGCGGTTTGCCCGGTGAAGGATTGCGTCACCATGGTGAACGAGGTCGAGTTCCACGACAACTCCAGCCAGTGGGAGATGTGGAGGAAGGATCAGCCAGGCTATCTTGCTTTCCTCAACAGCAAGATTGAGAACCGGCCGGAGCGGTCGCACGGGTTCCGTTACCGTGGCCAATATCAGGAACAGATCGCCGAAATGTCTAAGCCTGCGCCGCCGCCCGCGGACTAGAGGAGTTTGCAGCGACTGGTGATTGAAGCAGCCTGAGTATGATTTTGAGAGACGGAGAGATTCTTTGAGCAGAAATTTTGATCCAAGGAAGGAGCCAACATGGCAGCGCCATCCGTGACAATCGAACGAGGAAAAGGGCCCGAGGAGATCGCTCTTATCACTGGAAGCGAAGCGATCGCAGTGGCCTGCAAGCTGGCCGACGTGGATGTAATCACGGGCTATCCGATTCGTCCCTACGACACTGTGATGCAGTACATTGCCAAACTGATCGCGGACGGGGATTTCGACTGCGAATACATCATAGCGGAGAGCGAACATTCGCAATTCGAAATCGTCAAGCACGCCTCGGTGGTTGGCGCCCGGGTTTTCTGCGGAAGCAGCGGCGTGGGCTGGATGTACGCGTTCGAGGCCCTCACTGTTACTCCGGCTTTGCGAGTTCCGATGATCGCCATGGTGGGAAACCGCGCGCTAGATGATCCCGGCGCCTTCGGCGTGGAACACAACGATGCCCTGGCCGTGCGCGACCTCGGATGGCAACTGGTTTGGGTGGACAGTGCGCAGGAAGCACTGGACACTGCCCTCATCGCGTACCGCGTAGCGGAGGACCGGCGCATTTTCTTGCCGTGCGCCATCAGTTGCGACGGCGCTTTCCTCACCCACTCCCAGGGCCTGGTGAAGATTCCGTCGCAGGAGAAGGTCAATGAGTTCCTGCCTAGATATGACCGCGGCGATCTTCTGCTTCACCCGGACAATCCCATCACCATCGCACCGCAGGCCAATGAGGACTGGCTCATGGAAATCCGACGCCAGACGGCTGCCGCCATGGAGCGCTCCGCGGGGGTGATCCGCGAGGCTTATAAGGACTTCGAGAGGATCTTCGGCCGCAGCTATGGCAACCCGTTCTTCGAGGAATATGAAACGGAGGATGCCGATGTAGTCCTGCTCGGCATGGGAACGCTATCCACGCCGGTCAAAGTTGCCATCCGCAAAATGCGGCAGGAGGGGAAGAAGGTCGGCTTCGTGCGCATGCGCTGGTTCCGTCCGTTTGCCGCCGAGGAATTGGCCAAGTGCCTGGAGCGGTTCAAGGCCGTGGGGGTGGTCGATCGCGACTTCTCCCTGGGCTCCCCCTTCCACAGCGGAGTGCTGGCCACGGAAGTGCGCGCGGCGATGAATAGCAGCGCTAAACATCCGCCGGTTATAGGCTTTATCTGCGGCCTCGGAGGTCGCGAAGTTTTGCTGCAAGATGTCGAGAAGATGACGGGAATTGTATACGAAGCGGCGGCGGGAAAAACACAGGCGCCGACGCAATGGATTGGAGTTCGGGAATAACGGATTTCGTGCTTGTGCCGCCCCAGGCGGCGAGGAGGTCAGAGCAATGGCAACTATCGACGTTACTCTCCCTAAGCTGGATCCCATTAAGGGTCAGAAAAGCATTCCGCTCGAGGAATTCTTCACTTCGGGTCACCGGACCTGCCAGGGGTGCGAGTCCGCCCTGGTGATGAAGATGATGGCCAAGGCGGCGGGTCCTCGGACGATCGTGCTCGGAAGCACCGGCTGCATGTACGTCGCCAACACGACTTACTACAGCACCTCCTGGGTGATCCCCTGGATGCACACCCAGCTGGGAAGCAGCGGTTCGGCGGCCCTGGGCACGGCCGCGGCGCTGAAATCGCTGATGCGCAAAGGCAAGATGAAAAGGAGCCGATTAACGTCATCGCGTTCTGCGGCGACGGCGGCGGCGCCGACATGGGCCTCTCAGCTATCTCGGCGACCCTGACGCATCCGGACTATAACTGCCTGATTTTGATGTACGACAACGAATCCTACGCCAATACGGACATCCAGTTGTCCGGCAGCACGCCCTACGGCGCAAACACAACTTTCAGCCCTCCGGGCAAACTGAAGCGGATCATGCATCACCGCTGGAAGAAGAACATGGCGGGGATGATAGCGGCCGGCCACCCCGAATGTAAGTACGTCTCAACGGTGTGCATGTCGTACGGCCTGCAGGCCATGAACAGTGTCCGCAAAGCCTTGTCGATTGGCGGCCCAACATTTATCCATTCCCTCGATCCCTGTCCCAAAGGTTGGGACTACGATCCGATTCAATCGCACGAGTTAGGGGAACTCGCCGTTACCACCGGCATTTGGCCTCTTTACGAAGTCGAGAATGGAGTGCTGCGGCTCATCGGTAAGACGAAAGAGATTGCTTCCGGACGCTACAAGAGAGGCCCAGTAAAAGATTATTTGCTAAGGCAGGGCCGCTTCGCCCACTTTACGGAAGAGGATTTCGACTATTTCCAGAAGAAAGTCGACGAAATGTGGGAAAAGTGGCTGATTCCGGGAGTGATTCCCTTCCGCAGGGAGATCGAGAATTCAGCTCCCTGAACGAACCGGCTGGGATTTCGTTGAAGTTGTAAATCCGTGTAATTCTTTTTGGAGGCGCGTGGTGGCGATCCCTGGTCGGTGATCGTACGAGGGTTCCTTCCCGGGAAATTTAAGTTTGCCGATCGGCTGCCTGCTTGTAGTGCTGCCGTCGAGTCGGGCGGAACCCTCCACCTTGCTTTTTGAGCGTATCTCTACGCCGCTTTGTCTTGATGATTGACAGGTAGGGGCCGAAGACTGGCTACGACTTTCAAAAGGTTGTAGCAAAGCGGCGCGCCCAGGCACAGAAGAACCACGGCAAGAAGCAGGCCTGGAAGCTCCTGGCCGGTGGGCTTCCAGCCCGGCCATTCTTCCGGGAGAACTCGAAACTCGGAACGAGCGAGCTGGCGTTTGATTGACGCGGAATGATCGATCAGTTTATCTGCATCACCAACTAACTGATTATTTAACTCTTGTTCATAAACAGCCACCAAATTTTCGCGCGCGGGATCTCCATCTAGAGTTGCGCGGAGCCACGATACCGCATCTTCCCTGCTGGCAAACCCCGGCCTGGCTTGCAATGCCTTCGCCGCCCTGGCTTTCGCTTCCATGGTAGCTCTGTCCTCAACAGGAATAAGAGCGGACCCGGATTTTTCTTGCGCTTTTGCCGCCGACTTTGACTTTGCCTGCGGTGCAAGACGGATCTCTCGCTCCTTCGCGGAAGCGTCCGTCGCTGACGAAATCGTAGCCGGCGAGCCTTGATCATTTTCCCCAGCTGGCGAGGACCCACTCACCGATATTTGGATATCGTTGGGCGCTGCTGAACCAGCATTGGGCAGCGGTTGGGAACCACCTGGAAGCGGCGCCACAAAGCTGCGGGACGCGCGGCGAGGCTTTGCCTTTGCTTGTTCCGTAGTGGCGGGAGTGAACGCCAAGGCAACGGCCATTGCGCTGCGGTACGCCTCAGGCACGGCAGATCGCGCGCCTTCTCTTGCCCGCGAAAGCTGCTCTGCTTGCTTGACGAGCGCATCGGCGCTGCCGGCCAATTGAGCTCGCTGCTGCGCGTCGGACGAGAGCATTTGGAACAAACGGATTGCGTCCAGATGCGCGGCAAAAACCAGAAGAACAGAGAGAACCACCGTAATTACGCGGGCATGCAAAGTGAATCTTTGCGAGGCCCGGTGCATGGCGTGATCGAACCACAAGTTCAAACCATCCAGCCGCGGCTCCGTTTGGGCAGAAATCTGCGCCACCGCTTTTTCCACAGCGACGGCAACGCCACCACTATCTTCCTCTGGCGCGTCATGGAAGATTCTTTCCATTTGCGCGGACGCCGGGTTCATTTTTGGGCGCGGCCGGCTCTGCGTTTCGCCGGCGATGACCAGCATGGCGCGCTGGGCCGGATCGGGGAGAGTCCCGCCTGCCGGAGCGGACATCTTCTCAAGCACGGAGACCAGCTCATCGAGCCGGATCGTCGTCGCCAGCCGCCAACGGCTGAGCAGCCCGCCAAAAATCGCTCCAAGGATTACGCCGCTGCGCCAGGGATGTTCACAAAGATTGAGCACGGGGACGTAACTGGCGATCACGCTCGAATAATTGCAGAAATCCACGGCAGACAGATGGTCGATCAGAAATAGCGTGGCGGGCCAAAGAAAGCTTCCGAACAACGCTCCCAACAACCAGGGCTGCAGCGGGATTCCGCTGCCCGCCCAACGCAACTTCCCTGCCGCATCCGCAGGGACGAATGGAAGTTCGTCCAATCGGACGCCAAAGCGCGAAAATGCCGATCCGGATATCAACGGGTGACGCAAAACCCGGCCGGCGATTACTTTGCCATAGCGTTTCGCGTCCCGATCCTGACTAGCCGTCTCGAAAAGATCCGCAAGGCTCCTGCGCAAGTTGACACCGCGCAAGCCGAGCAAGCTGATCACTAACTGCGTGCCCGCAGTAATCACCAGGCTCGCCGCCAGCATTACGGCCACAAATGCAATAACGGTATCTACGTGTTGGAGGGTCATGGTATTCGGCTGGTTCCTAAAAGTTTAGGACAGCGTGGACAGGGTGTGCAGAGAAAAAGCCCCGCGGGTACCACTTTGGTTAAGGTCCTGGGGACGACTAGCCCCTCTGGATCAGCCCAAGCAATCTGGCGGCGCTGCGCAAAAACTGCTAGCATGCGCCTACGAGATCACCAGCGAACGATAACGGGCGGTTTGAAGACAGTGGGGCTGCCCTCTTGTCAGGAGGCGTATGAAAACATTCATTCGAATGATGTTGTGGACTTTTCTATCGTTTTTGTGTGCGGCGGGGAGTGTCGCCGCCCCGACCTTTGTAATCAAAGGCACGGTGACAGATAGTTCCGGCAAACCCGTCCGTGGAGCGGTCGTCAGCGCCAAGTCAGGCATAAAAACGATCAGCCGCTTCTCCCAAAAAGACGGCAAATATGAGATTGCTGTTGCCGCGGGGACCTATAACGTCACTGTCGAGGCCTACGGATTCGAGGTAAAGAGAATGTCGGTGGATTCGGCAAAGACTGCGGAAACGAACTTCAGCCTGTCTTCTGCAAATTTGAGCCTGGGACGGCTTACGGGTTCAGAATTGGAAAGCCTCTTGCCCGACACTCCGGAAACGAGGCTATTGAGGTCGAGATGCATTGAATGTCATAGCTTGCCAACCATTATTCACAAACGCGGGCAATCGGCTTCCGAGTGGAAGGACTTTCTACCTGAAATGGCGAAAGGGGCAACCGACGAACCGTTTGCGAATGCAACGCCGCAAGAACTCGATGCCCTGAGCGCAGCCCTGGAAAAATACTTCGGCCCCGCCTCGCCCTTCTTTAATCTCGATGCGAATGCTTCGGAATTAAAATCCCACGTGAAGCACGTCGAACCCTCCGATGAAGCTTTGCGCGCGACTTTGATAGAGTACGACGTGCCGACGAAGATCTCCCGCCCGCACAGCATTGAAATCGACCAGAAAACAAATGTCGCCTGGTTTGGCGAAGAATCCTTCTACGGCAATAAGGCGGCGCGGTTCAACATGGAGACCGAGAACTTTCAGGAATATCCGCTGCTGACGGAAAAGGCGCGCCCGCACACAGGAGCGGTGGCCAGCGATGGACGCTACTGGGTGGCGCTGGCGCACACCAACGACCCCGCCAAGCTCGCCTCGGTGGATCCTGAGACCGGCGAAGTGAAGCAATATACCTGGCCGGAAAAGAAGGCCGCCGCCCACACCTTGACTCTCGATCATTCGGGCAATGTCTGGTTCTCCGGAGGGACTTCGGGAGATTTGTGGAGCTTTGATGTGAAGAAACAACAATTCTCTTCCCATTCGTATGCGGTCCCGGCAGCCTATCCGAAAGGGACGATGCAGGATTGGGGAGAAATTCCGGGAGAATCGCATCCCGCTCAGGGCAGGTCGTACGACGTCACGGTGGACAATGAGGGGATGATTTGGTTCAGTGAAATTGCGCTGGGGACGCTGGTCAAATTGAATCCCGCCACGGGCGAAACCAAGGACATCCATCCCGAAGGAACGGTGAGCATTCGGGGAATTACGGTTGATCCGGCGGACAATCTTTGGTTCGGAGATTTCCTGGGGCATCGATTTGGAAAATTGAATGTGAAGACTGGGACCGTAAAGTTTTACAAGCCGCCCACACCGAACGCGACGGTCTATGGAGTCAACTTCAACCAAGTGGATGGGAACGTCTGGTTTGCCGACATGAGTGGGAATAATGTCACACGGTTCGATCCGAAGACCGAACAGTTCACCGAATATCCGATCCCGCAGCGGCCGGACCGGTCTTACGCCCGATTCATCGGGGCGGATATCAAAGGAAGAGTTTGGTTTACGGAATACTTTGGCGATCGAATCGGTTTCGTCGATCCTACCGGTGAAAGCAGTGGCTCGCAGATTACATCCAAGCGGGCTTCCGCACAGTAGAGATTTCTTTCGTGGAGGTGACGCCGTGCATGCTAAAGACAGGTTGGGTAGTTCGGCAGGTTTGGCTTTATTTGCGGCACTAACGGCAATGTTTGCCTGCAACGGCTCATCGGCAATGGCCGCCTCGTGTGAAAGCCTGGCTTCTCTTTCGCTGCCGAATGCGAAGATCACGTTAGCGCAGAACATTGCTCCGGGAGCCTTCACGCCGCCGGGTGCGGGAGGAATTGACGCGGCCGGCGCGCCTGCCGGCGCTCTTTTCTCGCGTTTGCCTGCCTTCTGCCGGGTGGCAGTCACTCTTACGCCATCGAGAGACTCCGACATCAAGATCGAAGTGTGGTTACCGGCATCCGGATGGAACGGCAAGTTTCAGGCGGTCGGCAATGGCGGCTGGGCTGGATTCATCAGTTACAACGCGTTGGCGCTGGCGGTGGCAGGCAGTTACGCTACGGTCAGCACGGACACTGGGCACACCGGCAACACCGGCACCTTTGCCTTCGGGCACCCCGAAAAGATGGTTGATTTTGCTTACCGTTCGGAACATGAGATGACTGTCGCGGCCAAGGCCATCCTCGCGGCGTTTTACGGGCGCGCTCCCGAGATCTCCTATTGGAATGGATGCTCGACCGGCGGCCGCCAGGCGCTTGTCGAAGCGCAACGATATCCTGCGGACTTCAACGGGATCATCGCCGGTGCGCCCGCAAATAATCGCATCCACCTCTACGCCTGGTCCATCTCGGTGGCGCAAACCGTTCACAAGGATGAAGCGAATTACATTCCTCCGAACAAGTACGCGATGATTCACAAAGCCGCCCTGGAAGCTTGCGACGCGCTCGACGGGCTGAAGGACGGATTGATCGGCGATCCCACGCGCTGTCATTTCGATCCCAAAGTGCTGGCATGCAAGGGCGACGACGCATCTTCGTGCTTGACCTCGGGACAAGTGGAGACCGCCCGGAAGATTTACTCTCCAGTCAATAACCCGCGCACCGGGCAGGAAATTTATCCGGGACTGGAGCCGGGGAGCGAACTGGGGTGGGCCATTCATGCGGGGCCGGAACCCCTCTCGTATGCCACGGACGGCTTCAGGTATGTTACGTTCAAGAATCCGGCGTGGGACTACCGGACTTTCAATCTGGATAAAGACGTCGCGCTCGCCGACAACGTGGACGATGGCATCACCAGCGCCATGGATCCGAATCTGAGAACTTTTCTGGGACACGGCGGGAAGCTGCTGATGTATCACGGATGGAGCGATCCGAATGTTTCGCCTCTCAACACCGTGCACTATTACGAAAATGTATTGAAGACGATGGGCAGCGCGGCGGACGATTCGGTCCGCCTGTTCTTGTTTCCCGGCATGGGACATTGCGGCGGTGGAGATGGGCCCAACACCTTTGACGCTATGGCTGCGCTCACGCAGTGGGTTGAGAAGGGGCAAGCGCCTGAGCAGGTTCTGGCATCTCATCGCGCCGGCGGGGCCGTAGACCGCACTCGCCCCGTGTGCGCGTACCCGAAGGCCGCGGTCTACAAAGGCGCCGGAAGCATTGACGATGCGGCAAACTTTGCGTGCCAGGCGCCTTAGTTGCAAATCCTGGAAGTACTCGATGTGAGTCAATCACGTGACCGAAGCCAGTTAAGCAGGAGCGGCCAATACGTTTCGGAAGATCGAGAGGTGTGATAGTGAATGGATCATCCTCGCTTGGCGGCTTCTGGCTGCGCCTGCTTAACATCGCAGCTTTCGCTTTGCTCGCGGCCGCGATTGGACATACTCAGACAAATCTTGACGACAAATCAGGCGGCAAAACTTCCGGATCGGGCAAAGTGGCCCTTTACGCCGCTGTGGGCCCTGAACTCACGCAATATGATGTGGATGTTGATGCTGCAACGCTGACTAAGCGAAGTTCGTTCGCGCTTCCGGCCAATGTGCAGGAAGCAACGCCCCATCCATCGAAGCAATTTATTTACATTGCCTGGAGCAATGGCGGGCCCAGCAATCTCCCTCAGGGCGCAGTTGCTCCGAACGGCAGCCAACACGGGCTCAGCGCGTTCCGCGTCGATCCAGTTTCCGGGGCCTTGCTTCTCCATGGCCAGCCTATAGCGCTGCCCTCACGCCCGATTCACGTGACCACGGACATCCCGGGCACGCATGTGCTCGCCGCATATAACGATCCCAGCGGCGTGACGGTTCACCGGATCGAGCCGGACGGGACTCTTGGTCCGCTAATAAAACAAACGCAACCGCTGGACGTGGGAATCTACGGACATCAAATACGTGTTGATCCTTCAAACGAAATGGCCATCCTCGTGACGCGAGGCAACGGGCCAACTCCCAACAAGCCGGAGGACCCGGGCGCGCTGAAATTATTCAGCTACAAGGATGGGTTGTTAACGAACCGGCTCTCGATTGCTCCGGGAGGTGGCTTCAATTTTCAAGTTCGCCATCTGGATTTTCATCCTTCCCGGCGGTGGGTGTTCGTTTCGCTGGAGCGGCAAGACAAGCTTCAGGTTTACGAGAAGATGAAGGACGGAACACTCAGCAGGGATCCTTTATTTTCCAAGGACACGCTGGCTGATCCCGGCAACGTCCGGCCGGGGCAGGCTCTCGGAACCATCCACATGCACCCGAACGGCAAGTTCGTTTACCTGGCCAATCGAGCCAGCGGCACCGTGGATTTCGAGGGAAAGCCCGTCTTTGTGGGCGGAGAGAACAGCATCGCCGTGTTCGCGATCAACCAGGAAACGGGGGAGCCAACTTTGATCCAGCATGCTGATACGCGGGGAATTCATGTGCGCACGTTCGCGCTCGATCCGAGCGGCAGGATTCTCGTGGCGGGCAACATGATGCAACTCGCCGTTCGCGACAAGGAGGGCGTGAAAACAGTTCCCGCCAGCTTGGCCGTATTCCGTGTGCGTTCCGACGGCAAACTCGAATTCGCGCGGAAATACGACCTCGACGTGGGCGGCCGCAATATGTTCTGGATGGGGATTGTTCCGCTGCCCTGATGCGGCGATGACCGGCTTCCCTACTCTCATTTGCTCTTCGCCATAAATCTGAAATCCTCTGCGAGGAGTGCGGCGACGCTCGCATCGAGAAGCAACGCGGGCTACAGCAAATAATTCTGCTTCCGGCGCCACTTTTTCACTACAATCACATGACCGCAAAAAAGATTCGAGGATCGTTTTGGATTCTTTGGGCAAAATTCTGCGATCGAAATTGGACGAGCGGCGAGGCCTCCTGGTTCCCGGCGCCGCCGACGCGCTGGCGGCGCGCGTAATCGGTAGCCTGGGCTTCGAGGCGATCTATATCACCGGCGCGGGCGTCACAAATACATGGCTGGGAATGCCCGATCTCGGATTCATCAGCTTGCCGGAACTTGCCCAACAGACCTCTGCCATCCGCGACGCCGTCGAACTTCCTATCATCGTTGATGCGGACACGGGCTTTGGCAATCCTCTCAATGTTCGTCACACGGTTCGCGTATTGGAGCGGGCCGGGGCGAACGCCATTCAAATCGAGGATCAAGTTTTTCCGAAGCGCTGCGGGCATTTCAGCGGTAAGCAGGTAATCGCGGCGGAAGAGATGACGGCGAAAGTCAGGGCCGCCGTCGACGCCCGCCGTAGCCAGGATTTCCTGATCATCGCTCGCACGGATGCCCGCGCCGAGCACGGCTTCCAGGCCGCCATCGACCGCGCGGCCAAGTGGATTGACGCCGGCGCGGACGTTACGTTTGTCGAGGCGCCGGAGAGCCTTGAGGAAGTGAAACGCATCCCAACTCTGCTCCGTGTTCCTCAAATTATAAATTTGGTGCTCGGGGGAAAAACGCCGATCGTAGACGCGGCGGCTCTCGCCTCGATGGGATTTGCCATGGTGCTGTATGCCAATGCCGCTTTGCAAGGCGCCATCGCGGGAATGCAGGCCGCGTTGTCGGAATTGAAAGCTCGAGGCATTCTGGACGAGAGCGGCGGCAAAATCGCCAGCTTCGCGGAGCGGCAACGGCTGGTGCAAAAGCCGCTGTTCGATGAATTGGAGCGGAAATATTCTCCCAAATGAATACGGCTCGGCCGCATGGATAGCGATTCGATTTGAACGTGGAGATGCCCGTACCGTCCCGAAATGCGCGGGACGGAACGGCCGCTACAAAACCGCCCTTCATTATTTGGAGTGGGTTTTGTAGAGGCCGCCCGCATTACGAGCGCGCAGTTGTTTGGCTTGGTGCTCTCTGGAACAATCATTTGTTGTCACATCCAAGGACTCTTATGCAATGGCACCACGTGAAGGTGCACGCCTCGGCGGAGAAACTTCCGCGGGAAGAGCAGCTCGCCTGGAAAATCGCCGAAGTCGCCGCTGACCCCGCCGGCGTCGAACCGGACGTGGCGGAAATGATCGCCAATCGCGTGATCGACAACGCGGCTGTCGCGATTGCCGCGATCAACCGGCGGCCCGTGGTGTCCGCGCGCGCCATGGCGCTTGCTCACCCGCGCAAAATGGGCGCGGCGATTATGGGCGTCGAGTCCGCGCAATCATTTTCGCCGGAATGGGCCGCCTGGGCCAACGGCACAGCCGTCCGCGAATTGGACATGCACGACACGTTCCTCGGCGCCGATTTCGGCCACCCCGGCGACAACATTCCGCCCATCATGGCCGTGGCGCAGGCCGCCGGAAAATCAGGCGAAGAATTAATTCGTGGAATTGCCACGGCGTATGAAATCCAGATGAACCTGATCCGCTCGATCTGCCTTCACGAACATCATATCGACCACATCGCTCATTTGTGCCCCGCCCAGGCTGCGGGGATTGGGGCGCTACTCGATCTTCCAGCGGAAGTCATCTACCAGGCGATTCAGCAAGCGGTGCACGTGAGTTTCACCACGCGCCAGTCGCGCAAAGGCGAGATCAGCAGTTGGAAGGCGTTTGCTCCCGCGCACGCCGGCAAACTGGCGGTCGAAGCCGTCGATCGCGCCATGCGCGGTGAAAATTCTCCAAGCCCTATCTACGAGGGCGAAGAAAGCGTCATCGCGACCATGCTGGGCGGAGCGAGGTCTGAATATTCCGTTCCATTGCCCGCGCCGGGGGAACCGAAGCGCGCCATTCTCGAAAGCTTCACGAAAGAGCATAGCGCCGAATATCAAGCGCAGGCGTTGATTGATCTGGCGTTCCGCCTGCGAACGAAAATCGCCGATTTCTCCCAAATCGAAAGGGTGATTATTCACACCAGCCATCACACTCATCAGGTGATTGGCACCGGCTCGAACGATCCTCAGAAAATGGATCCTCGGGCGAGCCGTGAAACGCTGGATCACTCGGTCATGTACATTTTTGCTGTCGCGCTGGAAGATGGCCAATGGCATCACGTGCACAGCTATGCTCCGGAACGCGCCGGCCGCCCGGACACGGTGCGCCTGTGGCACAGCATTGAGACGCGAGAGGACCCGGAATGGACGCGCCGCTATCATTCCAGCGACCGTCCGGAGATAGCGTTCGGAGGCCGAGTTGAAATTTATCTTCGCGATGGCTCGCGCATTACGGACGAAATTCGCGTAGCCAACGCGCATCCTTTGGGCGCAAAACCGTTTGCGCGAGAGGATTATCGGCGCAAATTTGAATCGCTGTCCGGCGGCATACTGATTCTGCAGGAGACGCGAAGATTTCTTGATGCCGTGCAGAATTTGCCCGCGCTGCGCGCCGGAGAACTCCGCAGCCTCAATCTGGCCGTCCCGAAAGAAATGCTAATTCGCGGCAAGCCGGGCCTGTTGTGAATCCGAATGGTCTGAGAATGCGCAAGGAAATGGGAAGAGACGCCTGGTGAATCTTCACGGAACGCGGGCATGACTGCAACGGAACAACCGATGGCCGGCCAAGCAGCGGCCGCGATCAGTGCGCGGCTGGATCGTCTTCCCGCGACGCGATACATTTGGCAACTGGTTCTTCTTCTCTCGCTCGGCGGCTGCTTTGAATTCTACGATCTATTTCTAACGGCCTACATCGGACCGGGGCTTGTCCGCAGCGGGCTGTTCTCGCGCGCGTCGGTCTCCTTCTTTGGCTTCAGCGGACTGGCGAGTTTTGTCGCCGCGACTTTCGCCGGGCTTTTCCTCGGCACGCTCGTCTTTGGCTTCGCCGCCGACAAGTTCGGACGTCGGCTGATTTTTACTTCTTCTTTGTTGTGGTATGCGTGCGCGACGGCCGTCATGGCCTTTCAAAACAGCGCCGCCGAAATTGTCCTGTGGCGGATGATCGCGGGGATCGGCATCGGGGTCGAGCTCGTGACCATTGATACCTACATCGTCGAGCTCATGCCCAAAGAACTTCGCGGCCGCGCTTTTGCGGTCAATGAAGTAATCCAATTTTCCGCCGTGCCGGTGGTGGCACTGGTTGCGTGGCGCCTCGTTCCTCTCCGGCCCTGGGGTTTCGACGGTTGGCGCTGGGTCGTGCTTCTCGGTTCGATTGGCGCCATTTTTGTCTGGTTCATACGGCAACGCATTCCGGAAAGCCCGCGCTGGCTGATCGCCAAAGGAAAACTGGAGCAGGCGGAACGCGTGACCCGCGAGATGGAGCGGCGCGTCAGCGAAGAGACGCGTGCCCCGTTGCCGCCGCCGAAAATTGAAACGACAGTGGAACTGCACGGCAGTTTTCTTGAAATTTTTGGCCCGGCCTACGGCCCGCGCACATTCATGCTGATGGTCTTCCACTTCTTTCAAACCATCGGCTACTACGGATTCGCATCGTGGGTGCCCACGCTGCTGATCGCCAACGGCATTGGAATCACTTCGAGCCTGCAATTTTCATTCATCATAGCCATCTCATCTCCGTTCGGTCCGCTTCTGGCGGTGAGCGTCGCGGATAAATTTGAGCGGAAATGGCAGATCGTGGTCACCGCCATATTGATTGGCGGATTCGGCATCCTCTTTGCCCGCCAGCGCAATCCTCTCTGGCTGATCGTGTTCGGAGTGATGCTGACCTGCGCGAACAACTGGATGTCCGCGAGCTTTCATACCTATCAGGCGGAACTTTTCCCGACACGCATTCGCGCCCGGGCCGTGGGCTTTGTTTATTCCTGGAGCCGCCTGAGCGCGGTTTTTACCAGCCTGATGATCGGCTTCTTCCTGCGCGACTTCGGAGTCGCAGGAGTTTTCACCTTCATCGGGGCGTCCATGCTTGTTGTGGTTCTCTCGATCGGGATTTTCGGCCCGCGCACGCGCAACCTGGCGCTAGAAGTCATCTCACATTAACAATCATTGATTGCCGGGAAGGGAACAAACTGGGTACATCCCTCGGCGGCACGGAGATTTAATTTCACCATCAAAAAGTGACTACGATTTTCCCGAAATGCGCGCCGCTCTCCATATATCGCAACGCTTCGGGCGAGTCTTGAAAAGAAAATGTCTTATCGATCACCGGCTTCAGTCGATTGCCTTCAATGGCGTTGTTCATTTCCTCAAACATCCGGCGCGAGCCGACGAGAAGGCCTTGCATCCGGATCGCTTTCATCAAGAAAATTCTCGGGTCGAATTCTCCGGCACCCGCCAAAACCCCAATCATGGCCACGTGCCCGCCGATGCGTACGGAGTTTAAAGATTTCGATAAAGTTCCCGCCCCCCCGACTTCCACCACATGGTCAACGCCGACTCCGTTTGTCATGCGCAGCACTTCCTTGTCCCACTCCGGAGTCTTCTTGTAATTGATGATTTCATCGGCCCCCAACTCTTTGGCTTTTTCGAGTTTCGTGTCGTTGCTCGAGGTCACAATGACGCGAGAGCCGTGCAATTTGGCAAATTGCAGGGCAAAAATCGAAACGCCCCCGGTGCCCAGCGTCAACACCGTGTCGCCTGCTTTCAACTTTCCCGAAACGATCAACGCGTGCCATGCCGTAACCGCCGCGCAAGGGAGCGTGGCGGCCTCCTCGAACGAGAGACTTCGAGGGATCTCAATCAAGCCCTCTTCGCGAAACGCCCCGTACTGACGGAGAACCCCGTCCAAATCGCCGGCGCCCAAGGTTGTTCGCCGCTTTTCGATTGTGAAAGGCCCATCCAGCCAGGCTTGCGTAAAAATAGGGCAAACGCGGGCGCCGACTTTCCATTTTTTCGCGTCTGTTCCAACCGCAACGACTTCCCCGGAACCGTCTGAAAACGGCACGGCCGGCAAACGCGCTTTCGGGTTATACATGCCTTTGACAAACATCAAATCGCGGTAGTTCAGAGAGGCGGCGCGGAATTTGACGACAACTTCATTTGCCCCGGGTCGCGGCTCGGCGCGCTCAGCGAGAACCAATTTTTCAATCCCAAATTGCCCGACTTCGTAAACTTTCATGTCGCTCCTTAACGGCATTTCACCAAGACAATCTTTTTTCAGTCAAACCAATGGGCCCAGCGATCAATTCCCATGCCGCTTGTTCCCTGCCGACAGAAGATCCGGCGTGAAAACCTGCACAAGATAACGCGATCATTCTTCCCATTTCCAGTTGGCGTACCGTTCCCGAAGAACCGTTTTTTTGAACTTGCCCACGGAAGTCCGCGGAATGGCGTCGAGAAAAACATAAGCGTCTGGGAGTTGCCATTTTGCAAATGACTGGGCCAGGAACGCGCGCAGTTCCTCAGGAGTGGCTTGCGCGCCGTCTTTCAATACTACCGCGGCGAGGGGACGTTCCTGCCACTTTGGATGCGGAACGGCGACGACGGCGGCTTCCTTCACGGCGGGATGACCCATCAAATGATTTTCGATATCTACCGAGCTGATCCACTCCCCGCCGGATTTGACCATATCTTTGGCGCGGTCGACAATCTTGAGGAAACCTTCTTCGTCCAGTGTGGCCATGTCGCCGGTTTTGAACCAACCGTCTTCGGTCCAGCGGTGCCATTGATCGGGCGCGGCATAGTAGCTTCCCGCCACCCAAGGTCCGCGCACCTCCAGTTCACCCGCCGTAACGCCGTCCCAGGGAGCCTCGACCGACTTCCCATCAGGGCCTTGCGGTTGCATCACGCGCAACTCGACGAAGGGCGCCGGCCATCCTTGTTTTGTACGGATTTCGTATTGGGCGTCCTGCGTCCAGTCGCGCATGTGGGCTTTGAGTCTGCCCAACGTAGCGAGCGGCGTGGTTTCCGTCATGCCCCACAGATGAAGGATGTGAATGCCGTATTTATCCAGACCGCGCATGAGCCGCTCCGGCGGCGCCGAGCCTCCGCAAACGATGCGAATGGGCCACGAGAAATTCCAGCGGCCGGGATTTTTTTCGAGCGCGTCGAGGACGCCGAGCCAAACTGTGGGCACGCCGCAGGATGCGGTCACGCGCTCCTGAGTGATCAGATCGAGGACACTCTCTGCATCTAAATTGGGACCAGGAAGCATCAGGCGGGCGCCGGCCATCGCGCATGAATAGGGCACGCCCCAGCCGTTGGCATGAAACATCGGCGCCACCGGGAGAACCGTGTCGTGATGGCTGATGGCAAACGCGTCCGCGCCGATTTCGGCGAAGGAATGCAGAACGAGAGAGCGGTGCGAGTAGAGGACACCTTTGGAATTGCCCGTGGTGCCCGACGTATAGCACATCACCGCGCCGTCATTTTCGTCCATCGCAGGGTAATGAAAATCATCGCCCGCGGCGGCCAGCAACTCTTCATAGTTCAGGACGCCTGGCGGCATGCCGCCACCGCCGTACGGCACGACAATCACTTTTTCAAACGGAGCATCTTCCCGGAACTTCTCAAGAATCGGAAGGAGAACGTCATCAATGATGAGGAATCGATCGCCCGCGTGTCTGGCGATTGCGGCAATCTCGTGCGGATGCAATCGCAAGTTCAGTGTATGAAGGATGCCGCCCGCACACGGCACGCCGAAGAATGCTTCCAGGTGGCCCGAGTGATTCCACATCATCGAGGCGACGCGATCGCCTGGCTGAAGTCCCAGTTTAGTGAGCGCATCAGCGAGCCGCCTGGCTCGGCCGTACATCTGCCCGTAGCAAGTGCGGTCGGCGGAGCAGTCCGGCCTGCGCGAAACGATTTCGACGCGAGCGAAAAGCTTGCCTGCGCGCTCCAGGATCACCGGGAGCGTCAAGGGAGACTCCATCATCGTGCCGCGCATGGTCCCTCGCTTTTAGGAGGCGGATTGCTGGCATCCTATCACCAATCGGGGCGGAGGCGGCTCAAGACACGAATAGGACGGTTCTTGAGCAATTGTTGGGCAGTGATGTTCCCGCCTCCCGGCCGAATTCTGCTGATGGAGATGGATGCGATCCTGGCGTGTGAGAAAGCGACGAGTTCAGTGGCGAAACCGGCGGGATGATGATGCAGTCAAAAATCCTGTCGCCCTTTGCGACTTCTGTCACTCTCTAGAAATTCTGGTTCACCATGAGCAGGGCCGTCTGCAAGCTGGACAGTAGAACGACGGGACTAATGTCCATCGGCTGGCGACTATTTTTTCGGATTAGACGGGTTAGGTGCCTCTGCAAACTCCTGTTTTTCGCGCAGCAGAATGTGGATTGCGACCCCCAGCGCCCCTTCCGGCAGATGATCAATCCTCACGATCTGACCAGTTTCTTCAAGGTTTGTGATGTCGCCAGCTCGGAAGTTGCGCACTACGCGTACCTTCCAGTTGTGGAAGTATTGCTCGAGGTAGTGCCTTGACTTGGTCTCAAAATACAGTCCTTCGCGGGACACATTTGAAGTTTTGCCGATCTCTTCAGGCCAACTCGAACTAAAGCAACGGACCAGGATCGGAAGCGAAACTTTGGCGCGCGGTGCGAGACGACGATTCTTAATCGGTGCTTCCATAGAAATGATTCCTGTCTCCGGACAGGGATGAAAAAATCACCGAATGAATCACGTTCGGGCCTTCCCTATCCAATCTGGATTTCTGCCAAGTGCAATTTCTTCACTCTGGGAATTTCTTGGCCGAAAGCTGATGACTCTGGCACCTCGACAGCTTAAGCCGGCGCCGGGTTCAGAAAAGCACACGCTGGTATGCCACTTTCGGAAAACTGAACATACCATTCTTCGGTCCACATATGGAATATTTGCCATGTTTACTTCCGCTATTCACCTGTCTGAATATCGTGTTGCGCCCCTCAACGAAATTGCGCGCCTTCTCCACGAGCAATTATGGCCGATAAAATGCGCCAACATAAGCAAGGAGGCAATATTTAAAGAGATCGGGAATAACGCGTGGCTATGAGTTTTCGATGCAGCCAGCAAATCCGGTCCCAGCGAGGATCCAAAATAAGCAGGGCCGGAATAAAGTGATACCATCCGGCATCTGTCAGAAAAACTCCTAGCGCATATTCCGGAATGGAGTCCTTTTAGCTTCATCCGACCCGGAGCCAGGCGCAGTCTGGGTCCTCCCGCTTGCTTGGCGGGCGTCGCGGTCGTCCGCAGAGAAACGCGATGGCTCAGAAGATTTGGATTTTGCCGTATCCGTCTCACCGTCTCGCGCGAAGGACCGATCCGGTGGAAGTACCGCGTCCGGCTCGACCTCTTGAGAGTTTCCATCGGTCACGAATGAATGATTGACGCAAAAGAGCGCCAATTCCAGCCGGTTATACACGCCGATCTTATCGAATATGCTGGTGAGGTGGTGCTTGACGGTCTGCGCGCTGACGCCAAGGGCCTCCGCGACCTCGTTATTCGTCTTGCCCGCCACGACTTCAGCGACAATCTGCTCTTCGCGGGGCGTCAATCGCCACTTCTTGTTTGCAGGATTTTGAGAAACCGCGCTGGATCCCTTTTCCACCGCGTGCGCCAAATCCGTCACTCCCTCCCGCTCAATCCAGTATTGCCCCGCCATCACCGTGAAAATACTCTTGCGAAGGAGATGCGTGGCCGTCTCCTTCAGTACGATCCCTGAGGCGCCATGGCTGAGGGCCTCGATTATTTCCGGTTTTCGGACTTCCGTGGCCAGGATCAATATTCGCGCTGGGAGAGACAAGCGCTGAATCAGTCTGAGGGCCTCCATCCCGGAGCATCCCGGCATCCGTAGATCCAGCAGGACCAGATTCGGCTTCAATTCGCTGGCGAGCTTGGCAGCTTCCTTGCCGTCGGAAGCTTCGCCTACGACTTGAATTCTCGGGTCCGTTTCGAGAAGCATCCGCAAGCCCTCTCGAAACACGGGATGATCGTCAGCGACCAAAACTCGAATATTCTCGCTCATTTTATCCAAGGGCATCCTTAGGAAACGCAATCTCCAGGCGCGCACCACGCCCGGGAATGGATTCAACTTCAAGCTCACCGCCAAGGGTCGAAACTCGTTCCCGGATGACATAGGGTCCCCGGTCCTTGGCTTCCAGCTCCAGCATGCAGAGCCGTCCGGTGAAATCAAATCCCTGGCCGTCGTCGTCGATCAGCAATTTCCAGCGCCCCTGCGCCGCCCCCAGCTCGATCGAGACATTGCGCGCCCCACTGTGTTTTTTGATGTTCAGCAACGCCTCTTGAACGATCCGCACGACCTCACCGGCAACCGCCGGAGAAGGTGAAATATGCCTGTCATCGGAAACGAATCGCGCCAATATCCCCGTATCCTGCTGGAACTCCGCGGTCAAATCCGCCATGTATTCGACGAAACTTTTCGGACCAAGATCGGGAGGCCGCCCTTGCTCGACAAGTTCTCGTAACTCCGCCTCGCTTCTCCTCACGAGACGCTGAAGCTCTCCGAGTTCTTCTGACAAATCGCAAGACATCCCGGGGGAACTGCGCCTCAATTTCTCCAGACGGAACTCCACGGTAAAAAGGCACTGGATCGCGCCGTTGTGCAGCTCTCTGGAAACCTGCGCGCGCACGCGTTGCGCCGCGCGGGCGGAACTTTCCCAGCGCTCCGCCGCATCTGTTTTGGTGAGCTGCCACAGGGTTCCCGCGGCAAATAAAAAGAATCCCGCCAGGGAAAGGTAACCCACGCCCGGCCGAATCGCATTTTGGAAATTGACACGCGGTGTCGACGAAATCAAAAGCAACTCAGCAAACAAGAGCACTACGACCGCCCCGGCTGTCCACAGCACGCGGCTCGGACCCCAACGCTGCGCGGAGGCGACCAGCACAAATAAGAGCAGCAAAAAGACAGCGGCTTCGGATTTGCGCACCAGGAAGGCCACGCTGGCGGCGGACAGAATGTCCAAGCAATGAAGAGTGAGGCGAGTCGAGTCCGGCCACGTTCGATGTTTTCTGAGCAGAAACAGCAACACCAGACTATAGGCAATGTACGCAACTGCGGAAACCACGCCCTGATTTCGCTGCAAATTAGAAGGGGGGAACTCCGTAAAAACCAGAACTAAGACGCCTGCGGCGGCCCAGACGCGTCCAACAGCGATTGTCCGCTCCGGACTGGGCTCGCTATTCAGGCTGGACCAGTACCTGAAGCGAGTGGACCGAGCGCTGGGAAGCAGATCCATTCACGAATCCTGTCAACGCGGCGGACTAGAAAGATGCACCTATGGGCCTGCGCGCTCTCAATCCAAGGCAATTAAGAGAATACAAGCGCCAGCGTTCTAGAACGCACGCTACTAGTTTGAGTTGGTTCGTTTACTGCAAGGCCTGAGGACGGAGGCCCCACCCGCGACCTCGATTACGAGGTACCCGGCACTAGTAGAATGACATGAAAGAGCCCCCAGAGTCAACAACAAAAATCCAGCCCAAGTGATTTGTTTTCGGGGGTATCGGGGCAAACTTGGCGCGCCGAATTGTGCCTCTCACGAGTGGGCATCCTCGTCCCGCAAATGCGGCACTCCTCCTACTGGCGGAAGACTCTTTCTCTCGCGCGTGGAATTCAACGTCGCCATTCAGTCGTATGAGATCGGAGCGCTGCACGGAGGTGAAAACGTTTCAAATCTCAATCCAGCAGGGACGCACGGGCCATATAGCACCTTTGTGCCCCTGGGCCATACACCTTCGTGCCATTGACGATTTCTGAAATTCCCGTAGGATCGGCGTTTACTTGAGTACAGGAATTGTTGTTCAGGCAAGGCGAAAGCTTTCGAAGGGCGGTAGCGAATTCGATTGTGATCGCTCCAAGTTACAGATGAATGAATGAAGAGTGAATTTTCATGACCCGGGCAACCGATTCGCGGCGATCGCAACGCTTCCCCATCCGGATGCCACTTCGCTTTCGAGTGTCTGGCGATGGCGAGTGGCGGCAAGGGAAGACGGTGAACGTCAGTTCGGCCGGGGTGTTTTTTCGCTCCCTGCTGTCGGCTGATTGCGGGACACGAGTGGAGATGAATTTTATTTTACCCAGTTCGCTGGCTAAAGATTCCGGTCTTGAAGTGGCCTGCAAGGGCGAAGTGGTTCGACTGGAAGTTGCGCCGGGCGCAGAGGGCCAGCCCTCGATTGCCGTGAAGTTTAGCGACTATCGGCTGTTCCCTTTGGTCCCGGGCCGCGCGAATCGCCAGGATCCATTCGGCTCCGCCAAAGCCGAAGAGTGAACTTGGAACGCCTCTGAAGGCGAAGCCTGAAGTTTTGGGGCGATATTAGGCCAGCGGCGCATATGAGTTTTGTTTGAGGCAGGATTTCCGCTCGAAGGGCTTTGTTTACTGCGCCGGCCGTGCGGGAGATTTAGATAAAAGCTTCCTGTAAGTCACAGGACGGAGGTGTATTCGCATGATTCAATCGGATCCAGTCCAAGGGAACTCCAGACAGACGGACTGGTATGCCATCTACACCCGCCATCAGCATGAGAAAACCGTCGCCGAAAGTTTATCAAATAACGGAATCGAAGTTTTTCTGCCGCAGTATAGCTCCGTCCGTCAGTGGAAAGACCGAACAAAAAATCTCTTGATGCCGCTCTTTCCCTGCTACGTGTTTTTGCACGGAGGTCTTGAGCGCCGGGTGAAAATTCTGTCCACCCCCGGCGTTTACTTCATCGTGGGCAACGGCGGCCAGCCCGCTGCAATTCAAGAGACTGAAATTGAAGCGATCCGTACGGCGGTAGCAAGCGGCCTCCGGGTCGAGCCCTACCCGTTTTTGCAATGCGGCGACCGGGTCAGAGTCAAGGCCGGTCCGCTTGTGGGGATCGAAGGAATTCTAATCCGTAAGAAGGGTTCGTTCCGGCTGATCCTGTCTGCGGAATTGCTTCAAAAGTCCATGGCGATCGAAGTGGATGCTTTCAGCGTCGAGCCCGTGACACCACGCTCGCTTGCCGGGCCATTGTCGTCCTCCAGGCTGTCGCCGGCAGATCATCATGAACTCGGGGGCCGAACCCAGCTTTTGGGACTGTAGTAGGTTGAGGAGTCCTTGCCATGACGAATAGAAATATTTTGAGAACTTGTGCGATGGCATTTCTTTTGGCGGTGAGCATTGGTGCGGCTGCAGGCCAGGAGAAGTCAGCCGCGACTAAGCCGCCTCAGGCTGCTCAGAAGGCTCAAACAGCTCAGGCGGCCCAGGCGGCGCAGGCCGCTCAGACTGCTGAAGACGGCGCGCCGAGTGTTCCGCCGGAAGTCACTTCGCCAACTCAGCCAGTCCTGGCGCAGCGATATCCGCGCTATCTGCTTCGGCCGAGTGACGTGCTTCAAATCACGTTTCCTATCTCTCCGGAATTCGATCAAACCATCGCCATCCAACCTGACGGCTATGTAAGTTTGCGCGAGGTGGGTGACCTATACATCGCAGGCAAAACGCTTCCGGAATTTTCGGCGGCGCTGCACAAACTTTATGGGAATTTCCTGAACGATCCGGTCATTAACATCGAGATGAAGGATTTCGAGAAGCCCTACTTTACCGCCGGCGGCGAATTCGGCAAGCCCGGAAAGTACGAACTGCGCGGGGATACAACCGTCGCGGAAGCGGTTGCGATCGCAGGCGGATTTACCGACAAAGCGAAGCATTCCGAAGTCCTGGTCTTCCACCACGTCCCGGGCGGCTGGGAGGCTGCTAAACGACTCGACGTAAAACAAATGATCGCCAAAGGAGACCTTGGCGAGGACATACACGTCCGGCCTGGCGACTTGATTTACGTGCCGAAGAGTAAATTCGCCAAGATTAAAGATATAAAGGATTTAATCCCCACGTCTGGAATGGGATTCGCGATTCCTTAAGTGCGGCGCGCTTAGAGGCAAGGAGATCGAACATGGAAGAGATGCCCACACGCAAAAAAAATACGCGGCCACCGCTCATTCAACTGCGCGATCTGCTTGCCATCGGCCTGAGGCATCGCCGCCTGGTGACCCTTTCTTTTCTTGGCTTAATGGCAGGCGTGATTCTCTCCCTTTTCTTGCTGCCGCCACACTACAAGGCGGCAACCAAGATTCTGGTCAAGCGCGAGCGTGCGGATCTCGTGGTGACCGCGGATACCTCGGGCGCTCAGCAGCAACCGCCCGCGGCCGTATCGGAAACTGACATGAATTCAGAGATCGAGCTGATGAAGAGTCAGGATCTGTTGGAAAAGGTGGTCGCTGCCTGTGATCTGCAGAAACTGGTTAGCCGCTCCAGCTGGTTCTCCTGGCTTCATTTGTCAAAGGAATCGGACGATTCAACCAGGATCCTTGGCGCCGCTGTGCGCAACCTGGAAAAGTCGATGGACCTGGGGCTCGTGCCGAAGACCAGCCTCATTTCCGTCTCGTACGATGATACCGATCCCCAGCGGGCAGCTCACGTACTTGACACATTCGTAAATTCCTATATGGAGAAGCATCTGGCCGTGCACCGGCCCGCCGGGACCCTGGCCTTCTTTCGCGAACAAACCAAGCAGTACGAGTCGGGTCTGAAAGCGGCCGAATCCCGGCTGAGCGATTTCAGCCAGACTCAGGGAACGGTTTCGCCGGCCCAGCAGAAAAACTCGACGTTGCAGAAGCTCTCCGAATTCCAAGGGGAATTCAAGGAAACACAAGCGGCCATCGCGGAAACTGAGCAGCGAATCCACACCCTCGAAGGCCAGGCATCGACCGTGCCCAGCCGCCTGACCACTCAGGTGCGAACGGCGGACAATCCTCAGCTCATAGAGCAACTGAAAACCACACTGCTGAATTTGCAACTGAAGCGCACGGAATTGGTTCAGAAATTCGATCCCTCTTACCGTCTGGTGCAGGAAGTCGATACCCAAATCAATCAAACCAAGGCTGCCATTGAAGCCGCGGCGAGTTCCAAGCTCCTGGACGAAACCACCGATAGCAACCCGACCTACGAGTGGGTGGATTCGGAGCTGGCCAAAGCGCATTCGCAATTGGCCGCCGAGCAGGCCCGCGCCGCGGCCCTTTCGCGCAGCGTGGAGGCCTATGAAAAACAGGCCGGCGATTTAGACCAGAAGGAAATTGTACAAGAGGGTCTCTTGAGGGATAAGAGCGCCGAGGAAGCCAACTACCTGCTTTACATGCGCAAGCAGGAAGAGGCGCGGATTTCCGATGCCTTAGACGAGAGCCGGATTATCAACGTGGTGGTGGTCGAACCCGTGAGCGTCCCTGTTGTGCCGTCCAGATCGCGTCCATTGGTTCTCTTCCTGGGATTTCTGGCGGCCTTCGTCGTCAGCCTGGGGGTCGCGGTGGTGGCCGAATACCTGGATCCTTCCCTCAAGACTTCCGAGGACATCAAGGAATTCCTGGACTTGCCGGTACTGGCATCGGTTTCGAACTCGGGTCGGTAAGGAGACTGGATGTTTCTAGAATATTACGGACTGCGCGAACAACCCTTCGGGGTCACACCGGACCCGCGTTTCCTCTATTTCGGCGAGGCACATCGCGAGGCCCTGGCATCTTTATTCTACGGAATCGAATCCGGCTGCGGATTCCTGGGTTTGATAGCGTCGCCGGGCCTGGGCAAGACGACGCTGCTCTTTCACCTGCTGGAAAAGCTGCGAAATTCCGCTCAAACCGTGTTCCTCTTCCAGACGCAATGCGGATCCAGGGAAATGTTCCGCCACTTGCTTAACGATCTCGGGATCGATTCGGCCGAATTGGACCTGGCGGGCATGCATGAGGCCCTCAACGCCGTGCTGCTTAACAATGCACGCAAAGGCCGGCGGGTCGTCGTGGTTATTGACGAGGCGCAAAATCTGAAAAGTTCGGTCCTGGAAACCGTGCGGTTGCTTTCCGACTTCGAGACGCCGCAATCCAAGCTCCTGCAAATCGTGCTCTCCGGCCAGCCCCAGCTCGCGGATAATCTTTCCGATCCCGGGATGACGCAATTGCGCCAGCGTATTTCCGTCATTGCCCGGCTGCATCCGTTTGCGCGGGTTGAAACATTGGTGTACATGGAATATCGGCTGAGCAAGGCCGGATATTCAGGGCCCCCTCTTTTTACCTACGGCGCCGCTGACCTGATCGCCACAAAAAGCAGAGGCAATCCGCGAACCATAAATAACTTGTGTTTCAATGCCATGACACTCGGGTTTGCCAAGCGCCAGAGGCAAATCGACGCCGCCACCGTGTCCGAAGTGTTGGCGGACCTGGATCTCGATGGCCTTAGCACTCACCACTCGGCCGCGCCGGAAGTCGTCGAAGACTCACCCTTTTCGTTTGATGGGATTTCACCATCGAACGATTTGACATACCAGGATTTCCACGATGCTGTGCGCGCTGCCTGGGGGAATGGCGCACCGGTGAAAATCGAGAATAGGCCAGCGCCAGAGGCCCCGAAGTGGGCCGAGTCGGACAGCATGCCGCCTCCGGTTGACGCGACGGTCCGCATGAGCATGCACACGGAAGGAACAACAAGGACATCCGTGGAGTTGGATCAATCGCAAAAAGAAGGGAACGGCCATAGCTCAGGTTCATTGCCAATTCCCACGAGGTCGCCCTTAGCATTGGCCGATCAGGTAAATCCGCAGGCGCCTCAGCAAATTGCAGGTCAAAAAGAACAGACCCCCTCGCCCGCCGCCAGGCCGCAAGCGGAAGGGTCTACGGCAAAGCCGCAGGTCCGCAGGGATCGAGCGGGGCTAGTTGAAAACAAGAATGCTCCCTCCGGTAGCACCCTACAGCCGATGGGGCACGCAAAGTCTCCGAATGCGACAGAAGATAAACACCGTCAAAACAGGACTGAACCAGGCTTTTCTTCCGCTGCATCGCCAGCCGGCGTGACCATGGCGTCAAGCCGCGGCGGCGAAATCCTGAAAGCAACTTGGGAGGCTGTGTCCCGGCCTTTTCAGGGCGCCCAGAAGAAAGAGACGGGCCCTGCGGCTGCAAGCCGAGCGGCCCGCAGAGGGACGATCATCGCCGTGGCCTTCGCATTGACCACCAGCGGCCTCATGTCCGGTTGGCGCCACAACGAAATGATGCGGCCAACGCTCAATGACGGCACAGGCGTGTCAGCACTAATTTCGGTGACCTCATCGCTACCCTCCGCGTCGTTGCTTGACAGTCGCGATTCCCGCACGCTGAACATGACGGTCTCCTCCGAGCAAATTCTGAACCGCGCGGAGGCGAAGCAATGAGCAAAATGTTCGAGTTGCTGCAACAGGCACAGCGGGATCAGGAGCTTCTCAGACTATCCGGCCCGTCTCCCACGATTCATACCCGGAATGTAGATGTCTTGCAAAGAGCTGGAATGGACCAGCAATTATTCGATATCCCTGCTATCCCGGAGGTTACCGAGAGCGATCCGGCGCCGCCACTGACCGGGATCTCACGCAGCGAAACGCACAAACTCGTGAAGCAACTCTTCTTGAGAGCGCACCACGCTTCTCCCCGAGTGGTCGTTTTCTGTGGCGTGGACAAGGAGAGGGGACGCGACTGGATCTGTGCGCAATCCGCCGAACTTCTGGCCAACCTCAAGCAAGGTTCCATCTGCATAGTAGATGCGAACGTGACCAGCCCATCGTTGCACACCTACTTCGGCGCCGCGAACAGCCGTGGATTATCGGCCGCGCTGGTCGAAGCCGGCCCGGTGATGGACTTTACACAGGACGTTGGTCGCGGACGGCTGCGGCTCATGAACGCAGGTGAAGCATCAATGGGATCGAACTCCGGGCCGGGATTGGCTTCTGCGCGCCTCGTTTCAAGAGTACGTGAACTCCGGGGGATCTTTGATTATGTGCTGGTGAGTGCTCCGGCGCCGACCGCCGACTCGGTTACTGGCTATCTGAGCTCATTAGCCGACGGCGTTGTCCTGATCGTCGAGCCAAGTTTCACCTCGCGGCAAGCCACGCGAGAAGTTAAGGAAGAAATCGAAGCCGCCGGAGGCCGAATACTCGGCGTGGTCCTGCACCGGCGCGCGCTTTCCATTTCAGACAGTCCCAATTCGCAAGCGTAGAAACCGATAACCGGCCAGCAACGCTGGCCGCGTTTCCAATCATTCAATTCTTAAATCTGGCTACTCGAAGAATCGTTGAGGTGTCAACGTGGGCATGACGCGGCGCTCCGTTCTTTTAGTTCTTTTCAAACTCTTTGATGGGGCGCTCCTGGTGGGCTCCTTCCTGGTTGCCTCTCTGCCAAGATTGCGAGAGGCCAGTGCGATTTCGTTAACCCAGTTCCTGGCCATGCGAATCTCGGTTCGCAACTTTGTGCTTTTCGCAACTCTGGTGCTGCTCTGGCACGTTCTGTTTTGCTTTCTCGAACTGTACGAATCCAAGCGCCTATGGGGCCAGCACGCCGAAGCCGTGGATGTCCTGGAAGCGACATCGCTGGCTACCGCCGCGCTCTTCGTGGTGGGCAGTTTCTTCATTCCGAGTATCACGGACCCTGAATTCCTGGGCATATTCTGGTTCGTCAGCACGGCCACTGTCCTAATGAGCCGGCGCGTGCTTCGTTTCATTCTCAAACAAATCCGGAAGCGGGGACGCAATACCATTCAAATGCTGATTGTGGGAACCAATCCGCGCGCCCTCATGTTTGCCAAGGAATTGGAATCTCAGTCCGAGCTCGGATACCGGATCCTGGGTTTTGTGGACAAGAAGTGGCCCGGAATGGAGGAGTTCCGTAAATCGGGCTTTGCCTTCGTGTGCGATTTCAAGGGTTTACCTTCCTTCATTCGGGCGAACGTGGTGGATGAAGTCGTGATCGCGCTGCCGCTCAGCTCCTGTTATGTCGAAGCCTCCCGAATTGTGGCCCTCTGCGAGGAGCAAGGCATCGTCACCCATTGCCTCTCCAATCTTTTCGATCTCAAGCTGACTGGCGCCAAAACCGAACCCCTCGATTACGATTCTCTGATCACTTTTCCCGTGGGAGGGTTGCAGGGTTGGGGAATCATGCTCAAGCGTTTCCTGGACATTGTAATTTCTTTGGGGGCCCTCATCGTGTTAGCGCCTCTTTTGCTGATCGCCGCCGCTCTCATCCGACTCACTTCCCGCGGTCCGGCCCTTTTCGTTCAGAAGAGGCTGGGCCTGAACAAAAGAATTATCGGCGTCTATAAATTCCGGACGATGGTGCGGGACGCCGAAAAGAAACAGGCTGAGCTGGAGCATTTGAATGAGGTCAGCGGGCCGGTGTTCAAGATCAAGAATGATCCGCGCATCACTCCCATTGGGAGATTTCTTCGGAAGACCAGCATCGACGAGCTTCCCCAGCTGTTTAACGTGTTGAAAGGCGACATGAGCCTCGTAGGCCCGCGGCCGCTTCCGGTTCGCGACTATCAAGGCTTCAACCAGGACTGGCAGCGCCGCCGTTTCAGTATTCGCCCGGGGATCACTTGCCTCTGGCAAATCAATGGAAGAAGCGCTGTCCAATTTGACAGGTGGATGGAATTGGACATGGAGTACATCGATCGATGGTCCGTGTGGCTGGACATGCAAATCCTCATTCGAACTATCCCTGCAGTTCTGAGAGGATCTGGAGCGGCTTGAGTTTTTCCGCGCGGCTCGGGGATTGAGACCACTTTCAAAAGCTCGCTTACTCCAAAAGAACATATGAGTTCAGAGACACATATACCGATGTCGGCTGCTTCTCCGTTACGCAATGCGGGGGCGCACGCCCAGCAATGGCCGGCCGATCCGTGCGGCTTTTCCGCTACGGTTTTCCATCTGCTGGAAAAACTCGACCTGCGCTATTGCCTGCTGCATCCGCCCGACTCAGAGACGGGCGATTCGCCTGTCGGCGTCGAGTTGACGATTCATCCAGAAGACCGCGAGCGCTTGCCGCTGTTGATTCAAGGACTGGGCAATGAGGGATATTTACCGGTCCAATGTGTCCCCCTGGTAGCGAATGATTGCCGCTATGACTTTGCTACCCCCCTGGATGCCGAGGCCCGCTTCTTTTGCCTGACCGTACGTGAAGTCTATCCTTCGGGCCATTTGGTTGCCAGGGACGGCGAAATCATCTCCCGGCGCAAAAAGCAGGGAAATTTCTGGGTCCTCTGCGAAGCCGATGAGTTTTGCTACCTTTTGTCGAAAATCAGCCTGGAAGGCAAAATCAGGGAAAACGAGCAGAATCGGTTAAGGCAACTCGCCAGAATTCTCGGCCCTACCGTCGCCGGGACGATCGCTGCCGAGCTCTTCGGCGATAGGCGGAAGCAACAAGTGCTGGACGCGTGCGCCGGCGTTTCGTGGAACGGATCCTTAGAGCGTCTGGCAGCTCAATATCGAAGGGCCAGCCTCCTGGGGGCTCCCCTGACTCGCGCCCTGCACGCGCTCCGGCAATTCCGGTGCGCGCTGAGGCGCTTGTATCGGCCCAACGGAATATACATCGTCATACTCGGACCAGATGGAGCCGGGAAAAGCACCCTGACCGAAAAGTTACTCAAACTTTTGGGACCTCTGTTCCAAAGCCATCACATTCTTCAATGGCGCCCGCAGATTCTCAGGCCCAGGCAGCAGTATGTTCCTGGTTTCAATCCCCCGCACACCAAACCGGTGTACGGGGCTTTAAGGTCGATGGCGCACGTTTTTGCCGCGCTTTTGGATTACTGTGTGGCGTATCCGGTCAAGATCATGCCACTTATGGTGAGTCGCGCGCTCATCATCTATGACCGCGATTTTCACGATCTCCTTGTGGATCGCCTGCGATATCGGTACGGCGGCCCAGAATGGTTTCTTAAGACTGCTATCCGGCTGTGCCCCGCACCGGAAACAGTGTTTCTGACCCTTGACGCGGATCCGGATGTCATTCTAAACCGCAAGAACGAAGTCGCGCCGGCGGAACTCCGCCGGCAGCGGAAGGCCTACGCTGAGCTGTCCGCCAAACTCCCGCATTCAAGTTTGATCCATACCGACCGAAGTGTGGAGGCCAGTCTTTCGGCGACCGCCAAAGTGCTATTTGCGTATATGGGCAATCGGTATGAGGGCCGGCGAAGTGCGGAACAGGCGCGTGCAGCCAGGGCCGCGGAAAGATCCCGGGTGGCGCGGCAAGCAGCTTTCGACAAGATGCCTGATGTCTCGGAAGTCCCTCCCCCCGAGCGAATCCTGAATAGCTTTTTGGTTAACTCCAAGTCTTGGGCACTGAAGTGTTCGACAGCCATCATGGACCATGGGTTGATCTCCGGGTCGAATTTCCTCCTGGGTATCGTCCTGGCCCGGTATTTAGGATCGGAGCAATATGGGGCCTACGCACTCGCCTTTTCGACATTTGTTTTGCTCTCTTTGATCCATTCCGCCCTGGCGATGGAACCCATGTCGGTGTTTGCTCCATCCATTTATCGAAAAACTCTGCGGGAATATCTGGGCCTGCTGTTATGGGTGCAGTTAGCGGGAAGCTTGATCATAGTGGTCTGCGCGGTGGCAGGCGGGGAGGTTTTCCGTTTATTAGGTGAGCAAAGCCATCTCATCTCCGCATTCGAAGGGATCGCTCTTGCCTCCCCATGTGTCTTGATTTTTTGGTTTGCACGGCGGGCGTTCTATCTGCAATTTCGGCCTGGCCGGGCCCTCATAGGATCGATTCTGTATTCATTGCTGCTGTGCTCCGGAATCTGGGTTTTGGCGTCAGGCCGCTTCCTTTCGCCCTTTGCGGCTTTCGTGGTGATGGGAGCCGCCGCCCTGCTGACCAGTCTTCTGCTTTTATTCCTGTTGGGGCCGACCATCAGCGAAAAAGCGATTTCCAAAGTGCTTTCCGTGAGAGAAGTTCTGAACCGGCACTGGATCTATGGACGCTGGGCTTTCGCCAGCGCCCTGTTTATCTGGATTCCATGGAATTCGTTTTACTCCGTGGTTACTCACTATTCCGGGCTGGCCGAGTCAGGGACACTCAAAGCCCTGCTGAACCTGGCCATGCCTATGACGCAAACCTATGCCGCATTTTCTCTGCTCTTCATTTCACAGGCGGCTCGCCTCGGCCACGATAAGGGGTGGGAGGCAGTCAAGATTTTGGCCTGGAGAATCGCCGGGCTCTACACGCTGGGTTCGAGCGTCTACTGGGTGCTGGTCTGTCTCTTCCGCTATCAACTGATCAACCTGATGTACGCAGGGCATTACCAGGAGATGGTCCCGCTCATACCGGTCGTTGCAGTGGCCTCGATCTTGTCGGGCGCAGCCATGGGTCCGACGATTGCGATTCGAGCCATGCGATCGCCTGCCAATGTGGCTTTGATTTATTTCGGCTCCAGCGCTGTTTCTCTTCTAGTCGGAATCCCGGCGTGCCGGGCGTGGGGCATCCGCGGCGCCGTAATTGGAATTTTGCTGTCCAGCATGATTTCGGTACTGACCGGGTTCCTGATGGTTCGCTCCCGCAAACTCCATAAGCAAATGTCCGAGTCCAGGCCGGAGCACCTTTCCCCCGAGTCCGTTACGGCTGGGGACTAGGGAAACACGCGGACGATTTCGGCGACAAAAATGGCGACTTTTACAGCTACCAAGGTTCTGGATGCGCGACCGAATGCGAAGATCGTATTCGGTTTCGCGATTGCCGTTGCTCTGGGCGTGCTTCTGGCCGCCTACCCGCTCACCATTTTGGGCGTGGTGACGCTAGGTATCGCTCTGTATGGATTTTTCCAATGGTGTCGAGAGCGCATGGAATGGTGGCAACTGCTGGTGCTTTTGGCCCTGGCGCCTACCTTCGTCCTGAACTACGGGTTTGACAACTTCGCTGTAGGCGCAGGTGGATTCAAATTCCCGGCCGGCGATCTGCTGATGTTCCTGGCGCTCCTGCTGGTCACCTGGCGCATCGGTCGAAGCGCGCTGCAAGACATTTTAATTGATCCTCCCGTAGCCTGTTTAATGGCCTTGCTGTTGATGACCTGCTTTCATTTGCTGATTGACGTGCCGCGCTTTGGATTTTATGCCGTCCGGGACGGTTCGATGTTCTTTGAGTCGGTCATTCTCATCCTGGGAGTGACCTGGGGGCAGGATCAGCAAAACACGCAACTTTTGAAGCGCTGGCTCTTTTACATATTCCTCGCCAACTTGTTTTACAGTTACACGTTCAGCTGGGGCGACAAAATAAAATCCATGTCGCCCAGTTTTGGAGTCTTCCATCCGGTTCCCCTTTTCGGAAACTACCAACAAAGCGCTCTGTTGTTGCTCCTGGGAGCAATGTACTTCGTCTGGATTGCGCCGTCCGCGGTTCGCTGGCCGCGCTGGCTTTTGACGCTGCTGTCCGCGGCTCAACTGGGTGGTTTGGCGATCCTGCAGGCGCGGTCCATGTATGTCGGAATCGTCCTCATTCTTCTGGTTCTGTTTCTTTTCCACGAAAACAGGAAGCTGGTGGGCTTTGCTTCGACAGTCGGATGGGGCGTCGCGGTACTGCTGCTATTTCTTGTGGTAATTTCCGCACTGGGGATCACCATACAAGGGCGCATGGGGCCGGTCAATCTCTCCTTCGTCGGAGATCAAATCAAAACCGTATTGGCGATGGGCCACGCGAATACGCGGATGGCCCACGAAGATGATCGCGCCGATTGGTACGGCCAGGTCTGGGATCGCGTGCGCTCGAGTCCCACAAATGTGGTCGTCGGCGAAGGGTTTGGGCAGGCCCTGATTAATTTCGAGGACGAAGACGGCAATCCTGTCCGCCAGCCGCACAATTCCTCCCTCACCGTGCTGGCGCGCTTGGGGTTCGTGGGATTGTCGATTTGGCTTTTGTTTATCGGGCTGGTTCTGAAGCGCTTTGTTCGCTTCCTCCGGATGAGGTCCGCATCCGAGGGTGTCACCAGCACGATCTTGTGGTTGTTCCTCTGCTTTCTGCTTTTTATCGAGATCTCCAGCGTGCAGCCGGAACTGGAGTTTTCGCACGGCACCATCCCGTTTTATTTCTTGCTGGGCCTGGGCATTGGAATCATGAGCATTAGAAAGAACAGTTTTGACGCCGGGTCCGTTGGTGCGCACGCACTTCGCGCCTGAGCTGATCAGGAGTAGCAGCCGCCTTCCGATACCCGGGCTGAGCCTTTTCCCATGAAAAATATGAACCGACAGCCAAAGATTAACCCAACCATTGTAACCACGAGCTGGGATGACGGGCATCCCTGCGATCTTCGGCTTGCCGAAGCGCTCGGTGAAAGCCGCATGCCGGCGACCTTTTACGTTCCCCTGGTCGGCGAGGGCGGAAGGGCCGTGCTGCATACCGCAGCCCTTCGGTCTTTCCTGGACCAGGGATTTGAGATTGGCGCACATACGGTAACGCATCAGATCCTGCCCGAACTGGATAGCGCCGCGCTGCTAAAGGAAGTATTCGGATCAAAACAGCTTCTGGAGGATGAACTCGGCCGGGAAGTGCGGATGTTTTGTTACCCGCGAGGCCGCTATGACAGCAGGGTCATCCGCAGCGTGCAACTGTCGGGATTCCTGGGGGCTCGGACCACGCGCATGCTTTCACAATCGCTGGCATTCAGTCGATTTGAGATGCCGACCAGCTTGCAGGCATATCCACACCCCCCCATGAATTACTTGAAAAATCTGGGCAAGCGCAGAGATTTGGTTGGAATTGCCAGCTACGTCACGAAGTATTCCAAGTGTAAAAACTGGGTCGAGATGGGAAAGATCATGTTCGACGACGTCTTGCGAGAGGGCGGCATCTGGCATCTCTACGGCCATTCCTGGGAACTGGAAGAGTTCGGGCTTTGGGATCAATTGCAGGAATTGTTCAGCTATGTGAGCAATCGTCCCGGCGTGATCTATGCCTCCAACAGCAAAGCTCTCGAACTTGGGGCGGAAGCCGCATGAAGATCGTAATGGTTCATAACACGTACCAGCAAGCAGGAGGCGAGGACATCGTCTTCCGGAATGATTGTGAGTCGCTAAGGAGCAGAGGGCACGAGGTTGTCGAGTACCTGCGCAGCAATGACGACGTGGAAAAATTCGTATCGATTCGCCGCCTCGTCCTGGCCAAGCAAACCATCTGGGCCAGCGACACGCGAAAAGAATTCCGCCAATTGCTCCTGCGCGAGAAACCTCACATTGTGCACGTCCACAATACGTTTGTCATGATCTCGCCTTCGATCTACTGGGCCTGCCGCGACGCCCGCGTACCGATAGTGCAGACGCTGCAAAACTATCGGCTAATGTGTCCGGGAGCGCTGTTCCTGCGCGATGAAAAAGTATGCGAGGAATGCCTGGAGCACGGGGTTTGGCGCGGGGTGCGCTATGGCTGCTATCGCGGTTCACGCCCTGCCACGGCGGTCGTGGCTGCCATGCTTTCGACGCATCGCATCCTCGGCACATGGTCGCGTTTGATCGAGTACTACCTTGCCCCCACGGAGTTCGGGCGCCGCAAGTACATCGCGGGAGGGCTGCCGGCGGAAAAGATGCTAGTCAAACCGAACTGCGTGCAACCAGACCCTGGTGAGGGCAATGGCGACCGCAGTTACGCCCTGTTTGTTGGGCGGCTTTCCACCGAGAAGGGCTTGCGTACGCTCCTCGCAGCCTGGACCCGCCTGCGCGTGTCCATACCCCTTCAAATCGTCGGCGACGGTCCTCTGCGGCCAGAACTGGAAGAGTACGCTCGGCAGCAGGGCCTCGAGAGCGTGTCCTTTCGGGGAAGGTTAAGTGGGGAGGAAACCATGGCCATGATGAAAGGAGCACGCTGCCTGGTTTTCCCCAGCGAATGCTATGAAGGTCTGCCCATGACCGTGATTGAAGCGTTTGCCTGCGGCACACCCGTGATTGCTTCGAACATGGGAGCCATGCAGGATCTGATTGCGGATGGCCGTACAGGACTCCACTTCACTCCCGGCGATGCGGAGGATCTGGCGAACAAGGCCGAGCGAGCATGGACGCGCGCGGCAGACATGGCCGTAATGGGAAAACAGGCCCGTCAGGAATACGTGTCGAAATATACGGCGGCGAGCAACTACGAAATTCTCATGGGAGCTTACCAGAGGGCGATCCAGAACACCGGGGCCAGACGCGCAAGCCTCAATACCGGATTCACCAGGCCGGCCGAGCATTACGAGAATTAATCTTTATATATCTATATTTACAGTTATATAAAATCTTACGCCATAGGAGAAATCAAATGCATATTCTGATCACCGGTGGAGCGGGTTTTCTCGGTTCGCACCTGGCCGACCACTTGCTCGCCCAGGGCGACACGGTTTGGGCCATCGACGATCTATCCACGGGCTCGATTGAAAACATCGAACACCTGAAGAACCATCCGCGCTTCCACTACCGCATTGACAGCGTCATGAACACACCCCTTGTGGCGGAACTCGTGGACCGCTGCGATGCAATTTTCCATCTGGCCGCTGCCGTGGGCGTCCGCCTGATCGTCGAAAGCCCCGTTCGCACCATCGAGACAAACATTCGCGGCACCGAGATTATTCTCCAGGCGGCCGCAAAGAAGAAAAAGCGGGTCCTGATCGCCTCGACTTCCGAGGTCTACGGCAAATCCGACAAAGTGCCTTTCGGAGAAGAAGACGATTTGGTGAGCGGCCCCTCCACAAAAGGGCGCTGGAGCTACGCCTGTTCCAAGGCCATAGATGAATTTCTCTCCCTGGCCTACTGGAAAGAGCGGCAGCTGCCGGTGACGGTCGTGAGATTGTTCAACACCGTCGGTCCGCGTCAGACCGGACGGTACGGGATGGTGATACCCAACTTTGTGCGGCAGGCGCTCAGCGGCGAACCCATTACCGTGTTCGGGACGGGCAAGCAAACCCGTTGCTTCGGCTATGTAGGGGATGTGGTCGAGGCCCTCAGCAAGCTGATTCGCAACGACAAAGCGGTAGGCGAAATTTTCAACATTGGAAACAACGAGGAAGTGTCTATCGAGGAACTGGCCCACCGGATTCGCAAGATCGCCAAGAGCCAGTCTGAAATTACATATATCCCCTACGACCAAGCGTACGAGGAAGGTTTTGAGGATATGCCGAGGAGAGTTCCTTCACTGGAAAAAATCGGAGCGTTCATCGGATATCGCCCGAAAACTTCACTCGACGAGATCATCGCGAAAGTCGTGGAATTCGAGCGCAACCGCCGGGCGCGCGTGGCCCCCGAGGCCGTTTTGGCGAACCCCGTCGCGGTCGTCGCCCCCGGCATTCAGCACCCGGCTCCTCCCACTTCGTAGTGGTGACACCCCCGAGATCCGTACAAGTACAAATGCCAATGGAAAAAAATAGCAAAGCCGAAGCGGACCTGCGCGCGCTGTCGCTCCTGGTGTTTTGCCCGGAGCGATCAGCCGAGGCAGTTCATCATGTTGCCGGCAAGGGCGCGTCGGAAAGAGCGGATTTCTTTCGACTCGCGGACGACCATCACGTGGTCATCCGAGCCTTGCAACCACTGCAGCAGCAAGCGCGAGCGATTGGCGACGCGGAACTTGCCGGCCTCGCGCAGACCGTGCTCGACCGCGAGCACGGCCGCATCTCTCATGCACTAGCGGGTCTGGAGAGAGTTTGCAACGAGCTCCACGCGGCCGGATGCGCGGTCACGGTGATAAAAACGCTGGATCACTGGCCCGACTTTGGCAGCGACCTTGATCTTTTCACCATGGGCGATGAACACCGTGTCGTGCATGTGTTGAAGAACATCTTGGGAGCGCGCCGCTGCATGCTCACTCTTTCCGACCGTATCGCCCACAAGCGCAGCTATGCTGTTCCAGGACTGTCCGAGCAGGTGGAACTGCACATCAACAGGCTGGGCCATGTTGGCGAACACATTGAGCTGGCTCGGCGCTTCATCACTCGCCGCCAGGCGATAAACTTCATCCAATACACGTTTCAGCTGCCCGCTCCTGAGGAGCGGGTCATCGCCGCAACCTTGCAACGCATGTACCGCAGCCTTTGCCTGCGCCTCTGTGATGTTTGCAATACCGCCGGATTGATTGACAGACACATGCTTGATTTCGGCGAATTGCGCAAGGCAGCGGAAGAAGCGGGGATCTGGACAGGCGTGGCCACGTACTTGACGCTCGTGGCTGGTTACGTAAAGAAATACCGCGGCGACAGTCTGGAACTTCCTGAATACGTTACAGAGTCAGCGAGCTTCGGAGTTGAGAGGACGTTTGTGCGCGGAAAGTTTTTCACATTCCCCACGATGCCGTACGGTCTGTCTCTCTATTTTCGCCAGCTCAGACACGCAGCGCATCGAGGGGACATCCCCGGCACTGCGCGCTTGAGTTTGGTGCCTCCGCTGGCTTCGATCGGCGCGTTTGCCGAGGCAGTCATCGGCAACAGCGACCGAGTCTGGTGAACAGAGATCAATCCCAATTCTGCGAGGTCTACTTTGAGTACTTCGACGATCTGCCGTCCGATTCCCACATTTGGGGTAGTCGAGCGGACTGCGCGTAAGTGGCGTATGGCGCGCCGTCTTTACAAGGAAGAGGGAACGCTGCCCTTGCTGGTGGAGACCTTTTGCCAGATCAGCAAGCCGGTACTGTGGTTGTACGAATCCTGCCGGTGGATGTGGGTTCGAGCTCGCGGGCTCAAATCATTTACCGTTTTGGGCCATCAGATCGCCGTCTTCCCCAAGGACCCGGGGATCTCGCGGGAACTGGCACTGTACAAAGTTCATGAGCCGCTAGCGACCAAGCTTCTGATGGAAACCTTGAAACCAGGCATGAACGCGGTCGATATCGGCGGAAACATCGGATACTACGCGATGCTGGAAGCTCGTCTGGTCGGGCCCAAGGGCAAAGTGATTGCCATTGAACCCATGCCCGAGAATTCTGCCCAGCTGTGCAAAAACGTGGAGGCCAACGGGTACCAGAACATCCACATCCACAAGGTGGCGATTGGAAACAAGGATGGCAGCGCCCTCATGTATATTGCGGGGAAATCAAATTGGCATTCCATGCGTCCGAATTCGTCGTCAAAAGGAGAAATAAAGGTTCCGGTCTGTACCTTGGACTCCCTCCTCGTGCCGTACAACCTTCCCTCCGTGGATCTGGTGCGTATGGACCTGGAAGGCTACGAGGTCACTGCCATCGAAGGCATGAAGCGGACCCTTGTCAAGTACGGCCCGCGTTTGCTGGTTGAGCTTCATCCGCACCTGGTTGGAACCGCGGCGATCGAGAAATACCTTCGCTGCCTTGGGAATTTGGGATACACCATCGAGTGGATGATCGAACAGGATCGCGACCTGCCCTGGCGTTGGCAGTTTCTGAAAGTGGAACGGCCAACTATGAAAGGGCTCATGAACGATCCGCGTGTCTGGGAAGACCCCAGGTCATTGACCGTGCTTTTTTCAAAACGTTTTACCGAGATCCGGACCATGTCTGAAAGCGCGGACCGCCAAAGGCTCAATACTTCGGCGCGTCGCGCAGTATAACCATCTGCCAGAACCTGAACTGGCATCTTGAACGCAACAATTCTCCCTTGAAATGGAAGCCTCTTTCCGCAGAAGACGCTTCGGCTGATTCTGCATAAACCGCGGTTTCATTAAGAAAAATAAATTCCTGGAACTCGCGGTACCTCGCCAGGAAAGTAGCGGACCCGGGCCGTATTCACAGCGATGTAGCGATCGTGTGCGGGCCGGCCACGAGCTTCGTGAGCGAGCCGAAAGAAATGCGCGGAAATGCGCCCGCACGCATAAGGAGACGAAAAAGTGAGTGAAGCAATGACAGCAATGGCGCCGGGCGCCCCATTCAAGGTTCTGGGCATACCAATCGCCGCCGTGCAAATCCCGGATGTGGTCGCAAAGATGGAAGAGTGGATTGCAGGCCGGGAGCGGAGCCACTACGTCTGTGTCGCCAATGTGCACGTCATCATGGAAGGAAGGCAGGATCCATCATTTGGGGAAGTCCTGCGCTCCGCGGACTTATGTGTTCCCGACGGAATGCCATTGATATGGGTGGGTAGAGCCCATGGCCGCGCCCTGAATAATCGCGTATACGGCCCTGACCTTATGATCGATTTCTGCCGCAGCACAAAGGAAGCCGGCTATACCCATTATTTCCTTGGCGGTAAGGCCGGTGTTGCGGAGAAACTTTCGCATGAACTCCAGAGTCGCTTCCCGGGAGTTCAAATCGCTGGCATCTATTCACCGCCCTTTCGCCAATTGACTCAGGAAGAAGATGATGCGATTACCGCGGAAATCAATCGTGTAGCTCCTGATGTTCTTTGGGTCGGACTGGGCTGCCCCAAACAAGAGCGGTGGATGCGCGAACATCGGGACAAGCTACGTGTTCCCGTTGTTGTAGGGGTTGGCCAGGCTTTCGATATACATAGCGGCGAGGCGCCCCAGGCGCCGATTTGGATGAGAAAGAACGGGTTGGAATGGTTGTATCGCTTGTACCGGGAACCTCGGCGTCTTTGGCGCCGGTACCTCATTTATAACACGAAATTTATCTTCACCTTACTTTTCGAAACACTGTACTCCTAATCCAATCATAGAGAGGATCATAATGGCAAAGCGCGCGCTCATCACCGGCATCACGGGCCAAGATGGCTCCTATCTCACCGAATATTTGCTCTCGCTGGGATATGAGGTGCACGGCGTCATTCGTCGGGCCAGCACGTTCAATACGCAACGGCTGGATCACATTTACGACGACCCGCACAATCCCGAGGCTCGGCTTCTTCTCCACTATGGCGATTTGTCCAGCAGCGAGCAGCTGAGCAACCTCATTTATAACGTGGAGCCCCACGAAATCTACAATCTGGGCGCGCAAAGCCATGTCAAGGTCAGTTTCGAGATGCCTGAGTACACGGGTGATACTACGGGCTTGGGTACGACTCGCTTGCTGGAGGCCATCCGCCGCAGTGGAATCCAGACCCGATTTTATCAAGCCAGCTCTTCCGAAATGTTCGGCAGCTCTCCGGCGCCGCAGAGTGAAACGACGCCGTTTCACCCGCGCAGTCCTTACGGCGCTGCAAAAACTTACGCTTATTGGATGACCGTAAACTACCGTGAGGCTTACCAGCTATTTGCCAGCAATGGAATCCTTTTCAACCATGAGAGTCCTCGTCGAGGCGAGACCTTCGTCACCCGCAAGATCACCCGCGCAATCGCAAACATCCTGGCCGGCAAGCAAAAGAAGCTATACCTCGGCAATTTGGACGCCGTTCGCGACTGGGGCTATGCTCCGGAATATATTGAGGCCATGCATCGGATCTTGCAGCAGGATAGGCCGGACGATTTCGTTCTGGGAACCGGTGAAGTCCACACTGTCAAAGAATTTGTCGAGGAAACGTTCAATTATGTTGGCCTCGATTGGCGGGAATTCGTGGAGATTGAGGCGAGATACATGCGCCCCACGGAAGTAGATTATTTGGCGGCGGATTGCGGAAAGGCTAAGAAAATGCTGTCGTGGGCTCCTTCCGTCACCTTTAAGGATCTCGTTCGCATCATGGTGGACTCCGATATGGAGGCAGTCGGGCTCACTCCGATTGGGGCCGGCCAACTTGTTCTCCAGACCAAATTCACCGGCTGGCACCAATGGAAGAGCGCTGTTTCCGATGTGTTGTGCGCAGAGCAAGGACGAGCCGTCAATTCGTAGAAACCAACAAAGGGGAATTGCATGAACTTCTGGAATGACAAGCGCGTCCTGGTAACAGGCGGCAGCGGCTTCTTGGGATCCCGCGTGGTTCAGAAGCTTCGCGAACAGGGTTGTTCAGAGATTATCGCTCCCCGGAGCCGAGATTGCGATCTCCGGCAGAAGGAATCCGTAATGAGTCTCCTCGAAAGGAGCCGCCCGGATATCATCATTCACCTGGCAGCAACTGTCGGTGGAATCGGAGCCAATCAAAAACACCCCGGACGTTTTTTCTATGACAACGCAATCATGGGAATCCAGCTGATCGAGAGCGCGCGATTATTTGGAGTAACCAAATTTGTTTGTGTTGGCACGGTTTGTTCCTACCCAAAATTCACGCCGGTGCCATTTAGCGAGGAAGACTTGTGGGGAGGCTATCCCGAAGAAACCAACGCTCCCTACGGGTTGGCGAAGAAAATGCTATTGGTCCAGCTGCAATCGTACCGAAAGGAATACGGTTTCCCCGGCATATATTTGATACCTGTCAATCTCTACGGGCCGGGAGACAATTTTGACCTCGAAAGTTCGCACGTAATTCCAGCCATCATCCGAAAATGTGCGGAGGCCCAGAATCGCCGGGAAGAGAAGGTAGTGTTGTGGGGGACGGGCGACGTTTCGCGGGAGTTCCTTTATGTCGAGGACGCCGTCCGCGGAATCTTACTTGCTTCGGAACACTATGACAAACCTGACCCTGTCAACCTGGGTGCCGGCCAGGAAATCTCGATACGCGATCTCACCTGCCTGATCCGCGAACTTACCGGATTTTCCGGAGAGATTGTATGGGATAGCTCCAAACCGAATGGGCAGCCGCGCCGTTGTCTTGACACTACACGGGCGGAACGTGAATTTGGATTCAAGGCCGAAGTCACTTTGCGCCGGGGACTGAAAGAGACGATTGCCTGGTACAAAGAGGCCTTTTCAACTCACGCCGCTCTCCCTTAGTTGAATAAGACTAAAAAAGGCCGCGAAAAAGGCGGCCAAGCAGATCCGTCGTGCAATTCACGTCGTCCTAACATCCACTCTTGCTTTCTAAAAAATCGAGACACAATTAATTAAGATGACCTCACAACTTTTTAAACTCACAAAGTGCGCATCCCTATGACCCCTTCGGCCCGGGGCGAGTTCACCTGGGCGTTGAAGGAAAAAAATCCATCTTGAATTTCGACTTGCGTCGCTTGCGATTTCCGATCAACCAAATTTTGTTCTTGAGTTGGAGCGCCTTCCGCGCCTCCTTGCTGAGCCACGGCCCCTTCATTTATGTCCTTCCCAGCTAGTTTGCGACGAGACGTGAAGTAGTCCTGAGGGGAATAGAGATGCTCCGGGAAAGGAATTGCCGACGGCCGACGTGGTCCATCGCCCTCGCCGTCGTTGGACTAATCGGGAGCTACACCTTGCTTCATGGTGACAGTGGAATTCCTGCCACTCCGTCGAAGACCCAACCTGGAGCGAGGTCAAGTCTTGCCTCAGTCTCCACCGGAACGCCGAAATTCCCTACCCCAATGGGACCTGTCCCTCACAGTCCAGCCTCGAAGTCCCCTAAGCGGAAAAGGCCGCGCATTAAAGAGCATGCCGCGATCCAGCTGGTTCCTGCACGGGCTTCGAATTCGACTCCGGATTTGTCCTTCCATGCTCTGCATGGGGCGCCGAACAAGTTTGCTCCCGCAAAGCCATCCCTAGCGTTTGCGCCCATTCGTCCCAGCCCCCTTAAGGAGGCTCTCGCCAGCAAGTTGCCCCCCGCTCCTTTGCCCCAGGGCGGTTCCGGCTCCCCTCCCAATCCTCCCACCTCAAATTTACCTGCCGACGGGGCCACCGGGGTTTCCACTTCTCCCACTCTCAGTGTCAATGTCTCCGA
>Ga0210409_10000560_pt1 | contig 57987 bp, 45 predicted proteins | sample IncBWH17MmetaG_FD_161649 | JGI IMG/M metagenome (GOLD analysis project Ga0210409, IMG submission 161649) | Forest soil microbial communities from Barre Woods Harvard Forest LTER site, Petersham, Massachusetts, United States - Inc-BW-H-17-M | ecosystem: Environmental > Terrestrial > Soil >... | reverse complement strand
AACGGAATTGAGCTAAGCATGTAGGCTTCGAGCCGTAGCGCTTTTCGGACGGGGGTTCAACTCCCCCCGCCTCCACTCGCCTTCGCCAAAATTCGGCTTCGGCGAGTGCCCGCCGTAGCACTGAATGTAAGGGCAATATCCAGGCGTTGCCAAAAGACCAAGTTACGATCGAAAATCCCAGTCCAGCAAGCGAAGGAGGGCTTTCATGTACTACGTATACCTCCTGCGAAGTAAAACACATCCCCATCAAACCTACGTCGGCTCAACCAAAGACTTGCGAAGACCCCTAAGCGAGCACAACGCAGGAAAATCGATTCACACTAATCAATTCAAGCCGTGGGAGCTAATGGCGTACGTCGCGCTTCCTGAGAATCAGCTCGCGGAAAAAATGGAAGAATATTTAAAGACTGGCTCTGGGCGCGCATCCGCAAGCAGGCACTTACTGGCGCAAAGTATCAAAAATCCTGAAGCAACTTCCTGAATCATCTGTGCAAGACATGTGTTAAGTCATGCATGGACGCTTCCGAACAAGAGCCATCCCGCACATTTGGGAAAGCAATCTGAAATTTTGAAATCGGGCCTGCCAGGCCGTGAGGGATGCGGCGTAAGAAACAATGCAAAGAATTCTTCTCGTTCGGCGCTAGTTCGGAACACAATGGGATTGCCGAACGTCTTCCGTTTTAACCCCTTCCAATTGTCGGCGATTTGACGGCGGAAGCATCTTCCACTTCCGCATGTGTTGCTTGCGCCACGTCTGAATCGCCCGGCTCAGCAAATGCAGAGAATGCGACGAACTGTGCTCATTTTGCGCGACACAAGTTTTTCCATGGCCCATGGCCGCGGCGCCAGGATTGCTCCCTGGCGCTACGGAAGCTGGCCTTCGAGACGATACTGCGGGACGCTCTGTCTTCTCCTGAGCGGGACGCTGTGCGCCGGGTCTGTGGCGGCGCAGCAGTCAGGCCAGGATGACCTGGCCAGGCAGAGTATGGAAGATCTCGTAAAGATGAAGGTGGACTCGGTTTACGGCGCCACCAAGTTTCTCCAGAAGGCAGAGGATGCAGCGTCATCCATCACCGTGGTCACGGCGGATGAGATTCAGAAACACGGGTACCGAACCCTGGCGGATGTGTTGCGCGGCGTCCGCAGTTTCTACGTGATCAACGATCGCAACTACAGTTATGTGGGAGTGCGTGGGTTGTCACTTCCGGGGGATTACAACGCGCGCATACTCTTCCTGCTGGATGGCCATCGAGTCAACGACAACATTTTCGACGGGGCTTATGTCGGTACGGAGTTTCCGGTCGATATCGATTTGATCGAGCGGATTGAGATCTTTCGCGGACCCGATTCCTCGGCGTATGGCACGGGAGCGTTTGCGGCGGTGATCAATGTGATCACGAAGAGAGGCCGCGACTTGAACGCCCTGGAAACTTCCGCCGAAGCGGGAAGCTGGAATTCCTACAAGGGAAGAATCAGCTACGGCAACCGTTTTGACAACGGACTGGAAACATTGCTCTCCGGCTCTTTTTACAACAGCCAGGGGCACGAACAACTTTTCTATCCGGAGTTCAACCGGCCGGCGACAAACAACGGGATTGCGGAAGACGCCGACGGCGACCAGTCCTACAACATGTTTGCCGATATTATTTACCGGGATTTCAACATCCACGTCGTCGATGCCTCCCGCACTAAACACGTTCCCACCGCCTCCTTCGGTACGGTATTCGACGATCCACGGAACCAAACGACGGACGCGCGCAGATACGTGGATGCCCAGTACCACCACACATTCGGTTCCTGGGAGACACTTGGACGGCTCTCCTACGATTGGTACGGGTATCACGGAATATATGTTTACGACTATGCGGGCAAGGGAATTCCGCCCTACACCGAAAATTATGACGCAGCCGATGGGACCTGGTGGGACTTCCAGGGCGATGCTTCCAGGGTCTTTTTCAAACGGCACAAAGTCACCTTCGGCACGGAATTCCGCCAGGACATCCGCCAGCAGCAAACGAATTACGATATCCAGCCGTACCGCTTGTATTTTGACAGCCATCTTTCCGCCCGCGTCGGGGCATTGTATTTTCAGGACAAATATGTCATTGGGAAGAACCTGGCCTTCTTGCTGGGCCTTCGCAGCGACTGGTACGGGAACTATGGAAATACACTGAGCCCGCGGGCAGGCCTGCACTTCAACCCTACGCCGAACACGGACCTCAAGGTGAACTACAGCTGGGCGTTCCGCGCGCCAAACGACTATGAAGCCTTCTACTCGGGTAACAACAGCAATACCGCCGACCCTTTCCTGAAGCCGGAGAGAATCCGGAGTTGGGAAGTGAACCTCGAGCATCGTTTCGGGAAGAGGTATTACGCGTCCGGCGCGGGTTTCTTGAACCAGATTGACGATTTGATCGAACAGAATCTCGACCCGCTTACAGGCAATCCGGTCTATACGAATTCAACCCAGGCGCGAACGAAGGGAATTGAATACGAGATGGGAGCCAGATGGCCGGGCGGCCTGGAAGGCTCCCTGTCGCACACAATGCAAGACACGCGAGGCGTGCTGAGCGGCGCGGATTTGCCCAATTCTCCACGGCAGTTGGGTAAGCTGAATCTCAGCATTCCTCTCGTGCAAAACAAGCTTTTTGCCAGTGTGGATGCGCAGTATACGAGCAGGACAAGAACCGTCGCGCAAGCGGAAGTGGGCGGATTCTTCCTCGTGAACCTTACGTTTTTCAGCCGCAAAATTACCGAAAAGATCGACTTGTACGGCGGTGTCTACAATCTCTTGGACAGGCGGTACACCGACCCGGTCGGCCTCGAAGATCGGGAAGCTTCGATTCCTCAAGACGGTCGAAGCTTTCGGATCAAGCTGACTTATCGGCCTCATTTGGATTTGAAGTAGGCAAGGAATAGATGCAATACATTTGGCTGCGTATGAAATTGCCGCGCCAATCACAAACGAAGCCGTACGACGCGTCATGGGGCAGATCACCGGCCCGCTTGCTGCGCGGAATGCGCATTGTCTCCCTCGTTTTCTGTGCGGCGCAGGTCATGTTTCCCATCGCCGCCGCCGGGCAGGAGGAGTCCGTGGATGAGTACAAATTGAAAGCAGCCATGCTGTATAACCTGACGCAGTTCGTCGAATGGCCAAACTCGGCATATCCCAACCGCCATGCACCGATCAGTCTATGCATTCTGGGGCAAGATCCATTTGCGAACTCTTTAACCTCCACCCTTCCTGAAGAAAAAGTGAAAGGCGAGGCTATCCTCATTCGCCACCTGCAAAGCGAGACGGAATTTCCGGGTTGCCAAATCCTTTACATCAGCTCTTCCGAGAGGAAAACCACCGCGCACATCTTCTCGACTTTGAGCGGGTCTTGCATCCTCACCGTTGGAGAAATGGCGCAGTTCGCCGCGCACGGCGGCATGATTCAATTTTCTCTCGAAGATCAACATGTGCGTTTTGACATCAACCTGAGTGCGGCTTCCCGGGCGGGGCTGAAGATCAGCTCCAAGCTGCTGGCGCTGGCCCAAATCGTGAAGAACTGATGCCGCGAATTGGAACAGGAGATGGCGAACGGCTCCGACCTGAGGTTCAGCCCGAAATTGCCCGCTCGCAACAAGTTCGCACATAACGAAGGGGATTCAATTCAAAGGGGGCCCGGATGCGTTCGTACATGGATCTGTCGATCCGGCAGAAGCTTCAAACGATTGTTATGGCCACCTCGGCCGCGGCCCTGCTGGTGGCGTCCATGGTGTTCACGCTGTACGACCGGTCTACATTTCTGCGCGCGAAGATGCAGGACCTCAGCGTGGCGGCCAAGATGGTGGGATCGAACAGCACGGCGGCATTGAGCTTCGGCGATGCGAAATCGGCGGGGGAAATTCTGTCCGCCCTGCAGGCCAAGCAGAATGTGATTAACGCCTGCATTTACACCAAGAATGGAAAAGTTTTCGCCAGCTACAGCCGGGATGGGGGACAGAGCGATTTCTCGCCACTGCCGGCGCAAATCCAGTCCACTGCGATCGTCAATGACCATATGGTCTTGTTTCAACCGATCACCCTAAATGGCAATTCCATCGGGACCATATTCATGGAGGCCGATCTATCGGACCTCAGTGAGCGTCTGACGAGATTTCTGGAGATTGATCTTCTCGTCTTGCTGGTATCCCTGGGCGTCGCTTTTTTGTTGTCCACCCGGCTTCACCGAGTCATCTCAGACCCCATTCGGGAACTGGCGGATACGGCATTGTCGGTCTCCAGCCGGGAAAATTATTCCATTCGCGCAACGAAGCAGGGCGATGACGAGATCGGACTGCTCTTTGACCAATTCAACAGCATGCTCGATCGCATCCAGCAGAGAGATACCGCGCTGCAAGAAGCTCACAAAGAGCTGGAGGACAGAGTTGCCGAGCGGACTTCCTATCTCAATGCGCTGATTGAAAACAGCCCGCTGGCCATCCTGGTCTTGGACTCCGGGCGGAAAGTCCAGTTATTTAACCCCGCCTTCGAAAACCTGTTTCAATGCATCTACCAGGAAGACATCGGGAAGCCTGTCGCCGATCTATTTCCGAACGAGAAAACTCTGCCCGAAGCGAGCGCGGCCTCCGGAGCGGCATCCGGGAAGACGCGTGTCAGTCTGATCACTCGTCGAAAACGAAATGACGGAAGTTACGTCGATGTGGAGATCCACCTTGTGCCCTTGACTGTGAAAGGAAGAGTGCTTGGCTCACTAGGCATCTATCAGGATGTCACCGAGCGGCGGGTGCTGGAGAAGCAGCTCCAAATGGCCCAGAAGATGGAGGCCGTCGGCCGGCTTTCCGGAGGAATCGCCCACGATTTCAACAATCTCCTGGGGGTGATCCTCGGCTACATTCAGGTCATAAAACGAACTCTAGTCACCGGGGATTCCTTGTTCGAGTACGCCGAGGAAATTGAAAAAGCCAGCCGGCGCGCAGTGTCATTGACCCGGCAGCTACTGGCCTTCAGCCGGCAACAGGTGCTGGAACCAGTCGTTCTAATCCTGAACACGCTAGTTGCCGATATGGAAAAGATGCTGCCCCGTCTGATCGGAGAAGACATCGATCTGAAATTGATCCTGGACCCGGCGCTCGGCCAGGTCAAAGCGGACCCCGGACAATTGGAACAGGTCTTGATGAATCTGGCCGTCAACGCGCGGGATGCCATGCCGGACGGCGGAAAATTGACAATCCAGACAGCCAATGCCGAAATCGACGAGGCTTTTGTGAGGGAGCATCCGGGCGCGGTCGCAGGCAAGTACGTAACGCTGACCGTCACCGATACGGGCACAGGCATGGACTCGGAAACCCAGGCGCAAATTTTCGAGCCGTTTTTCACCACGAAGGGACGGGACAAAGGAACCGGACTCGGTCTGGCCACCGTTTACGGAGTGGTGAAACAAAGCAACGGGTATATCACCGTTGAATCCGAAAAAGGAAAAGGATCTTTGTTTACGATTTATCTCCCGCGCGTCGAAACACACGTCATCGCCCCCGCCAAAAGCAGTCCCGAACCATTGAATACGCGCGGTTCCGAGACCATCTTGCTGGTCGAAGATGCGGAGCCTCTGCGCAGGCTGGCCGCATTGTTTCTCAAGGAAAATGGATATCACGTCGTTACGGCCAAGGACGGGTCTGACGCTCAGCAGGTAGCCGCGCAAATCTCCGGTCCGATTGATTTGTTGCTCACGGACGTGGTGATGCCGGGAATCAACGGGCGCGTCCTCGCGGAACGCCTGGCTCCCGATCATCCCGGGATGAAGATCCTATACATGTCCGGATACACGGACAGTTTTATCGCCGGCCACGGAGTGCTCGAGCCGGGCGTTCATATGCTGCGTAAACCCCTAACGGAAGAAGTCCTGTTGCGCAAAGTGCGTGAGTTATTGGATGAGAGCGGCGACGCGATGAAAACAGAAAATACGGCCGGCGCCGAATCTTCGACAGCGGTCGAACCGGCCGCCAAGTTGCTTCGATAGGAGAGAATCGCACCATGCATAAATTGTTGATCATTGATGATGAGGCGCCCATGCGGCGCCTGTTGCGAATCAATCTCGAAGACCGCTACAAGATCGTCGATACCGGAGATCCGGAACTCGCATTGCAGGCGGCCCTGCAAAGCAAACCGAACGCCATTCTGCTCGATCTGAGAATGCCAAATTTTTCCGGCTTTGAACTTTGCCGCACTTTGAAATCCATTACTAGCACGCAGTTGATTCCCATCATCATCGTGACAGGGGAAGCTGGCGCCAGCACAAAATCCTATTGCGAAGAGCTCGGCGCCACGGCCTACTTCGAGAAACCGGTTGACTTTGAAGCTTTGCGGGAACGATTGGCAAAGGTGTTGGAAGAAGCGCAGCCCGACAGGCGCAGTGAAGTGCGCATTTGCCTGCGAGTCAAGGTGAGCCTGCGGGGAACCGATATTCATGGAAAAGCTTTCGAGGAACAGTGCGTTACGGAGAACATCAGCCGAAGGGCATTCTTCTGTGAATGCAACGCTTTGCTGGCGGAGAATTCCGAAGTGGCCGTGTCACTGATTAGCGGAGGGAACAAATTCGTGGGAATGGCGCGGGTAGTCCGGGGCGACAGCGGCGCCACGCCGCACCCGCGGTACGCGTTTCAATTCCTCGACAAAAATGTCAATTGGATTTTGCAGTAGTATTCCCCAGAGTCAGCCGCAATCTCGGGCCTCCATCCTCTGACCTCCAGCCTCCAGCATGTGCGCAGGCCGAAACCCCGGTCCGATGCGGAGTTGACAAGACTTCCCGGTGGTTCCGATAATCTGAATGGGGGCCAGCCCACTGGAGGCGCACGGGTATGGCGGCAGATCCAAACGCAGTCGAGCAGGCGGTATCGCGCACGCTGCGTGACAATCTCGAGAAAATCCAGCGCACAGCGGACGAACTGCACCAGGCGGTCAATGACATGGTGTCCGCATGCGCCAGCAGCCGCGCGAGCAACGCGTTGCCTTCGATGCTGCGCGCCCAGACCTCCGCTGCCTCGCTTTCCGCCACGCTGGAAGTGCTTGCAAGATTCGTGACGAACGCCTTGCAGCCCGCCATGCGCATGCCGTTTGAACCGGATATTTTGCGTGTTCCCTCCATGAATGCGCCGCCGGCTGCCGCGTACGAGCAGCCTCCACCACCGCCCCCGCATCCCATGCAGGAAATCTCCTGGGCAGCGCCACCGCCGGCCGTTCCCGCGCCGGCAGCTTCGGAACCGCCTCCTCAAGTTGATGCTCCGGCGTTTTCCGAAGTTCCTCCGGCAGTGGAAATGTCCACGCCAGTTGAGGCCGCTCCTAATTTAAAGCCGGTCTTCCTGGACGAACCCCCGCCGGTGACCGCGCACGAGCCGGCGCCGGAGTTCGATCTGGATCTTCCCGGCGAGTTGCGCCCGGCAGAGGAGGCGCAGCCCGCAGGTAAACCCGCGGAAGCGGCGCCGGTTTTTAATCTCGACTTGCTGCCACCAGAAGAGCAAGAATTGCACCGGCGGGCCTTCCGAGTCGCCAAGGTTTCCATGCAGGACATCCGAATGTTGCGCCCTGAGGATGTGCGGCTCGGGCGCGAGAATAAGGATTTGTGTTACAGATTGCGTGATGACATTGAGAAGGCTCACAAAGAATACGATCGCCGGTTCCAATCCATCCAGTCTCATCCGGTGGATTACTTTTATGACTGGATGGTGGAAATATTGGGCGGCGGAGATCCGCAAGCGCTTGGCGAGTATCCTTACCCCTCCCCAGTCCTCCGCCGGTAGCGCCAACGCACGCGCGCGGAAGACTGTCTACTTCCACCTCGCGACCAGCGGTATCGCTGTAGCGCTTTTGGTGTGCGCCGCGCCGCAGGCGGGCGCGCAGACGCCGGCGCCTCCCGCGAAGAAACACGCCAGGCGATCTTCAACCAGGCCGGCCTCCCCCAAGAAGCCGGCGCCTGAGGCGGCTTCCGGCGCCGATCTCCTGGAAAAGCAACTGGCGCAACTTTCGCGCGCGCTCCGCGACAATCCGAACGCGACCACCTACGCGGCGCTTTCCGCTTTTGCTTCGCGGAACGTAAAGAATGAAACGGGCCCGCGCGCGGCTCTGGCGCTCGGCTACTACGACCTCACGCGCGACAAGCCCGATCTGGCGCTGGGCTGGATGCGCAAGGCCGTCGGCGAAAAATTGCTCCGCGAATATGTGCTGTATTGGCAGGCGCAGGATTCTCTGGCTCTGGGGCAGAAGGAAGCGGCGCTCGAGCAGTTCCAAAGTATTCTGCGGGATTTTTCCGACAGCGCCATGACCGAACTGACCGTCACGGCCCTGGCGCAGACTGCCCTGGAAATCGGAAAAGCGGCAGAGGCCCTGGCGGCCCTGGAGTCCTATCCGAATACCGGCGCAAAGCCCGCCCTGCTTTTGTTGCGCGCGCAGGCGCACGAAAAAATCTCGGCGGCGAAAGGGGAAAAGCCCGCAGCCGCAGCCGCCGATTATCTGGACCTGTACTACCGCTTCCCATTGAACGACGAAGCCAAGGAGGCCGGGCAGCGCATCCCGGCGCTGCAATCCGCGCTCGGCGAGTCCTTCCCGGGCGTGCCGCTGCAAACGCAGATCGCGCGGGCCGAGGCGTTCTACATGGCCAAGCGCTGGCGCGAGGCGAGCACGGAATTCGCCGGCCTGCTTCCGAAATTGTCGGGCGCGGATCACCAGCGCGCCGACCTTCGCATCGTGCAGTGCGAAGTGCAGTTGGGAGGCAAGCTCGAGCAACTGGGCGAAATTTCGCTCAGCGATCCCGAACTGGACGCCGAGCGCATTTTCACCATCGCCCAGGCCCATCGCGGCTTGAAACTCGAACCGCAGATGCTCGAGGATGTGGACCAGGTCGTCAAACGCTATCCGCAAAGCTCCTGGACGGCGGAAGCGCTGTTCGGAGCCGGAAACTTTTATTGGGTGAATCTAGATCGAGCGCGCGCCACGGAATTTTACCGCCGCTCGCTGGACGTTGCCCCGGAGGGAAGAAACGCGCCCACCGCTGAGTGGCGCCTGGCCTGGACCGCCTATTTGGAGCGCAAGCCGGAAGCCGCGGATATGCTCGAAGCCTATGTCCGCCGCTATCCGCTTTCCAGTTACGTGCAGGACGCGCTGTTCTGGCTCGGGCGATCCTACGAGCGCTCGGGAAACATCGAGCACGCGCGGAATTTCTATCTCGCGGCCGCCAATCGATTTCCGCTGACCTATTTTGGGGAGAAAGCCGCCGAACGAATTCGTCCGGAGCCGGATGGGATCGGCGCTTCGCCCGTGGATCCCGACGAAACTCCTTTAGCAATTCCCCCCGCGCCTCCTGTGCCGCCGCTCGATCAGCCGGTTGCCGCCGCAACCGAAGAGCGGCAGGCGCGTGCCCGCGCGCTGAGCGACATCGCTTTTGATTCCTCGGCCGAGCTGGAGTATCGCTCGGCATACGCCGCATCTCATGCGCCGAAATTCCTGATCGACGCCGGCGGCGCCGCGATCGCTGCCGGGCATTACGGCGCGGGCATGGCCGCCGTGCGGCAGGCGATTCCTCAACTGGAGGCGCGGCGCATCGCGGACATTCCGCATGACGCCTGGCGCGCGGCGTTTCCGCTGCCGTATGAATTGAATCTGCGCAGCGAGGCGGCGCGCAATCAATTGGATCCGATGCTGGTCGCCGGGCTGATCCGGCAGGAATCCGCGTTTGAATCCAAAGCGATGTCGCACGCGGGCGCGGTCGGCCTGATGCAGGTGGAACCCAAGACCGCGCTCAAGGTGGCGCGCCAATTAAAAGTTCATTACGCGCGGGCGCGGCTGACCGATCCGGGTTACAATTTGCAACTCGGTTCGCGCTACCTGGCCAATCTGATCCAGTCCTTCGGCACGCCAGAGGCGGCCCTGGCCGCCTACAATGCGGGCGAGGACCACGTGGCGGAGTGGACGGCGGCCAGAATTTTCTGGAGACGGCGGAGTTCGTGGAGTCCATACCGTTCACCGAGACAAGGGAGTACGTGCAGATCGTGATGCGCAACGCGGAAGTTTACCGATTAGTATATGGACCGCCGCCCGCGTCGAATCCGCAACAGACGCGAGTCACCAAAAAGGCCTCCATGAAAACTGTGGCCGCGCGCCCGGCCGCGGCAAGTGAACCGCCTGCGGCGACGGGAGAAACCCGTTGAGCGCGGGCGAGGCGTCCACCACCGGGTCGAACCCGGTTGCGGCCGCGGTGCAGCGAAGGCTGTCCGATAAGGCCGAGCGATTCACCGAATCCGTGATTCGCGAAATGACCCGCCTGGCCATGCAATACGACGCGGTCAACATGGCCCAGGGGTTTCCGGATTTTTCCGCGGCCGAGGAAGTCAAAGAGGCCGCGCGCCAGGCCATCTCCAGCGACATCAATCAGTACGCCATTACCTGGGGCGCGAAGGAATTGCGCGACGCCATCGCCAGGAAATTCGAGCGCACGCAAGGCGTGCGCGTCGATCCCGAACGCGAAATCACCGTCACCTGCGGCTCGACCGAAGCCATGATGGCCACGCTGATGGGCATCATCAATCCCGGCGACGAGGTCGTCATCTTCGAGCCGCACTACGAAAATTACGGCCCGGATGCGATTCTCTCCGGGGCCACGCCGCGCTTCGTGCAGCTCCGGCCGCCGGATTGGATTTTTGACCGCGACGAACTCACGCGCGCGTTTGGCCCAAAGACGAAAGCCATCATCGTCAACACGCCCAACAATCCCACGGGGAAAGTTTTCTCGCGCCAGGAGCTGGAATTTATCCGCGACCTGTGCGTGCGCTGGAACTCCTACGCCGTCACCGATGAAATTTACGAGCACATTATTTACGACGGCGCGAAGCACATCTCGATGGCTTCGCTCGACGGCATGCGCGACCTCACCATCACGGTCAACGGAATGTCGAAAACCTACAGCGTTACCGGATGGCGCGTGGGCTGGGCCATTGCACCGCCCGAAGCGTCCGTCCCTATTCGCAAAGTGCACGACTTTTTGACGGTAGGCGCCGCGGCTCCGCTTCAACAGGCCGGCGTGGTCGCCCTCGAATTGCCGCCCAGCTATTACCAGAAACTCGCCGAGAACTATCTCGTGAAGCGCGACCGCATGCTGGGAATCCTGACGGGCGCCGGTTTCCGCTGCTTCAAGCCTGCCGGCGCGTACTACATCATGACCGATATTTCAGGCTTTAAATTTCCGGACGATCTTTCTTTCTCGAGATATCTTGTCGAGAAGATCGGAATCGCCGTCGTGCCCGGCTCGAGCTTTTACGACGATGCAGCCATGGGCGCGCGCCAGGTGCGCTTCACGTTCTGCAAGAAAGAATCGACTCTGGCCGCCTGCGCGGAAAAGCTGTCAAAGCTGCGCAACCGCTAAACCGCGTTTGGTAGCACAGGCACTCTTGCCTGTGTTGGTTATGCGATCCGTGTTGCGGCGGGCGACCCGTGGGTATGTCCCTCACGGCACACAGCCAGCAACGCCTGTGCCATTTGCCCCTCCCGTGACCCCTGCGCCGGTCCTGTGTTAGAATTCGCCGCGAAATCTTAGGAGAAACCGAATGGCCATGGAATTCGATCTCATCCCGCCGGGGACGCTGCTTCAGGAAAACGGGCACGGCGAGAGCGTTGATATCCGCGGGAGTGCGACGCGCACTTTTTTTTGCACCCTGTTGATCCGCGAACAGATCGAGCAGGAATCGGTTGATGTGTCCATCTGGGGTTCCGCGGACGGAGAAAATTGGGGGACGCAGCCTCTCCTGAAATTGCCGCAGCAATTTTATCGGGGCGAGACGCGAGCTGTTCTGGAGTTGACTCTGGTTCCGGAAATCAATTTTATCCGCGCGGGATGGGATCTGAACCGCTGGGGGCGTGTTGCGCCGTTGCCCATGTTCGTTCTTGGATTACATCTTCTGGAAATCCCCGCCATGCCGCTGCACGCGCCGCGAAGCCAGGCCAGCGCGACGACGTAAGAATATCTTTTTGGCGGAATTGAGCTCGGGCTGGTGTTTTGTATTAAAGGGGTAGGAAGCAAACGGTCGGTTGCTGATTGGTGGTCGCTTCCTACCCCCCCGAGTGGTCTTGCCCAATAGACGTAGCTCCTCCCTCGCAGGTTACACACTTATGAAAAATTTATTGGAGCGCACTTTCCTATCGGAAGGACGGCAGGGGGTCACTGATTTCCGGGAGTGGGAGGCGGCAACGAGGGCAGCCCGGAGGTGTCTGGTTCGGTGGGCGGGGAGGTAACTTTTTTGGGCCCCTGATCGTTCTGGTCATCCTCCTCTTGCGTCTCCTCCGAATCACTTGCGTCGGCATCGACTTTCGGGGATTTCATCAGGGCCTGTACGTGCTCTCGCGTTTTGCGGGCCTGGTCGGCCTCGGGACCGAGCGGCGCCAGCCGGAGGTAATCGTCCAGATCTCTCAATAACGCGGGATAGTCCTTGCGCTGAATGTGAATATTCGCCAGCAATAAGTAGACAGGGGCATTATCCGGCATCAGATCGCGGGATTGTTGCGCGGTCTTTTCGGCCTCGTCTGTTTTTTTCAGGGCGACCAGGGCGCGGGCCAATTCAAAGGGGCCACGCCAGGAGGACGAGTCAACGGAGATTCCCCGGCGGGCGGTGGTCTCCGCCTCGGCGTAGTGTTTCGTATCGGTCAGGATCGCGGCGAGTGTGAAATTGGCGTCGGCGTACTGCCCGGAACTGAGATCGATGGATTTTCGGAGCGCTTCTTCGGCATGATCCAATTCCTGCAATTGATAGTAGGCGTTGCCCTCTTCCGCATAGGCCTCGTAATACGTGGGAAAATCCCTGATCGCGAGTTGAAATTGCGAGACCGCCCCACGGTAGTCGGACTTTAAATAGATCAGGGTCATGCCCTTTTCAAATTCGTCATGGGCTTTGTGCGGGACGCTGAGCTGGTGGGCCGAGATCGAAAGTTCTATGCCCGGGCTCGGTGCTTTCGCCGTTCTGCCTAGAAAGATAGAAAGCCCCAGGCGGCTGGCGCCGGAGATTGTGACTTCTTGCCGGAACCGGTCGTAATCCTTGACATTTATTTCGATGGCGTAGTTGCCGTTGCCAAGTCCGTCGAACTCGAAGTCTCCGTTATCACGTGTGAAAGTAGTGTTCGCAGGGATTCCGGTGGATGCTTTCAAAACCACTTGAATACCTTCCATGGCGCGTTGGTTGACATTGTCACGAACACTGCCGCCGATACTGAAGATGGCTCGCCTGCCAGGCGCGTTTTGTGCATTCCCGGGCAAAACGCCGAGGGCCAGCACTAAAAGTAGATGCGGCAAACGGCGAAGAAACATCGCGCCTCCGGGGCGGGGACTTGAGCCAATTCTAACACGCCTCGCGGCGGCCAGCGCAAGGTAGGCGACCCGGTGCTACGCGCTCAGGTCAACACTCTGGAGATATTGCGGCAGCGCCACGCGCCATCGAAGGGCCGATTCAATCTTGGCCTTGAGCGCGGCGGAAGCCTGAGCTTCCCCGTGAGTGAGATACATTTGACGCGGAGGCGCGGGGAGGCCGGTGAGCCAGCGCAGGAGTTCGCTCTGGCCCGCGTGCGCGGAAAATTGCCGCAGATTGATGACTTCCGCGCCGACCGGGACGTCTTCGCCATGAATGCGCACGGTCTTCGCGCCTTCCTCGAGCGCGCGGCCGCGCGTGCCTTCCGCCTGGAAGCCGGCCAGTAGGATCGCGTTTTTGCGGTCCGGAGCGAGGCGCGCAATGTGATGGAGCACGCGTCCGCCGGTGGCCATGCCGCTGGCGGAAATGATGATGGCCGGCGTGCGCACGTCATTGATTTTCTTCGAGTCTTCCACTGTGCGCATGTAGTGCACGGTGTGCGCATCGAGAGGATTCCCGTTCTTTTCGTCCGCCGTAAACGTCAGATCGTGGTCTTCGTGGTGGCGCAAATATAAATCGGTCACGCTGATGGCCATGGGGCTGTCCACGTAGACGGGCAGGCGCGGAATGCGGTTGGCGTCTTCCAGCTTGCGGATGATGTACATGATCGTTTGCGTGCGGTCCACGGCGAACGCCGGAATCACGATTTGCCCGCCGCGTTTGGCGACGCGATTGACGACGTCCGCCAGCGCGTCTTCCGGAGAACCTGCGGGATGATCGCGGTCTCCGTATGTGGATTCGCACAGCAGCACGTCGCAGCGCGGCGGAGCTTCCGGATTTTTCAGGATCGGCTGGTCGTAGCGCCCGATATCGCCCGAAAACAAAACCACCATTTTCTTTCCGTTTTCGGTGATGGTCAGCTCCAGGCTGGACGAGCCGAGAATGTGTCCGGCATCGTGCGGGCGCACCGTGAATTGCGGCGAAATGGTGAAGGAATCGGCGCGGGGAATTTCGCGCAGCGCCTTCAGCACCGGAGCGACGTCTTCCGAGGTGTACAGCGGCAAGGGTGTGGCATGTTTGCTGTATTTGCCGCGCGCGGCGCTTTCGGCGTCTTCTTCCTGCAAGTGCGCGGAATCGGGGAGCAAGATATTGCACAGCTCGATGGTCGCCGCGTCGGCGTAGATCGGGCCTTTGAATCCGTCGCGCACGAGGCGCGGCAAATAGCCGGTGTGGTCCAGGTGCGCGTGCGTCAGCACGCACCAGTCGAATGTAGCGGGTTTTTCCGGAAGCGGATTCCAGTTGCGCTGGCGCAATTCTTTCAGGCCCTGAAACAGCCCGCAATCCACCAGCAGCCGCTTGCCTTCGGCTTCCACCAGATACTTCGAGCCTGTGACGGTTCCGGCCGCGCCAAGAAATGTAAGTTTAGGCATAGGGCTGCCATTCTAATGGAAGTTTCCGGTTTGCGGGCGGGAAAGGCAGAAAGGATTAATGCAGAGGACAGTAGGACAGTCACTCTTGGCTGTCCCCGTACGTCCTGCTGGGATTGCGGAGGACAGCCAAGCTTGGTTGGCCTACAAAAACTGGTCTACTCCCGTCACGCATCCCGGTGGAATTTCATTGGGATATTCGTTAAGATGTTCGTGGTCTGCCAAACCAACGGTCATTCGTTTTGTGTGGTGACGGGCGTGTAGCTCAGCTGGGAGAGCGCATCCATGGCATGGATGAGGTCGCAGGTTCGATCCCTGTCACGTCCACCATTTTCCAAACCCACCGCCTCCACGAAACATGAGCGGCTGCGTCAATTCAGCGGGCGCGTGAATTCAATGGGCTGCTGAAAAACTCAAAGCATTGTCAATCCGAGCGAAGCGAGGAATGACAACAAGAAGTTTTCATTCCAAAAGTCCTCGACCGCGAAAATTTGTGTGCAGATTGTCGATCCTCGATAAATTATTCCAGAACTTTGGCGGCGAAGCTGGCAAGCGCGTCGTCCTCCACGCTGTAGCTGATCTCAATCGGATTGCAGCAGACTTCGCAATCTTCCACGTAAGTTTGACGGGGCACCGAAAGGTCCAGCACCATCGAAATCTCTTCCCCGCAGTAGGGACAGTTGAAAAAATGTTCCATTGAAATTGCTCTCTTGCGGAAAACACTGGCCCTGGACGATAGATCCGTCATTCTTCGCGTTCTTGCCCCTGTGATCTGCTCCGGCTGCTGCCGTTACTAGCGCATGGCTTCGTCGTAGTATCTTGAATCATAGTATTTCGACGGATCGGTCAATTTCTTCTTCGCGTCGGCATAGCGGCTCCGCAAGGCGAGGACCGTCCGCATCCCTTCCGTGCTCACGCGCGCCTTGCGGTAAAAACCGTCCTTCGGATCAAGAAGCTCATCGTAGGTGCGACTGGCTAGCTCGGGAGACATTTTGACATTGTTCAAAAGGATCGAGATGGCTTCATCGCGGTTCGCTTTGTCGTAGAGCCAATCGATCGCCTGGGCGTATCCGCGAATGAAGGCAATGACCTTGGTGCTGTTCTCTCTGGCCCAGGAACGGCGGGTTGCGGCGACATTGCCTTGATAAGCCCCGATCACCTTGATGGCTCGTGCGAGTTCATTGAAGTGTTGCTCGCCGGCGAGAAGATTGAAAGGCGCCGAGAGCAGAGTGCCCGATTGTTTTCCCTCGCGCAGCGCGTCCCAACGCATTACCGTCCCTCCAACTTTTTCGATCTTGTAGTCGCCTTCCGCCAGACCATTTCGCCTGAGGATGTCAAACAACACGAAGGCATAGCCGGTCGTGCGTGCATCCACGGATAAAGTCTTGCTTTTCAGGTCGGCAAATTTCTTGACGTCAGGCGCGGCGACCAGGCTCAAAAACCCATTGTCGCTGCCCATGAAGGCGAAGAATTCGGGCTGAGCGCCGATGGGGGCTTCGCCTTGCCCTTCGACGTAAGCGACAATGTTGTCGAATGCGGTGACCGCAATGTCGAACTTGCCTTCGGACAATCCCGTCATCTGCGCCACTGAGTTGGGCGTCGGCTGAAGCGTCACTGTGATTCCGTTGCGCTCGAAGAAGCCTTTCTGCTGCCCGATGAAACACGGCCAATTGAAACCGCCCTGGAAGACATTGACCGTGATGTTCGCTGGCGCCTGCGCGAGCGCCGGCGCCGCAAGAATGCTCGTAATGAAAAGAAGAGCAAATGCTTGGGAACTCATCCAACTCGATTGTTTCATCGCTGCACCCCCCATCTAGGACATTTGATTTGGCTGCAAGGCCAGCGCCAGGCCGCCGGCAACCACAGACAGTAGCGAAATCTGGATTTCTCCCGCCGTCGCCCACCCGGCGCGAGTGGCAATCCAACCCACCAGATAACCGGCAAATGCGGCCGATCCGTAAACGCTGGTCACAAAGATGCCGGAGGCGCGGCTGGCCAGGCTGCTCCGCAGAGCTTTGGCGTGATAGCCCGCCAGATTGACGTAAATCACGCCGCTGACGATCAGGCCCCAGAGGAATGACAGAATTGCCTGAGGCACAAAGCCTCCCGATCCGTGGAAAAGGAAATAGCCAAGCGCGGCGGTACAGAAGAAAGTGGAACTCAGCACGAGTCTTGGCGAGAAGCGATCGCCAAGCCATCCTCCGGCGATTGAACCTAGCGCTCCCAGTCCATAAAAACTCATCACGCTTCCGGCGGCCGTCGGTGAATACTGGAGACCTTCGCGGAGGAATGTCGGGTACATTCCCAGATAGCCGTACATGGCCAGGCCGCCGATCAGGCTCATCACCGTCAGGAGAATTGTATTTCTGTTGACGAGCGTCGGCGCTCCTCCGCGGTCTTCTCGTTCGAGGGTGACCGTCACGCTTTCCGTGAACCAGGGATCGACGCTCTTCGCAATCACGCCGATCGCCAGAAAGCCAAGCAACCCGAAGACAACCATGGGCGCTTGCCAGCTCCGATAAGCGCTGAGAAGCGCTCCGCCCAAAACCGGGCTGACGATGGCGCCAAGGCCGAAAGTAAAATTAATTGCGCCCATGGCGGTTGAGCGATGTCTGAAAAAGTAATTGGCTGCGATAGTAATAAGGACCGTCAATTGCATGGCCTCGCCGATCCCTGTGGCCGCCCGGTAGAGCAACATGTCCGGGAACCCGCGCGCGATGACTGTCAACAGCGTGCCTGCGGAGAAGAGAGCGATTCCAAACTGAAATACGGTCTTGCGAGAGAAACGCCCGAGGAGATAGCCGGTGGGCAGACCCGCGAGCGCCATTCCCAGTGTAAAGACAGTGGACAGGAAACCTACGCCTGCGAGTGAAAAGCCGTACTGGCGGCGCACTTCCGGAACGAGCAGCGGGAAGAGCTGCCGGTCCATGGCATTGATCGCGTAGGAAGCGAGCAGCACGCCGAACATGGCGATGCCGCGTGTGCGCGTCCTGGCTGTAGACGGCGCCACGAACTACCTTGTGACTGCGCTGCTCTTCACTTGGGATTGCAGATACCAGTCGAGGATCTGCTCGCCGGTCCAAAACACCACGCCGGAACGCGCCTGAATGTGCTCGAGCGCTTCCCAGAAATAGCGCAGCCGGTGCGGCACGCCCATGATATAGGGATGCACCACGAGGGCCATGATCCGCGCCGAGCCATGCGCGTCCGAGTACAACTGCTCGAACTGATCGATGGCGCGGTCCCGGTATTCCGACGCTTTATGATGCTGGATCAGCATCATGGCGACATCGTTGCATTCCTGCGTGTAGGGCACGCTCACCAGGGAACGGCCGCGCGTGTTCAGGACGATTGGCTGGTCGTCCAGCACCCAGTCGCAGACGTAATCGTAGCCTTCTTCGGCCAGGATGTCGGGCGTGTCCCAGGTTTCGGTCAGGCCCGGCCCCAGCCAGCCGCGCGGGCGTTTACCCGTGAATGCCCGAATGGCCTCTGTGGTCTTGGCGATATCGGCGCGCTCGTCGGGGACCTTCTGCATGTTCTTCTGGCCGTAGCCGTGGCCGACGAATTCCCACCCGCGTTCGTGCGCCGCGCGGGCGATCGGCTCATAGGCGTGGATGGCGCTGCCATTGATGGCCAGAGCCGCACGAATGCGGAAGCGATCGAATACTTCCAGCATTCGCCAGAAGCCGACGCGATTGCCGTATTCGTGCCACGCCCAATTGGGAATATCGGGCATGGGCGAGCCGCCCGCAGGCGGAGTCAGAACGGTCCGCGGCATGGTCTCCTGCGGATTCCACTCCTCGACATTCACAATCACCCATACAGCGAGGCGCGCGCCCCCGGGCAACGAGAGCGGCGTTCGGTCTTTAATCGCCGAGTAGGCGAGACGCTCGATGGGCAGCATGTTCACCTGGAATTTCTGTTTTGAATTTCCGGCCGAGCGAAAATGTACACCGTATCTAAGCACGATGCAATGCTCCGCCCAGATGCTTGCGTCCTGACCCATGCCCGAAGCTGTGGCAAAACTTCAAAGCCAAAAAGATGCGCCTCACATGAGAAATCACTCTGCCTCGCGCTTGACGCGAGAGGGAGGCGGGCGTATCGTTTTGCGGCAAAGATAAACTTGAAATCGGAGATTCAGCGCAAAATTCCGGGTTCTCAATTTCCGAGGGAGAAGAAGCATGCAGATACGCAAGCTCGTGTCACTTTTGGCTGCGCTCGCCGCGGCGTTTCCAGTTGCAGGGCCTTTCCAGGCGGCGCCTCGCCTCCGTGCGGTCGCGCCGGATGCGGCTCAGGCCGATAAGCGGGCCCCCGGCCTGTACATGACATTTCAAACCGATAAAGGAAACATTGCCTGCAAACTTTATGAAGCGGAGGCGCCTGTCACCGTGCACACCATGGTGGGTCTGGCGATCGGAAAGCTGTCCTATGTGGACCCGGAAACGAAACAGGTCACACACAAGAAGTTTTTTGACGGTCTGACGTTTCACCGGGTGATTCCCGACTTCATGATTCAGGGCGGCGACCCTCTCGGCACCGGCACGGGAGGTCCAGGGGGCCCGGGCTTTCCGTACAAGAGCGAAGTCGTGCCGTCGCTCAAGTTCGATACGCCGGGACGCCTGGCCATGGCCAACGCCGGGCCGAACACGAACCGCAGCCAGTTCTTCATTACCGAGGCGGCGCAAACTTCTCTGAATGGCGGTTATACGATCTGGGGACAGTGCGGCAATGTGGATGTCGTAAAGGCCATCGCGCGAGTCAAGCGCGACGCCCGCGATAAACCTCTCACACCCGTGCTTATCCAGCACGTGATCGTGGAGCGAGTCGGCCCCGCCCCGGCAGATGCCCCCGAAGCCATGCCGGAGGCGAACCCATCGAACTAGGAGCCATCTCATAAATGAGCTTTGTGGGTCGCGGCTTTAGCCGCGACATCAAGGCGCAAAGGAAAACAGGGCTTTAGCCCCTGGCGACCCATCCACTTTGGGTGGCCGTTCATTTATGAGATGGGCTCTGGTTCCAATTCGAGAATACGGTGGTTGGACGGCCTTCCGGAGCATCTAAGGTTCGGGTGCCGCATCCTTGCGCCTTTTGCAAGGGTGCGGTTCTAGATCCTAAGTACGTCCCACATCCACTGGCGGCGTTCCGTACGTGTGAAATGATTCGATAGTCTTGAGTCCCCAGGCCTGGCCTTTCTTGCGTTCGTCTTCTGTCCAGACGATGGGCTTCCAATCGGGGGCGAGGATCAGGCGGGCGCCGGCGTTGGCGACTTCCACGCGGTTGCCGCCGGGCTCGTAGACGTAGAGGAAAAACGTTTGCTGCACGGCATGTTTGTGCGGGCCGGTTTCGATGAAGACGCCGTTTTCGAGGAAAATGTCGGCGGCGCGCAGGACATCTTCACGGGAATCCACGGCGTAGGTGACGTGGTGGAAGCGGCCGCGCGTTCCGGTATGGTCGCGCGTGTAGGCGAAATCATAGCTCTTGTTGCTGACGGTGAGCCACATGCCGGCTTCCGATCCGTCGTTCATCACGATTTGCTCGGTGAGGCGGCAGCCCAGATATTCCTGGAAGAAAATGCGGTTAGCCTTGATATCCACGGCGAGGCAGTTGAGGTGATCGAGGCGGCGCACGTTGACGCCGCGGGCAGGGAAGCGCATGGCCTGGTTTTTCAGAGCGGGGCACAGTTCGGGCGGGGCCTTGTACCACTCGGTCTCATAATAAATCTCGACCTTGTGGCCGTCGGGATCGTGGAACGCGAATGCGGGGCCGTGGCCGAGATCGCCGTCGGTCCATCCGATCTCATACCCTGAGCCTTTCAGTGCGGCGACGCGGCTCTCGAGAGCCTGCGGGCTGCGCGCGCGGAACGCCATGTGGTTCATGCCCGAAGTTTTTGAGGCGGTCAGTTTCAGCGTGTGATGTTCGTAATCGTCCCAGCCGCGCAAATAAACGGAGTCGCCTTGACGCGCCGTTTCCGTCATGCCCATCACGCCGACGAAAAATTTCAGGCTCTCCTCCGGCTTCGGCGTCAGCATTTCCATGTGGGCGAGATGCGCGAGGTCGTAGATCGGTTCGGTAGACATGGATTGATTCCTTTGATCGAATGCTACCCTATAAATGGTGCGCCATCCTACCTCAACAGGCCGTCAGGGGCTAAAGCCCTATTCTTTGAGGGCTCTGAATGTCGCGGCTGAAGCCGCGACCCACAAAACTTATATCTGATTAGGTTTCTAGAAGCTACCGGAGGATTCATCTTTGTGGGTCGCGGCTTCACAGGTTGCGGAAAAATTCCAAAAGTGTCATTCCGAGGGCGCGGTTTGCCCGAGGAATCTGCTTTTTTCTTGGGGTTGGCGAAAAAGCAGATCCCTCGATTCGCTCGGGATGACACTGAACTACTTTTTTCCGCAGCCTCTTCAGCCGCGACATTAACATGCGAACAAGAACAGGGCTTTAGCCCCTGGCGGTCCATCGAAGTTTTCCCCGGGCGTTCGCGGGAGTCTGCTATTCGAGCGGCTCGATCTTGGCCAGTATGCCGGCATGAACCAGAGGCACCCAAACTTTCGGCGCCGCGCCGGAGCTTTCAATCTTGATGTCGCGCATCTCTCCGCCGAGAGTCGGCAACATGTATTCGCGCCATTCGCCTGTTTTCGGGTTCAGCCTGTGGACGTAATCCGTGCTCATCGCGCCGGACCAAACGTCTCCATTATTGTCGCGCACCGCGCGGTAAATGCCGCTCCACGGGACGGGCGGCTTCCATTCTTTAATTTCCTTCGTTTGCGGATTGAACATGCCCAATTGGCCCGCCATCCATTCTCCAAACCAAAAATTGCCGGAGGAATCGATGGACCCGCGGCGAGGAGCGGCGGCCGGAGTCGGCGTGGGAGTCAGAGTGATCTGCCCGGTGGCGCGATCCAGGACTGCGATGTTGCTTCCCTCGATGTCGCAATAAATTGGGTTGCCGTTTTCAGAGATGGCGCTGCCATACATTTTGTGGGTCTTTTCCGCCGTCGCGAAGTGTTCATCGATGCCGAAGTAAAAAACGCGATTGGGGCCCTTGTACTGCACGCTGCCCGGGGGAAAGGCGCTGTAGACTTTGACTTCCCCGGTCTTGGAATTGAGTTCAAACATTTTGCTGGTGTTGAAACTGTTGAACCAGACCATCCCGTTCGGCCCGACATTTCCCTGCGTGCAGCTGGCGTGATCGTCGTTGTATTCCGCGGCAGCGCTCCAGGTCTGAAACTTTTCCGTTTTGGCGTCAAACATCGTCACCGCGCATCCCTGGTAGCCTCGCGGGAGCCACGGATTTCCCTGGCTATCGAGCTCGATGGTCAAGCTATTTTCAGGAAGGCCTGGTTTGAGTGTCGGCAGCTTCCACTCCTTGAATTGGCCCGTGCGCGGATCGAGCCTGCCAATGTCGGGGCTTTGAAAATCGTCGTACCAGACCATGCCGTCGCGGTCGATGGCCAGATCGTGCGGCGAACTTCCCGCGCGAGGGATCTCATACTCCGTGATTACAACCCTGGTGTCCGCTCCACGAGGCCGCGGGAAAGTTTTCAATTCATAGGGCCACGTGGTCCTGTCGCCGCTCAAATTAATCGAACTCAAATACTTGGCCAGCTCAGGATCCGACGGATATTCCTTGGGCGGAAAGGCCGGGGGCATGGGGCGCGTGAATGTGCTCCCCGCTTGCCACTGATTCTGCATGCGGTGCAGGGTAGTCATCCAACCCTCTGCGTCATAGGTGCTTTTGGCCACATGATCGAGGGAGTGGCATTGGTCGCAGTGAAACAGCGCGATCTTCTGCTTTTCGTTTCCCGGAATGCTCATCATCCACTCTGCGCCGGTGAGCTGCGAGGCAAGATCTTTAACCTTTACCAACTTGATGTCGGCATGCGCTGCTCCGGCCGGTTTTATTTCGGCCGCGGTTTGTCCGGCTAGTTCGTATCCGACCGCCCGGATGGTCAGAGTATATTTTCCGGGCTGGAGTTTTCCCGGCGGGAAGGCATAACGGCCCTGATCATCGCTGACCACTGTGACCGTCATGTTCGCTCCCTGGGGCCTGGCGGTTACCAGCACGCCTCCCATGCGCCCTTCCGCCTCGGAAGTCACTACTCCGGTCAATTCCGCAACCGGCTGATCTTTGGACAATGCAGGTAAAACGCTGGCAAGAGCCACAAGGACAAGCAAGCAGGATTTCAACCTCGACATAGGGCCCCCATGTGGAGCGATTGGAATTCCACCGTTTCGCTGGATTTTCCAGTTTGATTTTCTCTTTGCGGAAAAAGCGTACGCCGGGCGCTCCGGCTGGTCAAGTTCAGATACGACGCGAAAATCGTCCCCGGAGGCCACGCCGGTTCCCCCATCCTTGCGGGTTTTGCAAGGGTGGGGATTTTCTGATCGTCCATCTCCAGAATCTCACCGTCACTAAATATAAACCCCCGCCCTTTGAAATTCACAAAGAGTTGGGCATTCGCGCACGAGATGAAGCCTTGGCAATCGCGTCGGCGAGTTCGCGCCACGAAAACGCTTCGCCGTCTGCAACGGTAAGTGCATGTTCCGCAATTGTCTGCACTAGCCAATCCTGGCGCTGCGCCGTGGCGAGAGCGGAAAACGGCTCGAGGCCCGCGTCCGCGACAGCCTGGGCAGCTTCGCGCATCTCCGCCGCGCGCCTCTTTCCATGCTCTGCGACGCGGCTGATCAAATAATCCGGCAACTCGACGTCCCAACCCATTTCCGGAAACGTCGCGGCCAGAGACTCGAGAACTTGTTTTTCGGCGCCATACCGCCGCGCCGTAAACATGGACTCCACCGCGATCGCTTCAAGGCCCTTGATGACGATGCTGCGGCACATCTTGATCGCCGAGGCCACGCCGATTCGTTCGCTGACGGGTTTTACATTCAGGCCGATCGCCTGCAGCCGCGCGGCGGCCATTGCCGCGTCCGCGCCTCCCAGAAGTATCGGAACTCTGAGCCGCTGCGGCGGGACCGCTGCCATCACGGCCGCTTCCACGAAAGTGGCGGGAGATTCGCCGAGCCTGCGGGCGATTTCCCGCTTGGTGTCGGGCGAGACCGAGTTGAGGTCCAGGTAGATTTGCCCGGCGCGCAGAAACGGGGCAGCGCTCCCGGCGGCGTCCGCGGCGGAGGATGCCGTCACCGCGGAGATCACCAGGTCCGCGCCGCGAACGGCTTCTTCGAGGGTATCGCAAGGGCGCACCAGCGCAGTTTTCGCCTTTGCCAACATGCCCGAACGCGAAGATTCATTGCTAAGTAAAATATCGAATATGGAAACATTTAGTCCCGCCGCCGCGAAGTCCCGGCCGAGGATGCCGCCGACTTCTCCAAATCCCACCAGCGCAATTTGACGTATCGGATTTCCGTCCATGACCTCTCCGTGACCTCGATGCCTCTCATTCCGGCGCATGATAAGAATGTTATCCCCGGAGGGACGGGGTTTGGTAGCACAGACTTCAGTCCGTGGCGTGGGGTTTCACTTGATCTTGGCTGCCGTGCAGGGCCCTGGATCGCATATGGACCCCCACAGACTGAAGTCTGTGCTACTTAAGCCCTTTCCTTGCAACCCGGTTCTACCACCCATGTACCATTGCAAACCAGGTACTCTCGGCGCACAATAGTACAAAGAGGGGGAACCATTCCCTCTCTATGGTGTCTAATCGAAATGAAGCGCTTACCATCCGGCAGGATTGGGCCGGACAGGTTTCTAGTCGGGAAACCCTGTGAGCGGCTTCAAGGTCTGCTGCGCAAGGCACATGGCGTTTGGCGCGACTGCTCCGCGGAAACGTTGGGCGCAGGCAGGCGGGAGAGGCGGTAGACGTGTCTGACTTGGCGCGCGTCCTTCCCTGGTCACGGGACGAAGCCGAGCTGGTGACGGAACTGCAGGGTGGTTCCGGCGCCGCGTTCGACTGGCTGGTAACGCACTATTCGGGCCCGGTCTACGGCCTGGTTGCCGGCATGGTATCGGAATCGTGCGACGCCGCCGATATCACCCAGGACGTGTTTCTCAAGGCTTTTCGCGGCATTCGCGGTTTCCGGCGCGGCAGTTCGCTGAAGACCTGGCTGTACCGGATCGCCATCCGCGAAGCGCTAAATCACCGGCGCTGGCTGTGGCGCCATCATCGCGAACAGGATTCGATTGACGTTGCGGCGGGCGAAGGCCACGCAACGCTGGAAATCGAAGATGCCGGCAGCACCCCGTTCGACCAGGCTGCCTCTCACGAAGTGCAGCAGGCGGTGCAGCAGGCGCTGTTGAAGGTCCCGGAAGTTTTTCGAAGCGCCGTGATCTTGAGGGACCTGGAAGGAATGTCATACGAGGAAGTGGCGGAAGTCCTTATGGTAACCGCGGGGACGGTGAAATCGCGCATTTTGCGAGGCCGGCGAATGTTGCGGGAAATCCTGGATCCTTTGCTTCGCGACTCGCATAGCGCCCATGCCCATGACCCTGCGAGGCACCAGAGAGAATCGGTGTTGCACTCCCCGCTCTTTACGGCGGCGGAGGAGCACCAAGCCAGCCGGACCGACACGACCGGCTGGGCGCACCCGGGCAAGACGGGTGACGCTGAGGGAGGTGTCTAGTGAACTGCGAAAAAGTAAAACGATTATTGCCGGGCTACCTGGACGGCGCTGCGCTGACCGGATCGGTGTCGGATACGCACGTATCCATCGGGCGCCACCTGGAGAGCTGCGCGGATTGCCGTGACGAGCTGAGAGCGTATCAGGCGCTGTCGTCGATGATGTCCAGCGTGCAACGCCCCACGCCGCCCGCGGATCTGGCGTTGAAAATTCGTGTCGCGGCCGCGCAACGCCTGTCCGACCGCAATTGGGTGCACTACGTTCTGCGCGCGCGGACTCGCGCCGAGCTGGTGCTGAAGAATATCCTGGAACCTTTGGCCATCCCCGCGACCGGCGGTTTCACCGTCGCTTTCGTCGTGTTTGTCCTGGTCTGCCAGTTGCTCGGGCTGGGCGTGCCGCTGCGCGCCGGGGCCAATGATTCGCCGACCAATTTGCTGCAGCCGGCGCGCCTGGAGGCTCTCGCTCCATTCCCGATCACCGGCCTGGAAGAGTCCGGGCATGCCGGACCCCATGCGCTACTGGTGGAAGCCACGGTGAGCTCGCAGGGTGAGGCCGTGAGTTACAGAATTCTGTCCGGGCCCGATACCGAAACCGTTCGCCGCCAGCTGGATATGGTCCTGTTGTTTTCGCGCTTCCGCCCTCAGATGAGCTTTGGCCGTTACACCTCCGGCGGTCGCGTAGTCCTGAGTTTTAGCGACATTTCCATCCGCGGGTAGCCGCGAAGGCAGCAACTTTCTTTAATCCGCTACAAGGAATTTCCGGCTCCGCCCGTACGCGTTTCTGAATTCCGTAAATGTTCCCTAGTAGTACCCACGTACTATAGCCAGCCTTCCCCGGCAAAGCCGAAAATAAAGGCACCCTAATGGTGCACGCGAACCCTCGCGCGTGGAATCGTTCATGATCGGAATGCCATGACGCTCACGACCAAAAACTCACTTGAATTGAGCGGCCCGGGGAAGCCGGGCGCGTCCTCCCAGAATTCTGAGGGCCATGCCGGCCAATCTCCTCGTTCCAATCCTGTCTGCCTGGAAGTGAATGTCACGATTCGGAGTTTGCCCGGCGAAGCAGGCGGCCAGGCCGCACCGATTCGTGAAGACGGCAGGACCGTCATCGTGTTCGATAATGGTGCAGTCCTTCGCAGCAAAAACAATATGCCGGCCGGACAAAAGGTCATCCTTTCAAATCCGAAGGGACGTAGCGTGGTCTGCCAGGTCGTGGGCGGGCGCAATCTGCCGAGCGTCAAGGGCTACGTCGAAGTCGAATTCCTCGAAGCTGTAAATGATTTCTGGAGCATTCACCAGGACACTGTTCCTGGAGCCGCTGTTGCCCCTCCAGCCGCTCCGCCGGCCCCTTGGGAAACCGCAGCGCCAGCGCCTCCAGTTTTTCCAGCAACTTCACGCGTTCCCCCGTCCTTGGAGCCGCCAGCCAAGCCCGCGAGTGCTTCATTCGGGAGTGCTGCAACTTTTGAAAAAGTTGGCGGACGAGCGAGCATGCCTCCTACCCCCGCGTCACGTGATTTTAAATCCGAGCCGGCAAGGCCTGGTCCGGAAAGGATTGCCAAAGCAGCTTCCGACTACAACCTTTCCGAAACAGCCAAACCCACATCGATTGCGAACTGGGATCCGCCCACTTCAGAAACGCCCGTGGAGAAGCACGCAATTCCGGCAAAGAGGGAATCGTCATCGATTGCCGCCCAGCCCGCGGCGCCGTCGCACGATTTCCTGAGCAAAGGGTTGATGGCTTACGAGCAACCTGACGCTTCCACCGGAGGATCGAGCGGGCGGATGCCGCTGATTGTGGGAGTGGGCGCACTAGCTTTGGCAGGGGCTTGCGCCGTCGTGTTCTACCTGCACCGAAACGCCGCCCCGGTCCCGGTTGCGAATACAGCGACTGTGAACCTGCCATCTAAGCCCGAGCCTGCAGCGGCCAACAGTGCGCCGGCGCCTGTTTCGGCGCCGCCGGAAGAAGCAGCTGCTACGGCAGCGCCGACGCAAATGCAGGCACAAAGTGTTTCCGCTAACCTGGCCAAGCCTGTGGATTCCGCCGAGGCTGTTCCTGCCGTCATCACGAGTCCCGCAACTTCGGACGCACCAACAGGAATTCGGCCAGATACAATCCCAGACGCAAGGAATGCCCGGCGGCAAGAAAAAAAAGCAGTGGCCGCCAAACAGCCCGAGCCGCCGTCCGCCCGGCGCCCGCTGATTCCAAATTTGAAGATGGCTTCTCCTAGCGCACCGGATCAAAATCTCGCCAAGCTCAGCGATGGAGCCGCGCCCGCTACGGATATTGCTTCTGCGGGACCGGCTGGAACAGTGCCCCCTGCCGGGCTGCTTACTTCCGCCGGGCGCATTTCGAATCCGCCCGCGCCGCCTCCTCCCGCCCTGGCGTCCGCCAACCCTCCGGCCGCCGCCCCGGTGGTTTCCGCACCCGCGCCCGTTGCCGCCGTCAAGACGGTGCGCGAGCCGAAATTAATTTCTTCGGTGCGGCCAGTATACCCCGCTACTGCGAAGACAACGAACGTCCAGGGAATCGTTACGGTTTCCGCAAGTATTGATGCGACTGGAAAGGTCGTCAGCGCGAAAGCGCTGAGTGGACCGATCCTTCTGCGTCAGGCGGCTGCGGATGCGGTAAGTCAGTGGAAGTATTCTCCCGGTTTGACAGATGGAAAACCCGCACCCTCGCAAGTTACCGTCGGCGTCGAATTCCGGATGAATTAGCCTGCCCGAATATTTTGTTTTTCCCTCCAGCTCTTCCCGCTACTAAAGTTGCAGGACAACCTGACAGCCGAAACAACCCTCCAATTAATGAAGGGGTTTCTTGACTGGGTTGAGCCGGCCCTGTAAATTTAAGAACCGACTGGATGATCGATTGCGGTTTATTCTAAACAGAAATCGGTGTGTGTGGTATGCGGGCCTCGGAGCTGCCCTGCTCGTGGCTGCGCTTCCGTTGGCGCGTGCGCAGGCGCCGGCAGGCAAAGCTCCTTCTCCATCCGCGACGTCCGAATCTCGCCAAGTTGTCTCCGTCGATTCGCGACCCCAGCTTTTTTCGGTAATGTGCGCGCTCGACGCAGCCGGATACAACTCCGGAGCGAACGATACTCCGGGCCGGGTTCAATTGCGCAAGCGCATGCTGGGGCTACAGGGGCCCGCGGTGGATGCGCTTCGCAAATATTTCGCGGAGCATGCCCTGGGCGATTCGGGCGCCACGTTTTCCCGGTTTGCTACCTTTGCTCTGGTTGCGGGTCCCCCTCCGGATTTTCACTTTGAATTGCGCCGCGACGATCTGCCGCCGGAAGCGCTGGCCCTGGAGGGCTTCAATCCGATCCTGGCCAATTTTTACAGCGAGGCGAAGCTCGACGAGCTATGGAAATTTTATCAGCCCGATTACGAAGGTGGCGTGGAAAGCTTGCGCGCTCCGATTTCCACCCTCGTTTTCACGGTTTCCAACTACCTTCGCGAAATTATTCGTTCCGGCAGTCCCCGGACGTTTGCCGTTTATGTCGAGCCTCTAGCCGGAGGCAAGACAATTTTCCGGACATTTGGAGACCAGTACGCGCTGGTGGTGCGGCCAAGTTCTGATCCGCCGATGGACGACATTCGCCACGCCTTTCTGCATTTTCTTCTCGATCCGATCGCCATTCGCTACCGAGTTCAAGCTTCCAAGGCTTCTCCACTGCTGGAATACGCCGCGCGCGCCCCGCTGCTCCCGGTGGATTTGCGCGACGATTTTTCCGGATTCTTTGACGAATGCCTGGTTCGCGCGGTGGAGCTGCGATTGCGGCGCCTGTCTCCCGGGGATTTGGCCTCGGCCATCGACCAGGCCGAAGGCAGTGGATATGTTCTGGTGCGTCCCATTTACGCGGGACTTTCCGGATTTGAAAAATCCGAACCGGCCATGGGATATTACCTGCCGGATCTGATCAAAGGGATCGATGTGGAGGCGGAACAGCGGCGGTTGCGCGGCGTGAAATTTGCGGACGCGGCGCCCGCGGGCGAGACGCCGCCGGTGGACGTGCGAATGGCGGCCAAGCCCGCCGCTTCGTCCAATCCGCTGGATGACGATCTGGCCGAAGGGCAGCGCCAAATCTCCGCGCGGAACGGCGCTGCGGCTGCCGCATCTTTTGAAAGGGTGCTGGCCTCCCATCCGGATGACGAGCGCGCCACTTACGGACTGGCCGTAGCTTCCGCGCTCCAGGGCAAGCCGGGGCAGGCGCGCGAGCTCTTTAACAAAGTGATCGCGGCCGCGCAGAATCCCCTGGCCGGTTCGGCCGCGCATTCCGATCCCGCAAATCTTTCCTGGTCGCATATTTATCTCGGTAGAATGTACGATGTAGAGGGGAAGAGGGACCTCGCCGTGTTGGAATATCGCGCGGCGCTGGCGGTTGCGGGGGCGCCGGATTCGGCGCGGACCGCGGCACAACACGGCATCGACGCGGGGTACCAGACTCCGTCGCGCGATAAGCCGTCGGACGGCAAGTCGTAATTATATTCCTGCTTTTCCCGCCGCACAGCGGCACGCGGCAGGCAGGGCAGGGGCAACAGGCAATTCACTCGGAGCGTACGATCAATCTCCGAGAATTATTTTCGTGGAGGAGATTCCCAACATGACGGCAAAGTTCTTCAATGGGTCGGCGGCAGTGCTTGGCCTCACTGTTGCCATTTTCTTAGGTGCAGGCACATCCAGCGCTCAATACGGGCAATCGTCGGCGCCAGCGCCGGCGCCAACGCCAACGCAGAATGCGCCGGCGCCGAAAGATTCGGGAAAGGCGCCGAAGATCAATAAGGCGGAGGAAGCCGCATACAAAAACGTCCTGGCAGCCCAGGGCGGCGATCCGGCCATGCAAATCCAGGTGGGGGAGGATTTCATCACCAAGTTTCCCATGAGCAAGTATGTGCCCGGAGTATACGGGATGTTGACCACTGCATATTACACCAGCGGCAACACGGACAAGATGTTCGCCGCGGGAGCCAAGTCGCTCGAGCTCAATCCCGACAACGTGGATGTGCTGGCCCTGCTGGCCATGGCCATTCCGCGCCGCGTGAAGGCGAATACGCCGGACGGCCCGCAGCAATTGGTGAAAGCCGAGGGGTATGCGCACCACGCCATCGAATTGATTCCATCCCTTCCGAAGCCGGAAACGGTCGACGATGCCACTTTCGAGAAGGCCAAGAATGACAAGCTCGCGCTATGTCACAGCGGCCTCGGCCTGTTGGCCATCGACCATCAAAAATACGAGGATGCCCGGACCGAACTGACGCAAGCCCTGCAGCTTGCCACCAGTCCCGATCCGGTCGACTACTACTTGCTCGGAAACGCCGACGCGCAGAGCAGCTTTTTGAACGGCGCCGTCGCCGCCTATGAAAAATGCGCGGCCACCGGGCCGCTCGTGGCCGCCTGCAAGTCCCGCGAGGAAGCCGTTAAGAAAGACATAGCGTCAGGGACAAAGTTAAGCAGGGACTGAGCCGGAGAATATGGCATTCACCGAGATCGCGGAGTTGGTGTCACTTCTCGGGCATCCATTCCGCGATCCTCAATTGCTTCTCCAGGCGTTAATGCACAGTTCGCGCATCCCGGAGCGCGCGGCGGAAGAACCCGGCGAGAGCAACGAGAAGCTTGAATTCCTGGGAGACGCCGTCCTCGAGCTGGTGGTCAGTGAAGAGCTGGTGCGCGAATTTCCGGAATGGACCGAGGGGCAGCTCTCCAAGAGCCGGGCGCGGCTGGTCAACGCCACGGCGATTTCTCTTTCGGCGCAGCGCCTCGGTTTGGGCAAGTACTTGCGCCTCGGCCGAGGGGAGGAGAAAACCGGCGGGCGGACCAAGCCCGCGCTTCTGGCGGACGCCTACGAGGCCTTGATCGCGGCGATTTATCTGGATGGCGGACTGGAGGCGGCCCGCGGATTCGTCCGGCGCACTCTGGTGGAGGGAGCAATCGCGCTCGAGGCCGAACGCATGGGCCACACCGACCATAAATCCGCGCTGCAGGAATTTCTGCAATCGCGAGGAATGTCGCCGGGCGCGTATCATGTGATAGCGGAGAGCGGCCCGGACCATCAGAAAACATTTCGCGTCGAAGTCCGCATCGCGGGGCAATCCCCGGCGATTGGATCGGGAAGAACGAAAAAAGAAGCGGAGCAATCCGCTGCGATCGCGGCCCTGATACAATTGGGAGCAGAGGAACGAAGTGACGTCTGAAACAGCACAGGCTGTGGAAACGCGCGAATCTGCCGCGGCGCACCGCGCGGAATCGCATCCCGCCACGGTGCGCGAATACATCGAATCGCTTCTGGTTACGGTGATCCTGGCGCTGTTTGGCACGACGTTTATCGTGCAGGCGTTCAAGATTCCATCGCAATCCATGGAGCCCACCCTGCTGGTCGGCGATCACCTGCTCGTGAATAAATTTATTTTTGGCGGGCGCGGGCACTGGTACGACCATGTCCTCCCGTATCGCGAAATCCGCCGCGGCGACATTATCGTTTTCAAATTTCCATTTCAGGATCACCCGCATTACGTCAAGCGCGTGATTGGAATTCCCGGCGACCGCGTCAAGATTGTGGACCAGCAGGTGTATGTCAACGGCAAGCGGATCAGCGAGCCGTACATCGTCCGCGACCCTGCCGCGCCGTACGACCCTTTCGGAGACAACTTCCCTCCGCGCAGCCCCCAATACCTGCAAGCCAACATGCAGCCGGAATGGGCCGACGAAATTTTTCAGTACATTCACGACGGCGAAATCGTAGTCCCTCCGGAAAAGTACTTCGCCATGGGCGATAACCGCGACCACAGCTGGGACAGCCGCTTCTGGGGATTCGTGGACCGCGATGCCGTCATGGGGCGCCCGGTGGTGATTTACTGGTCCGTGCTGGGCGACGGCAATGACGGCGCGGATCGAAACGTGAATTCCTGGTTCTACAGTCTCCTCGATACCGTTTTGCATTTGCCTTCGCGCACGCGGTGGTCGCGGATGCTGCATGAAGTTCACTGACGCGGCGCTTTTCTTCTTTCCCGCCTTTTGCAACAATCCCTGATTGCACCATGACCAGGCGAAAATGGCTGCGAGTGGTTCTGACCGGCGCGGTGTTGCTCCTCGCCGCGAGCTTCGGATTTTCTCGCGCCTTGCGGGCCGGCGCTGTGCGCCGCTACCTGATCGCGCACCTCGCCGCGACCTTCGGCCGCCCCGTCGAGGTTTCCTGGTTCGATTTCAGTTTGCTGGACGGCGCCCGGATCGAGGCCCATTCCGTCAGCGTTGCGGATGATCCCCATTTCGGGAACGAATATTTCCTGCGCTCGGACACGCTCACGGCAGGAGTGCAGTGGACAGCTTTGCTCGCCGGACGTTTCGAGTTCGGTCCCGTTTCGCTTTCACGGCCCAGCCTGAATTTGGTGCGCGACGCCGAAGGGCATTGGAATATTGAGCGCTGGCTGCCGCCCGCTTCGCCGCCCGGCGCGCGCCCCGGCTTTGTGGGCCCGTTGGCCCCCTCGAGCGATGTCCGCGCGGCGCGTCCTTACCGGATCGATGTGGGTGGCGGGCGCATCAATGTCAAGCTGGGGGATAACAAGAGTCCTTTCGCACTGGTCGATGTTACGGGCCGCGTCGAGCAGAATGGCGCGGGCCGCTGGCAACTCGATCTGGAAGCGCGACCGATGCGCGCCGGTGTGGAGTTGCAGGATATCGGCACGCTGCGCTTGCGCGGATCGATTGCTGGGACCACCGCGCGCCTTCAGCCGGCACAACTCAATCTCACCTGGCGTGCCGCGTCCCTGGCCGATTCCTTGCGTTTCGTCCGGCAGAATGACTACGGAATGCGCGGCCTGCTTGCGGTGGATCTCGATGCGCGCATCGGTCCCATGGAATCCTCAGCGGTTGGCGGCGCGGATCCCGGCGCGGCGCAGTGGTCCATTTCCGGAGCGGCCCGATTGACCGGACTGCACGGCTGGAGGCTGCCCGAGCGCGGCACGGACCCCGCGGCCAATCTTTCCGCGGACATGACCTGGAGGCCCGGCGAGCCTCGCGCGGAAATTCGCAAGCTGCTCTTGGTAATGCCAGGGTCGCGCATTCAAGGGACAGGCGAATTGGATTGGGCCCACGGTCTTCAACCTCAACTGAACATCGCATCCTCGACGCTCGCGCTTGGCGATGTCCTCTCCTGGTATCGAGCCTTGCAGCCGGATGTCGCGGAAGATCTGCGCGCGGAATGCGTCCTCGGGTTGGATCTAAAGATGGGCGGATGGCCCATCCAACTTCGGCAAGGCGCCATTTCCAGTGCGGGCGGAACGCTCACCGAAAAATCGCTGCCTGCGCCGCTGCGGATTGGGGCATTGAACGCAAATGTATCGCGAGGAGGAATCGAAATTGCGCCCACGGAAATTTCGTTTGCCTCCGCGCCTGCGGCAGGCGCGCGTGAGGAGATCCAGGCGGGCAGCGAACCTCAGAATTCATTCGTAATCCGCGGATCCTTTTTGCCTCAGGCCAACGGCGTCCTTCACTGGCCTCTGGATTGGAATTTTTCCGTCGAAGGCGCAACTTCCCGGGTGCAGGATTGGCTTGCTCTTTCCAGCGCTCTTGCGCAGCCCGCTAATTCGGGCTGGACCGCCGAGGGCGGTCTCGCTGTAAAGATGCGCGGAGCTCATCGCGCGGATGCGCCCGCGGTCTCGTGGCTGGGGACCATGGATTTTCTTGGCCTGACTTTGAGTCCCGCATATGTCAACCAGCCCGTGCGCCTGGCCAAAGCCCACGTCGAATTTGCGCCGTTGCAGCGGACCATCACGTTGTCCGCGGCGGAGGGATTCGGCGCGGTCTGGCGCGGCTCGATCGCGCGGAAATATTCGGACAAGCAATGGACCTTCGATCTGTCCGCGGATCATTTGGACGCCGCGGACCTGGACCGCTGGCTCGGCCCGCGGGCGCGGCCGGGCTTCCTCGCGCGATTTACCGGCGCGAACACCGTGGCCGCCGCGGCTCCGCCTGCCGACGCGGTCGTTACGCGGCTTGCGGCGCGCGGGCGTCTCCGCGTCGATGAGATCGACATTCCGCCAATGCACTTGGAACTACTCGACGGCCAGGCGGAACTCGCAGGCCGAGCCATCAGGATACGCAATGCCCAGGCCGATTTTTTCGGAGGAAAAATTTCCGGCTCGCTCGATGCGCAACTCCTGCCCAATCCATCGTATGAATTTCAGGGGCGCTTCGATCGTGTGGACCTTGCCCAGCTGGGACGCGCCGCGCCTTTCCTGGATACGCGCATCGGCGGAAACGCATCCGCTACGCTCTCCTTGTCGGCTCACGGCATTGGCCGCCAGGATTTGATTGGCTCGATGCAAGGGCAGGGAACGCTGAATGGGCGAAACGTCGCGCTGCGCGGGCTCGATCTTTCCAGGGTGTTTCCGGACGACAATCCGAATGCCGCGCCGGTTGTCTTCCCCTCCGTTCAGGGAAAGTACCGCATCCAGGCCGGAGGAATCGATCTCGCGAATTTTGTGATGGATAATTCCCGGGGGCGGCTCGAAGCGGAAGGGCGAATCGATTTCTCGCACGCGCTGAACATTCGAGTTCATCCCTCGATCTATCAGGCCGCGAAGGCGCCCGTTTCCGCGGCGCCGACAAGTTTTAGCTTGAGCGGGACGATTGAGACTCCCAAGCTCGTCCTTACGTCCCCCGATGCTAAGCCCGCAGCGCGCCCTATCACTCGGCAAAAGTAGCGCGAGGGGTTACCCGCGGCCGTGTTACTGGTACAGTTCCGCCGTTGCCTCGCCGCCGCCGATTCCACCAGTTACGAGCACCGTCCCGTCATTCAGCATCGTAGCCGTGTGCGATTCGCGGGTGGAGGCCATACCATCGGCGGGCGAAAAGGTTTCAGCAGTCGGATCATACAGCTCGGCCGACGCCAGTGGTCCAGCCCCACCATCGCCTCCTGTCAAAAGAACTGTACCGTTACTCAATACAGTGGCTGTATGGAATTCGCGCGCGGCTGTCATACTTCCCGTCGTGGCCGTGAACATTTGATTGGCGGGATCAAACAACTCCGCGGTGGCCGTGGCGGTCCCGGCATTGTCCAACATCCCTCCGGCCACCAGCACCTTGCCGTCCGCGAGCAAACTCGCGGTGTGCCACTGGCGCGAGTTGGCCAGGTGGCCGAGTGTCTGCGAAAAACTCCCTGTGGCCGGATCATAGAGCTCGGCCTCCGCAAGCACTCCCGGACCCCCTCCGACCTGTCCGATCCCTGCGGCCACAAGCACTTTTCCGTTCTTCAACAGCGTAGCCGTATGCGAGACGCGCGCCTCCACCATGCTTCCTGTCGCTTTGAAAGTTCCGGTGGATGGATCGAAGAGTTCCGCTGTGGCCGGGCCCCAACCGGCGATCAGCACTTTTCCGCTGGGGAGCAGCGTGGCGGTGTGGCTGGCGTGCACGAATTGCATCATGCCCGTCGTCGCGGCAAAAGTTCCGGTAGTCGGATCGTAAAGTTCAGCCGAAATAAGGGGGTTGCCATTCACGTCGAGTCCTCCCGTCACCAGCACTCGCTTGTCATTGCAGGGAGGCGCGGATAAATCGCACAGCAACGTCGCCGCGAAGTGGTGGCGCGCCGTTGCCATGCTGCCGGTCGCGGAAAAAGTTCCGGTGGTGGGATCATAAAGCTCGGCCGATGCCATGGCCATGCCGCTGCCATCCGTTCCTCCCGCCACGAGCACTTTTCCAGTGCTGAGCAACGTCGCAGTATGCGCGATGCGCGGGCCCGCCATGCTGCCGGTGGGCTTGAAGCCATGCGCAAAAATCTGAATGCTGAAATCCTGCGGCGCCGAGTCTTGTTTGAAAGAATCCTGCGCAATGAGTGTGAAGGACGATGTTCCTGTCGCTGTCGGGGTACCCGAGAGCACTCCATCCGGATTCAGCATCGGGCCCGGAGGCGTCACGCCGGCGCTTACCCTCCACGTCAAGGGCCGAGCTGAGCTGGATCCCGTGAAAGTGAAGCTATATGGGATATTCACCACTCCGGAAGGCGGCGCCGGCAAGGCATTGATGACCGGAGGCGGCGGATCCTTAATGGTGATCATGTAGCTCATGGGCGTTGTGAGTGGCGGCGTCCCTGTATCCGCCACGGTCAGGGAAACGGGGTAGTTGCCCGGTAAGGTGGGGATGCCAAAGATCTCGCCGCTCTGAGCATTCACATTCAGACCGGGGGGCAAGCCTGTGGCGCTCCAGCTATAGGGCAGCACACCTCCGGTGGCTGCCAGTTGATAGCCATCAATGATCGATCTTACGGAAACACAGGGAAATCTACGCCCGAAGGTGCAGCTCGGAAGGCCCGAACAGGCTGCATTCCTACTGCCGCATGGAATGCAGCGGTTAAAAGCAAAACACTTGAAGGATTCGGTTTCGCTCGTACCATAGTTCATGCCGAATGCGCCGCTAGGCGGAGGGCCTGAGGAAATAGCGGGCGGACCGGCGGCAGAAACCGCAATCACACTCGAAGTGTTCTTGAGGGAAGTCGTAATCGTGTCCGCGGCGGAAATAGTTTGGTTGCCCTGTGTTTCAAGCGTGGCCGAAAAGTTTCCCGTACCGCTGGTAATTGGCGAGATGGCCGGCAGGTGCGCCTGGCTGTCGCTGCTCGTGAATTGGACGGTCCCGGAATAGCCGGCGGACAAATTGTTTATGACATCCTGCGCGGTGACCACGAAGCTGAAGGGCCTCCGTGTCGTGGCGAGCCCCGGCGTGGCGAGTGCAAAGTGCGTGGGCGCATTGCTGACCACACTAATCATGATGGGCATACTGTTAATCGATCCGGTTGCGCTGTCTGCCGCCGTGATGGTTGTGTTGGTGATCGATTTCAGGATCGTCGTAAAGCTTCCGGTCCCATTCACTAACGCCGAGTTTGCTGGCAGCACGGCTTGGCCGTCACTGCTCATGAAGTGCACCATACCGGTGTAGCCGGTCGCAATGTTATTAAAAGCGTCGAATGCCGTTACCGTGAGGAGAAATTGCACGCCGGCGGATACGGCGCTGGGACCGGTCACTGAAAAGTGAGTCGCCGCTCCCGGGCTGACAGGGATCGAAGTCGAACTGCCGGAAAGCGAATTCGCGTCGGTCGCCGTGATGGTTTGGGGCCCGGCGGTCTTCAGCGTGGCTGAGAAGGTTGCCGTCACCGTGGTTACCGTCGATGCGGCCGGCAATACCGCCTGAGGGTCCGTGCTCGTGAAGTGCACGGTCCCGGAATAGCTGTCGGCTGTTTGGCCCGAGGCGCCCAGCGCGGTCACGGTGAAGCTGAAGGAAGTCCCGGCGGTTGGCGTGGAGGCCGGCGTGACGGAAAAGTGAGTCGCCGTAACTGGAGGCGGGGGATTGCCTCCGCCGCTCGCGCAGCCAATGAGGATACCCAAACCGCAGAACGAGGTAAGGAACAACAGGGATTTGAGCATGGCCTCTCCTCAAGTATACGAATATAGTAAGTGTATTCGAAGTACTAGGAATCCTTGACTAGGCCCAATAGTGCGCGCATGTTACGCTTTTCCCGGCCTCGTTACAACTAATTTAATGGTTGCGCAGGCACTGCGAGATTAGCGGGAGTCTAACCGTTTGCTCTGCCTATTCCCTGAAAGTTAACGCCGTATGCCTCTCTCACTCTGGCGCGCCCCCGCATTCCGCTCCACGTTGCAACCCCCGATCCGGCGTCATACTATCGAAGCATGAGGGGCGTTTTTGCATTCCTGAGCGATCGCCGGCCATTCACGCGCCGCGCGTCCGCAATTTTCGCGATCCTGATGCTGATCTCGCCCGCCGCTCGCGCCCAGAATTCCGCTTCCAAGAAATCCCCTCCACCGCGCGGACAAAAAGGCGGCGCGGTTCCGCCGCGCGTTTCTTTGACGCCGCGATTTGTTCCAGGTGAGAACTTCCGCTACGAGATGGAATTTGAAACAACCACCGAGACGTCGCGATCCGGACTGGCCACCGATCCGCAGGGCCCGTCCAGCCTGGTGGTCGATTGGAACGCGACAGTGCGCATCGAAGTTCTCTCCGCCGATGCCGGCACGCCGGGCGGAATCCGGCTGCGTACCACCTACGAAAAATCCACGGCCAGCGTCCGCAGCGATACCTTCGATCCCGCCGCCGATGAAACCAGCGGGCAATATCACAGGCTGGAAGGCAAGGTGGTCGAATTCACGCTCGATGCCGAGGGAAAAGTGAAATACGTTGCCGGCCTCGAGGGGATTGCGGACTCGGAAAAGGCGGCCCAAGCGGCGCGGGAATGGATCGCGCAACTCGGCGCCACCTCGAGCGCGCCGCCCGGCGGCGTTTCCGTGGGGCAAACATGGTCCTCCGAACAGCCAGCCGATTCCTTGCCCATCGCCGGCCTTGTCTGGCACACCGATTCGGAATATCTTCGCAACGAATCTTGTCACCCGCCGAATCCCGATCTCCCCGCGGCACCGGGCGCCGCAGATTCCGCCGCGAATTCCACTGCAAATTCAGAATCGGCAGCAGACTGCGCCGTGATCCTCGCAAACTTGAACCTGGTCCGCTCGAAGACGGTCCACGATCCGACTCCCCCGGATTTGCGGAAGAATGGAGTGACCTCGGCGGGGAAGTGGAACGGTTCGGCGCAAAGTTTGCAGTACGTGTCGCTGGCGTCAGGCATGGTCGTGAGCGTCACCCAAACCGGAACGGAACAAATGGACCTGACGCTCACTTCCAACCGCAACACTTCGATGCACTACGCCGGGACCATCTCGACGCGCTCGCAGGTTGCGCTGGTCGCGGACGATTCGCACGGATACTAACTTGTAAGAATCAACTTGCCCGGGCGTCAGGCAATCCGGAACGAAAGAACTGGACGTGACGCTTACCTCGAACCGCAACAGTTCGAAGTTTTGCGCCGGAACAATTTTGACGCGCCCCCGGACCCCATGGCTCGCGAACGATTCTTCTAGCGGTCAAGACCCAGAAAAGCCTTGGCCATCTTCGTCGTTTCCTGGACGAATGCGGGAAATTCGGCCGGCTTTACCGTCTCTCCGCGGCGATAGAAAATCAGTGTGAAATCCGCCCCCTCGAAATGCCATCTTGCTCTTGAGTCGATGCTCTCGAGGAATGATACGACTCTGCGCGTAAATAATTTGCGAACTCTGTCTTCATCTGGACCGAACAGACGATATCTCTTGGAAAAGCCCGGATCGAAATCGAAGTGGATGCTCTGGCTTGAGGCCGTGGCGCTGAGCCAGCCAACAATTCCGAGCGGGGCGACCTCAAACGTGGGCAGCCAAATGTCTTGCGTGAAAGCCGCCACCGTCTGGGAAGTATTAAATTGTCTGCCGCCGAAACTATAGTCGAAAAAATTCGTCGTTATGCCGTCGCGCAAGCCCGACATGATGTTTCGAAATTTCTTTTCCTTGCCCTTTTCAAAGAGCGGCGATTGCAATTGCGGCGCGCGGCTGCTGCCGGTCCAATTCTCTCCTTCCGGAGTCAAATGGAGGCGGGAGGCGATTTCATTTAGAGCCTTACTTCGCCGGCCTTCGGACCCGGTCCTGAGAATTGCGAATATAATCGCCAGCGCGATAAGGACCGCAAAAGAAAACGAGGTCGAGTCAATCCATGTGACAGTCAGGTGGGACCTCCCTGATTTAGACGGACTATAGTATGGAATCTTCGCGGGAATCAATGATCCGGGCAATCCTCCAATCAAAAACGAACCCTCAAAAGTCGCTGGCCCTTCCATGAGTTATAATATTTGGTTCTGCGCGGCCTGCTAGGGCGCCGTGACGTCCATTGGCGATGAACTTCAAACTCATGAGCGATTACGAACCTCGCGGCGATCAGCCGGAGGCCATCGAGCAGCTTTCGCGCGGGATTGAGGCGGGCGAGAAGCATCAAGTTCTGCTTGGCGTGACGGGATCGGGAAAAACGTTTACCGCGGCCAAGGTGATCGAGCGGGCGAATCGTCCCGCCCTCGTTCTCGCGCACAACAAGACGCTTGCGGCGCAGCTCTACAGCGAATTCAAGAGTTTCTTTCCGCAGAACGCAGTCGAATATTTTGTGAGTTATTACGATTTCTACCAGCCGGAAGCCTACATTCCCGCTTCCGACACTTACATCGAAAAGGAATCCACGATCAACGACGAGCTGGACAAGCTGCGCATGAGCGCGACGCGGTCACTCTTCGAGCGCCGCGACGTCATCGTGGTCGCTTCCGTCTCGTGCATTTACGGCATCGGCTCTCCCGAAGCGTATTACGGCATGCTGCTCATGGTCGAAAAAGGGCAGAGCACCAATCGCGAAGCGATGCTTCGGAAGCTCGTGGAGATGCAATATCAGCGCGCGGAAGATTTGCGGCGCGGCACCTTCCGCGTGCGCGGCGATCGCCTGGAAATTTATCCACCGTATGAAGACAACGGTTACGCCGTCGAGCTTTGGGGCGACCAAGTCGACGCCATCCGTCAGATCGATCCGCTCACAGGAGAAGTGCGCTCGGGCCAGAACGATTTGTCGAGACTCACGGTGTATCCGAAGTCGCACTACGTCATGCCCGCGGCGCAGAGAGAACGCGCGATCAAGACCATCCTCGAGGAACTCGACTGGTGGAAGCCGGAACTGGAAAAGCAGGGCAAATACGCCGAGGCGCAGCGCGTGTGGCAGCGCACCATGTTTGACATCGAAATGATGCGCACCATCGGCTATTGCCACGGCATCGAAAATTATTCGCGGCACATGTCCGGCCGCCTGCCCGGCGAAGCGCCGCCCACGCTGCTCGATTATTTTCCGCAGGACTATTTGCTGTTCATCGACGAATCGCACCAGACCGTTCCGCAGCTCCACTCCATGTATCACGGCGACCGTTCGCGCAAGCAGACGCTCGTGAACTACGGCTTCCGCATGCCCTCGGCGCTGGACAACCGCCCGCTGAATTTCGAGGAGTTCGAGCACCGCACCGGGCAGGTGCTCTACGTTTCGGCGACGCCGGGGCCGTACGAGCTGACGCGCTCGGCGGGCGTCGTGGTCGAGCAGGTGATTCGCCCCACGGGCCTCGTGGATCCGCAGATCGAAGTGCGCCCGGTGAAGGGGCAAGTGGACGATCTTCTGGAAGAAATCCGCCTGCGCGCCGAGCGCAGCGAGCGCGTCCTGGTCACCACGCTCACCAAGCGCATGGCCGAAGACCTGGCCGAATATTTCACGGAGACCGGCGTGCGCTGCCGTTACATGCACTCGGAAATTGACACGCTCGAGCGCGTGCGCATCCTGCGCGACCTGCGCCGCGGAGAATTCGACGTCCTGATCGGCATCAATCTGCTGCGCGAAGGCCTCGACCTGCCGGAAGTTTCGCTCGTCGCCATCCTCGACGCCGACAAGGAAGGCTACCTGCGCAGCGCGACCGCGCTCATTCAAACCATGGGCCGCTGCGCGCGCCATGTCGAAGGCCGCGCCATCCTCTACGCTGACCGCATGACCGGCTCGATGGCCCAGGCGATCGAAGAGACGAATCGCCGCCGCGCCAAGCAAGTCGCCTACAACGACGCCAACGGCATCACGCCGATGTCCATCACCAAGTCCGTGGACATGAAGCTGGCCGCGATCGTGGAAGCCGACTACGTCACCGTGCCCGCCGAAGATTTTGCCGACGCGGACATCACCAGCGAAACAAAACTGGGCGAAGTTCTCGCGCAACTCGACGTTCAAATGCGGGAAGCCGCCAAGAAATTCGAGTTCGAGCGCGCCGCCGCCCTGCGCGACCGCATCCGCACGCTAAAGCAGCGCGACCTGTCTGGCTTTTTCTCCGCCGCGAGCGAACCCGCTCCGTTTGATCCGACGGCTGCATCTTAGCCGCCCTTTTTCATGTGTACTCGACGATTTTGATCCGGATCATCAGTTTGATCGCTCGAATGGCCTTTCTGTGTGGAAAGTTCTAGAGTGGCGCATGCTTCAGCTTGCGGGGTTTGGTCCTCTCAAGGTCTAACCCCCGCAAGCTGAAGCATGCGCCACTCTCGCTTATTGCGTAGGAATCCCGATGCGGCGGACGAGATCCTGGAAGCGCGGGTCGGCGCGCCAGGCGTCGTTGAGGAATGGGACCTCGTTGAGGAATACCAAAACTGCGTCGTGCTCCTTGTATGACTCCTCCAATAAACTGAACGCTTGATCCTTGTCTCCCAGCGCATCAAACGCGAACACAATGAAGAAGGCCCCTGAGTTTGAACGTTTGGATTGTTCGATTGATTTCTTCAGGAGTGCCACGGCTTCAGCCCTCTTCCCCGCCACGGCGTAACTCTGCGCAAGTAACGTCTGACCGAATGGAAATCCAAGTTCAATTGCCCGCCTGCTTTCGGCTATTGCCAGATCTCCCTTCCCGCTGTAGCCGTACAATCGGGCGAGATACACATGCGCCAGAACGGAGTCAGGCTCCAATTCGAGGGCCCTATTAAGTGCCACGAGGGCTTCGGCATAACGATGTGCCTCTGTCAATATGTAGCCGAGTGAAGTGGGCGGCAAAAGCGGATCGAGCGCTTCCGCACGTTTCTCTTCAGCGATCCCCTCGTCGAAACGCCGTAGGGTCCCCAGAAAGAGACCTGATACTAGGTGAGCTTCTGCGTCATTCGGGTCAAGAGCTAACGCTCGGTGTAGCTCCAGCTCGCTTTGCTTCCAATTCCACTCGTAAAGGAGAATGGAAAATCCAAGCCACGCATGGGCGTCGGCCGATCCGTCGTCAAGAGCGATCGCCTTCCGTGCAGCCGCGATGGCTTTGGGAAAGGTCTCGCTTGGGGGCGAATAGCCAAAGAGAGCCTGCTGCGAATATCCACTAGCCAACCCCGCGTATGCCAGCGCGTACGACGGGTCTCGGGCAATCGCCTGCTCGAAATACGCATTCGCCCTGCTATAGCCGTCTCGATTCCGTTTGACAAACTCGTAGTGCCCTTTGAGATAGAGCTGATACGCCTCCGCATTCTGCGTTGTCCCGGCGACCATGCCTTTGTGATCGTCGCTGGTCAGTTGCATCCTCAAATTTTCCGCGATGGCCTTGGAAATGTCAGACTGCACATTCATCATATCCGAAACGCTGCGATCGAAGTGGTCGCCCCAGAGCTGCGCGACGTTGGCGGCATCGATCATTTCCGCCTGAACGCTGATCTGGTCGCCGCGCTGCATCACGCTTCCCGTCACGATGGCGCGCACGTTCAGCTCGCGCGCGGCCTGGCGCGGATCGACGGTCTGGTTTTTGTAGCGCGCCGCGAGCGTGCGCGGCACAACCCGCAGCGAGTGAATCTGCGACAGGCTGTTGGTAATGGTGTCGGTCAATCCGTCGCTCAGATAATTCGCATCCGGGCTGCCGCTGCCGTTCACGAACGGCAGCACCGCAATCGAGTCAATCGGGCCGCCGGACTTTCGCGCGAGCCATATGCGGCCGCCAATCACGCCCACAACGAGCAGAACAAGGATGACAGCCGCGACAACGACTCCGGTTTTGTGCCTTTGCACGATGCCGATGGCGAGCGCAGCATCTGAACTCGACTGCGGCGCGACTGAGCTGGATGGCCCGCCGCCCGGCCCCGATGACGAACCTGCCCGCGCGGGGGATTCCGTTGGCAAGGCTTCTTCTTCAACCGCGGCGCGGCTCGACGTGCGCGCGCGTTCCGTGTCCATGTCGCGCTGCACGCGCTTGAGGTTCGCGCGCACATCCGCCGCGGTGTGATAGCGCAGCTCGCGATCCTTATCGAGGCACCGGTCGATGATCTCGTCGAGTTTGGGCGGCACTTCCGGATTGAGCCGTGCGGGCGGAGTAGGTGTCTTGTTCAAAATTTCATTGAAGATCACCGCTGTCGTCTTCCCTGCGAATGCAGGACGTCCTGTGGCCATCTCGTAGAGCACCACGCCGAAGGAAAACAGGTCGCTCTGCGCGTCCAGATTCTCGCCGCGAGCCTGCTCGGGAGACATGTAGGCCACGGTGCCGAGGGCTGTGCCTGGGTTCGTGAGGTGCACTTCGTTCAGCGTCGGCGCATTTTCATCCAGCGTGAGCGCGGCCGCGCGATTGTCCTGCGCGAGTTTGGCCAGGCCAAAGTCGAGCACTTTGGTCTGGCCGCGTTTGGTGACGAAGATGTTGGCCGGCTTGAGGTCCCGGTGGATGATGCCTGCCGCGTGCGCCGCGTCCAGGGCGTCGGCGATTTCGATGGCATAGCGGAGGACCTGATCGATGGGAAGAGGGCCTTTGCTCAGGCGGCTGGCGAGCGTTTCGCCCTCCAGATATTCCATCACCAGGTAGCTGGCGCCGTCCTGGTTCCCCACATCGTGGAGGATGCAGATGTGCGGGTGATTCAGCGATGAAATCGCCCGGGCCTCGCGGTCGAAGCGTTCGCGCCGGTCGGGATCGCTGGACATTTCCGCCGGAAGCACTTTGATCGCCACGGTGCGATCGAGCCGCGTGTCCCGCGCTCGATACACTTCGCCCATGCCTCCGGCTCCGATGAGCGTCACGATCTCATAGGCGCCGACGCGTGCGCCGGGTTGCAGGGACATTCGACGTTCGGCGATGGCGGGGCTCCGCTCGCGAGATAGTCCTGTCTTTGAAGCGAGATTCTACATGAGGTGCCGCAGCATTGATATCTTAAGAGGTTGGCCCTTAGAACAAAGAGTCGCTCATGACCTCCTGGCCAGTCCCGGAGGGACGACACAACGTAGCCCACCGCGCGAGGGGTGGGGGTATAAGGTGCGATAAGATACACCCCGTAGGGGCGGCACAATGGCTCATGCACTCTCCCGAAACCATTTCCATTTAGTTTTCAGCACAAAAGACCGCCGCGACACTAACGCGAAGGAATCACAGCAGCGACTCTGGGCTTACTTAGCCGGAATTTGAAAAAACAGGAAATGATTGCGCTCGCAGTCGGCGGGACGGAAAACCGTGTGCACATTTTATTCCATTTGCCCCCAAAGCTCGCGCTGGCGAAAGCTGTCGCATTGCTGAAGGCGAATTCGTCGAAATGGATGGGAGAACAGGGGATTGAGTTTTCGTGGCAAGAAGGCTACGGATCATTCAGAGTCAGCTCCTCCAACCTCGATCAGGTGAAACGGTATATCCAGAACCAGGAATCGCACCACAGCAAGACAAGCTTCGAGGATGAATTTCGCGAACTCCTGCGGAAACATGGCGTGGAATACGATCCCAAATTTGTACTTGGTTAGCTTTGTGCCGCCCCTGCGGGGCTCTTCGCGACCGCCACGCGGCCCCCACCGTTTCCACGGTGGGCTACGCTGTGTCGTCCCTCCGGGACTTTGGAAAAAGCAAAAATCAGATCGCCGCACAATCACAAACAGGGGAAAGACTCTTGGCGAGAGGCAATCATGAATTGCTTCGCGGGCACGGCGCGGCGATTGTTACAGATCGCGTTCACGAAAATGGTAGACGGCGATGGCGAGAGCGATAAGCAGATACGCGGTCGCATAGCCAATCATCGCGCCGCTGGGGATGGAAATATCCGCGAAGGGCGAGAATTGCAACGATCCGGAGAGCGGCGACTCCATCTCGAAGGCCGCCCGTCGCCACACAGCTTCACTCGGCATGATGAGGCTCGAAATAATGCCGACCATGGCCAGCCGCGATCCCTCTGTGAAGCCGCTCATTTGTTCCAGCCACCCGCCCAGAAACGCGACACCCAGCAGGCCCAGAGTGATGACGCCGCTGGTGAGCGTCGAAAACCAGGTGCCGAACATGAACGTGACCGACAGGGCCACGATACATTCCAGGAAGACCAGGAGCGAGCCGCGCACCGGATGTTGCGCCATGACCCCGCCGATCCAATACCCCTCGCCAATCGCGCCCCAGAACATCAGCGCCACATAGACGCCGGACATCGCCACAAAGCCCAGCCATTTCCCGATCAAAATCTGCCAGCGGGCCAGAGGTTTGGTGGCGATCGCGTGAATCGTTCCGAAAGTGATTTCGCCCGAAATCGTATCGACGGAGGTGAGCGTGGTCATGACCACGGCGAGGAGATCCACTGTGTACAGTCCGATCATGAGCATGGCGCTGATGACCTGGTAGCGCAGAAACGGGGGCACGGCGGAGTTGCGAAAATCACCGACTTGAAAATGCAAGCCGATTCCGAACACCAACAGAAACGCGGCGCCGGCGAGCAGCGCGGTCCACAAAATCTTCTTCCGCGCCGCTTCGCGAAAGGTGATGCCCGCCATGATCCACACGCCCATCAAAAGCCTCGATCCTCGCCCATGATGTTCATGAAGAGTTCTTCGAGCGACATGCGCTGCGGCGTGAACTGATACACCTCCGCGCCCGACCCGACCAGAAAGCGCAGAATATCGGGAAGAGGCTCGCGGGATGGCGTGGTGAGCGTGAGCCGCTCCTCGTCCACCTGCACCGAGTCGCTCCAGCGAGAAAGGCCCGACACGCATTCCGGTGAAATCTTTCGCGCCCGCACTTCCACCCGCACGGCTTCTTCTTGCTGCGCGCGCATGTCCCGGCTGGTGACCACTTCGCCTTCGCGGATGAAGACGACCTGGTCGCAAGTGATCTCGATTTCGCTGAGCAGGTGGGAATTCAAAAATACGGTGGCTCCCCGGTCGCGCTGGGCGCGAATGATATCCCGTACCATGCGGCGGCCCAGCGGATCGAGTCCTGAAGTCGGCTCATCCAGAAAAATTATCTCGGGCTCGTGGACGAGCGCCTGCGCCAGTCCGATGCGCTGCAACATGCCCTTCGAGAAATTCTGCAGGCGTTTATCAATGTGAGGAGTGAGTCCCACCAGATCGATGAGGGCTGGGACACGCTTGGAAAGCTCGCTCGCAGGAACGCCGCAAAGACGCCCGTGCAGGTGCAGAAGTTCGGCGGGCGTCAGCCATTCGTAAAATCGGAAATTCTCCGGCAGAAATCCGATTCTTCGGCGAATGGCGACGTCGCCCGACGGCGCGTCCAGCACAAATGCCTCGCCGCTGGTGGGCTTGGCCAGGCCCAGAAGCATTTTGATCGAAGTGCTCTTACCCGCTCCGTTCGGCCCGAGGAAACCAAATATTTCGCCCCGGCGCACGGTCAGGGTCAAGTCGCGCACCGCGACTTTGCCTCCGAAAACCTTGCGCAAATTTTGTGTTCGGACTGCGTAGTGATCCGGCTGGGACAGAGTCAGCTCCTGTTCACTTCAGGGAATCGGCCAATCCGACGGCCTGGCTGGAATCTCCGAATCCGGTGAGCGAATAAACAATTCCATCCTTCGTCCAGATGAGGGCGTAACCGGGGCCGCGTCTCCCGGCCATGCTGAGCAGAGTTCCATCTGTCCCATTCACCCTCACTACTTGATAGGCACGCAGAGAGCGGGGGACCGAGAGCGTCAGGGTCGCCTTCCAGTCAATGGTGTGAAGGAAATCTTTGGCCTGAGTCGGCGTCATCCCTGCGGTCTCCAGCCCGATTTGCGCCAGCCCGCCAACGTCGAGGCCTCCCGGCATGTTGACGATTGGAGCCGGCCCCTCGCGCAGGCGCACGCAGTCGCTAAATTGAGTGGTGGTCGGCGTCGGCCCGGTGATATTGTCCGCGACTACCTGGCTGGCGTTCGCGGGGCCGGGACAGGTTCCGTACTGCAACTGAACCGAACGCGGCACTTGCACTCCCACGATGGCGCCGTCGATGGACTGCGGCAACACCAGTTCCGAATGGCCCGCTTCGGTGGCGATCGCTTGCAGGCGCGTGCGATCCACGGCTACTTCAATTTTGTGCGCCCCGCCGACAACCATTGTCGGCGCGTCTTTTCGCACGCCAAGCAGGCGCACGTCAAATCCCGCCATTTGGCGCGCGCTGGCCACATCGGCGGCCGCGTGGTCCTCTTCGTTTACCTCGACCTTGACCTTGTCGGAAATCATCTGCGTAACCATCTGGTGCAGAGAAGGGTTCGAGCTGGCGTCAATGTAGGGTGAAAAGTCCGCGTTGACGGCCTGCACCTTTTGCATGCGCAGCGATTGCAGCGATTTCAATCCCAGGTTTCTTACTGCCGGGATGCTCAGACTTCCGGCGACTAGCACCGCAACAATAAGAATCAGCCAAACGCGTCGTTTCGAGGAAGAGGCAGTGGCCATTGAAATTCACCTCCAGTTAATTAACTTGGCGGAAGAACACGGCTTCAGCGTTGATAAATTACCAAATAAACCTGAAATTTACATGAAGGTTTTCGGAGTGGCACAGGCTTTTCACCCTGAGAGCTGCGAAGGACAGCCTGCGGGGGTTTGACCTGGCTAGGATCAAATCTCCACAGGCTGCCCTTCGAGATTCTCAGGATGAAAAGCCTGTGCCACATCAAACCATTCCTTTGCGCAGTTCTTCCAGCGGATAGAAAGTGTCACGCCAGACGACGCCTCCGCGCCAGAGCGTGGCGATGGCCGAGCGCCCGATCATCCAGCAAAACAGCAGCGCGCCCAGCGGGTGGGTGAGCCCGTACAGCGGGGAAGCGTCGGTCGACCAAATCATCCCCGCGTGAATCAGAACGGCGGCGCCAGCCGCGATTCCCGCAAAAACGCGCGCCCATCCCGATGCGAATGCCAAGCCAAAAAATGGCAGGATGCTCATGGTCACCGAAAGCATCATCGCGCCAACGGCAAAGAACGGATTGTAATGGACCGCGGCAAACATGTTTTTGGTCACGCCGCGAATCACGTTGTGCACCCCGCTGTGCCAGCGCACCCGAATCATGTCCTGAGCCACAGCCACGCCGGAGCGGAGCCCGGCCATCTTCATCAGCTTGCCGAGTTTCATGTCTTCGATCACATCCATACGCAGGCGAGTATGCCCGCCGCTCTTTTCGTAGGCCGCGCGCCGCACCAGCTGAAAGGCTCCTACTCCCACGTATCGCGCCGAGCGCGGATTCGATGCCAGCCAGGGCTCATTGCCGAACACAAAGCCGAGACCAAAATACGAAATCGCCGCGGTTTCCCAGAAGCCGCGCATTTCGACCGAAGTGAGCAGCGTCAAATGGTCCCACCGGCGTTCGGCGGCCAGCGCGATAGCGCGGCGCAGGACATCCGGCGCGAAATGAACATCCGCGTCCGTGAACACCAGCCAATCTCCGTGCGATTTTTCAGAACCCGCCACCAAAGCGTGCGGCTTGCCGAGCCAGCCCGGCGGCAAGGCGTCAATATCGGTGACCATCAGATTGCGGCTGGAACGCTCAAATTCGTGTAGGATGGCGGAAGTGCGGTCCGTGGAGCGGTCATTGACCGCAACAATTTCAAACCGGGCATAATCCTGGGACAGGAGCGTTTCGATTGCGGCGGGCAGTTTTTCCGCTTCATCGCGCGCGGCAAAAATAACGGAAACCAGCGGCGCGCCGCCGCCATCGATTGGAGTAACATCGGAAAGCCACGGCAGGCGGGCCATGCCAAAGCCCGCCCGGATACCCTGAACAAACCATAAGGATGCGATCAGACTGAATAGTACAATCCAAAATGTGTGCAATGGTAAATTGTCCGCAGCATATCCATCGCTGCATATAGAATGCTAACACAGCGGATGTCGGAGACTGTATCCATCGTCGGCGCCGGGCGCGTGGGACGCACCCTGGGGCGACGCCTGCATGAACTCGGATGGCGCGTGGGCGCCGTCACCGGCCGGTCCATCTCCACGGCGCGAGAGGCCGTGCGCGCGATCGGCGCCGGGCAGCCCTTGAGCGGGTTGACACACCAGATCTTGAATTCGAGGGTCATTCTGATTACCACGCCGGACGGCGCCATCGAAGGCGTGGCGAAAAATCTCGCTCAACTCGGCGGGAAAGAGTGGAGCGGGAAAGTGGTGCTGCACACCAGCGGGGCCCTCGATTCCGGCCCGCTGCAATCGCTCGCGGAACTGGGCGCGGCGACGGGATCCATGCACCCCATGCAAACCTTTTCCAACCAGAATTTTCCTGACCTTGCGAAGTGCATCTTCGGAATCGAGGGCAGCCTGGGCGCGATGCAGATGGCCAGAAAAATGATTCGCCAAATGGGCGGCGTGGCCGTGCGCTTGTCGGGAGCAAACAAGGCGGCGTATCATGCGGCTGGGTCGTTTGCATGCGCATATGTTCTGGCCCTCATGGAAACGGCGACGCGCCTGCTGATGACTCAGGGATTCAAGCGCCGCCAGGCCATGCGCGCGTTGTTGCCACTGACCCGGCAGACGCTGGATAATTTTGAACGAGTCGGCCCATTGGCGGCATGGACCGGCCCGCTGGCGAGGGGAGACTTCTCGACGATCGAACGGCACGTCAAGGCCCTTGCGGATTTCCAGCCCGCATATCTGGAGGCCTACAAGACGCTTTCGCGCCTGAAAGCCGAAGTGCTCGCCGCGCATCCCGGCGCCATGTTGAAGCAGCTCGACCGGATCTTCGGGACGCCTGCGGCGTCGAAAAAGAAATAACTGGGTTTTTGTTCGTGTAGCGCCCGCCTTCAGGCGGGCATCTTCTTGGTTCCAAAATGCCCGCCTGAAGGCCGGCGCTACATGAACTCAATGAACTGCCGGATTTAGCGGCGTTTGATTCTCATACACAGGGGGCTTCTTGACACAGCTCAACATTCCCATCGAAAGCACGACGCTACCGAACGGCCTGCGTGTAGTGATTTCGCCGGACCGCGCGGCGCCGGTCGCTACGCTGGGGGTCTACTACAACATCGGTTTTCGGATCGAGCCGCGCGGGCGCAGCGGCTTCGCTCACCTGTTCGAGCACATGATGTTTCAAGGCTCGGCCAACGCCGGCAAGATGGTGCACATCAAGCTGATCAATTCTTCCGGGGGCGTGCTGAACGGCTCGACGCATTATGACGTCACCAATTACTACGAGTCGGTGCCCTCGAACGCGCTCGAACGCGTGCTGTGGCTGGAGGCCGACCGCATGCGCGCGCTCAAAGTGGACGACGAAAATTTGCGCAACCAACGCGACGTGGTGAAAGAGGAAGTGCGCGTCAACGTGCTCAACCAGCCTTACGGCGGCTTCCCCTGGCTCGATCTTCCTCCGATCGCTTATCGCAATTGGTCCAACGCCCACAATTTTTACGGCGATTTCGACGATCTCGACGCGGCGAATTTGGACGACGTCCAGAATTTCTTCAAAACGTATTACGCGCCATCGAATGCAGTCCTGCTGATCCTCGGTGACGTGGATGTAGACGAAGGCATCAAGCTCGCCGAGCGCCACTTTGCTTCCATTCCCTCCGGCCCACAGCCTGCTCCCGCCGACATTGACGAGCCGCCGCAGATTGAAGAGCGGCGCGGCGTGGTCGAGGAAAAATTCGGGACGCTTCCCGGCGTGGCCATCGGCTACCAGGCGCCCCGACGCCTCACGCCCGAGTGGCACGCCGCGGCCATGCTCGATCAGGCCCTGCATGGAGGGCGCGCCGGGCGCGTCTACCGCCGCCTGGTGCTCGAACAGCAAATCGCGGTCGACGCCGAGGGAGGCATTCACTATCCCGTCGGCGATTTGTTCGATTACAACGGCCCGACGCTCATGGTCACGCGCCTTCTGCACAAGCCCGAATATTCCGTGGACCAGACCATCGCGGCCTACGACGAGATTATCGCCGAGATGAAAGAGAAGGGAATCAGCGCCGATGAATTGGAACCGATCAAAGTGAAATTCCGGTCGAATTATTTTTCCATGCTGGAGGGAGGGCACGGCGCGTACATCCCGCGATACGGGCTGATGCATCTTCTCGCCTGCTTCTCACTGTTTGACAATGATCCGCAACTGGTGAATACGATCCTGGGCGGATTCATGGAAGTCACTCCGGAGGCCGTGCAGTCCGTCGCGCATAAACTTTTGACCCGTCACAACCGCTCCATCGCCGTTCGCCAGCCGGCGCAGAAAGGGGCGGCCTGATGGCTTCCGCGCCTCGTTCGGAATTACCCGCAGCAGTTCCGGCGCTTACTCCCGCGCGGCCGGTGATCTGGCCCCCACGCGTGCACAGAACTCTTTCGAACGGTCTGGAAGTCGTCCTCGTGGAATCGCACACCATCCCGAAATTCACCGGCGAGCTATTCTTTCGAAGCGGCAACGCCGTGGCAATTGCGAAGGCGCCCGGCCTGGCAGACATGACCGCTACAGTGGCCCGCACGGGCACCGCAAGGCGCAGCAGCCGCGAGATCGAGGAAGACTTGAGGCGGATGGGCTCGGATCTTTCTTCGGGCGCTGGAGCGGACACCAGCGTGATTTCCTTCGCCGGGCTGGTTGAGTTTTCGAACGATCTCCTGGGGCTCGTTTCGGAACTTGCGCAGCAGGCCAACTTTCCCGAGGACGAATTCGAACGCGAGCGGCGCCAGCTCGTCGAGGGCTTGCGCATCGAGCGGACCACGCCCGGCTTTCTGGCCAGCGAACGCCTGCGCCGCGTCCTATTCGGCGCGCACCCGTACGGCACGATTTCGCCGACCGAAGAACAGGTGACAGGCTACCGGATCGAACAGCTCAAGGAGTTCTACCAGCATTACTACCGGCCGGGAAACGCTTTGCTGGTGATGGTGGGAGATTTTTCGCCGCAAACGATGCTCGCGCAGATTGAAAATGCCTTCGGCTCCTGGGCATCCGGGCCGGTCGAGGAAGCGGCCGATCCGGCGCTGCCCGAACTGCCGGCGCGGCGCGTGTACCTGGTGCATCTGCCTGGATCCGTGCAAACGCAAATTTCCGTCGGCAATCGCGCCATCACGCGCAAGCATCCGGACTGGCTGCGGCTCACACTGGCGAATTCGATCTACGGAGGAGCATTCAATTCGCGCCTGGTGATGAATATTCGCGAGGAGAAAGGCTACACCTACAGCCCGCACAGCGGGGCGCATCCCTTGCGCCAGCACGGCTATTTCAGCATCGGAGCGGCGGTGCGCAACGACGTGGTGGCTGCCGCGCTCACCGAAATTTTCTACGAGATCGACCGCATGCGCTCAACGCCCGTCGGCGAAGAAGAGTTGGACGACGCTCGCAGCTATCTGACCGGAGTGTTTTCGCTGGGCCTCGCGACGCAGGACGGCCTCGCCGGGCAGCTGGCCACTTCCACACTCGAAAGACTGCCTGAGGATTATTTGGAAACCTATCGCGAGCGCGTCTTGAAACTCACTTCGGCAGACGTGCTGGATGCCGCTCAGAAATATTTCGATTCGGCCCACGCGCAAATCGTGATCGTCGGCGACCGCGCGCAAATTGAAGCGCAAGCCGCGCAGTTCGGCGAGCCCGAAGTGTATGACGCGCAAGGGAATCGGATCTAAGAATTAAGTGGCAAAGGCTTCTGCCTGTGTGGGGTCGTCCCTGCAAGGACCAAAACCACACAGGCTGAAGCGTGTGCCACTGGCGGGCCCGACCACATGCAAGCGCACCGTTATACGGCTGTAGCTCTGATTACCTGCGTCGCGCTGCTCGCGCTATGCGCAGCCGCGCGTGCCGGGAAGCATCCTCCCGCAAAGCCGATCGATCTCAACCTGGCGAATGTAAAGGAACTTCAGGAATTGCCCGGCGTAGGGCCGGTCACGGCGCAAAGAATTATCGACCTCCGGGAGAAGAGCGGCCGTTTCCACCGCGCGGAGGATTTGCTCGCAGTGCGCGGCATCAGCCAGAAAAAGCTCGACGCGATGCGGCCGTACATCACGGTTACCGCGCCGCCTGCCGCTGCTCCCGCGCAGAAAAATATTCCTCCGGCAAAGAAGTAGCGAGGCCGTCGGTGAAGAAAGCGAACCAAGGATGAACGCGCTTCACATTCGGCCGGCAACCAAGGCTGATTTGCCGCGCCTGACCGAAATTTACAACCATTACATCATCCACACTCCAGTCACATTTGACATCGAGCCGTACACGGTCGAACGCCGCGCCGCGTGGTTCGAGCAATTCGGACCTCGCGGGAGATATCGCCTGCTTGTAGCCGAGAACGACGCGGAAATCTTTGGCTATGCGGGCACGACGCGATTTCGTCCCAAGGCCGCCTATGACTCGACCGTTGAAACCTCGATCTACTGCGCGCCGGAAGCAGTCCACAAGGGTACCGGGAGCGTTCTCTACAGCGCTCTTTTTGAAGCGTTGGCCGGTGAAGACATTCACAGCATCGTCGCGGGGTATACGATGCCGAACCCGGGCTCTGCGGCGCTTCACAAAAAGTTCGGATTCAAACCGGTCGGCGTATTTCGAGAGAACGGCAGGAAATTTGGACGCTACTGGGATGTGGCCTGGATGGAGAGGCCTTTGCGACTGAGCGAATAGTTGACAGAATTCGACGGACTACGTGAAATCAGCGGTTTGGTAACACAGAATTCACAGGCTGTGGAAAAACTCAAAGCGCTGTCATTCTGAGCGAAGTGAAGAATCTCTCCTCGTTTCTTTTCTTATCCTTAAATCGAAGAGAGATTCTTCGCTTCCCTCAGAATGGCAAAACAAGACATTTTTTCCGCAGCCTTTTCAGTCTGTGGAATTTCATTTGATCTTGGCTGGCGCGCGCGGCCTGGGCACACGAACGGAACCCCGCAGGCTGAAGCCCGCGCCACTTAAAGCGCCTGGTGGGTGCGTTTTTTCTGCGATGCGGTTCGCAGCGGGACCTGCTCGGCGATGGTCAGGCCGTAGCCTGCGAGCGCGACTACCTTTTTCGGATGGTTGGTGAGGACTCGCAGAGTCTTCAGCCCCAGATCGATCAAAATTTGCGCGCCGATGCCGCTTTCGTGCTGCAAAAGGCGTTGCCGCGCCACATCCATGTCCAGTTGTTCGCGCGAGTGGTACACGATGCGCGGCAAGGCGCCCGGTGCGGGCAACGCGGCGTCAATGCCGAAGCCTCGCCCGGTGTGGTGCAGGTAGACGAACACGCCGCGATTTTCATTTACTACAGCTTCCAGTGAACGCTCGATAATTTCGTGGCAATCGCATTCGGTGGACGCAAACACGTCGCCGGTGAGGCAGTGCGAATGCACGCGCACGAGCGGCGGCGGGCCGGACAAATCTCCGCGCACCAGGGCGATGTGCTGCTCGCGGTCCACGTCGGAGGCATACACAATCATGCGGAAATCGCCGTAGCGTGTGGGCAACGCCGTCTCGGCCACGCGCCGCACATAGCGCTCGTTCTTCATCCGGTAGCGGATCAATTCCGCGACGGTCAGCAGCTTCAGGCCGTGCGCGCGGCAGAATTCCGCGAGCTGCGGCAGGCGCGCCATGGTGCCGTCATCATTCATAATTTCGCAGATTACGCCCGCCGGGGTAAGGCCCGCGATCCGCGCCAGATCCACCGACGCTTCGGTCTGCCCGGCGCGCACCAGCACGCCGCCATTTCGCGCGCGCAACGGGAAGATATGCCCCGGGCGCGCAAGATCGGTCGGGCGCGTGGCCGAGTCAATGGCCGTGAGAATGGTGATAGCGCGATCGGCCGCGCTGATTCCCGTGGTGGTGCCGCGCCGCGCGTCGACCGATTCCGTGAAGGCCGTGCCATAATTCGAGGTGTTCACCGGGGTCATCAGGGGAAGCGCCAGATCGTCGCAGCGCTCTTCGGTCAGCGCCAGGCACACCAGGCCCCGGCCGTTCTTGGCCATGAAGTTGACGGCGTCGGGAGTGATCTTTTCCGCGGCCATGGTGAGGTCGCCCTCGTTCTCGCGGTCTTCATCGTCCACCAGCACGATTTGCCGCCCCTGGCGGATTTCCTCGAGGGCTTCCTCAACGCTGGCAAACGGGATGGGTTCGTCGGGCATGAAGGTTTGGCAACTCCTGGGCCGTGATCTGTGAATTGGGATTTCTGTTGTCACTATACCGAATCCCGTATTGGGCGGCAAGCTGGCGGGACCCCAGGCGGCTTCGGGCTGATTTGGAGGGAGCACAGGCCCGAGTGTCTGTGCTCCCTCAGAAGTGTCGCAATTTGCGATAAGTTGATGAAAAAAAAGGGCATCCTGGTATAACCGGGATGCCCGGGGGATGACTTTTGAGGATCTTGGCGCTGTCAGGATTGACTTACGCCGATGCCGGACGCGCACCGGCGGGAGCACGATACCCGGACGCGCCGGCTTTGCGGACGGCCTCAAGGCCCTCGGAGGCCTCCATCAAAGGTGTGGTCTTGATCGACTTGACCGCGCCTCCTGCTGCTGCGGCAATAGCCAGGGCCGCGGCGCTCACGTTATCCGGAAATTCCGCAAGGAGGACAAAGTCGTAATCGCCAAACGCGAAATAAGCGTTGACGATTCGTCCTCCGAGTTTGTCCACTACCGGCCGGATTGCTTCCAGACGGTTCTGGGGATTTGAAACCAGCGCTTTCCAGCCTTCTTCGCTATAGGCGACTTGGCTCAGGAAAAGTGGCATGTGAACCTCCTCTTCGAGTGAAATTTTTGAAGGAAATGGGCGGCGAATATGCCATTGCATCCCACCGCCACGGGCCGGGGTCTTTTGTTCCTTGACTCCTTGAGAGGACGTATACACCCCGGTCCCCCGGGTGGCAAGAGCTTCCTTGCCGGAGAGCGGCGTTCCGCGGATTTTGAGGTTCAGCGGGTCGGGGTTCAGCCTGTCTGGTTTTGTGATGCCATGCAAGAAATCAAAACCGACAGGCTGAAGCCCGTCCTACCAAGTCAAAGTCAAAAGCACACAGACTGAAGTCTGTGCCACTAAAAACACTACGCGCTTTGCGCGTTGAACGATTTCATTTCATCCGCCGAGGGGCCGTACATGCCGGGAATTTCGACGTTATTCAGGCGCAAGTAAACGCCGAGCTGCGAGCGGTGGTGAATGAGGTGGCTCAGGACCATGGAGCGCAGGACCGCGGCGCGCGGCATGGCGAAAATTTGCTGGCCCTTGTAAGTGAGTGTCCAGATCTTCGCGAGGTCTTCGTCCGACGCTTTGGAGATCATTTCCCGGGCTTCCGCGACGTGCTTATCGAAGGCCTCGAGCAGTTCCTTGCGCGTTGTGGGCGAGAATGGTTTTTCTTCGCCTGTGAAATCCATCCGTTCAAAGCGAAGTGTGCCCGTTGCATAAGACGGGATTTCGCAGGTGTGCGCGGCCAGACGACCGAGCGTCATCGACTTCTCGTGCGGCTTGTAATCAAACTTTCCGTCCGGAACGCGTTCCAGCATCTTTCGAGTGTTGGCCATTTCCTGATCGAATTCCGGTAAGAGCATTTGGGCGATTGGCATGTTCTTCTCCTGACTTTTTTAGGTACGGCGGGGGAGGCGAGAGCATACCACCAGTCTATGGGCGAATACAAGGCGAAGATGATCGGCAGGACATGTTTCCGCCCGTCGGGGTTTTCAGCCGCAGTTTCTTCCAGGACGATCGGCGGATGCCTTCCCGCTGCCGAACGGCTTCCACGTCTTGAATTCGATTGTCGGGTCGAGGGATTTTCTGATACTACTCAATCGACTGAACTGCCATGCGCCGAATACAGTTCATCGAAATCCACGAGCAACCGTGGTTCCCCTCATTTCTTCGCGACGACGTTATGGACGCGCTTCAGTGCGGGTTGGTTTTTTTGAAAGCTTACGGGTCCATCGGCCCGATGCTGCAAAGCGCGCTGGACTCCTTGAGCAACCCGCCGATAGTTGATTTGTGTTCCGGAGGTGGGGGACCCTGGTTGGATCTTTGTCGAAATCTTAAAGGAGACGCCAACATCAGGCAAATTCGGCTTTCCGATAAATTCCCGAACCTCAGGGCATTCCGGAACGTAAGCACGGCCTCCGCGAATCACATCACATTCTGCG